>Ga0116228_10006643_pt1 | contig 10317 bp, 4 predicted proteins | sample S1TSphfallax_2_FD_89694 | JGI IMG/M metagenome (GOLD analysis project Ga0116228, IMG submission 89694) | Host-associated microbial communities from peat moss isolated from Minnesota, USA - S1T2_Fc - Sphagnum fallax MG | ecosystem: Host-associated > Plants > Peat moss > Unclassified | place: USA... | reverse complement strand
TCCCTTTGTAGAAAAACAAAAACAAATTGTGGTAAACCTTCATTTTGAACACCAATGGTAATTTCTTCAATTTTAGTGTGCATGATTTGCATTTGAAGGAATGTTGTGCCAAGTGTAAATGTACATTTAAATCTTGAAAGCTTCAAATGCATACTTCAATTTGAATTGAAAACTTTTGTCCTTCGTAAGATTCAATTGAATTTTAAAAATTCAACAACTTAAATGAAAAGTGTTGATTTGAAGGAATGTCATTCCAAATATTACAAATTTCAATTCAAGAGTTTAAAATGTTTAGTCATAATTCATAATCTACATTTTAAATTCACCATTCCTAACTACAACTTTTCATGATTGTGACACTTGAAAACTTCGATCCCATATAAAATCTTAGTTTGTTCTAATATCTTTAATTTAAATGCAAAGTTTACTTTTGAAGGAATGTCATTCCTTTATGTAGATTTTAATAGTTGCATATTGAAATTGAGGGCTTTAATCCTAATACAATATTCAAATTTAGTTGAAAACTTCAATCCTAAATTCCAAATTACAGTTTGAATCTTGAAAGGTTCATTTGTGTCTTCAAAGGTTTGTTGTAAATATTCACTTAATATGCATAGCTTTGATTTGGTGTAAAGATTCATTTAATATCCATAACCATTTGAAAAAAAAGTTTGTGGATTACAAGTTTAAACAACACAACACATTCATTTATTGGTAGTAAATTATTTGGTCATTCCAATCCTTGTTAGTATGGCATGGATTTCAAATTACATTTGTTTAGTTACAAATTTTTCATTAATTATAGCTATGTGCATCTTGTTTATTGGTTGGGGCTAAACCATATTTATTTATTTTGATTGTAATTAAACACATGTATATTAAAGTCATTTAATGTACTACTCTATTGTATTGTTAGAATTAGAAATTTGTTCAATAATATTTTATTATAGTTAGTTCCCGTTGTACATACTTGTGTATGTATTAAATGGGTACCATGAACGTTAATCACATATTATTTAATATTAATTTCTAGTATAATCATAACGATCGGAACATTCTAAAGTATTATTGTTTTCCATTACATGTATTTTGTTGTAACCTATGATTCCAACAAATTACATGTAATATATTGAGTATTTCAAGTATATTAAATAATGTATTCATGTGATTCATTATGTGTATATTGTTGTAATATTTTCATTCCAATAATTCGCTCGTAATATATTTTGTGTTTGTTAATATATATGGTGAATATTTTGTGAACATGGCATTTAGTGTGCGTATTTTATTTATAGCTTTGAGTAGTTTACTTTGCATACATTGTAACCTATAGATTCTTGTGCATGTAATTGTCACATTTGCTTGAATATATGTTGTGTAGTTGTATCAAAACACAAACACACACACACACATTAACAACATTGACATTAAAAAATATCATCATGTACTATTGCAATCACTAGTAAAAATTAGCCAAAATGTAATCAATCCACTTACGACTACATGCGACTTGTAGTCGTTTACAACTAGATTTGGGAATATTACAACTATAAGACCAAATTTCAACTATTTTGGTCATTCTCACAACTATAATGCAATTATTAGAAAATTTCATCCTATTGGTTGGATCAATTTTACATTTATCTTCGTCCATCAATAGGTTGATATGTCCCATTACTTGCAATAGTCACCAAATTAGTTGCATCCTAAAAGTAGTTTATAATAACATAGGGGTGAATTTTAATGTATGTAATAAAATTATATATATGCATACGTTTCTATACTCTTCATATAATAAATCTCAAAATCAATATTTGAACTTTGAATTTTTTTATTCAAATCTGAAAATTGATATTTCAATTATAAAACCTATTATTTCAATTTTTTTTTAAAAATATTAGGATTTGAAACTTGTTATTTGAATTTGAAAATTGTTATTTGAATTGTTTAAAACATTATGTGAATTTCATTTGAATTCAATATTTTCAGTTTGATCTAAAATTTGATATTTGAATTTTAAATTAATATTTTTCAAATCCAAAAACTAGTACCTCAATTCAAAAATTATTAATTGATTGTAAGAATGCACATGTTAATTTTGAATATTTTAATATGAATATTAAATTTGATATTTCAACTCTGAAAATTTTTCATTTAAATTTTAAATACTCATTTGATTTGAACCTGAAATTTCAATTCAAATTTTTGTTTTGGATTCTCAGAATTAAAACTATCAGTTTGAAAATTATTAATTGAGTCTAAAAATGGACATTTCAATTTTGAATATTGGTATTTCAATCTAAAAATTGACATTTCAATTTTGGAGATTTTTATTTAAATTCAAAAAACTTATTTGATCTAAAAATTAATATTTTATTTTTAAATTATTATTTTCGAATCTAAAAATTAGTATTTCAATTCAAAAAAATTATGAGTCTAAAAATAGACATTTTGGTTTTAAGTATTTTTATTTGAACTTAAAATTTGATATTAAAATTCTGAAGTTTTAAATTTAAATTTTAAGAAATTATTTGACTTGAAAGTTGAAATTTTAATTCTAAATTATTATTTTTTATTCTTGAAATTAATATTTCACTTCAGAGAATTATTAATTGAGTCTTAAAATGGAGATTTTAATTTTTAATATTATTATTTGAATTTGAAAATTGACATTTCAATTCTGAAATTTTTTATTTAACTTCAAAAAACTTATTTGATCTTGAATCAATCTAAAATTTGATATTTGAATTTTGTTTTACTATTTTGGAATCTCAAAATTATATTTTAATTCAAAAAATTATTGATTGAGTTTTAAGGGTTTTTTCTACCAGTGTTATCCATAATATATCACTTTTACAAATAATTTTAAATGATTTTATTTATTAAACCTTGGTTACACATAATAATAATTGTTATAACATAGATTTGTATATTTTCTAATTTATATTTTTATATTTGAAGAAATGAATTACTTTAATTAATGTGACATTACTTTAAAATCATTGTCATTACTTCATTTCAGAATTAATTAATATGTGCATAATTATTTTCTAATTGAACATAATTATTCATACTTTGTAATTTATAACTTCAAACCTGAATTAAAAATTTGGAAAAATTATAGTGTAATTAAAATAATTATTTTACTGATTCTAATTTGACGAATTATGATTAATCATGTGTGATAAATATTTTACAGTAATTATGAAAATTAATGTTATGTTTAACAAATTATTGTATTTATAATTAATAATTAGCAAAAGAAAAAAATACTTGACCTATACTAATTTTTAAAATAATAAATGTAATTATACAATAAATAATGTAATTAATTGAATAATAATAGTTTTTTAATTCGTGTAAGAATTTACTTTCTAATAGTAATTGTTAATTCATTACTTATAATTTTACATAAATTTCTTAAATAGTTAATTATTAAATTATAGTCAATAAATTTTTTTTACATTAATTATGTTATATTTAATTCGATTAGATTGTAAATAATAATAAAATATTTTAAATATTTAATTGTTTATGAGTTATGTATTAATAACTTGTGAGTAACTAAATAGCTAATTTGTTAAATATTAAAAACTTATTGCTTATTTAAGTAAGTGATGATGAATACTGAATATTTGTAGTGTATAATTTATAATTTAAATATATGTAAACTTAATCATTATTAATTAAATGATTATTTAATTATCTAACACTTGAATTGTTTAGAAATTTTTAAAACTAAAAAAGTAAGGCATGAAGAAAATTTTGGAATAACAACTTAGTTTGTGAAGAAGTTACAGCTTCAAAACTTATCCCATATTGTTTATTTTTCAATCATATTTTGAACACTATATAAACAAAGGGTGTGGTCATCCACTTTCACATCAAGAAATTTGTGCACATGGGATGAACTAATCAAATGGGTCAACCCAAAACAAAAAAAAACAAATTATGCACATTTCTAAAGTGCCTACCTTTTCAACATACTTGTCTACCTAGCTAGGTAGGTACTTAATTTGCCTTACCCACTTAGGTTGACCTATGTACCTACCTACCTAAGTACCTACTTGTATGAGTAGGTATTTAACTTAGGAAGGTAGAACCTACCTACTTATTTTTTTATCTAAATAGGTAGGTTGGTATGTAGCCTATGTTTGTAGGCACATATTTATGTACCTACCCAGGTACTTACTAACTTATTATTAATATTTTGAATTTTTTTTCTTCATGCCAGGTGACATACTTACATTGGGCCACGTGTCATAATATAAAATCATCCAAGTAGTAGAATTGAATGCCCTAGATTATTTCAAAATAATAATAATAATATTTTAAGTAATCAAATATTAAAACACATGGCAACACATCATTTGCCCTTAATTGTGACAAAAATAGTTGCATTTTAGTCACATGTGACAATACGTATACAATGTAGTCTAAGGATGAAATGTATTTGTTGACTTTTTTTTCACACAATACTCATTCGCAACTAATTTATACATGCGACTTGTCTTAGGCAACAAAAATTTAGTCACAAAGACTAGTTGAAAATACACAATTTTCTTCTAATGAATGTGTAATTTAAATTATTTCAATAGTAGTTTACTTTAGTTGATTATGTAGCTATAAAATTGAATTGTGTGTACATTATCATCATTTATTGTGTTTTATGAACCATTTGAACAAACTTTTATATGAACTTTTTTTAATTACCAAATAATGGCAAGGCACAATTGAAATCAATAACATTACAACTTCATTGGACCCTTGGTTAGTTTAAACATAGATATATTAAAAAAAACAATTGAGTTGCCCATTAGTTGTTTGTTAATGGTTATGATACTTTTCATTCGTTACATTTACATTGTCATCTCATTGAATTGCATTATGCATGTCACTTATAATACAACTCATATGGATCTAATAACCAAACAAGTATTTGTAAAATGATGTTGATCCATGGGCATGTAGTTATTGGATAGGATTATTATGAATCATTTTAGTTGTTCATGAATTGTTCTAGACCAAATTTGGACAATAATTGTGCAATAATAATACAAGATAGAGATGTGAATTGCCAAGTAGTTGTTAATTAGTTGGTTGTTTTAATGCATTCGTTTTCACTATAGTTCCAAATAGTTGCATCAACAAATGTCATTCACTAATGGATGAATGAAAAGCAACACAAGTATTAAATTCATCCACAAGCATTTTGCACGAAGAACATACATAACAAGAAGTTGCAAAACATTGCACATATTTTTCATCCTCTACATTTTTTGTATATGACAAGGTGTGTTTGTTGCAAATAATGCAACTTTTTTTATAACATTCATGCAATAAAAATATTGAAAGTTGCAAATGGTCATTGTAATTCAAAAATTCAATAGTAAACCTAGTTGTAAAAGCCCTATATTTTTCATAGTGAGTTTTAAAGGGGTGCTATGAAACATGGCATGACTAAAATGCACATGGCAACTAGGTATTATTTTGAAAAAGCATTGAGATTATGCATTCAATACATTCAAAAGGCGAAGTTTATGAAAAGGAGAGTGTGTAATGATAAGGAGGAGCCTATAATGCACAAAAAGTTTTTTTTAATGCAAAGGTTTCATAATTTTTATTTATTTTCAATCACCTCTTCAAAAGCTTACATGAAAAGCCTAGTCACAAACCAAAAAAAAAAACTTAAAGGAAAGGAAGTATTAATGAATATAATGACTCTAACAAATTATAACAAAATACACCTAAATATAATCCCAACCATACACAAGAATATGAAGATGAACAAGGACAAAAAACATGTTACAAAGATGTACCAAATTTTTTTTAAATTCATAATAGGGAAAATTTAAAAACATGAAACAAATGAACAAAACTTTAATGCAAGGTTATATTTCATTATTGCTCATAAAATTACAAATATGAGATTGTGGGACTATCATAAATGACATCTTTAAAATCATGATCAACATCATGTTCATCATCACCAACATCAATACTAGTATCATTGCTCACATAATCATGGATGAAATTCATCCATGAATGCTCATTTTTCATCCACATGGATTAAATTCATCATTTAATGTAGTTAAGGAGGCTCCTGAAAAATATTTCAAAAAATATTTAGAAACATTTTGAGATATCTTGAATTAATTTGAGACATTTTGAGACATCTTGAGTTGGTTTGAATTTTTTTTTGAAATAGGTCCCCAATTGTGTATAAATAAACATATTTTTTCTCATGTTATCTTTAATTTGTTCAACATCAATTTTGGGTATGATCTTGCACCATATTGGTGTTATGTTTTTAATTTTTTTTAAATAATAAAATTCCATTTGAACTTACATTTTGCACATTTCATATTTTTGTCTTTGGTTTTCATGTTCCATAATTTAGGATTAAGATTAAACTTTCCTTTGTTTTGGTTGGTTTGTGTCTTTTGAAAATACTTTGTCTTGATTAGTTTCATGTCGATGAGAAATACATCTATTTATACTTAGTCATGGAACTATATCATAAACATTTCCTTATAGCCAATATCCAAAAAAAAAAATTTAACAATTTTTTTATCATTCATTAAGGACGAAATTTTGATAATGACTAGTTTTATCCATGAATATTTAATTTTCCATCCATCATGATGAATATTCATCCATGAACATTCACTTTTCGTGTATTATTTAACTTATTGTTGATAAATTATTGTATGAAATTTGATGTTAGTTTGATGAATTAATATGAGTTTATTACATTGGTTCCATGGTTTCCACTGGGGCAATGGATGTCTTTGTAACACAATTTTTACAAACCCAATTTCAATTGTAGAAAACAAAATTGATTATTTTTGGTACAAGTCAACATTCTAACATGAATTCTAGTAAGTGGTAATTATTAATGTTGGTTTGGTATCACCATTTTGGTCTTCAATGTAAGAAGCCAATGCATGTATTAAGATGTATTATATTCATATATAACATATTCCATAAAGTTTTGAGACTTGCTTTGAATGTAAATATCATGTTAATTTCAATAGCATCACAAATGTTTGTTGAAATCATTAGTGTGAATTTGAAATTTAAAAAACTACACACCTATTGGTCAAATATATTGAGAAGTTGGTTGCAAATTTAATTTAAAAATGCATACATATATATGAAAGAAAATTCACATTTGGTAATAAAATACACAACAACTTGACATATGTTTAAAATGTGAGCCAACACCATTGAAGAATACAAGGCGTATTTCATAATAATTTCATTCTTATGGAGGTTCTTTTCCACCTTTACTTATTTATGTAGATAAATTGGCAATCATTCACAATAATAATTAGACAAATTTGGCTATAAACCATATGTGAAATTTAACAATTCAAGGCCATTTATTCACAAAAATCCTTTGAACATATCAAAATCACATTTTCCAAGTTGTTAAAATGTAAAAATTTGCCCCAAATGAAAACATTGTTCCCATGGCACTTGTGTTATGATATGTCACACCAAAAGAAATGGGTGTAATTTTTTTGAAATGTACCAAAATCTTGTCATAGTGTCACCTATTTTTGTCTTTTGTATTTAGTCCTTTTTTACCATGTAAATACACATTTATGGATGATTATGATATAATTTAAAATTGTAATCATTATGTTTTATGGGAATCAAGATATAGGGGTAAAAAAGATTATAGTCAAGACTATGCCCTTTTCATCTTGTGTGGTACACCTTAAAGGATTTCCCCTTAAATCTTTAATCCATTTTGTTTAATTTTTATGTACACCTTTCTTGAATTAAAAAAAACCTTATAAAATGATTTTTTGTTATATAAAACATATAACAAATCAATAACATATGAATAATTTTCTTATCAATTTGACTTTAAATACATTGGTAATACAAATTTAACCCTTTTGATGACACGTTTAATTCATGTTGGTTGTTTTGGTGCTTGCGTTTGAATTCAATATATAAATATAGATAAGTAATACATAAGAAGATTTCAAAAAATCAATATGGCCATTCATATATCAAACACTAAATATTAACAATGAATTCAATGCAGCACCAAGTTCGACACATTGCAATATAATGCAAGACATGAAAAATAATTTAGAATGTTTTTTTACTATACCTACACAATAATTAATGTTGCATGTATTTTTTTTACACAATAGATTCAAAGAAAAAAAATGTGATGTCATGGTTATAATCCTCCCTTTAGCCCAAAGGTCCAAGATTCAATTATTTTCCCAATTGTTTTTGTCAATACACAAAATGGATGAAAAAATCTATAGAACATTAAATAATTTTTAAAAGTTGGTTATTTTTAGGAAGCAACTTCCACCTGAATAAAAAAAAAACTAAGTAGTAATCCCAACGAAGTTCCCCATGGAATAAAAAAAACTCCCCATGAAATAATGAATTTTTCTTGGGGAAGGGCCCAAGTTCCTTAAGGAGAAGGGCACCTTCCCTAAAAAACAATGTATTTTCTTTAAAAAAACATATGTTTTGAATCTTTTTGCAATTAGAACCATTTCATGTTTGTTTTTATATAGGCTTGTTAACTATCATTGGAAAGGTTTCGAGAAGGGCTACAACTTTGTAATTGAAAATACTTCAATAAAAATTCAGATTTAAAAATTATAATCCAACAAAATTTCATACATGGTTGTTCTTTGGGCAACTTAAACCCTATTCCTCAAGCACATGGATGCTCATTGAAGCAACTTGAGCTCCTTTGTCTTGGGACATGATTGTTCCATGGGGGAAAAAAATGGTTTAAGTTGCTCCTTGGAAAATAAATGTGACCCAAATTTTGTGTGATCATAATTTTTCCATATGAATTCTACTAATTGAAATGCTTCCAATTATAAAATTGTATTTCTTCTCAAAACCTTTGCAATAATAGGTTGCAAGCTTAGCTTATATAAAAACGAACATGAGATGATTATGATTACAAAAAAATTCAAAACATATGTTTCCCATAGAACTTGTACCTTTCCTTAAGGAAAATTCATTGTTCTTTGGGGAAGTTGGTTTTCTTTCCATGGGGAACAATCATGTCCCCAAGGAAAAGAAGCTTAAACTTTTTTTTTGTCCAAGAACAATTATGTCCTCAGGGAGAAGGAGTTGATGTCATCTCGAGGAGCAATTTATGCCTTTTTTTGCCCCTAGGGAACAATCATGTCCTTTGGGAAAAAGAACTTTTGCTCCTCCGAGAACATGGTTATTCCATGGGGAGCAACTCAAGCCTTGCTCCTTCAAGAACATGGTTTAAGCCCATTTCCCCCTCTAGAACATGATTAATCTCTAGACCAACATAAGCCTTTGCTTCCTTGAATATATGATTTTTTTTGCAAAATATATTTCTGAACAACTAATTAATTTTTTTATATAAAAAGACAATTTTTTTTCATCCATTGCATCATGAATGAAAAAGAGAATTCAAAAGAAGGTTCGAACTTAGGACCTTTGGGTTATGAAGGGGATTTTAACTATTGCATTAATTTTTTTTTGAAAACAATATAGGAAAAAATATTTAAAACATTAATGATTATGTGAATATATTAAAAAAATCTGAATTTTTTTTTTCTTGTCGAGCATTATATTGCATTGTATTATAATTGTCTCAATTTTGATGCCGCATTTAATTCGTTGCTACTATTTAGTGTTTGTCCCATTCACAAGGCCTTATTTTCCTTATTTTTCATAGTGATTTTTGTGACATAAGATTTTGATAAGATCATTTGTTCCCATTTTCCAAAAATTAAAAAAAAACCCATAAAAAAAAATTCATATATTTATATATGGAATCGAAGTTGGTGTAAATACAATGGAGGAGGGCCTTGCGAGGTGGAGCTGAATGTGGGTCCAAATGTTATAAAGCCCAACCATGATGAGGGTTTTACATTGTGTAAAAAACCATTTTTTTTAAATTAAAAAAATTTCATGATACTCAATGGATACTTGTTGGATATCCATTGGGTGTCATGGACCAAATTTAAAAATAAAAAATAAAAAATACTAGGTTTTTATATAAAAATTACCCACTTTTATATAAATGAAAAAGAGAAAAAAAGAAGCAATATGGAATTAAAAAAGAAGTCCTATTTAAAAATATATGAAATCTTTCCCAGCGTGATGAGCAAAAAAAAAAGCAGCCGATTCCAGAATTTATAATGTGTGTGCTGATTCCAGAACTTACTGGAAACAACCCTAAAAATAGTCTAGTTCCATTCTGGAATCATCAGTGAAGTAGCGGTTCGGTCATTCTCTAAGCGACACCTCGGGTCGGCCGAGGCGATATGACCCGACCCG
>Ga0116228_10006641_pt1 | contig 10318 bp, 4 predicted proteins | sample S1TSphfallax_2_FD_89694 | JGI IMG/M metagenome (GOLD analysis project Ga0116228, IMG submission 89694) | Host-associated microbial communities from peat moss isolated from Minnesota, USA - S1T2_Fc - Sphagnum fallax MG | ecosystem: Host-associated > Plants > Peat moss > Unclassified | place: USA... | reverse complement strand
GCCCGCGGAGCCGGCGAAGCTGCGTGTCTATATTGGCGCGGCCCCGGGCGTAGGCAAAAGCTACCAGATGCTGGAAGATGCGCACCTGCTGCGCAAACAGGGCGTGGACGTCGTGGTTGGGTTGATTGAAACGCATCGCCGCGCCGATACGGAAGCGATGATCCGCGACCTGGAAATCATTCCGCAAAAAGAAATTGAATACCGCTCGGTCAAGCTGCACGAAATGGACCTGGATGCGATCCTGGCCCGCCATCCGCATACCTGCGTGGTGGATGAACTGGCGCATACCAATGTGCCCGGCTCGCGCAACCGCAAGCGGTATGAAGATGTATTGGAACTGCTGGATGCCGGCATAAATGTGATGACCGCGGTCAACATTCAGCACATTGAGACGCTGAATGATGCCGTCGCCCGCTCGGCCAATACGCAGATCCGCGAGACGGTGCCGGACAGCCTGCTGAAGCGCGCCGATGAAGTCGTGAATGTCGACATCACCGTGGAGGAGCTGCGCTCGCGCCTTCGCCAGGGAAAAATCTATGCGCCCGAGAAAATCGAGCAGGCGCTTTCGAACTTCTTCCGCAAGGGCAACCTGAATATGCTTCGGGAACTGGCACTGCGAACGACTGCGGAAGAGGTCGGGACCCGGGCTGCTGCGTACCGACGCACGCAGGGCCTCGAAATGGCGCCAATGCCGGAGAAGGTGATGGTCTGCCTTTCACCGCGCCCCGGCGGGGAACGCCTGCTGCGGCTGGGAGCAAGGCTGGCGGGCCGGCTGTCCAGCGAGTGGTACGCCGTACGCGTGGAATCGCCCGACCTGGATGTGCGCCATACCGATCCGGAAGGATTGCAGCGGATGGAGGAGTATCAGCGCGCGGCGCGCGAACTGGGCGCAAAAGTGGTCGTACTTAAAAGCAAGAAAGTCTCGAATGCGCTGATCGGATTTGCCAAACAGGAAAACCTTGCGCATGTCGTCTTTGGACAGTCCGCGCGATCGCGTTTCGATATTCTGTTGCGCGGCTCGGTCATCAATCGCTTCCTGTCCGATGTCCGCGATGTGACGGTCCACGTGGTGCCGATGAACAAGCCTCGGCGGGAAAAGTGACCCTATCAGGCAGAGCGGGCGGGCGGAAATAGCTGGCCGATTTCAAGGGTACGGATCAACGCCCGATATTCTTCGCGGATGACGCTCCAGCGAAAGCGCTGCTGAAAGATTTTCAGGGCCTGGGCGGCAATGCGCAGCCGTTCCGGCTCGTCTTCAATGAGCGCGCGCAGGGCGAAGGCGAGTTCGGTAGCACGACCTTTCGGGACGAGCACGCCTCCGCCGCGCGAGAAGATTTCCGGGATGCCCCCGGCAGCCGAAGCGACAACTGGCAGACCCGATGCCATGGCTTCGACATTCACCATACCGAAGGGTTCGTCCCAGGTGGATGGGCAGCAAAAGATGGACGACCGGCGGAATTCATCAGCCAGCGGCTTGCCCGTCATGTAAGGCAAAAAGTCGACATTGGCGGGGCAATCGTGCTGAAGAGCAGCGACGTAGGGTGAGCGGGAATCGTCGTTGAAGTGGACGCCGCCGATGATCTTGGCCCGGACATTGATGCGCATCCGATCGAGCTGGCGCATTGCTTCAACGAGCACGTGGACGCCCTTTTCCGGCACCAGGCGGCCAACAAAAAGCACGACCGGGACCTGCGGTTCGAAGCTTCGGAGTGCAGGGTGGAAGCAGGCTTCGTCCGCCCCGTTGTAGAGGACAGCAGTTCTGCCTAGCGCAGTGATCTGGTCACGGCCAAGGTCTTCAAGAAACCTGCTGTTGAAGACGGTAAGATGGGGGCGCAGCGAGGCGCGCTCCGCTGCGGACAAGTTGCCTAAGTGGTCGTTGTGCATGTGCAGGACCAGCTTGCCCTTCATGGCCCGCGCCGACTTTGCCATCGAACGGCGACGCAGGGCAAGGATGTATTCGGGGCGGTTGTGGACATAGAGGATGTCGTCCTCGCTGAGATCCGCGGCAGTCCCGCGAAGGATGCGAGCGGCGATCGGAATGCGCAGGGATGTCCGAAGCCGATACGAGCGCTTCCTGAGCAGCCGACCGTAGAGCCGCAAACCCCAGTGGGTCTGAACACGTTCCGGTGCAAAGCCCCAGGTGTTGTCCGAGGAAGGGCAGATCACGCGATGCTCGTCATGGCGGAGAACGTTGGCAGCCCAGCGGGAAAGCGCGCCACCGGCCCGCTCAGAGAATGGCTCGACCTCGGGGAGGACATGGTAGACCATCGTTCCGGCACCCTTTGCCGACGAGTGCGCACGGGCAAAACTGCCGGCTGCGCACAGCGTCAGACCTTCAAAATTTGAAAGAGAGTTGTGAAGTTATCCTCTCCCGAATTTGAAGAAACGGATAGTTACGAAGGTCGGGTTAACTGAAAGGATACAGTGTCTGTGTGGAAAAGAAAGGCTAGCTGCCTTCCTTCTTCTTGAAGACGGCTTGTGATCGCTCATCCTGCTCGATCTGTCCGATGAAATTCTGCAGGGCCTGATATTTCTCCGGCGGCAGCTCGACTTCGCGGATGGTGTACTGGCGTGCATAGTGCAGCACGTTGCCGTGCAATTCGGTCCGGCTTTGATAGGCGGCAAAACCGACGTCCTCTGAAACGGGATCGGGCAGCTCATCCACAACGTAGCCGGACGGTAGTTCAATATCGAACTCATCCTTGATCGTCCTTGTCCGCTCGAGGTCGATGGGATAGGTGCGGATTTTGCGATCGAGCGTCATGGAATCGCTCCCGAAGACGCGCGGCCGCACCAGCAGGAGAGGGCCGGTCTGCCGGGAGTATGCAGGAACTGTAAGGTCGAATTTCTGGATGAAATCCCGCGTAAGTGCGGTCGTGTTTTCGACCTTCGATGAGCTAAGTGTGAATTCGCCCAGGTCCGGGCCGAGCGCCCGCTGCATGGCGATGCGCTGGTCTTTCTCACTCCGTTCATCGAAGACGCGACGCCAGTAACTGGCGATATCACCGGAGCGATGTTCGATGACGTTGCCGCTCAACTGGCCGTCTTCTCCAAGTTTGAAGGTGGCAGTGCGCAGGACTGTGCTGAGGTCTGGCGCGAGGACCGGCAGAGCAATCAGCTGGCTGTCCTTGCCATCCACCAGGATGCCGTAGCCGCCCTGCAGGTTCGCCTCAAGTGTGCCAAAGGGAGTGTATTCCCAGGTGGGATCGAAGATAAGGAATTGCTTGCCACTTTTCGCGGTGACGACTGAGTGAAGCTTGTCTGATTGATAGCCATCGGGGAGTTGGATGGCGGCAATCATGTGATCGCCCTCCATCGACGGGAGATCGGGCGTGACGAAACCCCGCCGCGTGTCGACCATCACCCAGGTGGAATGGATTCCCACGGCGGAGAGCATGGCGGCAAGCAGCGTGGCCTTGTCTTTACAGTCGCCGGCATTGTTGCGGAATACGTCGGCGGCGGCGTGGGGCTGCCAACCACCGATTCCGATCTCGATGGCCATGTAGCGGATGTGCTGGACGTATTCGGCGATGGCCTGCGCTCGATCGGCGAAGTCGGTCTTGCCGGCAACCAGCGCCTGGGCCCTGGCGATGATTTCGGGTGAAGGCTGCGCCCTGTCCTGTGCCAGTTGCTGGTAGAAGGCGCCGATGGCGCGCCAGTCACCGCTGGTGCGCGGCAAGCCGCTGCCGTAGAAACTAACGACGGCACGCGCGCCCAGCGCCTCCCATTCCGGAGCAGCGGGGACGTCGCTCAGATCGAGCGCAGGTACGTCGTGCAATTCCCAGGTCGCGCCGTCGCCGACGGGAGTCGGCTCCACAGGAGAATACTGGTGCCAGGAGATTTTGTATTCCCAGCCAGCCGGCAGGTGAACAGTGTAGCGCACCAGGCGTTTCGGGATCGAATCCTGAATTTCCCAGCTCGTTTCGGAAGAGTATGGGGCCACTTTTCTCTCATACTCGTAGGCAACAACTGCGTTTGGGTCGCGTCCGGGAGCGGTGGCAACTTTGAAGCGAATGTCGTTGTAGAGAATACCCGGCTCCTGCCAGCCATGCTCGGATATCTCACTGTCTTTCATCGCGAATTCATGGCCATCCGGCGCGATACTCCAGACGTGGAGGGAATTGAGCTTTGTTTCGGTCCTGAAGGGGATGACGACCTCACCGTACTCCCGGCCCTGGGGACGAAGAATGCGCACCACTTTACGGACATGCAGGGTCGTTTTCCCATTCGGCTGTACGTTCAGCGTCGTGTCTTCGAGAAGGACGACTGCTTCCGCCTTCCGATCGACAAGCACCTTGTCGGCTGCAGCTGTTTTCACCCAGTCCGGGACCTGGTCAGCCCACGAGACGACGGGCAGTATGAGAACCGAAGCAAGCGCCGCCTTGCGCCAGAATCTAATAGCCCGCATGATCGGATGCCTTGAGGATCGCCTGTTCCTGGTCTTTATGAATCACCTTCGCGTAGAAAGTGTGCAGGTCCGGGTACTCCTCGGCTTTGAACAGCACGACGCCGAGCTGGAAATCGCGCATCATGGTCAGCGTGTTGCCTTTGACGTTCGCACCTTCACTCAGGAGCGCGAGGTTCTGCATTGTGATTTTCTCCGGCTGTGGAACGCTTTCAATCGCCATAGACGCCGGAAAGGTGATGCTGATCTGATCGACGGCATGGTAGCCGTAGTCGAAGTAGATGGGCATGGTCCGCTTGGCCTGTGTGAACATCGGTCGGGCATTCGCCTCAAAGATCTCGGCCGGCACGAACAAGCGCTTCGACGTGGCTGTCGCCAGTGGGCCTTCCACAGTAAAATTCGCGACCAATTGCTTGGACGGGTCGTCCAGATAGAAGACCTTATCGAGCTTGACAGTCATGCCGCCAGGAAGCTGGTTTTGCAGTTCGTGCTCCATCTCCTTGTCGACTTCGGTCTCGTCGGCTTCGAGTGCACGCTGCCGCCAGGAGAGCGCCGGAACGCCGGTGTAGCCGACGCGAATGGTACCGCTCACGCGGCCATCTTCGCTCATCTTCAAATCGGCAACCCGTATTGTTTTCGTGATTGAGTAAGGATTGTCAGGAGCGGCGGCGATCGCTGTCCCGCCGTCCGTCTGGCGCAGCCCGTTGCCCATGGTGTGTTTCCAGTGAAGCTGGCCGTACGGGCAGTAGCGTTCACCGGGATCGAAAAATCTCTCTTTGCCATCGACGTTGACGATGGCAATGTCGTCGTCGAGCTGGTTCATGGACATCAGGTTCGGGTTGAACAGATCGCGGTCCCGATTCGTGATTTCCATCACGTATGCCTTCATACCGGCGGCGCGGGCCAATGCCACGAAGAGCATCGTTAATTCGTCACTGTTGCCGCGCTTTCTGTCGATGATGTCCTGCGCGGTCTTGACGGAGCGGAAGCCCTCCGCCTTTTCTTCATGGGCGCTCCGGTCACGGGTGAAATCCGTATTTTCAAATGCCATCACGCCGTTGTAGAGCTTCTGCAGCTTCTGGTCCTGCGTGTCAGAGGGCGTGGTCAACTGGCTGACCATGGCGCTTAATGCCTGGTTGGCATTCATAAATTTGTCAACCTGTTTGGACCAGTACTTGCCTTCTTTCGTCCAATATTCCGTGGGATTGCTATAGGGCGAATAGAGGAAATACACGCGATACGTGAGGCTCTTGATGGGAGGAAGATACTCTTCATCCGGCGCAGGCGGGACGTTCTCAATGTTCAAATCGTAGGCGTCCGACATGTGACTCAGCGCGCCACCGGGCGGAGGCGGGATATGATTCACCTTGACCCCCGAAGGCAGGATCGGAAGCCAGACAAGCGTACTCACCAGCTGGTCTCGACCCGAGACGAGCTGCGCATCCGTGGTGACGAAACGGTAGTGCGCTTTGCGCAGATAGAGTTCTGTCTGGATAAACCATTCAGGCGGCACGGCGTAGTTGTCTTCGTAACGCAGGATGTAGCGATATTCGAGGATGCTGCCGACCTGTACATCCGGCATACTGAAGATCTTTTTCTGATACTCCAGCGTGGCTGTTTTTGAAATCACTTTGTCGTAGGGCTTGCCAGTGAATGGGACGATCGTGCCATCCTTTTGGATCGTGCGTCCCGCGACACTGTCGATGGAGAAGCGCCTGCGTTCATATGGGATCTCGACGTCGGCATACTTCTTGCCTTCCTCGGTCAGAATTTTCATGCGCACGTAGATGAGGTGCATGTGCAGCTTGTCGTCAGAGATTTCTTCCCGGAAGAGGTAGATGGCTGCGGCATTCGGGACGGAAGGCTCGGAGGTCATGCTGAGTTCTTCCGGGGTGGGTGCGCGGAACTCATCCGCGCGCGCAGTCGATGCAGTGATGGACAAGATCAACACAACGAGTGAAAACAGGGACCGGCGGAAGGCAGAACAGGAAACCACGAGCTACTCCAATGGCAATCTTTGAAATGTTGAGGATATCCTTCGACAGAAGACGCGGGTTGTCCAGCTAATTCTGTCTCCACTTGTTTCACTTTTTAGTGCGCGATACACAGGTGCGCTGCCAGGTTATTTACAAAGTAGATAAGCCATTAGCGCATCGGTAACCATCTCTAATTCGAAGCCCTGAGAATGACCTGTTCCTGGTCTTTGTGCAAAACATTCGCATAGAACGAATGCAGCGCGTCGTACTCCTCCGCCTTGAAGATAACTGCGCCGAGCTGAAAGTCGCGGGTGAGCACCATCGTATTGCCTTTCATCGTGGCGCCCTCCTGCATTTCTGCCAGTTGCTGCATCGTGAATTTTTCTTTCTGCGGCACACTCTCTGTGGCGAATGCCGCTGGCAGGGTGATGCTGATCTGGTCTATCTCCTGGTAGCCGTAATTGAAATAAACGGGCATCGTACGATGGGGCTGCGTGAACATAGGTCGAGCATTGGCCTGAAAGATTTCGCAGGGCACAAACATGCGCTTGCCAGTGGGTATCGCCAATGGACCCTCGATGGAAAAGCTGGTGACAAGTTGTTTTGATGGATCGTCGAGGTACTGCACGGAATCCAGCTTGACGGTGATGCCGCTCGGCAACATGGCCTGCATGGCATGCTCCATGTCACGCTCCACTTCTGTCTGATCTGCCTTCAGCGCACCCTGTCTCCAGGCGAGGGCGGGGACGCCGGAATAGCCGACGCGCAGCTTTCCGGTGACGCGGCCATCCGGGCCCATTGTAAGGTCAGCAACGCGAACAGTGCGCGATCTGCTATAGAGATTATCGGGAGCGTTGGCGAATGTGGTTCCGGTCTCCGTCTGCCGAATGCCTCCGCCCATAGTGTGCTTCCAATGCAGTTGGCCGTAAGGGCAATAGCGCTCGCCCGGATCGAAAAACCGCTCCTTGCCATCGACACTCACGATAGCGATGTAGTCGTCCAGCTGTGCCATGGACATCAGGTTGGGGTTAAAGATTTCCTTGTCGCGATTGGTGATCGCCATAACATACGCTTTCATCCCGGACGCTCGGGCAAGGGCGACGAAGAGCAGAGTAAGATCGTCACTGCTGCCGCGCTTGCGCGCCATAATGTCCTTCACTGTCCGGACTTCCTTGAAGCCTTCCTTCTTTTCTTCCCGGCGGCTGCGCTCGCGGGTAAAGTCCGAATTTTCGTAGGCCATGACGGCGTTGTAGAGCTTTTGCAGGCGCTGATCTTCGTTGTCGGAAGGAAGCGTGAGCTGGCTGACCATCTCGCTCAGCGGCTTCTTCGCATTCATAAATTGATTCAGATCATCGGACCAGTACTTCCCCTCCTTTTCCCAGTACTCGGCAGTCGTGTGATACGGCGAGTAGATGAAAGAGACGCGAAACGTAAGACTGTGGACGGGCGGCAGATACTCTTCATCGGGCTCTGCCGGTATGTTTTCTGCGTCCAGTTCAAATGCGTCCGGCTGCCGGCTTTTTACGCCGATCTGGCCAAGGATGCCGGCGGATTGGGGGCCAAGGCGCTTCACAGCGACGCCCTGCGGGAGGATGGGAAGGAATGCGACCGTCCTGATCCCCTCCTCCCTTCCAGTCATCAGCGGGGCATCGGTTGTGACAAAGCGGAAGTGCGCTTTGCGCAAGAAGAGCTCGCCCTGCACGTACCAGGTGGGAGCAATCGCAGAGTATTGGCTGTAGCGAAGGGTATAGCGGTATTCAAGAACACTGCCGACCTGCACATCGGGCAAGCTGAAGGTCTGATTTTGATAGGGGTCTTTGTTTCTTCTGGCGATCATCTCCTGGTAGGCGTTGGCTGCCAGCGGCACGATCGAGCCATCGCGATGAATGGTGCGGCCATTAAGATTTTCGATGGCAAAATACCAGTGCTCATAAGGAATCTCAACGTCGGCGTATTTTCTGCCTTCTTCAGACAAAATCTTCAGACGGACGTAGATCGTCTTTGTGTTCAGTCTGCCGTCGCAGATTTCCTCCCGGTAGAGGTAGATCGCGGCTGCGTTCGGAGCTGCGGGCTCGGCGGTCATGCTCAGTTCCTGCGGATTGGGGGGTAGCCAGTCATCGGCATGCGCCAGTGCCGGAAGCAGGAGTCCGGCGGTGAGAATCAGAGTCTTAAGCAGCTTGAAGATGCGCACGAATCGCTCCGGAAATCGAAGAAAACAGCGAACAATCGACCGATGGTATCGCAGCCCATGGAAAGGTCCACTCAAATTATTGAAGCGGACGCTGCCGAAGGTGATTGACATGGCGATCACCCCTCTGGCGGACCGGTAACCCAGCAGGCACAAGACAGAGGCTGAGCGGGATATGCCAGAATGAGACGAGTCCCTTATGTCCATGCGAGAAACCGAAGAAGCCATCCAGACAGCCACGGAAGTGCCCTCCGCGCCCGACGCCAATGAAGATTTCAGCCAGTTATTGAAGGAGTTTGAGCAGAGCCATCTGCCGGCAGCCGCGGGCAGCCAGATGCGCGGCACGGTCGTGTCGATTACAAGCGACGCAGTGCTGGTGGATATCGGCTTCAAGATTGAAGGGACGCTGCCACTCGCGGCGCTGGGGGCAACAACAGTCAGTGTCGGCGATACGCTGCTGGTCTCGAACAAGGGGCGGAATGAGGAAGGCTATTACGATCTCGTCCTGCAGAAGGTGGAGCAGCCCAAAGACTGGTCCGCCCTGCAAAAAGCATTCGCAGACCAGTCGGTGATCCTGGGCACAGTAACCGGGTTAGTGAAGGGCGGCGTGACCGTCGACGTCGGTGTGCGCGCATTTCTGCCTGCCTCGCGGAGCGGCGCCCGCGATGCCGCGGAGTTGGAGAAGCTGGTCGGCCAGGAAATCCGCTGCCGCATTCTGAAGCTTGAAGTGGACGATGAGGATGTTGTCGTCGATCGCCGTGCCGTGCTGGAGCAGGAGCAGCAGGCGGCGCGGCAACAGCGCTACGCAGAGTTGAAAGAGGGCGATACCGTTTCCGGCACGGTGCGCAGCCTGACGGACTACGGTGCATTTGTCGACGTGGGCGGCATGGATGCTCTGCTGCACATCAGCGAGATGGCCTGGGGCCGCGTGGGCAAGCCAGGGGACGTAGTCGAGGTCGGACAGCAGGTTGATGTCCGCATTCTCAAGATTGATCCGGAGAAGCGCCGCCTCTCCGTAGGCATGAAGCAGCTGCTGCCGCAGCCCTGGGACACGGTGGGCGATCGATACAAGGTGGGCGACCGCATTCGCGGGACCATCAGCCGCGTCGCCGATTTCGGCGCGTTTATCGAGCTCGAGCCGGGAATCGAGGGCATGGTGCACCTGTCGGAAATGTCGTGGGCCAAGAAGGTCCGCAAAGCTTCCGACATGTTGAAGCAGGGAGAAGCAGTTGAAGCGGTCATCCTGGGTATCCAGCCGGCGGAGAGGCGCATTTCTCTGGGCATCAAGCAGACGCTGGGCGATCCGTGGGTGGAAGCAGCAGAGAAATATCCAGCGGGCGCAGTGGTCGAAGGGCCAGTCGTAAGCTTCACAAAATTTGGCGCATTTGTGCAGATTGTCGAGGGCGTGGAGGGCATGGTCCACGTGAGCGAAATCAGTGCCGATAAACGGATCGAGCACCCACAGGATGTGCTGCGCGCGGGCCAGGTAGTGAAGGCGCAGGTGATGGAGATGGACCGCGAAAAGCGCCAGGCGCGGCTGAGCATGAAGCGACTGATCCCGACCAGCCTGGACGAATACCTCGCTGAACACAAAGCCGGCGACAAGGTCACAGCGCGCATCATGGACATCCGGGATGGCATCGCGAGGGTTGAGTTGGGCGAAGGAATTTTTGGGACCTGCAGGCTTGCCGGAGAGTCGTCTTCCGACTCCTCGGGGACTGGGGAAACCGCGAAGGTCGATCTCTCTTC
>Ga0116228_10006640_pt1 | contig 10321 bp, 11 predicted proteins | sample S1TSphfallax_2_FD_89694 | JGI IMG/M metagenome (GOLD analysis project Ga0116228, IMG submission 89694) | Host-associated microbial communities from peat moss isolated from Minnesota, USA - S1T2_Fc - Sphagnum fallax MG | ecosystem: Host-associated > Plants > Peat moss > Unclassified | place... | reverse complement strand
TTCGCTTCGCCCGGTCGCGCGCAAGGCACGCTTCTACACCAGCTTTTGCCAGGCGCGCGGATGCCAGCCAATCCACAAGGTGATGGCGAGCATGGGCAGCACGACCCAGGACAGCGCCGTGGCACCCACGCCGTCGAGGATCACGCCACCCAGCAGGCCGCCCCCGGCCACGGCGGTGTTCCAGCCCGTGACCAGTAGCGACTGGGCCACGTCCGCCGATTCCCCGGCGTTACGACTCAGTGCCGTCTGGAGCAGGGCCGGAGAGCCGCCAAAGGCCAGCCCCCACACGCCGAGCGCCACGGCCAGCACGGCAGGCGATGCCGGCCACAGGGCAATCGCCGCCGTGGCACCGAGAAAACCGACGATGCCCAGCAGCACCAGCGTGCGCATCATGCGGTCACCCAGCGCACCGGCGACCCAGATGCCAACGATAGACGCCACACCGAACAGCATCAGATAGCGATCCACCTTATCGCCCACGCCTGCCACGGCAAGCACGGGTGCCACATAGGTGTAGAGCACGTTGTGCGCAAGCACGAACACCAGCATCGTACCCAGCACCTGCGCCACGCCCGGCAGGCGGAAGACACGGCGCAGGTCGAGCGGTCCGCCGTCACGCTGGCCGGCGAAGTCGGGCAGCGTCGCACGTACCCATACCAGCAACACGAAACTCAGCATCGACATGATGCCGAAGCTCCAGCGCCAGCCGATCTGCTGGCCGAGCAGGGTGCCTGCCGGGATGCCCAGGGATAGCGCCAGTGGCGCGCCAGCCATGGCGATCGCCATGGCGCGTGTCTGCTGCGAGGGCGACACCATGCGCGTGGCATATCCGGCGAGCAGCGCCCACAGCAGGCCCGCACTCACGCCGGCAATGAGCCGCACCACCAGGATGAGCGGATACGACGACGACATCGCCGTGATGGTATTGGCGAAGAGAAACCCCGCCATGGCCGTCATCAGCAACGGCTTGCGACGCAGGTGCCGCGTGGCCGCCACCAGGGGAATCGCCGTCAGCAGCGAGCCGATGGCGTAAATCGTCACCAACTGGCCCACCAGCGCCTGGCTGATGCCGAGGCTGGCGCTCATGGTCGGGAGCAGGCCGGCCGGCAAGGCTTCGGTGATGATGGTGATGAAGCCGCCGCTGGCCAGTGCGATAAGGCCAGCCAGCGGGAAAGGCGCCGCGTCGGCGACAGGCGCTTCCGGGGCAGCGCAGAGGCTGCCGTCGGGACCGACGGTCGGCTCACCGAAGGGTTGGATAGACATGGCGGATACTCGGGTAAAGGAATACCTGCCACCTTAGGAACTCCCTCATTCGGGAAAAAGGCGGGTACAGTTCCCCAGTATCCGGACATATCTGTCCGCAATGGGAATCCGTCATGGACAGCCTGGGCAGCCTCCAGACCTTCGTACGCGTGGCCGATGCGCGCAGCTTCGTGGATGCCGGCCGCTCGCTCGGTGTCACCGCCGCCGCCGTGGGCAAGGCCATTGCGCGGCTGGAACAGGACATGGGCGTGCGCCTGTTCCATCGCAGCACGCGCAGCGTGGCGCTCACCGCCGAAGGGCAGCTCTTCCTGGTGCGCTGCCGGCGCATCCTGACCGAAGCCGAGGCAGCGAAGGCCGAGCTGTCCGAGCGGCTTGGCACGGCGCAGGGACGTTTGCGCATCAGCCTGCCCACCGTCAACGACCTCACCTTGCCACTGCTTGCGGAGTTCGCGAAACGGTATCCCGACGTGGTGCTCGATCTGGATTTCACCGATCGCGTGGTGGACGTGATCGACGAAGGTTTCGATGCCGTGATCCGCGTGGGCAAACCGACAGACTCACGGCTTGCAGGGCGTTACCTCGGCAGTTTCAACCGGCACCTCATCGCATCGCCCGCCTACCTGCAAGCACACGGCGAGCCAAAAAAACCGGAAGACCTGCTCGCCCATCACTGCATGCACTATCGCTATCCGAGCACGGGACGACTGGAAACCTGGCCGCTGCGCTACGACGGCCCCGAGCTGCGCATCCCCGAATCCCTCATCTGCAACGATATCCAGACGCGTATCTGCTTTGCCGCGCGCGGCTTCGGCATTGCCTTCGTGCCGGATCATTCGTCGCGTGGCGCCTTGCAGCGTGGCGAGGTGGTGACCCTGCTCGACGACTACCTCGACGCATCCAGCTGCTTCAACCTGCTGTGGCCATCGGGACGGCACGTGCTGCCGAAACTGCGCGTTTTCATCGATTTCGTCAGCGAGCACATGTTTCCTTGCCCCGAGTCGGCGTGGCGGAAGGTCGCAGCCGACTGACATCGCATCAAGCCGTCACATCGCCCGGCCGTTAACGGCGCACACCATATGGACAAGGGCAAGACAGGGCGATGAAGAAGATCATTTTGCGATGGCTCGCACGCTGGCTCGACCGGCCTGCGACGGTGACGGATGACCCGCCGCGTGACGAAGCCGCTTTTCGCACGTTGGAGCAGACCCTGGAGCAGGCGCTCGATGCGGTGGTGACGATCGATGCATCGAATAACGTCATTTTCTACAACGCTTCGGCAGAGCGTCTGTGGGGCTACCCGCGCGCTGAGGTGCTTGGGCGCAACGTATCGATGCTGGTGCCGTTTGCCTTACGCGCGGGCCATGATGCACTAATCGATGCCAACCGTGATGGTCAGCCCGATCGCATCGTAGGCACGAGTCGCGAAGTGCAGCTTGAGCGTGCCGATGGCACGAAGCTGTGGGTATCGCTGGCGATGTCGCGCATCCGCCTTGATCACGGCATCTACTACACCGCTTTCGTTCGCGATGTGAGCGCGGAAGTCGCACGCCGTGATGCCCTGCGTCTGCTGTCGATGGTAGCCGACCACACCGACAATGCCGTCATCATCACCGATGCCTCGGGCATGGCGGAATATGTTAATCACGGCTTTCGGCGCATGTCCGGCTTTGCACCCGAAGACATCCTTGGCCGACGCCCGGGCGAGGTGTTGCAGGGCAGCGCGACCGATCCTCACGCAGTGGCGGCGGTGCGCAAGCGCCTGCACGCAGGACAGGCGATCTATGAAGAGATCCTCAATTACCGCAAGGATGGCGAGCCGTACTGGGTGTCGATGGTGATCAACCCGGTTCGCGCCGCCAACGGGGGCATTGAAAAGTTCGTCGCCATCATGGCAAACATCACGCCTACCAAGCTACGCAGCGAAGAAGATCGCATCCGCCTCCAGGCGATCGACCGGAGCAATCTCGTCGCGGAATGGGCACTTGATGGCTATTGGCTTAACGGCAATCCATTGCTGCGCGACCTATTGGGCGGCGATGCGCCGCGTGGCAATGCCAATATCCTGGAAGCGGTTGGCGCCGCAGGCCGCGCGGCACTCGACGACCAGCGCGACGCTCCGGCCTCCATGGTGCTCGAACGCCACGATGGCGGGGATCTGCGCATCACCGCCACGGTGAGCGTCATTCGCGATTCGGAAGGCCAGTCGGCACGCCTAGTGATGCACGGACAGGACGTCACCGCACGCCATGACACCGACAGCCATGTGCTGGACCTCACAAGCCGCGTGGAAACCATCGCCTCGACCGTCTCGAAAATATCATTCCAGACCCACGTGCTGTCACTCAATGCCGCCATCGAAGCCGCGCGCGCAGGCCCCGAAGGCAGGGGCTTCGGCGTGGTCGCGAAAGAAGTCCACGTGCTGGCCTCCCAATCAAAAGAAGCCGCCGACCGCATCAGTCACCTGCTGGCCTCCGCCCGCATGCACCTTGAAGAGCTGTAAAAATCTATCCGCACGTGACCGATCATCAAGAGAGCTTTAAGCCATCTAATCACTTATCGCGCAAGGCGCGGGTTCACCGTTCTCTTGCGCGATAAGGTTGTATCCGTTTCTTAGAATGCTAAGCGAATTTAATGGTGCAGCATAGCTGCTCAATGCTGCATGGAGAAATTGTCAAGAACTAAGGCTCCGCGCCCTCCAATAGGAGGTCCGCTAAAGCGCAAGGTCCTGATTTTTCTGTTATTAGGTGCAGTATATGAATGCCAGCCAAAATGGCCAAGAGTAATGGAATTAATTAGCTCTCCCGAAGCATCGATGAAGGAAACATTGAAGTTTCCGGTTCCAGCTTCCAGATATCCGAATTGGACTGAGGTGTAAGTGCGATGTAGGTCTACATCCAAGAATGGATTGCTTGCGTCTGGTGAGAAGTTTAGGTTTATGCCACTTAGTTCAGGGGGGTGTTGATGGCCATTTTCAATTATGAATCTTCCGCTTGCAGTAAGTCCCGGAAGCTTCATGGGAGTGGGTGCAAACTGATTCCTTGGGGTTATTGGTGCTGTCTCAAAATCCTCAAAATCGAGAGTTTTCACCGATTGAATCAAATGAAGATGTAAAGCCAATGAATCCACCGTCTGCGAGTCATCTGCCAATGTCACTTTGTAATACACCGTAGCCGATCGAACTCCACTGTTGTAAATGACTTCAAGCCGTTCTCGCGGCAACGTCACCGTATACGCCCCGGTCCGCACGATCGTCCGCACATCCGTCCACACGGATCCCGACGACGGTTCAAAGCGCAACTCCACCCGCTGCCCCGCGGCCATGCCGATGTACTGCGGCACCGTGATGCGAAGCCCTCCATGCCGTTCGATGGCATCGCTGCTGATATCCACCGTATTGCCGACGAAATCCGGCAGGACGGGTTCGGGAGGTGTCGGCACCACGACGCCTTGTTCCAGCACAATCTCGCGCCGCTCCGACTCCACCTTGTTTTTCCCATCGGGCGACGTAAGGAAGTAAAGAATCGTCAATGCCCGCAGACCATCGGCATAGAATTTCTGCAACTGACTCTTGCCCAGCAATTGGAACGGCTGCGCGCCGGTCTTCTCGATATCCCACTGCGCAGTCCATACCGCGTTGCCATCAGGCCGACGCACTTCCATATCCACATGCCATCCGACAATCAGGCTATCCGACGCCGGCACACGAATACGCAGCCCATTGTGCTCATCGATCAACGGATCATTGACGATCACTGGCTTGTTGCCGAAGTCCGGTACGTTCGGCTTCGGCGGCGTGGGAATGGGCACCGCACCGGCGCCTACCTGTAATACCAACGACGACGAGCTGCCGCTTGGTGCGCTGTAGGACACCTCGATGTCCCCGCCGTCATTGCCGGTGAGATAGGGTGTCTTCGGTACCAGGAAATGCAGCGGTAACTCCCGCGCGATGAGCTGCGTTTCGTAAGGGGCGGTATGGCTGCCGCGCCAGGTCAGCTTCACGGTATCGCCTACGCGGATGCCCTCGGAGGGAATGCGCACGGTGACGTTGCTGCCGGGAATATCGGCCGGATCCAGTTTCCCGTCGCGGGCTTCGTCGATTATCGGCGGACGTAGTTCGCCTCCGGAGGCACTGCGCACGGCATAGGTCGTCGTGGGCGAGGGATACAGGGCACTGGGCTGTGGGGTACGGCTCACCCATTGACCCAGCGCGGTATCGTAGGTGTCGATGCTGTAGCCGAACGTGACGTTGCTCTGGTCGAGCTGCCGCAGGCTGCCGGCAGGTAGTTCGATACTCTGCGGGAAGGGGGGACGGGGTGAGCCGATATCCAGGTAGGCTACTTCGCGCACATATCCGCCGCCCGCGGTGGCGCCGTACATCTCCACCCTGACCCGGGCGCCGAAGTCGACCAGCGGGTGCTCGGGGATAAGCGCATGGACGAACGATCCCAGTGAATCCGGGTTGATCGTTCCCCCCACGGCTTCCAACGCAGTGGGCGGTTGCAGGGCCTGGATGTTGCCGATCACGTCCAGCCGGCGTCGCGCCGAGATGGCGGTCGTGGTACCGCGTTTGCGTTCGTAGTACACCGCACAGCGTCCCTGCACCAGTGGCGGGAACAGGGCATGCGGCAGCAGGATATCCAGCGGGCTGCCATCGGCAGGCGCGGTGTACTCGGCGGACTGCCAATGGGTCGCGGCACCTTCGGCGGGGGTGCCGGCCACATGCACCACGATACGGTCGCCGGTATCGATGTCGGAGACCACGGCATGCGCATCGGCACCGGCCAGGGCATCGATATCGATCTGCTTGCCCAGGTTGTCCACCGTGGGCCGCACGGCCGGTGCACGCGGGGCCAGCGGGTCCTCGACATCGACCAGTGTCGGTGGTGACCAGAAGGAGCGATTGCCCACGGCATCGCTGACCTCCCACGTGACGCCCGCACCGATTCCCACGCCGCCGATATCGATCATGGCGCGATTCACGGTGAAGATGATCGCCGCACCACTAGTGGCTTCTGCGGAGGTAACGACATGGGTAAGCGAATTGCCGTCAACAGCCCACTGCAGCTTGATTACATCCCCGGCGGTCATGTAAGCGTACGGCGCCTGCCTGCCGTCGTCGTTGTTGCCATGGCGCAGTAGCGTCACGGTGACCAGCGAGGTGCCCGGGTCGATCACCGTCGGTGCCACCTGTGGTGGCAGAAGCTTTTCGTTGAGATAGGGTGTGCCGGGGTTGGGGTCGCGGCCACCGGGGATGGTGTCCTTGATACGCACGCGGGTAACGGTTGAGCGGACGGTCAGGCCGAGCTGGTTCTTCACCAGGGCTTCGAAACCCACTTGCTTGTCGGTACCACGGCCTCCCGGATCGGGCGTGTGAATTCGGTGGGCGGGGATGTAGACGCGCACGACCTTGTACCGGTCGGCGGCCGAGGCCAGGGTGAATCCGTAGGCGCTGCCGATATCGGTGCCCTCGGGCACGATGTAGACAGTGTCGCCGTCTTCAAAGCCATCCCAGGTGCCGACATCGAAGGTGATGAGGCGATCCGGGTTGCGCAGGAGATCGTCGTAGCCCAGGCCGCCGCTGGATGCGTCGGGCAGGGAGGGGGCGGGCAGGGGCGCGGCGTGAGGGTGCGTAGCCGTGGGCCGGATGTCTGTGGTTGGCGAATGCGACGCGTGGTGGGGTGCGACGTGGTGCTCCAGATCCGCGGACAGGGCATCGATCTGGTGAAGCGCCTGACGAAGCGACTGGATCAGATGGCGGATCTGCAAACGGGTCTGTGCGTCCGGCGATGATGGCGTATGCATATGAATGGTCCTGGTTCCATGGACTGATGTGAGTGATGCCCGTCTACGTTATGCCGGGCGTGCCCGATGCTGTATCGGCCATGCGTTGTAGGTGCTGATAGGCAGAATCGGCCGGATTCAGGAGCGTGTCGTTGGTTGCAAAAGGAATGCACGGCATGGAGTGTCGCGATTCCTGGCCTCCGCCCGCATGCGCCTGGAAGAACTGTAGGAGCGTGCTTGCGCGCGACCGGTAATCACGATGAGCCAACGATTGCCGGTGAGATCGGAAAACCGGTAGGAGCCGATCGCATCGGCGATTGACGCTCCGTAGTAAAGCAACCCTTGGAGGCTTCGCTCCTGGTCATCCTGACCAGGCCCGCGCCGCATCCTTCGCACGGATTTTCAGTTTCGCCAGCTCCCCGTAAGGATCGAAGGAGATGGCGGCAAGCACGCTCGCCAGCCATCGGGTCCGGAGCAACATGGTTCATCCTTGAAATGCACAGGGAAAGGCGTGCGTATTCTTCGTAGCTCTTTTTCGGTTGTATGTGCCGGATGGCGTCGATTTATGCCGGAAATGACGGCCTGGCCCTGCTTTGGTGATATGCCGCCACGTCAGCGTCGTGAAGCACCCCCTAAGATGATCCGGCAGTCGTTGAACGGAGAAGTCGTCGCATGGACACGAGACTGGCACTGGTGGCGCATGACGCCAGAAAGGAGCGGATGCTCCTGCTTGCGCGGGATTACATAGGCTTGCTTCGCGAATGCCGCCTGTGTTCGACGCGCACCACGGGAACCCTGCTCAGGAAAGTACTGGGCCTGGATGTGGAGTGCATGGCATCAGGCCCGCTGGGTGGCGATGTCCAGCTTGCATCGCGCGTCATCAGCGGTGGGCTCGATATGCTCATCCTGCTGCGGGATACGCAATGCGCGCATCCGCACGATGCGGACATCAACGCCTTGTTGCGCATATGCGACGTATGGAACGTGCCATGCGCCACGAACGAGGTAACCGCTCGTATCCTTCTCTTCCATGCGCAAGTCACGCACGGCATGTTTCCAACGCCCCTGTAGGAGCGCGCCTTGCGCGCGACCGGTGACGCGAAGGAAATGATGATTTTCGCGACAACCGGTCGCGCGCAAGGCGCGCTCCTACACGAAAAGATGATGCCGCGTGCCGGGAAAGGCAAGCGCAGCACGTCAGGAAAAGTGAAAAATTTCCAGAGACAATCCAGCATTGTTTTGCTAGCTTGTCTGCGTTGCCTGCGCCATCGATGCGAGTCGTCTCGTAGGCAACCATCGCTCATCAGCGGTGAGAGCATGCCTGCCGAGGGATAGCAGCCCTCGACAGGCACTGACCAAGCCAACTCAACACAGGAGTCAACCATGGCTACCGTCCATCATACGGCACTCTCACGCCCGTCGCTTCCCATCGACGGCTCCCTCACCGGTGACCAGGCAGTCCGGGGCCTCCCCGAACACGGCTGACGAACCGCGGCACCGGCCGCCACGCCAGCGTTTTCAGGCCCTGCCGTCGTATCCGGCGCGTTGTCGCGTACCCGGCATCCAGGGCGGCTGACGCCGCATCCACTTCGACACCACGCCGCCCGGCGTCCGGCCACGGACACGCCGGTGAGCCCTCTCATCCCGATGAGCGATGCGAACCATCGCAGTTGCGTCACCGTGGCACGTCATGTGCGCATGGCGTGCCACACCTGCACGGGAGCGGCACCTCAAGGAGCACGATATGAACGACTTCAACGATGCCTGCCAGCTGGGCGAAGGCAGCTACCGGCTCGATCCGCAGGCCAGCGTGGATACGCTGCTGGATGATGCAGGGGAATGGCTGGAATACGCCGTGGGGATCAACGAGGTACTGGCGGAAGGCCTGGCCGAGCTCGGCACGCAGAACCACCGTCACATGGTGCGGTTGCTGGGCGCGGCGTTGCTGCTCACGGATATGGGCACGCAATGCCTGCGGCAGGCGAAGGTGCGTCGCGGCTGGGATGGGCTTGCGTCGCTTGGAGGCGGTTGATGCTGCCGTTCACGGCGTTGCCGGTGTTGCCGCTGGTGGGTGCGGGGATAGTGATGCTGGGGATCAATGCGGCGGTCTACATCGACCGCCGCCATGGCCGCACGCGAGCGTGTCGCAGCGCCAGGGATTTCTGCATGGTGGCTTTTGTCAGCTTCCTGCTCGCCGGCTTTGCGCTGCTCGACCTCAGCACGGACGTATGGATTCAACCGGAAGAAAGCATCGCCCTGATGGTGCTGCATGGCGCGGGTGGTGTATTCGCGCTGTGCACCGCCAGCGCCGTAGGCTTCTGCATAGCGACCCGGCTATCTCTGTAGGAGCGCGCCTTGCGCGCGACCGGTTGTCGCGACCACGCTTCACGATCATCATCATCCCTTCGCTCCGACCGGTCGCGCGCAGGCACGCTCCTACAGGAGCTGGGCATGAAACAGGAATGAGGCATCAGGTAGGAAGAAGGGTGTCGCGATATCCATGTTCCTGCGTCCTGGTGTCGACTCCCCCGCCGAATTCAGGCAACAAAACGATCCGGCTTCCTCGGGTTATAGTTGGCACTAATTAGAGGGGAGTCGACAGTTAGTTTCATCGAGAAGGATCAGTGCCGCGGCGTGAATAAGTTTCGCGTGGGGACTAAGCAGCGCATCGGACTCGACGAGATACTTCACAAAGTCGGAAAGATGCATGGGCTCCTGCTTTCCGAATGCGTCCCTTCCCTCAGGGGACGACGTTACGTACTCAACGATAGACTCCTCAGACATCTCTCCCTTACCAATGAATGCCCCTTCGGCAAGGCGGTCGCTGTAAGCCAGATTTGGACCGGCGAAATCAAATAGAGGGAATCGAAAGCGCCACACATAGAGCCCTCGTGGCACGTACTCGAGAACAACTCCTTGAAGGACGTGATCGTATGCTCCGCAAAAGAAATACACTCCTGAGTACTTGATTCCGAGTGCGTGCTTCTGCATGAGTCGAGCAATCAAGCGCTTGTTCATGGATTCAGCGAAATTTATTCACCAACCAGGAAAAAATCGCAACGCCGCTGGACAGTAAATAAGCGACCGCTGTGATCTGATAGATCACCAGTGATAAGTTAGGCTTGGGAGAAACCCACACCTGAGTAAAAATAACTATCAACGATCCTGCGCAAAGAGCAAGCGCGAAAAAAGCGGCGACACATGCCCATTTGGCCAGTTGACCGAGCGCTGCGCTTGAATGTCTGCTCCGGACATAGATGTAAATATCTGCTATCAC
>Ga0116228_10006639_pt1 | contig 10321 bp, 8 predicted proteins | sample S1TSphfallax_2_FD_89694 | JGI IMG/M metagenome (GOLD analysis project Ga0116228, IMG submission 89694) | Host-associated microbial communities from peat moss isolated from Minnesota, USA - S1T2_Fc - Sphagnum fallax MG | ecosystem: Host-associated > Plants > Peat moss > Unclassified | place: USA... | reverse complement strand
TGTTAAATCGCTCAAATCCATCACTCAAAATGAAGCACATATGATGAAGATATAAATAAGTGTTAAATCACTCAAATCCAAGGAGGTCTTTACCTGTGTTGGCCGGTTATTACTTTCTTTAATACTGTCAAGAAGGTTTTTTTTTGTTTTTTTTGGAAATTTTTGAAGGCCATACAGGTTATCAATATCAATATCAATTTATTTTTTAAAATTTAGCCAAGTAGGTTTTATGAAATTTTGGGTAATGAGTGTGTCAATTATGCACAAGGGTAGGTTACCAATTAACCAATTAATAACCGCTTGTCGTCCTGCCTACTTATTAGTCGGTTTATTATGGTTTTTCAAAAAAAAAAATTCCTTTTAAAAATTTGTATTAGTGTTTAAAGATTGATAACCTACCTGGATGATAATCAGGTCATCCAAGTAAGTTATTCATTAGAGGTTTTTAATTTCAATATCAAACGGTTATCAATGTAACTGGTTAATCAATAACCAACAAAGTCATCCAGGCGGTTATCAATCTAACTGGTTATCAAAATCAGTAACCGACAACAACAACAGGTCATCGAGGTAGATTATCAGAGTTTTTTTTTTGAAATTCCCATACCAGGCGGTTATCAAGAACAAACAACCGGCTGATAGAGGTTTTTAATAACCGGATGAGAACCGGGTCGAAAGTCAATAACCGGCCAACACTGGTCGTTACGTGGGCCGGAAGACCAGTGGGGAAGTTATTTCGGCATTTCCTCCCTGGGGTTCCCAAACTGTGCTAGGTGAGGGGAACTCGGAGCGGGTTGTTCCCCACTGTATGAGGTGAGGAGAACTCGGAGGCGTTCCCTAAGGGGGGAACTCGGAGCGGTTCCCCCTCTGTACTACTAGGTGAGGAGAACTGGGAGGCGTTCCCCATTGTATTCGGTGAGGAGAACTGGGATTCTGTAACCGGTGTTCCCCTCATGGAGCACTTTCGAACGCGGGCTGGGGGAAAAATGCTTCCACTTATACAACACAGCTGTGATCGCTTGCTTGCATCGCACCTTCTCTCGTCTCCGTCTTTCTTCTTCCTCTTCCCTCGAAGAAGAAAAAATAAATAAAAAGGAGCTTTCGCAGACGATTTTTCTTCTTCTTCTTCGGTTTCCATTGGAGAAAAAGCTTTGGAAGACGATTAAGCTACTGTAGTCTTGAGGTTTGGCCTTAGATCCAGGGTAAAGAGCATGAGATGCAGGTTGGTATGAAGCCGAAGCAGGAGCAGCAGCAGCAGGCAGAGGAGGAGGTGGAATGTAAGGAGACGGCAGGTGGTGGTGGTGGTGGTGGTAGGGAATGGTAGAGATTGCCGGTTTATAAGGAAGTTAGAGAAAGGGTGAAAAATATGTGCTCGTGTTGGAGTGCCCTGGAGCGGGCGTTGGGTGGTGCGTTTGGGTCCAAATCTGGCAAACCTGATAGCCCTTCGACTATCAGCATCAACAGTTCCGGTAGGTGTTCTAGTCGTCTGATTCCCTTGTTGCTTCTCTCTCAGACCTTCCGTCCTTAATGCAGCTGTCGGATGCCCATGCCCATTTTTTATTTTTCTTCTGTGAGCAGGAGCGGGTAGAATGGTCAGGGAGTATACATTTTAGTAGTAAGTGTGGCGACAACTGCAGCAGTGAGGAGGAGGCTCTGGAAAGAGGGGGACATGAATAGCTTGCTACTTTATGTTTGCATACCCATTTGCACAGCTCGATTTTCCCCTTTGGAACCGGATAATCCAGCTGCGGATTTGACCTCTGTTTTTTTATTGGTCTGATTTGCGGGAAAAAATTCTCGTGACGACCTACATACCTAACCTGCCGATGAAGATTTACGCCCCAACTGATCCGCTTGAGATGGCCTTGTAGTTCAGTATGGTGATAGTTTTGTGGGTTTGTTTGAGCAGGTCAAGAGCAATCGCGTGGAGAGGTGAACTGTCAAGATGCACCAGTCCTATCAGAGATATCATCGTCAGGTGAGATAGGGTCAGGGACTCCAATAGTGTCAGATGAGATACGTCGAGGAGGGAACTTGCGCATCTTCTCATACCTAGACCTTAAGTCTGCCACTCGCAACTTCAGGCCAGATAGCCTGCTGGGCGAAGGAGGTTTCGGTAGTGTTTATAAGGGTTGGGTGGATGAGACTGGAACTGCTGCTGCCAGGGCAGGCACAGGCATTACCGTGGCTGTCAAGCAACTTAATCACGAAGGTCTACAAGGGCACAAGGAATGGCTGGTGAGCTCTTCTTTCCTTGCAAGCCAGTGCTTCAAATGATTCTGACCAGTTGCTATCAGCTTCACTCAGTTTTTGGAACTGCAGACTGTTGTAAGAGTCATGTAGAGGGTTTACTGGTGCATTGGAAGGTAGGAGGGGGAGTTTGGTTGCAGGTAGGAGGGGAATCATGAATGCATTCTCTTGTGCTTGCAGTCTCATGGGTATTCCTTTGTTTCAGGCAGAGGTGAACTTTCTTGGTCAGCTTCATCACCCAAATCTGGTGAAATTAATAGGCTACTGCTGTGAGGATGATCAGCGTCTGCTGGTCTATGAATTTATGCCTCGTGGGAGCTTAGAGAATCATTTATTCCGAAGTAAGTAAGCTCTTGGTTGTCGATTCTTTCAACCATAAGAGGGACCATCTCTGGGTTACTGTGGAAATTAACCAGCCTAGCATCTGATGATGCCTATGTTGAATTAAGCATAGTATGCACTGTTTTGCCTCTGTGAGATTTCTGTTGATTGCATCAGAGGCTTAGCTGCATCTTTCGAGGGCTCCAGAGTGGATTGCAGAGGCCAGTCTTCTCTCTTGCATGTCTGCAAATTGAAGTTGGAGTTGATGATAGTGGCAATTGTCAGTAATTTCACAGTCTGCTCAATGATGTGAAATGTTTTGGAATGGCAGAAGGGGCTATGCCTTTACCTTGGGCAACCCGGATGAAGATTGCATTGGGCGCTGCACAAGGGCTTGCTTTTCTCCATGAAGCAGTCAAGCCTGTTATATACCGTGATTTCAAAACCTCCAACATTCTGCTTGATTCTGTATGTTGTTCTTGCTCTTATACTTTGTCATGGAATTTTGCAATTCTGGGCTATCTCAAGTTTTCTGTCAGTTGGTCATGAAACCAGCAGTGACTTTATAATCAGATACTGGGATAGCTGCTTCAGAGTTCACAGCTTTTTGCAAGCAAGGGATGCAGGGAACTGGAGATTGATACCAAACAGAACTGATGAGAGAAGTTGAATCTCCCTCTTGTTGATTTAGAAGCTTCCATGCGCGGCTTAGTAATCCTTGCTGTCATTTGCCATTTCTAGGAATATACAGCAAAGTTATCAGACTTTGGGCTAGCCAAGGATGGACCTGAAGGAGATAAGACGCATGTTTCCACTCGGGTGATGGGAACATATGGCTATGCAGCCCCTGAATATGTGATGACTGGTGAGCTTTTGTCCCTTTCCTGTTAGATGGGCCTTTGGAATAGGATAAAATCCAATAAATAAACAGTTCTTCAGTCCCCCATGAAGAGTTGTTGGATGTGACATCTATTTTTTTTTCTTGTTTAGTAACTACAAATATACAGCAACAATATTCATTTGTGCCTTTAGGAAGGCCTTCAACAAATCCTTTGCAAGGAAAAAATCTGCAACAGTGATGCTGCTGCTTGAATGTATTTTCTGCAGCCACAAGTGCCCTGCTTGGTTCAAGTTTTGACACTGAGAGACATGTACAGTTTCTAAGCACATAGAAATGGTAGTTTCAGTGCACACTTCTTTCTTCTTGTTCACGCATAACTGAGAATATGCTTTTGATGTGACTGAAAACAGCTCCTGGACAATAGTGTGTTTGTTCAGCATTTAGAAGACGCTATTCATGAGCATGTTAAAACAAATGATTTTGGGGAGGGAATGCAGGGCATTTAACATCGAGAAGTGATGTGTATAGCTTTGGAGTTGTTTTGCTTGAGATGCTGACAGGCAGAAGGTCCATGGACAAGAATAGGCCAAGTGGAGAACAGAACCTGGTAGAATGGGCCCGACCATATCTCAATGACAGGAGGAAACTTTTCCGTCTTATTGACCAACGCCTAGAAGGCCACTACTCTATGAAAGGAGCTCAAAAGGCAGCTATTCTTTCACACCACTGTCTGAGTCGAGACCCAAAGTCTCGACCTCTGATGGGTGATGTTGTCGACACATTAGCCCCACTTCAAGACCTGAAAGACATGGCGAATAGCTCACATCAGTCAACATCAAACTCATTATCAGATCGCAGTCGGTATTCTAATGGCAATGGATCAAGCCACCACACACATGGCTACCACAATGGATATTTGTCTCCTCACAATGGACCTGTTCGAGGCAGCAGCAATGCAACTCAGCTACCTTCATACCATCAGTCACCAAGGCAGTACAGCAGAGGACCATAGATGAAGTCCCTCTGCACTTCTTTCTCATCTTCTTTTTCTTGCTAGATTTGTTTCTTACTCCATGTTACATAATATATGCTTCCATGCTCTTTAGGTGCCACCTCAGCTGGATGGAATGCATATAGGCTTTGGTGTCTGAAGCCATGTGAAACTGGGAATCCTAGAAAATGTCATAAAGGACCACTTCAAGCCTTACAGACCAAGTTCACTGGTCTACATGTGGTGATTTGTTCCATTTGCTGTTTTTGCTTGAGGTGGCAAGACTCTGCAAAAGCTGTGTCATTGTAGTATTTGGTGATAGATGATGTTCTTTCCCGACTCCTTCCAGAGCCAAGTGTATAAGCCTTTGTGAATTCAGGGTGACTTGTTCCACCCGCATGAAAGAAATTGGACATTTACTCCCATGTGCCTGATAACAAAAACTGGCAAAAATGATTGAACACCCAAGTGCTTCCTCAATAAAACTTGCTTTTCCAGTACATTTCCTCTCTGACTACTGTCTGATTTCCATGTACTTTCCCAGGTTCTATGACATGAATCAAAGATAGCATATGCTACAAGTAGGGTGACACTGTAGGAGAAGGAATACTGTCAAGAGTTGGAGGTTGGAGCTATAAATGCTTCTCAGTTAACAGTACTTATGGCTAATGTATTTTCTTCAGCTTTAGGGTGTGGTATATGGATCCTAATTCACAGACATGCCAGTTACTAGAAGGTGCAGAATACAGACATGCCAGTTACTAGATGGTGCAATTCTGCACCACCCTTGTCTCATTGCTACAATCATGAGAACAGCAATGCCACTATCAAGGTTGCAGATTAAATCCTGGCTACCGGTGTTGATACCATGCACAGCCCTATCTCAGACCGACACTGGTGTCCACCTAGACCACACCTTATAGCTTTGGACAATAGTATGAAACCACACCACTTGAATATCCTAAGGTCTCAAGCCTCACTACCATGCAGAAACCATTGTTGGGGAGTTCTCTCTTGTTGTTTTGGAGAACCTCCAGGGTTGGTTCCCTTTTATTAAATTTTTTGGGAAGGTTTTGGATTTTATTTTTAAAACTCCAAAACCTCCAATTAAGATTAATGTTTATTTTTCAAACGTGGGTTCTCGAGTATTAGGGTTTAAGTTTTTTTCTTACATGGGGCCAATCCAAGTAGCATCTAGGGTTTAGGGATTAGATTGTCAAAACAAAAAAAAGGGTTTAAGTTTTTTTCTTACATGGGGCCAATCCAAGTAGCGTCTAGGGTTTAGGGATTAGATTGTCAAAACAAAAAAAAATGGTCATTGCAATTATATGGCAAGTACTTGCAAAAAATTGCATATGTTTCTATTTGAAAACAATGAACTACATCTAACTTGCAACAATTATGTCCCTAATGCCTACTCACACTCACATATACAACAATTTGCTTCATCATAAATGAGCTTTTGGGCATTTGACATCAAACAAACCATCATTTTAACTAAACAAACATATGACTTCAATATTACACATTGCAAATGACAATAATTCATAATAATGCATGTGACAAATGATAAGAACATGGACTTGAGAGACCTACAAAATTACAAAATTCTAACAACAAATCTAACCAGAAATCTAACCACCCAAAATTAATGACTTACCTCAAAATTCAAGTACAAATTTAGCCACAAATCAACATGTGATTGGCCCACAAAAAAAGAAAAATGGGCTCCATGATATGACTCTAACACACAAGCAATAAACATATAAATCTAACCTTTGTTGCAACATATGACTCCAACAACATATGGCTTGCAAAAAAAAACTACATTGGCCTCCTAAAGCCCTACACATGACAAAAAATTTACAAAGGATAACACCTCCAACATATGAATAACAAAATTTACAATGGATTTTAACGAAGCACATATGATTTCAAAGCAATACCAATAGAATTTACAAAGGACCGCACAACCCCCAACCATAATTGAACCCACATTGAAGACCATAAGTCATTCATAGGTTTAGCCCATTTCATCATAGGAAATTGTAGCCAATGTGAGATAAGGAAATACCAAGTGAGTTTTTAATCTTTAGTTCCAAGACTATGAACACACCAAGAGGATAACACAATCAAAATACTTACACAAAAAAAATGTTAACCAAAAAAAAAAGACAAGGATGAAAGCAAAAACATGAACCTAAAATCAAATGAAATCAAAGCTTGAATCTTTTTCAAAAAAATCTTGTTCCTCAATCAATTTGTTGTGTTTTTCAATCATCACAAAATCCCTTCCCAAAATTCAGCCATGGCTTTAGGCTTCAAGGGTCCATCACACCCAACATGGACATCATTGGGTCAGTTATTGATGATGAGGATGAGGTGATCTAGATTCTCGATCCCAAGCTTGAATCAAAAGGCATACTTAGTTGAAAGGCAAAACATAAAATCACAAAAGTCAAAGTGCTTAAGTTAAACCCTTCATCTTCAATGTATGTAATTACTTTGTTAAGTAAACCAATGGAATCTAGCAAAACTTTTTACTTGATTTTCCATGGTTGCACCTATAATGTTATGTACTTCAAAAATCCCAATCATTGCATGGATGGTTCTCATGAAGTGTTGATGAAGCTCAAAGGTATCAAAGACCACACAAGACATCCAAAGGTCAAATTAGCATGCACAAGTAACACAAGATGCAAAGGTTGAGATCACACATTTTCCCTTGGTTTTTTCCACAATAATTGGGAGCACCTTAATCACCATTTGGTGAAAAGATGAAAATACACATGCCCACATTATCACAAAATCAAGCACCTCAACCATGGATTTTGAACAAAAGACAAAGGTTGGTAACCCTTTGCAACATATAACACTAAGTTCTCCATAAATGTATATTATAAGGGATATGATTTGTTGTAAAAGTGTAAGCTAACAAATAAGTTTGTGATTTGAAAAGGGGGCACAATTTTCCTCTTCTTTGTAACTTGTTTTTTATTTTGGGTTTCTACAACCTTTTGCAACAAGAAAATTCTTCATTTCAAGTATAGAACCTAGATGTCCCTTATGTTTTACATGGGCATCAATGTGCTCCAATTGAATAGGATGACACACAAAACACTACGTCATTTGTGGGTTGTAAATGTTCATTGTTGCACCATTATTCACCACAAAAAAACCCAATAGGTTGATGATCAATGACCAAAAGACCATATATTTCAGTTGGTGAGCAACTTTGGGATTAGTATCTCCCAAGCTACATATATTTGAACATTGGATGTCTTTTGTGATCCAAGTTCAACTTTAGATGGAAACATAAATTAATGTCAAATTTTCATCACATATGGGCTTTATTTATATATGGGTTCTATTTATCAGTTGCCTACAAAAAAAAAAGGGACAAAGAACATACACCTATGGGAATTCAATGTCATATTCTTCATCACAAAGTGTTATTAAAAGCAATTACTAATTTGGCATTTATGGTTGCCATAATTGAAAACATGTAACATGTATAAGCTTTGTTCTTTCAACTATTGTCTACAAAAGAAGGGTTGAAGGTTGAAAAAGAAAGGCAAAAAAAGTAGAAAGGTAAAAAAGACCTTGCAAATGCAAAAAACTAACCAAAAAAAAGGTGAAAAAATGAAATAAAACTTAGTTCTAGCACATGACAACCACTACCATGACTACCATGTATATGATATATTGTAAAATTCTACAATAATAAATTTGACAATGTAACAAAAAGTTCAATTTGAAACAAAAAAAAAAAAATTGTGAAAAAAAATAAAAATTTGTGTTGATCAAAAATCATGGTAATGACCACGACAATGAACACAATAAAAAGTTTAGCAACCACCACAATGAACATAACAAAAGTTCAACAACGTGGAAAAAACCTCGATAAAAAGCAACAAAAAAAATAACAAAACCTAAAAGTAACTTACCTATGACCAAAAATGATGGTGATGGCAATGCAACAAAAACTTTACAATGGTGATACAATAAAATCCTTGGCAATAGTGATGTAGCAAAACTTTGACAATGCAAAAAAAAAAAACCATAATGATCTAACAGAAACATGAAAACTTCAATAATGTTTCATTTTTCACTCATAATAATTGTTGCAACAAAAATGAAACAAACAAGTTAGAAGGAGAACTGAAAGCAAAAAGTAGGAAGGAGAAGGAAATGCCATTGGAAAATATGAAGCAAAATGTCACACATGAAATAAAAAGTTCATCATGAAGGGAACAATGGAATGCAATGTGTAACAAAAGGGACTAAAACCTTAAACCCTAGCTTTAAAAAAACCAAACTTTGAAAATTTTAAAAACACCCATTGGTGCAAGATCTTGTAATTCTTCTAGAATTGTTGGTCATTAGGTTATGAAATTGAATCCAAATCTTGGAATAGGGTGGGTCCTAGGGTAAAATCCTTGTTTGGGAATTTAAATATGGACTTTAATTGGGATAGGGTATGTAAAATTAAAACCAAAATAACTAGGTATTATTTAGATATCCAAAGAATCACCTGACATTAATATAAACCTTCAAAAATATATATATATTATTTGGAAGAACATTTACTAAACATTAAGAACCCATAGGCATTTTGGAAAATGAAATGCTTACATTTATGGGCATTCTATTTTTTGAAATGCCCATGTCATTTTTTCCACATGATACTTGGCAAGTACACACTTTATACATGCCAAGTATCACATGATTTTTTAATAAAAAAAATGTTGATTCTAACACCATGCAATGCCCTCAACTATGGGTGGCCCACCTTGGCTCCACTTCATGCAAGCCCTTGTTCCAATAATGCCCATGGCATGGAGCATTAACCTACACATAATGAACTTATGATTTTTTTATTGTAATTTTAAATTTTATACCTTAAAATATGTGGATAATGGACCATTTTGTGGGTACATCTTAAAACAAAGCATTTTGTAATTAATAAATCCTTTGCATTCACCCATTTTTTCTTAAGGGCAAAAGGCTCTAAGATTTGTGTGTGCCCATCTTTCCCACTATTTTTCATGTCCAAGGTTTTGGTTGTAGGAATATTTTTTAATTCAATAATAATGAAAATCTTAAAGAAAAGAGTTTCCTAGGGCAAAGGGTTCATGGCAGGCTAAAACTATTTTGAAATCAAGCATGCAAGAGGATCAAGTTGTGCATATGTTGTTTTTTTAATACAATTCAATGAGGAAATTGGACAAGGAATCATAGTTAGAATGCATGTAAGCCAAGGGACATGAGATGATATCTCTCATGGAAGAGAAAAATAATAGAACTTGAGTTTGTGAAAACTTTGAGCTACACATTCAACCAAGTTTATGGAGAATAATGTAATACATTTTTTTTATAAAAAAATTCCATAATTGCTCCTCTTGTACAAACACAAAACAATTCAAAAGGTGAAATATGAAACATTGCACTTAAATATTACAAGTTTTAATCCATTACATTTGTTGGTTCCACCTTCAAAGGAAAGACTAGGTAATGACATCTAGTTCATTTTGTCATTTTACTCATTTGTTTGTTTTGTTCCATTCTTAAGGCAAAGATATTACACAATTGATTACTTGTTTAATTATTGGTTATGGTTGTGTTTGGTTCAATTTATTGTTATGTATAATTTTTTTGATACATGTGGATACATACAACATGATGTATTTCAATTGAAAATGATGGATGGGATTGATTAATGAATGTTTTTGAGGAAAATGGGAATGGATGCGTGTATAATGTCTTAGTTTAGTACCCATACAAGTAAACCTTAATTTAATATACATTTCTTAGTAAAATTGTCATCAAGTTGGAAAGGTTGTGGGATAAGATAAAAAAAGACGGTGCATCTATTCTTGAACTCAAAACTAGACTATTTCATCCCATCTTTTTCCTTT
>Ga0116228_10006638_pt1 | contig 10321 bp, 8 predicted proteins | sample S1TSphfallax_2_FD_89694 | JGI IMG/M metagenome (GOLD analysis project Ga0116228, IMG submission 89694) | Host-associated microbial communities from peat moss isolated from Minnesota, USA - S1T2_Fc - Sphagnum fallax MG | ecosystem: Host-associated > Plants > Peat moss > Unclassified | place: USA... | reverse complement strand
GAAGAACTCGGAGACAAATGTGATGTAAGTGTGTGTAACCACATTTTTGCCTATGGAAGCCTTCAATTCACTTCCATCAACTCAGAATAAGAATGATTCTGTGGTTTTCAGATCAAAGAATGACTGAATTCAGATGTCCTTGTTAAAAAAACTAGATACTTTTCAATTGTTCTATCAGAGGCTATGTGATTTGCCAATTCTCACAACTCTGAGTGATTTTGGCAGTTACTGCATGATTGGCTAGAAGAGAAGAAGAATGATGGTGCACGTTTGGAGTCTTCTCCTAATTCAATCTGTGGCGCAACCTTTATCTTTTGTAAGGTAGACATATTTCCAATCTTCATGATGCAAAGTGGTTTCTCAAAATTTCAATTCCAGAGACTTGAAAACCCTTATTTTTCCCACATTTTTGGGTATCTGGTTGACCTGGTGACCTGCATTGCTGTACCAGAGTTGACTTTTGTTGGTAACACATAAGGGTGTGGCTGGGGGATGTGTGTACATCAAATCTAGCTCTTGCTGCCAGTAGCAATGGAAAGAATTTACTTTGTCAATTGCTCCATCAGGCTATCTGTATCTCTCTGAGGTATTTTTGTATGCTGTGAGCTGCATTGTTGCCTATAAGCTAGGCAGCAGATATGTTTTGTTCAGAAAAAGACCTCTGTTTGAGTGTTATTAACATATTTCATGCCATGCCCACAAGTCAGTGTGACTGTCTTGCTGACATGAGTTTCTATCTCCCTTATTCCAAAAGTATCCTGTACTAGTCTGATACAGGTGCTCTATGTATTCCTTGTACAGAGGACATCTTTTGCCCGCTGGTCCCAGTTCTCTGCTGAGGTGTTCTCATTAGTTGCAAAGTATTAATAACTGAGCTCATTGGTCATCATATTGCCAATTATGTTTGGTTTTTCATGAAGGTTTCAGAAAGAGAGGATCTCTCGCTTCATCTGGGATGCTGAAGGCCTATTGTAACACATTATCATGGTGAATTTTGTATGCTCTTTCCATGTTCCTTGGCCTTGTGCTTGTCTGACTCCCCCTCACATTGTCTCCCTCTCTGGCTAGTTGATGTAGCCCCAGAATGCAGTATAATTTAATGGTCAAGTCAATATTTGGTCTGGGTGCATGTTCATTGGGAAGGAACCCATCTCCTGGAAAGTTGGTTGCCCTTGTCCACACCTTGGTGCCAATGGGTAGAATTCTCAATGAATTCCCATGTGCTAGATGTCATCTAGCCCTTCATTTTATCCCTGCAGGGAAATGACATGTGTTTCCTAGTACGTTCATTTTATCCCTGACTGTATTCTTTTTTCTCTGGTAGATATAAGAAAAATCTTGAGCCAACACTGGCAGGTGCTGACAGGACTGGTCTCACAGTCCTAAAGGTACAACATCTCATTTCCCTGCAGGGACTTTCTATCCCTCTTCTCTCCTCATTTGGAGTAGAGGCCACAGAAGTGACTGAAGATACCTCTTTTGTTGCAGGTTGGTTCAATGGAGCATTATGTCCAGTCAACATCTTCAAAGCTTCAAGCCATGTGTGGCAACTGGAACTTGCTTGGATTAACCATGCCCTCACTGTCAGAGCTGTGAGGGTGGACTGAGTTGAGACATCCTGAGCCAGATTGTCATGGTTAGTGGAGGTGGTATTCACACTGATCCTGCCATCAGTACCCTGGAAACAAGTATTTGATTCTCTTGGATTGATTTGGTGCCATCTGGAAGGGAAGGCAAAGAAGGAGGGCCTTCATGTGACCAGAGTAGGAAATTTAGCATAGAATCCACTGTTCTCAACCAACACTTTGGTATTGATCTCCAGGAAGCAGGGTTTTCCTGATAAGCTTTTGGTGGAACTGTGTGATGATTTCCCTGCTTTGCATGGTTTGCAGATGAGAGACATGAACTAGTTATGTCTCGTCACCCTTGGTCCAGTGCCAACTAAGTGCTTTGTTGACTGGTGGGTGATGTAGGTAATCCGCCCTGGAGTGAATGTGCATTTGGACATGGTCTTGTGGCTCATTGTCTGCAGTGGTGTCCTTGTTCTCTCTGTGAGCCCAACTCTCCACAATTCATGTGGTCTCCTGTATTCAGAAGTGGTTCCATGAAAAAATTAGAGCAGCCCAAGAAGAAAACCCAGCTTAAACTCTTTGCTTCTGTCACTAAGAACCTGCAATGACCCTCTGGTGAAACTCTGTAAGAAAACAGCCTGATCAAGTGTACCATGCCACTCACAGTTCTCCAGCACTCCTAATATGTGAAGTGGCCATAAGATGTGAAATAAACCATTGACTTAGAAGTCCCACAAACCTAGGCCTGTATAACAGCTCACAGGCTTCAAATCCAAGTGGCAAATTGGAAACCTTGCTATGGGGAGAGCATGTCAACTTATGGAATTGGATAGTTTTTGCTCTTTTGATTCTCATAGTGTAGTACAGTATTCATCAGGGCAGTTTGTCTGTGTACCTTTTTGAGCTAGTTTTAATGTGATGGGTCCTGATCAGGTTCTGGAGACAAGCTCAGTGGCCAAAGCTGGCCTGAAGCTAACAATGAGAGGATTGGTGGGGTCATATTGCTCTTGTGATACAAACTATGACTTTAGGAGAAATGCTTATGAACTGTCTTTGTCTCATGAGATTTCTGCTGTAGTCATTTGTCTTGTCATGTTTCTCTTCTGGTCTCTTTCAATGTCAGGCAAAGCAGTGCCCCTAATCTTACACCATTTGTTATATGGTAGACAAAAAATTACACCACAGCTAACCAAAGTGTTGAATGGATATCCAAGTTGTTGGATAAGTTGTCCAGCTAAATAATGCTCTCGTGGAGCTGCCAATCACCTTGGAAGAAAGTCTACATTGATTATGGTGCACACATTATATAAGTGCTGGATTGTGCATTCTTTTCACTTTATTGGCTCTTTTTTTCCTGCATAAGGAGAGAAGAGACCATACATGGACATTGGGTCAGTGGACTAAATGTAGTCAAAAGATCTTACACCCTGTCAGCAGTATGATTGTTGGCTTCTAAGTCAGAGCCACCAGTTGATTTCTATTTGATGTTTTGCTTGCTTTGTTTGATGTTTTTCTGTGTACAAAATCCAGGATTGAGAATAATGACCACTTCCCTTTTTCCCACTGGGAGAGAGTCTCGCCAGGTTGCACCACATGTTTGGCCCCCGATGCTACTTCAGGCTAATTGTTTCTGTGGAGCCCTCTTATACTTGCATGCTTCAAAAAGTTAAAAGGAACACCAATTGTGACAAGGCTGTCTGGAGGTTTGGAAGTTTTTGGTTTCCAACACATCAGTCTTGTGATGGGGTTCTTGGACAGGTGAATGCCATGTGTGCTTGAGTTTGAAGAGTGACAAAGTAAGTGCCAGAAAATCCCTTTACTGAACTGCACTTTTTAGCAAGTTCCAGTAGAAATTGTGCATAATTTATATGAAGTCAGAATAAAAAAAGCTTTAGATCTCTTTCAGTTTTTTCAGGAGTATGGTCAGGTAATCAGTGGCTATGGGGAGCTGCTACGAAGGACGAGTCTTTGGGAAGTGGGAGATCTTACCATCCATCTTTGTCAGGCCCTGCAGCTCAACTCCTCTAAATGTAAGTGGTCAGGTTTACTAGGGACTATATTTACAATACTTATTTTACAACTTTTACAATATAGAGATTTGGGAAGCTCTCACAGCAACATTTTTCATGTATGACATTCACAGCAACTGTGATCCAAGTAGAACCGTTTTTGTGCCGTATCATCTATGGCCACTAAAATCTAGTGGGAGGAATGGGTGATAACAGAAGTGGATTTGTGCAAGATCTAGAGGTTGTATGAAGGTTGTACTAGTTTTTTATTTTTAGACAAAGCTGGAGACCATGCAATTGCATGACATCACAAAATGTGGCACAGAAACACACAAGTCACGTGAAAGGGTGATGGTCTTATCTCAAGAATGGTTTTTGAAGGTGTTTGCTCCTATCTCAAAAAAAATTTCTTGTTATTTGTAAGAGAAAATGTTTGTGCAGTTTTCAGTAGTGATGGTGAAGGTGATAGTGCAAACATCTGCATAGTACTATTCAGTATTGTGAAACCTGATGTTTGATGGACAAGAAGTTAAGGTTTGACGTCAGAGTTTAGCTTGCCAAAAACCTTTGCAACCGCTGCTGCCTCAGGTAGCTCTTTTAACTGAGGTCTCACTGCTGAAAATTCCAGGTTGAAGTTTCATCATCCTGGGAACAAGACATTCAACCTTTCACCCCCACTGTTGCCTTGGGAAACAAAATATCTCTGCTGCTGATGAAATGTACATGCAAAAGTGGTGTAGTGCTACTGGATGCGGTTCAGCAGGGTAAATGCAAATGGGGGATAAAGGAAAGCCAGTGTTCAAGATCTGGCAGAATAAATTGCATCAGAAGACTTGGATCCGTGTTCAGAAGGTAAGCAGCTGCTTTAGATTTTCTAATAAGTTAACAACAACTTTTATCCATTTTGGGACGTAAAAGTAAACCTTAATTTTGACACTGTGGAAGAAGTACATGCAAACACCACTTGCAAGATGCATGAAATTCTTCGTAATAAAAAATTGAAGGCTGGACCCACCCACTTAGTACTTTCAGGAAAACAGTAAACAGGTGCAACAAGTTCAATGTAGCACTGGGTTCAATGCTGTCAAAAGACGAGGTACACAACAAGAATGCCCATATGCAGTTGAGAACTGCGAACATTGGGAATTGTGGAACACCTCTGGTACACAAGGCTTTCCAGTAAATTCAAGATGCTCTGGAAAATTGGCTGCTGTTGAATGATAAGCACAAGCTAAACATTTTTGGGTTTGTGTTTAGGGATTTGTTTAAAGCAGATCTAGAACTTAGAAGAATCCCTTATTTGACAAATCTGAAAAAAGTATTACCCATTAGTGCCACCACCATAGTGGATAGACGGTAACACAACAAGCAACTTCAGGTTGATGATTTCCCCTCTTTGATAAAAGGGTGTGGATAGGCAATTGAAGATGCCAAGGGATTATTTCAAAACCATATATAAATGCAAAGTATACATGTCTTTCTCCCCCTCCCTTCTCTCCCCACATTCTTGAGTTTTGTATTTGAAGGTGTAAATTCCATTTCAAATGATTTTGATTTAATACGTTCAAATTGTATCCATACACCCACATAAAAATGAATCCATACAATATTAGTCTTGTCTTAGGTTTTTGTTAGTGATAGTATTTAAGGTGCAATCACACTTGGTGTTAAGGATTCTTGAATTAAGTCCCCTAACACCATGCTAGTCATTTAGGACCTAAACCTATTTACCATGAAGATTTTATGTTAAGTTAACATTCACTTAATATTAAACAATCACCCATTTAACATTGGCTGCCACCTAAGATGCCACCTAGATTTTCACTTAATATTGTCTTAACATTAGGTGTGAATGCACCTTAAGAACGAAAGATGTAGACAACAGAATAGTTATACCACATCTGTTTCTTATACACAAGTCTCTATTTGGAACAATGCATATATGAGGTTTTCGAATTTTTTATTGTGTTTTTTTGGATTGGAAGTTCAAATGTCCTCTTTTTGTTTGTTGCATTCCACTAGTATTTTATGGTGTGAATATGGAAATTCAAGCGTTTGATATACCACTCATACTATTTAGCTACTTGAATGTTATAATAAAATGTATGGAAAATACATGATTTCATACTTATAAAATTTTGAAATCACAAAGTTTGTTATCCAATTCAGGTTTTTTTTTATAATCATTTTTGAATGAACAAGGTTTGGGTGGCAAATTTTATGTTGTTTTTAAACTACAAAATTGACAAAACTAAAGAACCAGGACTATCCTATTATTTTAAAATCCTACTTTTAAATACCTTTATTGGTTCTTAATCTTTTTTCCCCTTTTTCAAAACCGTTTCTTTATCAACCCATTCTTATTTCATTCATACTAGTTGGTTATATTCAAATGATTCTTTAATATCAATTTAAAATTCAAATACTTTATTACAATCATTTCAACCACAAAATATTTTCTAAGGCTTCCAATATTCATTGGGCCCAATATCTAGATGCTTCATTATAAGTTTTGAAATATAGCACAAGGACATTAAGATAAAGATTTGGAATATTTGAGTGGTGAAGAAAAGGATTACAATATGTAATAATCATGTTTTATTCAATTCATCTATTTCAAATGAGCCTTCAAGCTCTTCTAATTCTTGCTCTAAGTTCACAGCAATTTGTATCAATTCTACTAAATTAAAAGGGGTCTTGCAAGACCAACCCTACCACAATTTGGTCAATTTTTACTCACAAATATTAAATTTTTTAAAGGTTATTTAGCTATAGATAACATCTTAAATTAGTTAGTATGCTAATAAGAAAAAAATTATTTTCAATTTCAATTTGAAAATCAACAATCTTCAATATTTTTCAAGTTAAAAAATCAATAGTTGGAGAACATGGATTCATGTTTCCTTCACACTCTAAAAGGAATTTGATTTCTTTTACATCCACTTGATATTTTCAAAATATAAACAACTATCAATTGACAAACTAATCCTTTATAAGTTCACTCATGCTTGTTACCATCTCAAAAATATCCAAACTGCAATCTTCATCACTTCTTTTAGCAAACGAATGTTCAAACTTTGATAATGGATGCAAATGATGATAAGACTTCAAAAACATAGGGGAAAATAATATGTTATCAGTTTCTTCAAATATAGCCACTCAGTATTCATGGCCAACAAATAAAAATTAATCACAAACATTTGTACTTAGAATCTAACATCAAGAATAACATATTGTGAGTTCTCTTTTCATTATATTTTGTTAAGAAGGAAAGGAAAAATCAATGACCCCACACATTTCCTTTTTCATGTTCACTATAAGACTTTTCAATTCAATACCCACATCTAAATCATCTTCATCCAAAGTATCCAAAACAAGAGGATTGTTATTTTTTCCCTTTAATTTAAAGCTCATGGTTATGGTTGGATGCAAGGCATCATTCAAAACCAATGACCTAATGATTGGTTTAAAAATGTACACAATGACAACAAGAAATAAATAATCTATGATAATTTGAAATATATCCCATGTGAGAGGAAGGGGGTATGGGTCCAACCATGTTAATGGGCGCCACACCCACCTTTTAGACCCATGCTTGTAAAAGGTCTAAAAGTTTTTGTTAATAGTATCATGTTAAGGTTTATATTAGAAAAATTCCAAAATTATGTTATTTAAAAGATTCAAAAAAAATTATGTGTTTTTATTACTTAATTATTGCTTTAAAATATTGGTTACATAACATTAAAAGAAAGAAAAAATTATTCATTAAAGTTCTTTAAAAAAAAATGTATACCAATGTATTGAAAATAAAATTGTATAAAAAGAATTGCATTTGTATTTTTGTATTTTTACAATTTGAAATACACAAAATTAAATGATGGTTACAATTGTTATTGGTACATTTTAGTGCAACTACACCCATACACAACTTATGACCCTAGGCATTATTTTGCTTACTATAACCAAAGACAATTTCTTTTCATAATTGTAAAATTTATTGGAACATGGATACTTTATTTACAAATTTATATAGATTCAATTCTCCAATCATAAATTAAAATCATATAATAAAGGGTAAAAACATGGTTAAATGGCTCACCTTTGGCATTGTGAAAGTCCATTTTTAACTCCATTTTTACACTAACTAAAATTCTTGCAATATTATAATTAACAACTTACGCATCCAATGTACATTTCTTTATTTTTTCATTCAAAAATGTGGGTAAGCCCAACTATGTAAATGGCTAGACATATACTTTGTCAAAAAAATCCATGTAAAAATGTGAAATTTTGAGTGAGAAATGGATTAGAGAATAAAGCATATTAGAAAAATATTTAACTGAAAAAGTTAAAATTATTCTTATATGGAAATTTTTAATGCATCTTATTTTTAAACACATCATTTGAGATGCTCCTATTTTTTTATAAAAATGACCTTGTTATGTCACCTTTTTGAATCCACATGCTAATTTTACTTTGTGATTAAAACATTGACATTTTTTGAAAGTCCATTATGAATTCATTTTTTCTTAAAATTCATCCATAGGTGAAAGCAAAATAAGTATACACAAAAAGTAATGTAACAAAGTAAACATTAAGGTCTTTGAATAAAACATACATCAAGTACATGACTTTATGGAAATAATGTAAATATTTTTAGGTACATTGTTTCTTAACTAATGTTGGCTTTGAGTTCAAAAGTTGAATTCATAAAATCATTTCTTTAAAAGCCCTTGCAAGTAATTGAATTGGACCCTCCCATTTGTGACAATTTGCCAAGTAGATTTCAAGTACTTGAAATGTTTTTGCAATTTAATTTTTTTCCAAGCACCTTAATATTAATGTGGTGGACGTTCTAATATAATTTGTTCTATCAATCAAACTTTTTTTCATAGCGAAAATCATTACTAACCCTCTAAAAAATGATGAAAATTTGGGGGTAACTTTTGGGGTATTTTTTCAACTCCAAAATTTATGACAAAAATCATTTTGGGATGTTAGAAGAAGGCTTGAAATGCTGGATAAGTTAGAATTTTGATTTCAACAATTTCTTATGTTGGGTATGCATCCATTTTCACAAGTCTGCAAAGTAGACTAGTGTGATCAAATATTGTTGTTGTGTTGACATTTGTCCTTATCTATCATTTGCACTTTTTGAAATTTGTTTAGGTGCAGGTCTAGACATCTAAACTAGCAAATTTTATAGACTCATTGGGAATCAATGAAATTAGTCAATTTAGACCGTTCATCACCTTGTGGTGAAGCTATGTGTGATCTTGATCGTGAATTGACATTTTGAAGAGAATTGTGCATGAATTGAATCACCTTTACAAACTTCATGTGAGTTTAAGGTATTGTGTTTTTAAGTGCCTTGGTCATGGCTATCATTTTTTTTTCAATGCCAAAAAGCTCAAGATGTATTCCCAGATTGTGTTTTATGATGTAAAGTTATTGAATAAAACACATAAATCTCACCCATGAAATAGAACGATCAAGGTCCAATACATTAAAGGGTGGCCCATTGACGTTGGGAGGAGCTATTCAAATGTTGCAACAAACATAATAAAAAATAACAAACACTTTAGCAAAAGGTTTTTTTGCTTGGGTTTAAACTTTGAAAATGGTTTTTCTATTGGGTTGTGATTCTTACAAAGAAGGTCATGTGGCATTTCTTACTACCATGTTCATGCTATTGTCATGTTTAAGACAGGACTTACATCTTTTTGCATTTATGGATTATTATTGCATTGTACATGGGAAGGGGCATTCTATGGTTGTGAACATGGGGAGGCCGTGGAACAAACTTTTGTGCAAATTGATGTACCCACATTCCAACATTTATTTTAAGCAAGGTTTGTTGGAACATGATTCAAGATAATGGTTGGTGAAATTTGAAAGTGTTATTAGTTTTAGGTTACTATGTTCACACTTGTTTGCAAATGGGTAATAATAGGGCCAAGATGACGAGGTTGTCTGCTATTGAGAGGAAAAGGGTGGTAGAAGAGAAGAGAAAGATAGTAGCACAAAAAAATGTTAAAACATTTGTTATCCAAGAGAGGTTTGGTGTTTTTGACAATCAACTTTGGTTTCATTTGAATATTTGGGATCATTGAATGTGATTTTGGCCCTCCACAAGTTTGGGTAGTCTCCTTGGCAAGAAGTTTAGGCAATAATGGAGTGACCATATCCTGGGGCCTAAATAATGTAACCATTGTATCTATATGTCCACTACTTAATTTTTTATGATCAATATCAGTTTATTAGCATGGTTGGGACTTGCAAACTTGCTACTAGAATTAACCAATATAGATTACACAAATATTTGACTCGTATTTTTTTTCCAAATGAAACTATCCCCCAATGGCATACTTTATTATGTTTAGACCCAAAAAATATTCAATTAAAATTAGTAGAAAACTTGAACAAAAAGAAAAATACTATTGAATTTGTTGTCATTTGGTTTTTGTTCCCAACCATATGTTCAATGTAAATTAATAGTTCTTACAAACTAAAGCTAGAAAATGTTAACAGCCCATACAATTGAAATGTGCACAACAAGTCTTACAAATCACAAACAAAAGATTGAGAGATAAAACAATGGGCAATGACAAATTGGATGCAATAGAACTTACCTCTTTATTTATGGTTTTTTTCTTCTAGTTTTGTCACATCAACACATTGAGAGCACATTGACATTCTTGGGCATAAGTCCTTACCTTTCTACATATTCCAAGAAAGGCT
>Ga0116228_10006636_pt1 | contig 10326 bp, 8 predicted proteins | sample S1TSphfallax_2_FD_89694 | JGI IMG/M metagenome (GOLD analysis project Ga0116228, IMG submission 89694) | Host-associated microbial communities from peat moss isolated from Minnesota, USA - S1T2_Fc - Sphagnum fallax MG | ecosystem: Host-associated > Plants > Peat moss > Unclassified | place: USA... | reverse complement strand
TGTGTGTGTGTGTGTGTGTGTGTGAGCTGCAAAGCGCTTGGATTGATTTGGAGGGTACCTTACATGCAGGAATATCCCACGAGAAGGGTTCTTATACCTATTCCTTAAGAGTGGGTGGGATCTTACACCTACAAGTATGTGGTTCCCTTAAGTGGGAGGGATCTTACACCTACAAGTATGTGGGTCCTTTAAGTGGGAGGGATCTTACACCTCGAAGTATGTGGGTCCTTTAAGTGGGAGGGATCTTACACCTCGAAGTATGTGGGTCCTTTAAGTGGGAGGGATCTTACACCTCTAAGTATGTGGGTCCTTTAAGTGGGAGGGATCTTACACCTCTAAGTATGTGGGTCCTTCAAGTGGGAGGGATCTTACACCTATAAGTATGTGGGTCCTTTAAGTGGGAGGGATCTTACACTTATAAGTATGTGGGTCCTTTAAGTGGGAGTGCCCATCGCGTATCATGGGGAACAAAAACAACCATGGGCATTTTTGAAAAATGGAATCCCCTTGATGAATATTCCATTTCAAACCACTCATGGGTTTTTCATGCTTTGTAAGCATATCTACAAATACACCACTAAAAAACAAATTGGGGCTTTACAAGTAGGTTTGAAAACCATCCCCTCTAGTACATATGTAATCTATGTATCACAATGATTTTTTTTTAAGGCAAAATGTTGCCAAATGGTGAGTGAGTGAGTTTTGACTAGGTTGTTACACACCTTTGTTAAAATGGATGGATTTAAGCCATCACCTTTGTCACATTCCTAACCATTGGATCCAGGAGCTTTGAACTCAAATGTAATGGTGTGAAAGCAACTTGGTGGTAGGAGCATCGTGAAGACTTGCTTAGTGATGGTATCAAACTCCATGTCATTGTAAAGGTGTGCACTTTGCAACTTTCAACTTTCAAATAAATTATCTTTCCCTTGTTTATTTTTCCTTCCCTTGCATGAATATTGTTTAGAGATCTTCCTAAACTTTAGGTTGCAAGAAGTGGTTGTTTATTTTGTCTTATAAAGAATTGTTTGAAATGCTTGCATTTTTCTTTCTTTGTGTTTCTTAGGTTTTGTCTTTTGTGTGTTATGTGAGTTGTTACACCATGACTCCATTCCAATTGTTAATTATTTTTAAATACAAGTTTTTTTTAAAAACATGGGTGTGCTTGTTATTGTGAACAACACATCTTGTAGTCGCAACCTACCTATGTCTTTGTTGATTCCATGTTTTTTTTATTTGACAATGGTTTCATTGCTTGATATTATCAATAAAAATGCCAACCTTCTACAATTGTCGATTTAAAAAATAAATAAAATGAAAACAATAATGAGAGTTGAATTGCTTGTTCTAAGAGGTTTGGGATATGAAGTTCTGATGGTGTGATGATGAATTAAGCATTGTTTGGTACAAAATTTGTTATGAAATCTATGGAAGGGAAAATTTGTTGGTGCTAAGGTTTGATAGTTTGTAGAAACATGCATGAAGGTGAAAATGCAAAGTTTCCACCATGGCTGCATTGTGAGCCACAACATATGAAAAACCACAAAAAAAGGACATGCAAAGAACAAATGTTTGTTTGCTAGCAAAGGTAAAAAATCTAGTGTGTGTTAAAGGTTTGGTTAATGAAAGGAAGTGAAGGTTCTTGCGATCTGTTGCAATTTTTGATTTTTGAAATTTAATCAAACTATGACTAATTTCAAAAACATGAAAACATTGTTAAATTTCTTGAAGGTGAATAACACACCTTGCAAGCATTGGAGTGACTTCATGAATTGCAAGATGGCAAAAACAATGCATTGCATTATCATTCAATCCACCAAAGTTGTTATTCAAAAGGCAAAGTACCTTGTCATCAATTGTGATGAGGTGATCACAATTGACAATCAGTGTTAGTGTAGTGTGCACATATACATTGTTGACGACTTTAGGAAGATTTCAATGTTGCTGAATCCTATAAGGATTGTTGGTGAAGGCATAACCTCACCCAACTAATATTAAAATCATTGATGGAGTATGAGGATTTAACAACTAAGTAGTTTGCTAGCAATCTTACATGTTTTGGATTTTGATGAGGTTGTGGTGTTCACAAACATACAAATTGGCAATGTTACACAACTAAAGTTTAAATTAACACCATTTTAATGGGAGTGCATTGAATGGCTCATTACATCAACCTAGTAGTAAAAAACTTCAATGTTTGATTTCAAAATTTGAACACCAATTCTTAAGTTAGTTAGGAATTGATGAATGCAATAAACATCATATATCTTTAGTATTACCTAAATCCTTTTGCTAATGAAACTTTTTGCAATCACTTAAGCATTACTAAAGGCTCACCTTTGTTTGAGAAGGTCATTGGTTTATATTCTGATTGGGTGAAGATCTTTAATTTTTCTATCAAACAAACTTTATTTTGGAACATTCCTCTTTAAGATCACTATGTAGAACAACCATGCAAATGTTTTAGAATTGACATTGGTGTCCAACCTTACCCATGGGGGACACTTAATGTTATTTTTGCGACCTATGTGCATCAAACAATTATTTTGGAAGGGCGTATTAGGTTTTGGATTTATATTTTCCCCCACCCTATTAATTTTTCAATATGCAAATATTTTAGCCACCTTGTATTTGTTTATAATTTTTTTTTCTAACATCCAATTTCAATACCTTATATTAATTTAATTTTTTATTTTTAGAAAATTTAGAGTTAAAAAAGTTTGGAATTGAAAGCAAAATTGAAATCATGGGGTGAAAGCAAGATATTTAAACCCAACTTATTGTTTTATTTTCTATTTGTAAAGTTTTTTAAAAAAATTCAAAACCTCTAACTTTCCTTTAGCATCTCAAATAAAATGGGAGCTCTAGATTTACTCATTGGCAATTCTAGCTTCCTTCTAGTTTTCAGAAAAAATTGCACCATATCATTTGGACTTGAAAAAGTACCTCAAGAATACCAAAAACTTATGTTAGTTTTTAAAAGTTGGGGATGAATTTAGTTATGAAAAACAATCCATACGTAAATACATTGGAAAAAATAATTGTATCAATTTAGCTTTTGAAACCAATGCCAACAATAGTTAAGAAAAAATGTAATTGAAATGAAAAACATTGCAATTTACAAACTTTTATTAATCACAAATTAATGAAAAAATTATTTCAAAATAATTGAACTTATTAACAACTAATACCTTAAATCTTTCATGTGCATGCTATTTGTTTAATCAAATTTTCTGTTATTAGAAATTCACACATACCATATATTAATTATAATTTGATTTTCAAAATATACATAACTCTATTTTTGAACTAATTAATTTATATTTTTTACCTAACAACCAATATATTGCACCTTATATTTTTACACATGTATTTTCTACTTCTTTGGAGTAGTGTTCCCCCCATACAACCCTATCATTTAGTCGTGTTTAAACTTGCATCCAACACTCTCTTGCAACAACAATTGTCATTGGAATATTTTATTTTAACAAAGCTGATTTTAAATAGGATTTTGGGTAGTGTAAGAGATGAGTGTTATTTCTCCACCTTGTCATTCATGAAATCCAAATTGTGACATAAACTAATTACCCATTTGGATTTGGTCAAGAGGATGTTTATACATGAGCAATATAGTTTGGATATTTTTTCTTTTGGGGATGCCATCAAATATTGGACTAACAATAAAGTGAAATATGCAACCAAATCTTAGATTTTTTATTCGATTACCATTAAACTTTTGTGTGTAGTTTTTGATGTTTCTTTTGCACTTGTAGCTTCTCTATGGCACTGATTGCAAATTTGTAATGCAATTTAGTTTGGTACATGATGTATGTGATTTATTTGCAAGCCTCCAAGGCATAAATATAAGTAATGGAATAAAGGTTTGGATCTCCTCCTCATTCAATTGATGTTGGATTTTCATTTTGTACATTGCATGTGTCGATCAATTTTGGTTTATTTTCGAATCTTTTATTGCATGTTGGGTGCTTTCCAAATGTTCATGGTAGCTTCCTTCATGCTTTTGTATTCAATTAATGAAAATTTCTTTTACATTTGCATGGGTTAATATGTGGGTTTGGAAGTTTGGTTCTATTGTGAATGGTTTTGCAAGTCCAAGCTAGGTTACAATGGGCAAGATCCACAAGGTTCAACACTCCTCCCCCAAAGTTCATTAAAGTAATAGTTTTGGGTTTGTGGTCTCTTGTTACTTTTTGCATTTGGATTTAGTGTTGTTTCTTGTTTTTCATCCTTTACTAGCATGTTGTGTTGTATTTCTTCATGTTGCATTATGGCAATTTCCATTTAAGCATCAACATCATCACCACATTTCCATTTCACCCTTAAGTTAATCATTTTAATTTCTATGTAAACCCCTAATTCATTGCCACTTAAATTACCAACGAAGAGCATGATTTCACCAATAGATCTTATAACATGTATTTACCTTGTTACCTAATTCAAATGCTTAAGTGATTAGCAACTGCAATTTACTTTCAAGAAAAATGGTAACCATTGTCACACACTATTGAAATGCTTGCCTTGCCAATTATGCCTCAAAATGGGTCTATTTGTAGCTAGTTTCTAGACCTTGGCTAGGTGAAAAAAAAAAACATCAATGTATTGTATTGTGTTTAGGTTCATGACATGGTTAGTAATATCTTTCAATTGTGGGTTTTATTGAAATTAGGCCCAAGATCGGTTCTACCTAACACAACCCCTTGTTTTAAAGTAAAGCCTATGATTAAAGGCTCCTACCCTATACATATTAACTTGGGCCTTGCATTGCTATTCACTACTAGGGACAATGAAATGATGAAAAAAAAAGAGTTTATTTTGTAGAAATTAAATTCCATTGAAATGAAAATATTGAATGACATTTATATGTACCTTGAATTGAATTCAAATTCTTAAATTGAATTCAAATGCATTAAATGAAACTCAAATTTAATTGTGTTCAAATTCAACTGAATTTTAAACTAAATGAGATGCAAATTCGTGCATAACGTGTTGAAAATGTGCTTGTCATTTCCATCATCCATGACTATGATATTGAAAAAAAAACTTCAAAAAGACAGATTTGAGAAGACACCTTTTCCATTCCATTCAAAACATATCCTAAATTGAAATCTAGTTTGAAAAAATGAGACTATTGGTAGAACCTAAAACTCGGCTACCCTATACTAACTTTGATGTTTCTATTGTCATTGGAATTACTTGTGAAGACACCCAAAGTTCAATTTTTTCCCCTTAATCATAGCCCTCTTTTATTTGCCCATTTCCACACAAAAAAAACCTCACTTTGGAGTCTCCAAAATAAAATCTTTCCAAAGTGGCCTAACTTGCAAACATTACAAGAAAAATGTTTGGTATATGAAAGAAACTCTAAAGCACAACAAATTCATTATTTAGTATAATGGTGGATTGTATAAATATTATTAATTTTTATTGCCAAATGCAAATGAGAAAATTCATTGCTTGTGATAATTATCATGATTTTCAACACCCAGTGAAATGCTTTTCTTTCTTGGCTTGACTGAAAACATATAATGAAAAACAAGAAATGGTTACACTAGAGTTTAAAACCACCAAATTTCAAGATAATACTAATAGAAGTTGCCAATTTTAGATAGTGTGAAATAGAGTTTATACATATAAATATGTTAATGCCCCCTTTACACTATGGTGAGGGCCCATGACCGTGGAAATGTTGAGATCCCTCAAAACACATCCAAAGGCCGTCCCATGGACATTTAGGAATCATTTATGTGAGATTGAAGTTCATACTTTGCATTTGCCAAAAACTAGGACAATGTAATAATCATATAACCTTGTGAAAAAATGGGGCACTCACCAAGCATTTTGAATGCGCTCATATGTTGTGGTTAAGGTTTTAGCAATTCTCATTGGAAAAAAATGGTATAGGAGAAACATCCAAGACTACCAACATTCCCTGGCATAAAGCAATAGCTGAATTTTGGCATGGAATAAGGTACTTCCCTTGCAGGCACCTCCTCACACCACCAGATATGTGGGAGCTTTTGATACCATTTAGTACTCCCAGGTCGTAAGTGCACCACCTGGCACTGAGACCAAGAATGCCAGTGTTCGCAGACATGGAAAAAGATTTTTCAAATGATTTTTGTCAAAGATGGAAAATAAGGCCACGCAGAGGGATTCTTATGCTGCATTTGTGACCTCGGTGGTGAACTGTCACACATAATGTGCATGAACAAGAAAGGGCACCTGCTCTGCTTTAAACTTGGTAAGCTGCGAGTACTTGATGCTGTGCCACCCAAGTTCATACCCTAAGTTATCAAAGTTAGGAGGCAGTGGCAGCATGAAACTGTCATCACTGGACTTGGGTAGTACTCCACGATGCCTCTTGAATTGTTGTGTCCTTGACATCCTGCTGGTGCTTTCAATCGAGTCCACTGGCAGATACAATATGTTCCTTCTCATGTTGTGCAGATGGCATATACCCATTGCAGTAGCGGTGCCATAGGCTGCGATACTTTTCCTCAAGTCCCCTCATGAAGGTTTGGCCATTGCAGAGCAAAGATTTCAGCATCCGATTACGAAGAGCAGATCGAAGGCTTGCAAGGGCTGAAACATCATTGGCTAGCTCAATTGCTTTTCTTACATACTCATCATCTGTTCTTGCCACTAGCTTGTCCAGCTCTGCAATCACATACATGGATGGTCATAATGTGTTCTTTTAATGTATCCACCTGCATTCTGATATCTGGATACTTGACCTGCTCAGACTATCTGTGCACAGAGTAAACAGAACTTCAGAATAATCGATCCCTGCTAACTCTACAACATAGGCCAATCAAATTTCTCAAGATTTAAAAACGTACCAACTTGGTGCAAGAGAGTGACACCAACATTATGAGCATGTACAAGGCCAGCCATGGTGACACATGGCACACCCATGTAGAGTGACTCACAAGTGGTTGTAGTACCTGCATACGGGAATGTATCCAGACTGCACACACACGACAAAATATAGAACCATCAACAACAAGCTTTGTGCAAATTTGTACTGTACAACAGTGACTACATCAGCTACCACACAACCTGTGCAAAATGCATCAGTTTGACCCTCCCTTAACACAAATGTGAAATATTTGGAAAAGGTCAACAATTGTCAGTCAGAACTAGCTAGCAAAGGACGCAGAAAAGAATGAAGAGTACCATGTTGGATCTAGAGAGGACACACCTGATATCCATGAGTGAATATGCCTGCATATGGTCATGGTTTAGAAGGATCAATGGTAAGAGGTCAATGCGCAGTGACTCCACTCCAAGCTTTTGAAGCTTTGCCAAAAAACCCTCCCGCACACTGTCGCAGCAGAATGGCTTGCACTTCACCACAAGCCTTGAAGTTGGAATAGCACACAGTATCCTGGCCCACACTTGTAGCACACGTGGTGTAATCTGCACATTGGACTCTCAAGATAAGAATATAAAGTGCATGAACCTGATAGCAATAGTAACCTAATAAGAGGCTGTGCATGTGTAAGTTTCTAGCAAGTGGCAGAAAGCACCATAGCGTAATTACCCATAACCCAGATTGTACTTTGCCAGGTGCTAGCCCTCCACTGCTTTACATATATCCTAAATATGGAACATTGCCAACACATGGATTGGATTAAAGCAAACTACGATACATCAGTTGAGCAAATGTCCAAGTGATTTGAGACATGGCCAAAATCTCCTGGTGTGAAAGACAGTCTGGCAGGATTACCTTGGCAAGATTGTTGAAGCTCCCAAAAGTTACAAATCCATTGGTGAGAGCAGGTGTCTGGACCACAGGGCCTGCTTCTGGAGATGGGGTATAGCAAAGGAAGCAACCAGATAACCTGACAAGCTCCTCCACATGCCTGCACCAGACAGATAGTCAGTGAAATTCAAACAAACTAAGGCACTACTTTCAGCAAGAAAGAACACAGAAACACATTTAACTGGCAGTTCTGATCCACAACAGAAATGATAGAACACCCCATATTTGGGTTGGGATAAGTGATGAAAAAATGCCCCACTTTTGCTTGGTGGTAGGTGGGTCTGCCAAAGCATCTGTAAAGCGGTAGTCAATGGTTGGCAGGCCTGTTGTGTTGGGGTAGCCAATCCAGGTTACCTGCAATCAATGATGCCATATTTAAGTGGCACTTCTGTACTTGACAGACACAGGGAGAGAAGACCAAAAGAGCTGAAGGCAATTGCTGCTCTTGCTCCTAAAATTTCCTTCCCTGGATACTGCATACTCCAAGGCTCATTAAGAAGACAATTTCACTTGAAAACCGTTAAGATGAGTCTTTGGAGGCACCTGCACAGGTGCAGGTCGGCATGCCATCACACCAAGTCGGTTATTGGCTGTGTGCCCTGTAAGTTCAACTAATATATCCACCTTGTCCTCTCTGACTAAGTCTGCAACCCTTTTTTCTGCAATGCCATAAACGTCTCTCCACACACCACCTCTCCTCAGCACAGTCTCTTTAAATCGATGGGTCTTGGCATCCGCCTGCCAAAAGACATTGGATTTGTACAGAAGGAATTTTGCATTCCAAAAAGCAACATTGGTGCAGCTGGTGACAGAAAACTTGGTGCAAGCTAACCATGATAGCACTCTCCTTGCAGCTCATATGTACATGGCACGAATGGACCAACATGAAGAATGTAACACACCTTCACAACCGCAGAATAGACAACAATCTGGTAGTTGGTGTAGTCATGGTGGACAAGGGGGGCTTCTATGAAATATGACACTGAGTGAGTGAAGAAGTCAGGTGAAATATATCCTATAACCAGGGGCCGATCCATCTTTTTTGAGTTTTCCCAAGACATGAACTTGGGAAAAAGACAATTGAACCGCTTTCCCCATAGCCTGCACATCCACCAGACAACCTTGAAGACAAGCTTATATGGTGATTGAGCTTGAGAATACACTGATTCAAATCTAATGGGTTGAAGTCCATACAGCCATGGACCTCTCATGAAATGTCTGGAATGACTTGGTTCATCTACTTGTGCACAGGATCAACAAATGACTTGCACTCCATGCCACTTAATATCCAACTCTTTTCACTGCCACCTCACTGAGCCAATCATCAACTCCTTTGCATAAATGCAGCTGAAAGGCTTATGACCAGAAGGCAAGAGCAGCAGGAGCTTGATGAAAAATACTTGGTGATGGCTCACAAACTCAACTTAAAAGGATACAACTCATACCTGTGAGCTATATATAGTTCATCATCTCCACCATCATTGATGTAATTTATAGCCAGCAGCCGGTTCTGCAAACTCAAACGGGATGAAACTGTAAGAGACCCACCACCTCTGATACAAAGAAGAGGAAACATAGTGATGAAAACATGATAGTGTCAATGACAAGAATCTGGTGATGATTGCACCTGGCCAGCATTTCGAGAATCAGGATCAATCTGCAAGCAGTGTTCATATGCATCTACAGCAAGAGAGATGTTTCCTGCGTCCCTGTGTAGTACACCTGCCAAACCATCTTTCGTCAACTGATTGAGCATCTGACATGATCTGATCCATCAAGCATCTCACCAAATGGTTGATGCAAAAGTGAAGGGCCAACTTCATCCAGAATATCCCTCATAGTGAGTCCAAACTTTGGTGGGTGCATCTGGTCCCACAATGAAGGGAAATTAAACTTCCTTTGCTTGCCATATCCTTCAGGCAGTAAAAATTCTACTTGGTCTCATCACTGCAAGAGAGTTTGAGGAAGAACAATGTTGGGGAGAGGACAACATAGAATGGGGAGAAATCCTTCTATGATAGGCTTCTTCCAGTACTGGGACAAACATTGACAGACTCTGTTCAAGGCTTCCAAATTCCTCCAATTCACATGCCTGCAAAAGGCTATAGCTTTGGGCCTCAAACTATTACAGTTGCATAGACAGATGAGGGGATCCTGTTCTTAGTCCTTGCCAAGAAGGCATCCCTCTAATGGGTGCATTCCCAGACTCTGCATCAGAAGATGAACACATTGCTCTATCAAAGCTATGTGTGCAAAGTGTACATGTGAGTTAGATTGTACAGACATTATTTAGCCTCTGTGATACTTCAGCTATCAGTTACTCTTCATCAAACAAATAAATAGGTCCTTATTAGTATTTCGATCCTGAATCACTCCATGTGGCAACAGGTTGTGCCATATCTAAAGTAATAACTGAAAGATAGCTGATGCTAGAAACAAAATCCAACCAAACTCATCATCAAATCCCAGAATTGAAACCAGGAGGTCCTTGAAACCTAGTGTTAGTTCTTAGAGGGTACGCTTCCAGCCCCAAAAGTTGA
>Ga0116228_10006635_pt1 | contig 10327 bp, 5 predicted proteins | sample S1TSphfallax_2_FD_89694 | JGI IMG/M metagenome (GOLD analysis project Ga0116228, IMG submission 89694) | Host-associated microbial communities from peat moss isolated from Minnesota, USA - S1T2_Fc - Sphagnum fallax MG | ecosystem: Host-associated > Plants > Peat moss > Unclassified | place: USA... | reverse complement strand
CTCCACAGGGAACGGGACCAATGGGATTATGCCAGAGAGGTACTGAAAGCGAAATGACGTCAAAAAAAAAGAAATAAGTAAAAGATAAGTAAAAGACGGACAGACAGACAGATACACACACACCATGTTTGTAATTATATATAGGATTAGTATCTAACTACTTACCTAGCCTAGTTTACTACCAATTAAACTAACTTACTAAACTTATCAATTAACCTAGCCAACTAATTGACGTAGCATATGTGGCACTTAGGTTGGGCTAAAGTTAAACAAGGTGATACCTAGGCCTAGACCATCTACTACCTATTTAAAACCGAACAAAAGTGGCCTAAGAGTTTAATAGCTATTAGCCTACTAATTAACATAATGTATGTGGCACCTAAGTTGGGCTTAAAGTTAAATATGGTGGCACTTAAGCCTAGACCACCTAATACTTATTTAATATTTAACATAGGGACTTAATTTAACTAGTAATAGTTTAAAAATACCTATTATGTGGGTATTTAGTATGTATTAGGCGAGTACTTATTAGGTAAGGTGCCTAAAGGTAGCTACTAAGTACCTAGCTAGCTAATAACTAGTAGGTAGGCACCTAGTAACTAACTAAACTAAACTTTAACCCTAAACCCTAGTTACTTACTAATTAAGTACTTAGCTACCTTGTACTCTAAGTACCTATTAATTAAATACTTAGTTAGTAGATAACTATTAACTAATAAGTAGCTAGGTAAGTACTAGGTATTTAATAAGTACTTAGTATGGAACATATAGGTACATAGTAGGTACGTATCTAGTAAGTAGGGTAGGTATATAATTATTAATATTTAACCTTATTAGTAGTTTATAATAACTCATAATAGGTAATATTTTAATTCTCAAATATTATTGTAATTGGTTATAATCTAGGTTAATTACATTTCCATAAATATGATTTATTATTATTATTATATGATCCTAACTTAGGGGAATAATTAATAGCTAGCATATCAAATAATTTAACATACATGGTGCCTAAGTTTGGCTAAACTAGAGCTAACCACCTAAGGTTAATTAAATGTCTAATGTGGCACCTAAGGTATGCACCTAGGGTAACTTAGAAACTTAATAGCTAATAGTAGCTATAAAATACACATTAAGCAATAGCTAGTAGGTACCTAGAGGTGAGTACTAACTACCTAGCTAAGTACTTTTATTATTGGTTAGTAACCAATAGGTAGGTATTTAGTAATTAATTAAATGTTAACCTTAGTGGCTACCTACCTAAATAATAATTACCTACTACCTATTAAAGACCTAAATATTTAGTACTCTAAATATACACTAACTACATACTTAATTATTAATTAGGTGAGTAACTAAGTAGGTATTAGGTATTTAATAGGTATTTAGTATTTCAAAAATAATTATTTAATATCTAATTTATTTATTTATTCACAAATTATTCATTAAAGTTTTTAATGTATCTAATTACTTATAGAATATCACAATTTTATATTTAATAAATTATTTAATAAATATTTTTTTTAATTTTAAAAATAAACCTTTTAAAATTCCAAGAATCAACTAATAAAATAACATATAATTATGTTTTAAGTGGACTATCTAACAAAATGAATTATTAAATAATTGGTAATTCCTAAATATTAACTAGAAATGATCAAATTACTAGTTTATTAGATAATGTAAGATATTAAATCAGTTTCAATTAATCATTACTATTAACTAAATACTATTTATTAGTTATTAACCATAACTGTTGATTAATATATATTAATAATTTAATAATTTAAATAATAATTATTTTATATATAACGATTTCTACTATTATTGAAGTAAATATTCAATCAGTTTTAATTAATCATTCATATGAACTTAAACATTTCATTTGTGAAGAAATTTCATTTATTATTCATTGGCTAACTAAATATTTGTTAATTAATAATCATTAACTATTAACCATAAGTCTCAATTAAGTAATTAGATGAAATTATTGAAATATTTCAAAAATAAGATATTTCAGAATGATTAAATAAGGAATAATCAGATAATTAATTATCTAAATGAATAGTCAAAACTTCACTTTATCCAACTAATTTTATAAAATAATTAGTTTTTTCATATTAATTAAGTATTTAATATCAGTTAATAGTCAATAAATTATTGACAAATCATTCAGTAATAAATATTTATTTATAAAATTATTGATTTTTTAATATATATATATATATAATTTAGTTTCAAACTAACTACAGATTATTGCATTTTTAATTAATTAATATTTATAATTCATGAATAATGATTAATTATTGTATCAATTTATGATTAATTTATGCATTCTTTACAAGGTTCACTTGTAGTTGTATAATTTAGTTGAAAAATAGTCAAATCAAATTTGCAACAAAGACATTAGTCCCTTGAGTTGCATTTCATCCATCCACCATGCACCTATCATGCATTTATCATCCATTTTTATATTTTGTGACCCATCAAAATAGTTGAACACAAGATTTAAGAAGTCAACACACCACCTTGGGAGGCACAACTATAGGCTATGTCATTTTCCTAATCAACATTTTGACTATAATTCAATTATAGACCCCTTAGTTGAGATTTATTTTCAACTGTACACCAAAAGAGTAGACAATTCAATTTACTTGGGAGTGGCAAATCATTTTTTAATATGTAAAAATATGTAGTTGAAAATGTAGTAAAAAATGACATGTAATTGAGAAAGAAAAAGGGGGTTTTTGTACTAGTGTAAGGTTTTGTTTTGGCATAATGCCCTAACCAGGGACCCTCATGCAATTTTTTATATTTATCCTTCAATTTGTTTAGTCCTTTGTGGTTAGCTTTATAGATTTAGGATTGCCTTATAACTATAGGTAGTTTTTTAAAAGCATGTACGACCTTTTCCCCCTTCCATTCTACCCGCCCCTTTAGTTGCACATGATTAGACCTCGTAACTTACCTTCATTTCCTCAATGCGTTTACAACTTCCACCTAAAGTCTCTTGCCCCACTTCTTGGCGCCAATTTCCCAGTCAAGGGTTAGTTTGTTATCAACATTCCTATCAAACACCCAATTCATATAATCCAAACCCCCATGATCATTCTAACTCTATACCTTCCTTCATTCCCACCTTGCTTGCATTAGCCTGGACTTGGGTTTAGTTTTTGGATGTCCTCGGGTCCTTTCATTTAGGCTTTTGTTGTCTTTGATTGTATAAACACAACCATGTTGCTCTATGACATGATATATAAGTGGTGTTTTGTTTTCCATTAAATAAGCTAACGTAAGACCCCTATGATGTGGTGGTGTGGTATTTACTCTTTTTATTACCCTAATAAAATCTCGTTTTGCCCCCTTATGGTGGGGGAATGGGGCATAAGGAAACACGGATTTGATTCAAACATTTTTTAGTAAATAATTGGGAAAACTTGCACGAGGAGTTTTCTTTGTGAATACAAGCTTTGGAAGCAAGTTCAAGTTCAATGCCTTTTCCCCAACATGATCTTTTAGCTCATAAACATTTTTTTCGTAGTTTAGTTCTTGGACATGCAAGGGAACATTTTAAAGCAATGTGCGCTTTGACACCACCTCAGTTCTCACCATGCTACACCCTAACTCAAATGGCTACTTTTCGCTTATCCTAAAAGCCTATGAACTAGATTAAGACCTCAAATTTTCTTCTAATTCTTTCAAACTAACATTCCAACACATGCCCCATCCATTGAAAAGTGGTCCTTCTAGGATAGTTTTTGAACACTTTTAGGATTTTTTTACCTAGAAGATTTAGTGGGTGGATTCTTTCAGTTATTTCAGCTTTCTTTTCATATTACTAAAGGTCACATTCCACTTTGAATCACACATGTCCTTGGTGTGGCCCACCTTTTAGCCATGACCAAGCTATCAAATATAATTTGTCCCATTGCAGTGGAAGAAACATTGTATAGATTCATAAATCGCGTTTTATGCTTTCAATTTTGTGTTGCCTTTACAACACATATCTCCCCACATTAATTCAGAATCGCAATTGAAGGTGGTTGTGAAACAATAATCCATGGCATCAAGTGCACCTTAAACCTTTACCCTAATTAGGTTGTTCTTTAGTTAGACACGACAAACGCCTTCAATTTGGTGTCAAGAGGGGTCATATTTTAAGAACTTCATGTAGCACGTGGAGACATCATGCAATTCATCCCCTTTGTTCGTGCATTTTATGCATTTGAGTCTCCCTTGTTTTACAACCGTCGTAATCGTGAAGATTATGTCACAATCATCCTTTTTGCCATCGAAACTTGTTAAGGTGATCCCTTGGGAAGAGCATTATTCACATTAGTTCATTTTAAGGCTTTGAGTTTTATAATTAATCATTTCTTTTCTTGTCTATTTCCATCCATTACAAATGACACTCACATCCTAAGTCCCCTTTTTATTGTATCATTTGCATATGACAATTTTTATCATTTACATATGAACATTTATAAATTAAACTTCGTGCGATAGGTCTTTCTATCCAACCTTGTAAATGTGTAGCATGGTCACGCTATGGCCTACCGCCTAAATTCAACACCCCATCATAGTTTACCACCCCATAAGAAGGAATAAGAGTTTTGGGAGTTCCATTGGGCACTTCATCATTCACATCATCCTTCATAAAAAAATGATATGTTAGAAGATGTTCAACATGTGGATCTTTTCCCTAGAATGGGTGATGTTTAGGTAGCCTTTGGAATTTTAACTCACTATTTTGTGCAATGACCTTCATATTTTTTACAATGTACACCTCTCTTTTCCACCTTCATAAAGTCCCTCACTTCTTTTGACTTTTCCCTCCTTCAAGTGTTTGGGTGTCTTTTGGGTCTAGAATCCTTTGACAACTTAAAAAGACCTCTAGCAAGTAAACAAACCTTTATTCCAATAACTTTTGGTGCCATCATGTTGACACCAACAACCACCATCACCCTAATAACTTATTTAAGGAATTGGGCCCTTGTAGCTTCAATCATAGTTGTTAGGTTTATGGTTGATCAATGTATTTCCTTCTTGAAGCCTTAACACAAATTGACAATAACACCTTCCTTTTCCGACAACAGCTCAAGGTGACATGTGATCTCCTATTGCCCCCAACTTGTGCATGTCTTCCTTCATTTGAATAATTCATTGAGCAACAAATGGTTTGATTTTAAGATACCATCTCAGAGTGTTTGCACCATCATACCCTTTATAACATGTTCTTTGATGGGATATCTAAAGCTCATTATGCCTAAATTCTATCATGTTTTGGCCCAGGGGTGGGTGTTTGGTTTAAAGTTCAATTAATTTTCTTAAATTTTCAACTAGTTTTTATGGTCTTTTCCACAATGCTTTGAATATGACTTGGATTGCCCCATCCCTAAATTGCAGGTATCTCTCAATGTGTGTGCACACATCCCATCGACCCTATGGGTATCCACCTCTTACATTATGCTCATGGCAACTAATGCACAAAGAACCACCCATGATGTATTTTGTGACACCTTTGTTGCCATTACAAGGGATGTTGGCTTCCACATGGGGCAAAAATAATTACATGTGTTTATTTCAAACACGTTCAACTCCTCCTATCAACAAGTCGACATTGTGTTCACTAAAGATGGCATTCGCACCTTAGGTGACATTGTCATTGCCAACCCAACATGAGCAAATTTATTTCCCTAATCTTGCACCACCCTTGGTTACTTTTGATGTGGCTCAAGCCAAAGAACGAAGCCATTGCAACCAACACCCTATCGATCAATTCCTCCCCTTAGTAATGGAGGTATTTGGATGTCTACATAAATAGATAGATGTGTTTTTACACAATTGTGCCAATGCCATTTGGAGTTCGAAAGGAGTAGAGAGCCTTTCTCTTTTTGTTTTAGTTACTTTTCTTTGGCAAAAGAATTCAATCACATTGCAAAGGTTACAAGACTCCTCCATTTTAATTTAGGTGATAACTATAGGCCTAGTTACTTTCCAACTTCCACCCCTTCAAAACACATCTCCCATCTCCACGACTGACTTATAACAAACAACTGATTTTTGATATGGAAAAATACGACCAACCTACTACAAGCAATTGATTTTTGACATGGATAGGTTTTGGCATATAGTTTGAGCTAACTTGACATCATGTAAATTCTCCCTTTTCTTTTTTCTTGTCCCTTTGTACATTTTTTTAATCTACAATGTGTCTATCAATAAAGTTTTGTAAGGTTGCACACCTTTAATTCCTATTCAAGAGTGGTGTGACAAAATGAATAACATTGGGGAAAAAAATAGAAATAAAAATTCTTACTTTTGAGATTTAGGAATGCTTTAAAAAATGTAAAATTAATATCTTTGTGTATTCAAAAGCATAATTAGAGGCAAAATTGAAGTTTCATGCCTCTTCTTCTCACGTGTATTTTTATTGTTTATTTAGTAAAAAGATATACATATTTCCAACCCAAACAAATGTATTTCATCATCCATAAAAGTTTTCCAAATTACGTTTAATTGAAGAATGTACTTAAAATGGTTCTACAAATTTGTTCAGTAATTTGGATGTCATCCACTTTTAAATCAATATAATCCATCTGGCGAATATGATCATGTTGTGGAAATGGTATTGTGAGATATTGATTTGCAAAAGACTTGTTCAAATCTAAGTTTTGCAATCCTAAGCTTCAAAGGGTGAGCCCAAGAAAAGTTTCAACTAAGACTTCCTTGAAACATAAACTACAAATCTAACTTTTAAGGGGTGCTAAAAAAAATGTTTCAAATAATAGAGTTGTACTTAAAGTTACCCTATGTTTCGCCCCCTATCCCTTCTTTCAGTGGTATATGGAAATTTGATTAAATCTGGGTATGAAATGCTGAAATCAGCATTTAATGCACAAGGTTCGAGAGTAATTATAGTGGTTGTACAGGTAGGAGGAGTAGGAGGAGTGAAATTAGATGTAGCATCAGTGCAGGCGCTCAGGAAGAAGGAAACACTGGATGGAACTCAGATTACCACCAAAATTGGGGTCCCAGTTATTTCCTATTGTTAAATTTTCATTCCCAGTTACGCGTTTGATGCCCTATTATGCCGAAACTGACCGTTCTCGGCCCCTAATCGCCTGACTTTCCGTATAACTCTAATACTTTAAAAAATATTTGTGCAGACCTAGACTTTGAGGCGTGACCCATGTACGTTTTAAATAAGATTTTCAAAACTACTCGAGCAAATCTAGACTTTGAAAGGTGTCTCAAAAAGTTCCAACCATTTTGGCTTTGCAATGCTCATTCCAATGGATTAATGCCACATAGGTCAATGTAGTATCACAATTAAGGCTATTAGAGGCCTATTAATGTTGCAAAGGATAGGAGTCCATCTAAACTTTTGTTTTGATTTTTTCACCAACTATGGCCAGTTCTCTCTTTATCCATGAAAGGACTGGTGGGTAAGGATCAGGTATATGAACCTTTGACCAACAATTCTCAGAAAAACAAAATAACTGGTTTTGACACAGAACCATGGTTCTAAAAACAACCAAGGAATTGGTCAAAGAACGTGCCTTGAACCATTAGTTCTTTCACAAAACTTGCTAATTCTTTGCAAAAGTTAAAAAATTTAAAAATCAGAGGTTATAACAAAATCAACAAACTACCGCACATGGGTTTGCACCAATGTCAACAAATTCCCCAAATTTTAGTGTTAAACTTGAAGGTTTCAGTTTTGGGGGAGTATGTATAAGAATGCATGGAATTGGAATGCCTTGATGATGATGAACATTGTAATATTTTGCAACATTTAAATTGGTGATCATGGGTAGGGACTTGCAAATCTTTTTGTCCAAGTAGACTTTTGATATTAGTCTCTTTATCAATTGAATGATGATCTTTGCAATTCCATGAACACATTGTATCAATGACTTTTTTTTGTGATTTTTGATGTTGTTGAATTGGTGACCATTGGTCTAAGGAGCGTGGTTTTACATGGCAATTTCCAAAAGCCGTGTGTTATTCAGATGCTTATATGTCATTTTGGGTTCTAGCAACATGGCGATTGTTTAGACAAAAATCTCACCATGCATGGCGATGTTCATTTGGGATGGACATTGACAAAAGCAAATGCGATGTTCATTTGAAATGGATAAAAATAGATGTGAACAAAATTTTGAATTAGGGTTTAAGATTCATACTGCATTGCTTAGGGTTAAGGTTTCATTTTGTTGTTGCTACCCACCACCCTCTATGCTTTCCAAGGGAATCAAACCTTAATCCATAAATGGATTTTGCCATAACAAAGGAAGGCGAACCTACAAAACCAAACACATAAATATCGAAATCCCTCTTTATAAACAAAATTGATGAGCCAAAGAGTTCCATATTGCATACACAACTTACAACTCCAACCCATAACGAAATTTCTTTTCATTCCATTTAGTGATGACTATGTAAAATGAGACATTTTGGAATGTAAAGAATTCTTATGCACACATTTTCACAACAAAATCAAAATGGGTTATTAGTTGATTTTTCAACTTTGCACTAGTGAAATTTTGGGTTTTGCAACTATCATTTGCAACTAAAATTTAGTTGCATGCGACACATGCAATTACAAATTTGTGTAGTTGCCTAAGACAAGTTGCATATGACATTTAGTTGCATGCAACACTACATATGCAACATGTATATACAATGCTAATATATATGTTCATCCATACATACCAATCAAAATGTAGTTGCACATTGTGTGCAACTCTCCTTACAACTACAATGCAACTAATCAAAATATGACACGCATTTAAAAATTAGAAAACTAGCTTGTGGACACGTGATATTATTTAATTATTTTTGTGTTTTGAAAATTAAAAATTCATTAGATTAATCATAATCATTAGAAAATCTATCACTATGATGATGACACATGGCACACCATGGAACGTTCATGGACCATTTGACACATGTCCATTTCAAAACACCAATTATATGGTGACAGGTGGCAATTAAAGGCCCACCTATTTAAAAATTTAAAAATATTAATTAATGAAATCTAAATCGTCCAATTCATAGCTAATAAGATGTTGACACGCGGTGCCAAGATAGGTAGGTGATTATTAAATTCTATTAGGTAGGTAGGTTTATTTAGATATGTAAGTAGGTTGAAAAGTTGCTAGGCTTAAGCTATATAGGTAGTTTTCAAATAATCTAATTTTGTTTTAAGTTTAACCATTTCATAAAAGTCAAACTTATTTTATTCACTCATCCCCAATGGCATTTGGCATTTGGTTATCACATAAATATTGTTCTTAATTATATTTTGAGCCAAATAGAATTGAAAGCCAAAGGATATGGGATAAAAAATTCCATTCCAAACCTCATGAATCAACCTAATTGCACATTAGATGCAACTACTACATTAGAGTATATCAGCCAAGGGAGGGTTTTTTTGCTTCTAATGTCAAAACAAAACTTAAAGCCTTCCTCATCAAACACACTAAGAATTGTCAAAAAAAAATTGGAAATGAGAAAGTTATGGCCCCCCAAAGTAAAGGGGGTCAAAAACTCAAAAAAAACAAACCATTGAACACTACAAAGGCCAGTTCTTAAACACCCAAAAGTTCTTTTTATGTTGTTTTGTTGCTATTAGAGTTCCAACGTGATTTTTAGAACTTTAAGTGGCGCTCCTATAAGATTTTAAATCATTTTAAATGAATAAGAAATAAGAAAGTTATCAGGTTTGAAAGTAGGAAAGGTCCAAAGAAAAGAAAAGAAAAAAACGTTTTGTAACTTGGAAACCATATTTTTCTTATTTTTCTTCTTGTTAAATTTTCAATACTCCTTTTCTTTTACATTTCAAAAATGATTATAGGATTTTTTAATAAATATGATTGCTTAATAAAAATATGATTATAATATGATTATTTAACTTAAACTACTAATTAACTTAGGATCTTTGTGTATTTGTAGGTTAATTACTGTAGCCTATTTACATTAATATTTTAACATAAATAATAAAATTCAAATATATAATACCTATCGAATGTATATATATATAATTAATAATCATTATAATTATAATAAAATTTTTATTAATAATTATGATTATCTATAATAAATTCTAATATGATCATATTAATTGATTCCAAATTTTTTTTGTTGAATAAAATTGACATTTGCTGGAAAAATATTCCAAATAAAATAAAATCAAAAAAGTTTTACTTGCCAAATATTTTTAATAATATATTTGACAAATAAAATTTGAAAATTTACAATACATATTTAAACCATGGTTTAGTTTATCTTAATTTAATTTAGCATAATTTAGTTTAGCCAT
>Ga0116228_10006632_pt1 | contig 10328 bp, 5 predicted proteins | sample S1TSphfallax_2_FD_89694 | JGI IMG/M metagenome (GOLD analysis project Ga0116228, IMG submission 89694) | Host-associated microbial communities from peat moss isolated from Minnesota, USA - S1T2_Fc - Sphagnum fallax MG | ecosystem: Host-associated > Plants > Peat moss > Unclassified | place: USA... | reverse complement strand
TGTGCTCACCATACTAATTTCCAACAAATTTTGTAAACTGTGGATGATACCAATTTTGGTGCCAAAGGTGCGAATTCCCTCAAAATCAGAACAAAATCTCAGTTGCTTAAAATCGGGCTGTTTTTTGATCCCACCTAGGAGACTACAAGAGCCACAGACAAAATAAGTATTTATACAGCCAATGAAGGAACTACTCATGTGTAAAAGAACTACTCCCATTTTTTTAGCATGATCAGCCGGCACAGTAGAGCATGACCAGCAGCCCAAAAACTTGGGGGGACCAACTTCAAATTGGGGTGATAAAAAATCTCACTATTGAGAGGCGTCCCCAGCAACAACCACCCCCTGGTGCTTTAATTTCTCAAAAGCTCTTCAAAACTTTCCCCACTACTTCACCATTTGGAGTGCACTTTTTCATGGGAGTTTGGTCTTGTAGTTTGGAAGAAAAACAGCAAGGAGAAAGAGGTGAAGAAGTGCAAGGAAAGAAACAGGCAAAAACAATAAGAAAAAACAACTAGAAAAAATAAAAAGAAAGGAAGAGGAGCAAGAGAAAAAAAAGCAAGGATGAAAAGAAGAAATAACAGAAATAAATAAATAAATAAATAAAAATAAGAAGAAAGAGAAGAAGAAACAAGAAAAAAAAGAAAAGGTTTGTGAGAGCAGGAAGAAATAGAGGGCAATCAGGAAGTGGAGAAGTTTTAAAAAACAGGGCTTCAATCAACCGACGAAACCCACAAGAAGTTCCGTTGGACTGGTGCATTGGTGGGTGCTGGGTCACTCCAGCCCCAGAGTTAATACCAGTGTTGGACTGGTATATAGATCGGACCCGGGTATCAATGCTGATATCATCACTGGTATTACAACCTAAACCCGCCTGGTATCAATTCAATATCAGTATAGCCCCCATTTCATTTGTGCAAAACCCGGCTGAAGACCCAACTAGCCTGGTATCAAGTTCGCAGTACCATTGCACATATTAGTGTGCATACTAATTAGGAGGTAGTTCGACTAGTATCAACTTAAGGTCCCAATGCATACCAATGTGCATATGCATTATGTTTAAAAGGTAGTTCAATTGGTATCAATTTGGGCTTCACAAGCCAAGAGGTTTAGGGTTTTAGTTTTTGCATTTCTTTTCATACTTTAAAGTCATGATGGTGAAGAAATGGCGGCTTTCAATTAAAATGCACAAACCCAAAGGATTGGTGGCATTGGCAACATTACTCACAATTTCATTGCAACACTTTTGAACATGCTAAGTAGGGTAAATCATCTTGAATCCTAACCTCTTATGAGTTTTTGGGATGCTAAAGGTGTTTGTGAAACTTTACATGTCTTAGTTGTTGTCATTCAAACTTTTTTTTGGGGTTGGTTTTCTTTTCCATGAAATTTGTTACTCACAACCTTTCTCATTGTGAAGCTCATCATGGAGAGGCCGATGGAGATTCAATGTAGTTCATTAATGTCACCAACATCACCAACACACCGGTGCATCATGTTGTTGCAACTAAAGGGGTTGAAATTGAAGAGGATTTGGTGTTGCTTGCTAAGCTATAGAAGAACCAACAATTATGGCATTACCATAATCAAATTTCTCATGTATGGGTGTTTTTTGTACTCAATGATTTAGTTGCAAAAGTCCATAACCATCTCACTCAAAGCATGAGGTGCAAATTGTGCCACCCCATGGCTCTAGCTTCTAGTAGTAGTAACACAACACAATCGAAAAAAGCTATTTTTTCTTACAATCTGCACATGGCATCACAAGTATGAAAAAACATGTTGAAAATGAGCATGGGGCTACTATGAATCGATACAAAAAACAAAAAAAACTTGTTAATGAAAATGTTGATGGAGGTTAAGAATAAGAGGAAAACATTGCCTCCCAATTGCATCATTGATTTTTTTTCTGGCCTGAACCCCTACAAACCAAATGATCTAGGTCAATTGAACTTTATTGAAGATTTAGTTTTGTTGATTGCAAAGGGGTATTTGACATTGTCTATAGATGAAAACCCTCGGTTGTGACTTCTTGTCGTGTGATAGTGTGACTAGGTCAAGTTTCTTTCACGTAAACAATTGGTTCGAGAACATATTTCAACTATGTTATTTAAGGTGATGGAAATGCATGTGCCCCCAACCATTGCAAAATGTGTTACGGCCATTGTTATGTTCAATCTTTAGATGTCCAAAATTGGATTTAATACATTTGCTTTTGTCATCAATTTCATTGATAATGACTTGGTACCTCACCATGTTATAATAGGCATGTTTGAAGCTCCAAACACCTCTAGAACAACTTTAGTAGAGCAAATGAAGTCTCTTTTGGCTACATATCAACTCACAAGGTGATTGTTTATGTTAAGGACAAAGGCACAAACATAAACATGCTTGTTTTTGCATTAACAAGTGTTGTATGTTGTGAATTGCTACAATTGCTTTCACCATTAAATGATACTTGCCTTGGCCATGTGATGTCTAAGGCATGCCAACATGCCATTAATGATACTAAACTTGGTGTTGGGATGAAAGAAGTGAGTGGTAGAAGCTCAAAATGCATTGTGAAAAACCATTATGGACGAAGAAGTTGGGCAAAGGCAGGCAAGAATGGGAACTTGCATGTAAGGAAGTTGGCTTGAAACCTTGAAAACTAAAGACCTTGGTGAAAATTCGATTTGCTTCCAAAGTTCTTCTTTTTCAAAAAACCTTGGAGTATGTTGTTACCATAAACCTTTGCTATAGTCGACAAACCACTAGGTTATGGAGCAAAATGTCATTAGGTTCAACATGGGTAATAATTAAAATAATGATAGACATTTTGGGGCCTGTGGTGGAATAATGCATTTTGAATTAAACAAAGGGTATTGGCTGCTTTTAAATGTTTTGTTTGCTACATTTTCAATTTGTAGTAAAATGGATAGAGAGTATTGAGCTCTTGCATCACTAAACCTGCACCTCTAATGTGTGGAGAATTTGAGGTAGATTTGGAAATTTTGTATCGCATAATGGCACTTGAAGTGATCAATGTGTTGGAGCTTTTTTTGGCTTTTGTTGCAACCTTCAATGTTGTTGCTACACATAATGTGTGTTCTTCAATTTGATCTAAGGTTTAAGGGGTTGCAATGCATCATTGAGTATGTAAGTAAGGATAAAAATGCCACAATTGTGGAAGAGTATCACCATCAAGTTTTGATGCCACTCTTGGTGGTGTGGTCTCCAAGCATTTAAACACTAGGAATTGTAAAAAACCTTTTTCCTTCAACAACCATTATTGATGACTCTTTATTGGGAGTTGTAGTTTCAATAGAAGAAGCTAGTTTGTCCTTGGTGAAATCATAATTATTTTTGTATCGTCATTTGCTTGTGAGCGAAAACAATGTACAATCATTTTTGCAATGGTGGAAAGATCATGAAAAATAATTTCTTAATGTTTCATTCTATGATAGATGCGAACATTAGACACCAGCTTCTAATAGATTGAATTCATCTGTAATGTTCATCCATAACTTTTAGTTAAGTTTTAATTAATTTTCAGTTAAGTTCCAATTAACTTTCAATTAAATCCTAATTAATTTTCAGTTAAGTCCTAGTTAATTCTTAATTATGTCCTCGTTAAGTTTCAGTTAACTTGAAGTTAAGTCCCAACCAAGTCCCACTTATGTTTTAGCTAACTTTTAATTAAGTCATAGTTAATTATTAGTTAAGTTCAAATTACTTTTAGTTATTTTTAGTTAACTCATAGTTGATTCCCAGTTAGGAAAGCTCTTAATAAGCTTCCTTACTTGATGCACATATAAAAACTTATTTGGAAGCTTCCTTGAGCTTAGGCCCAAAAATGGTATAAATAGGAGTAAAACCCTTCATTTTTTTTAGTTTGTTCAACATTAATCTTAAGCATGATCTTGCACCATAACTTTGTCATGTTATTTCATGTTCATGTTTGCATATATTAGCAAAATAAAGATTCGTTTTCACATTTATTTTGCACATTTCGTCTTTTTGTTTTTTGTTTTTGTGTTTTTGTTTTTTAATCACATAATTCCTTATTTGGAAGTTAGACTTAGACCTTTCCTTTAACTTTTGTTCTCATGGTTTTTTGTGTCCTTAACAATTTGAACAAACTCCATCAAGTCTACATCTATTTTTGTGTTTATAAGTCATTTAAAAGTTATATTTCTTTTGGATTTGAATGTGGAATACCTTTTTTTTTCAAAGGAAAAGTTTTTAAAAGATTGCAGATTAACCATTTCTTGTCAATTGAAGTTGTGGATTCCACTTCTTATTGGTGTCATAATTCACAATGTTCATCATGTTTACATCCATGGAAGAAGTCCTTGTTGTCCTTAAGAATCTTAAATAAGAAAATCAAACATTTTGTGAACATGTTGCTCATTTGCAAACCAATCAAGCTTCAACTTCCTTAAAATGCGTTTTGACAACATAACCCCAACCAAAGGAGGCACATATCAGCCTACTTGACAAGTTTGATGGCATACGTTCAAAGTTTTGTTAACTAAGTGTGTTTGGTCATTTGACTTCATCCTTATCGGTATCTAACTAGCCCAACTCAAGTTGGATTCATTGGCACCTTGTTGTTAGGCATGGCCCTTGCTTAGTTCACACCTTTGTTGGAGCATCAATCACCCTTGTTCAACGACTTCAAAACATTTCTTGAAGAATTCAATGCCACCTTTGGAGACTCAAACAAAAAAACTCACATTTAACATCAAAATACAATTTTTTTGTTAAGGATCACATTTAACTATAATATATGCATCGAAGTTCAAACAATTTATTTGCAATATTTCATGGGGTGAAGCAATGTTCATAAGTTAGTTTTAATTTGGGTTATGAGGTTATGTGAAGGACTTATTACTCACCTTGTTAAACCTTTTAACATTAAGTTAGGCCATTACATAAATTGTTCGGTGTGATAATAGGTTTTTTGAACATCAACAAGAGAGGTGCCATGAACCTACATAGACAACACAAAGGAGTTTTCCACATGTAATGCCAGCCCAACCTATGGCAACTTCACCAAAAGAGAACCCCATGCATATTGATAAGACAAAATTCAAGCCCATCATGGAGCAAGAGAAACAATCTTGACATACAAATAATCTTGGTTTATATTGTGGAAAACTAATTCATGTTATTCGTGAATGTCCAAAGAAGCATGGACCACATGCAACACACACAATTTTTGTTACCAATTCATAATTAGAGGAGTCAAAAAATGAGCATGTCTAATTTCAATAAGGACCGCAAGGCTGGACTTTAATGCCTCATGTAATGAGAATGGTCCCATATTATCTTTAGACCCAACACCATATTTTTTAGTACTAATCATTGTCAAATGTAATAAACTTCTGATAATGAGAGCCTAAACACTTATTAATTATGGCGCATCAACATGTTTCATGGACAAAAAAATGGTGTGACAATATAAATTGGCTATAGTGGAAAAGAACACACCAATGCTAGTTAAGTTCATTAATGGTCAAAGCCTTTCCTCAAGACTAGTCACCCATGAGACCAAACCATTATATGTTACCATTGGTTCCCACACTAACAAGGTTGTTTTCAATGTCATTTCATTTCTAAAAAATCTTGTCATCATTGTATTATCTTGTTTTGTTTTACATAATCCATGACTGGATTGACATATAAGGAGTTTGCATTTTGAAACACCATAACACGAGGCCTCGGGGTGTGAAACCCTCGTAAAAAACATGCCAAGTACGGAGATTTCAATGGTATAAGAAGGTCTAAGTGCATGAAGCCTTTGTTCGTTGGAGCAAAAGTTTTCATGAAAGTTGCCACAAGAGGAAATGCATTTTTTATTTATGCTCTTCCTTCACCAAATGTTGAACCACGTCCACATGAAATTCCTTCCTAATACCAAGAATTCAAAGATTGTGCTTGAGAAGAAAAATGTGGACACTTTGCCCAAACATTGACCATATGATTGCACCATTAATCTTGTGAAAGGAACGTAACCTCCATTTGGACCCATTTATAATTTATAATTTGTAACGAAATTGTAGTGTCGTAACCCCAGCCTTAGGCTCACGACCAAGGCAAGGGCTTGCAAAGGTGTGGGCCAAGTATGAAGCCCAGGAGTCACATTTCATGCTCCCAGGAGTGCAAGAGAGTGTGAGGGAATGAACCTTCACACTCCTAAGTGAGCTCCCACTTTGGGAGTTGGAATCCCGGTGGACTCTTGAATCTTCAGAAAGCAATTTCAGGGGTCAGAACTTATTGGATTGAAAAGTTCTTTATATCATTGGAAAATTTTTGGAACTTATATGTCTAAATGGGCTTGTATGACCCATTTGGACACTTAAAACACAAGTTATAACCAAAAGAAGGGTCGGGAATCAAATTGACAATTTGATTTCCAACCACAAAAAGTCGGGAATCACCTTGATTAGCTTGCGTTCAGGTTGTGTGCAACATATTGTTGGAAAGCTCTCGATAAGAAATACAACTTTTCTTCATACCTCATTTCAATCAGAGGTCTCAACGCAAAGTTATGGGCCCCCAAATTTGTAGGAGTCCCAATTGTGGGAATTTCAGGACTTTAACATGGGAGTCCCAAACCAAAATGACATTTGGTTGTTGGTCCTGTGGCCATGCACAAAGTATACTATAAAGGGGAAGGTGGTGGCTTCCCCCAAGTCCAGGCCGTGGTGAGTCTCATGTGTTCGTGTTTGCCCGTGGTTCATTCGTGCACCAAAGTGTTGCAATTATGCACTAACCAACTTGTTGTTTGGTTTGTGCAGGTCTATGTGAATAAGTGAAGTGCTTGTCAATCGTCCTAATCCCATCCCAGAGCTCTAGCACGCCCCTCTACCCTTGGAAATGCTACAAGAGAAGGAGTGCGGCCCGATTCCTCCTTTTATTGTTTTCACTTTTGGATTCATAGTTGAGCCCATCGAAAAGCTTGAGGGTGCGTCAAAGAATCAACCTTTTTCTTAAGGAGTTGAAGCTAATAATGCCTTTCAATCTTTGAAGGTTTCTTGATTGCCCCACTTTTAATTCATGCAAACCTTTCCAAACCTTTTGTCTTGGAGATGGAGGCTTCCGATTTCACAATAGGCATTGTGCTTTCTCAACTTGGAAAAGATAATCTTCTTCGTCCAATTGACTTCTGTTCTTGTAAGTTTTTTCTTGCAGAGATTAATCATGAGATTCATGATAAAAAACTTCTAGCCATTGTAAATGTTTTTAAGGAGTGGTGTCATTTACGTGAAGAGCTCAACATGAAATCACTTTATATTTAGACCATAAGAATTTGTAATATTTCGTGACAACTCATGTTTTGAATTAACACCAAGTTCAGTGAGCATTGTTTTTGTTTCGATTCTAGTTTTTCATCACATATTGCCTTTGGCACCAACAAGGGAAACTTGATGTGTTGTCTTGTTTTGTTTACCCATTCCACCCCTAGATAGATGGGCAAACAAAATGGGTCAATCAAATCTTGGAGTATTATTTATGATACACAACCAATTATCATAAAAATAATTGGCCATGGCAAAGTTTGCTTACAACAACACAATGCATTCATCAACCCAACAAACACTTTTATTTACAAATCATGGTTTGCACCCCAAGTTTGACATATAAGGTGTGCACAAAGTCGCGAATCCAACAATTAAGGATTGAGCCATGTGGTTGGTGAATGTTCGAACTCAAATTGTATCCAAATTTGAAGAAGCATAAAAACAATATAAAAAATGTTGATGAACATTAAAAAGAACAACCCAACTTCAAGGTTGGGGACCAAGTTTGGCTTTTACCACAACATATCAAAACAACAAGGCTATCAAAGAAGTTAGATCATTAAAGGCTAGGTCCATTCCTCACTGTGAAACAAATCAATGTCATGACTTTCTAATTCAAGTTTCATGGTTTTATGAGAATCCATCTTGTGTTTCATGTTTATTTATTGGAACCTTACCACATGTTTACCATTCTAGAAAGAATCTACGATCCCCCTCCACCTAGTGAAATCAATGGTGAACATGAATATGAAGTGGAAGACATTTTAGATTCAAGGATCTTGTTTTGTCAATTCCAATATTTTGTTCATTGGCATGGGTATGATGTAAGCAAGCACATTTGGGAACCAATCAAAAACATATTGAATGCCATGACAAAGGTTCATGAATTTCATTGACGATATCCAAACAAACCCAAGTCCATTCCTTGTAGAACTTATCATTAAAAGGGGAAGTGATGTGATATATACGAACATTGGACACCATCTTCCAATAGATGGAATTCATCCTTAATGTTCATCCATAATTCTTAACTAAGTCTTAGTTAATTTTAGTTAACTTTCAGTTAAGTCCCAGTTAAAATCTTAATTAATTTTTAGTTAAATCCCAATTAAGTCTTAGTTAACTTTCAATTAAGTTCTAGTCAACTTTCAGTTAAGTTTTAATTAATTTTTCATTAAATCCTAGTTAAGTTCCAATTATCTTTCAATTAAGTCTTAGTTAAGTTTTAATTAAGTTTAAGTTAAGTTTTAGTTAACTTTCAGTTAAGTTTAAGTTAACTTTCATTTAAATCTTAGTTAACTTTCAATTAAGTTCTAATTTACTCTTAGTTAAGTCCTAATTAAGTCTTAGTCAACTTTTAGTTAATTACTAATTAATTCCAAGTTAAGTCCTAGTTAACTTTTAGTTAAATTTAATTAATCCTAGTTGATTTTTAAGTAAGTCCAAATAAACTTTTAATTAAGTTTTGGTTAACTCATAATCGACTCCTAATTAGGAAGGTTCCCAAGAAACTTTCTTACTTAATGTACACATAGAAACCTCCTTGGAAGCTTCTTTGAGTTAAGTCCCAAAAAGGGTATAAATAATAGTAGGACCCCTCATTTCACTAGAAGAAAAACCCCATTTTTCAACTTGTCTTAGGTGACTAAAAATGTATTTTGCGACGTAAAAAAAACTTTTGGTCGCCTACAACAAGTAAAAAATAAGGTTTTTGTACTAGTGTTTCCTTCAGCTTGTTCAACATTAGTTTTAGGCATGATCTTGCATCATAGCCTTGTCATGTTTTTTTCACGTTCTTGTTTATGTATGTTAGCATAATAAAGATTCGTTTTCACATTTGTTTTACACATCTCATGTTCTTGTTCTTAATTCTTATTTTCTTTTTTTTGAATCACATAATCTTGTCTTGTTCCTTATTTGGAAGTTAGAATTTCCTTTAGTTTTTCTTCTCATGGTTCTTCATGTCCTTGACACATTCCTTGTTCGTTAGTTTTTGAATATCCCAAGTTTTGAAATTGAAACTAAATGGATCTTCAACATTGTCAAAATTGATTAGTTTGTGCCAATGTTGGTTACATGTGCATAATCTTGAAAAAATTGCCAAGTGGTGCAAGGACCGATTGCTTTCCTTTTGTTGCCATGGGGATGGCAAAAAATTTGAAAGCTGAAAACAAGATGTTGGATGATTTTGAAGAGGAGCTTGAAGAATGTAGGTACTTTGATAGATTAAAGTAGTTTGCCATGAGTACTTTGTTGTTGCCATTGGACATTAGACATTGTGTAATGGGTAGCATTGATGTAATTAGATTAGAGGTTCAAATGATTTTTTGAGCTTTTAGTGATTAAGTGTCTAGCTTCCACCAACATTTTTTGTTTTTTTGAGATTTGACTTTTGATAGTTTGTTGAACCCTCTTTCTCGATTTTGGACTTGTTATGTCATGCCTTAGATGTATTCATTTAAAAATTTCAATCTATTGTGCATTTGTGAACACATTCCTTGTTCTTGGCTAGTTAATTTTTTTGTGCTCTTGGTGATCAATGAGAGAGCTTCCACAAACACTTTGTGTTGAATTTTGAGATTTGACAATCTATTGAACCCTCTTTCAAAACCTCTTACATCATGCTTTAGATGTGCATTTGTGTGAACACACTTTTTTTTTTCTTATTCATGCTTTGGTTGTGCACAAATTGAGGTACATGAGACTCTTTATATTGATACGAGGGTTGAAAGCATATACCAGCTGGGATCATATTTTCCATATTGATACATCAAGGAACAAGATTTCTTCAGCCCAGCCAGAGACCAAAATATACAAAAGAAAAAAATACAATGGTGCTTTATGATTATAGTAATGTCCGATGATGCATGAGGGACATTCCCCCAATGTGGGACCAGATTTGTTCTAGGCCTCCATTTTGGAAATATCTCTGGGCCTTCTTGTATGCAAAAGTATGTAAATTTCTTTTGTCATGTTAATCCCAGTACGATATATGAAAACTTCATCCATTGCCCATGATGTGCTGCATAAAAAAACTCA
>Ga0116228_10006631_pt1 | contig 10329 bp, 11 predicted proteins | sample S1TSphfallax_2_FD_89694 | JGI IMG/M metagenome (GOLD analysis project Ga0116228, IMG submission 89694) | Host-associated microbial communities from peat moss isolated from Minnesota, USA - S1T2_Fc - Sphagnum fallax MG | ecosystem: Host-associated > Plants > Peat moss > Unclassified | place... | reverse complement strand
GAACCCGTCCGTAAATCGGCGTCTTGCTGCGTGGCCCAGCATAATCCAGATTGTTAAAGAGCGCATCAGCCGACGTGGGCGATGTTTGAGGCGGTAAATTCGTCCGGGGTTGGCAGCATGATCGACTTGTTCCTGGCATTGGCGAGGACGTAGGTCACGTAGGTCAGCGGATTGACCTTGTTCGCCTTGCAAGACTCCACGAGGGAGTAGTAGATCGCCGCAGCGTGACCCGCCCGTTCGGAGCCGACGAATAGAAATGCCTTTAGCCCAACGGCCACCGGGCGCATGCAGCGCTCGGCATAATTGTTCGATGCGTCGAGGTGACCGGCTTTCGTGAAGTTCGTCAGCGCTTCCCAGTGCTTAAGGGCGTAGTTGACCGCGATACCGAAAGTATCCTTAGGCAACCCGGTGTGGACGGCATGATCGAGCCAAGCCTTGAACTGGGTGAGGAGCGGCGCGGTCTTTTCTTGCCGTTCGCGTAGCCGTTCCTCATCGGTTAAATCCTTGATTCTTCGTTCAATGCGAAATAGCTCCCGATAGAACGCCAGCGCCTCGTGCGGCCGCCCGGGCATCTCGAGCAGGTCCGCAGCTTCTACGAACTTGCGACGTGCGTGCACGTTGCAAGCAACCTCGATGATCTTGCCAGTCACGAATAACGGGTCATACCCGGGATAGGCGTCCGCCTGCACATAGCCGTGATAGTCGGCGAGGACCGTCAGGGGCGCATCCCGAGTTCTCGACCGTGAGAACTCGTACACGATGAGCGGTGGTCCGTGCCGGTGATCTTTGGCATAGACCCAAAGCTTCGCCTCGACGGTCGATCGTCGGGCGGGATCATCGTTCTGCAGGGGTAACGTGGTGTCGTCGGTATAAATGTGTCCGGAATCGAGCACCTTACGCATCATCCGCCGGTGCAGATCCTCCAGGAGCGGATGGCACTGCATCAGCCACTCGGACATCAGGGTGTGGGACAACTCGATGCCGAGGCGCCGAAGTCGCCCCGCAATCCGGTACAGGGGCAGTCCGTCGGCAAACTTACTGACGATCAAATACGACAGCAGGCTCGCCGAGGCCATGCTCTTGGGGATCGGCGGCAACGCTGGACTGGCTGCGCGAACCACGGCCCCGTGGCAGTGGCCACAGGAATACTTGCGGCGCCGTGTCTCGTGGACTTCGAGCCGGGCCGGAATGTAGTGCAGCTGCTCGGAGGCCTCGTGACCGAACGCGGTAAGCGCTTCACCGCAGCAGGGACCGGTCTTCTGCGCCTCGGGCGCATCGATCTCTTCGATCACTCGCGGCAGGTTGCGCAGTACCCGGACGGCGCGTCGCCGCTCACTCGTTGCCGGGCTCGTGTTGCTGCGCTCCGCGTCGTCGGAGGGTGCAGACGCTGTAACCTCGATCACAGGACTGCCATCGACAAACAGACCCAACTGATCGACGTTGAGGTGCTCGCTCTTAGGGCCGAACTGCCACTTGAGCAGTCGGTGTAGGTTCGCCTTCAGCGACTCGATCAACTGCCGCTGCTCATCGAGCATGAAGTGCAGCGTCTTCACATCGGTGGGATAACTTGCAGCGGTTGCCACGGCGATATTTTACCAAACGCAGCGGCGAGAGAAAGCCCGTGCGAGAAATATTTGCCGCGCTCATGGTGGCGGCGCGTGAAACGAAAATGCCGGCAACCGGCGAAGGCGCGTGAAGTCCACGCCATCGAGCAGGAGCGCGAGCTCCTGTTCGGTCATCTCGATCGATGCCGCGTCCCGCGTCGGCCACTTGTACTTGCCCTTCTCGAGTCGCTTGTACCAAATCGCGAGTCCCGTCCGGTCCCAAGCGATCGCCTTGATCCGATCCGCCCGCTTGCCACGAAATAGAAACACGTCGCCCGAGAGCGGATCACCGCCGAGCGCCTCGGTGATCGTGGCACAAAGGCCATCGAAGGATCGGCGCATGTCCACCGGCTTCACGGCCATGAAGATGCGCGAGCCGGGCGCCAATCTCAGCATCGCAGCCCCGCCAGCTCGCGCACCAGTGCGGGAATCGATCCGGCGGCCACCTCGAGCGACAAACTGATCCCATTGTCGAGGCTTAAGCGGAGCGCGACAATCGCGGACGGCTCGCCCGAGCGCTTCTCCCGAGCCACCTTCGATGGGGATGCGGCCTTATGAGCCCGCACCACGACCGGAACCAGGCGAGCCGGCTCGATCGTCTCTCCAGATCCCTGTGGTTCACGCAGCTTGCGCTTCCACAGGGTAAAGTACTTCGGATCCAAACCCCGCGCCCGGCAATAAGCCACCTGGCTTTGCCCTGAATCCTGCTGCGCCTTCATATGCGCCGCCCACCAGGCCCGAATATCTTCCCGCCGCCGCGATGGCGACAATCGTGTCGCGCTCATCCGTCACCTCCAGATTCTTTGCCTGCGGCGAACTCTGTCCGATCAGGCCGAAACCGGGAATACGCGGATTAGCGGACGCATTCCATCGCCCTCAGCATCCTCTGACGAATACTCAAGAACGCCAGTCAATTAGCGCTTACGAACCGACGGCGTAAGCAAGTGCGGTAAAAACTGCCGAGAATTGGTGGGTGGTCCGCTGCAGGTATCCGGTCAGGGGCTCCGCGGATTCTTCGAGCGCGGGATTGATGCTCACCCAATCCGAGAACGCATTGAATGCGTCGGGGCTTGCGAGCTTTACTAGCACGCTGCCGTAACTGCTCGTCCGACCGGCGGCAAGCACGGTATCTGCATCGGCCAGGAACACTCCTCCAGCCAAGGCGTCAACGACGCTCATTCGGCGCAGCCGCTGCATCGGAATCACGGATCCCACGAGTGCCAGCACGAGTGCGCAAGCCAGTGAGAATACAAATACCCCGGCCGAGAGTGTCGGCTTGGGCAGCGTTGCGAGACACCACAGACGCTCTTGTTTTTCAGCCAGTAGTCGAACGAGGCTCTTCGAGCACGTCGTACACACGTAGTTCCCACTATGCTACTTTGCTGCAGCTGAACGGCGAAAGCGACGTTACCAATGTCTCAGTCAAAATCATCCGACCGGAGTGAACAACGTCGCGATCGTCACGGAATCACGGCGATCGTCTTCGCGCTCGCTCTGTTGTTCGCACTATGGTGCGCGACGTTCATTGCCGCTCAACCCGGACGCGCGCTCGCTATCGATGCCGACGCCGCGCAATTTTCTGCGGGGCGCGCGCTGGAACAACTTGGGGCTTTGCTTCGAGAGTCCGCGCCGCATCCGATGGGAAGTGCGGCCAATCGAGTCGTCCGCGAACGCATCCTCACGCGATTGCGGCAGCTGGGATACGAGCCGGAACTGCAGCCCGACACTTTCGGCTGTGATCTGCGTGCGGTCTGCGGAACGCCGGTCAATATCGTCGTGCGACTCGGGACTGCGGCCGATCCCACCGCGGCCGGCGTGTTGCTGTCGGCGCACTATGACTCGGTGCCGGCGGGCCCCGGCGCCTCCGACGACGGGGCAGGTGTTGCCGAGGCGCTGGAGATTGCCAGGATTCTGAAGCTGCGGCCGCCGCCGCTCCATCCCATCGTGCTGCTCATCAATGACGGCGAGGAACTCGGCTTGCTCGGCGCGCGGGTCTTCGTCGACCACCACCCATGGGCTGCCGGGATCAAGGCCGCGGTGAACATCGACAATCGCGGTACTTCGGGACCGGCGCTCATGTTCGAAACCGGCAGCGCGAACGCCTGGTTGATGGACATTTATGCCAGGCACATTTCCCACCCTGCGACCAATTCGTTTTATTACACGGCCTACAAACAGCTCCCGAACAATACGGACTTCACGATTTACAAACAGGCGGGTTGGCAGGGATTCAACTTTGCCTTCATCGGCGACGTGGCGCACTACCACACGCCCGACGATGATCCGGCGCACGCCGATGCACGCAGCATTCAGCAGCAAGGCGATGCCGCACTCGCGAGTCTTTGGGCACTCGCGAACAGCGATCTCGAGCACGCGAGCGCCGGCGACGCCGTGTATTTCGACCTGTTTGGACGCACGCTGATTCGTGCGCCGAGTTCGCTCGTCCTGCCGGCCGCCGTCCTGACGCTCGTCGCGGCCTTGTGTACGGCCGTGATTCTCGCGCGTCGCACCCGCGGATTCACGCGAGAACTCTGTTGGGGGATGCTCGGCCAAACCTTGGCGTGGATTTTTGCCGCTCTGCTCGCACTGGCCCTGCTGTGGGGCTTGAGATCTTTGGCGCGGTCTGGTTCTGCGGCACACACGGCGTTCGCGTGGATTCCTAATGTCCTCTATGGCGCCGTCGGCGCGCTGGCCATCGCGCTCGAGAGCATGGCTCTGCGCGGGCGCGTCCAGTTCGCCGCTTTTTGGTGCGCGACCGTGCTCCTCGTGGCTGCGCTGGCCGTTCTGGTTGCGGCGACCTTGCCGGGCGTAAGCTACGTGCTGTTGCTCCCGTCGATCGTCGGCACCTTGACACTACTCTGGCGGCGCCTGGAGGGGGCCGTTCTGCTGTATTTGGCCGTCATGTTCATTCTGCTATGGCCACTGTTAATCGGCCTGTATGACGGGGTCGGCATCGCGGCCTGCGCCCCGGTCGCCGTGCTCATGGCCGTGGGCGCCGCGCCGTTCGCCTGCTTGTTGGTGGGTTCGTCGCTGCGCGTAGATCGCTGGCTCGCGAGCGTCGCGTGCGGCCTCATTTTCGCGGGCGCGTTGGCATCGCTAGCCCTGCCGGCGTACACGATCGCCTCGCCCGAGGGGCTGAATATTCGCTACTGGATCGATCAACCGAATGCGCGCGCCGCGCGCGCGCAATGGCTCGTCGTGGAGCACAGCCGATCGTTGTCACCTGACCTGCAAACGCATGTGCCGTTCCACCGGCTTGCTCCGGAGTTCTACGATCCGTTGCTGGATTTTGGCGATGGCGGCTTGTTCGTCGCCGCGGCGCCGCTCGAGCAACTGCCGGCCCCGCAGTTCGAATTGCTCACGGTCCAGTCGACGACTGGCGCAACGTCGCCGGCCCTCGCGCCGGCAGAGCGCCGGCGATTCGTGACCCGAATCGCCTCGCTACGCGGTGCCGCCATGCTGGCCGTCGCCTTTCCCGCCGAGTCCGGTGTCGATGCCGTGACCGTCAGGCCGGCGGGTGCTGAGCCCGGGGAAGCGGTGGCCGTTACGCCATTGCCACGGGATCACGGCTGGAAGATCCTCGCGATCGCAAATCCGCCGGTTCAGGGCATCGAACTGGCGTTCGATGCGTCGGCGACCCCCTTTGACGTTCGACTCGTCGATCGCAGCTATGGGTTGCCGGCGCCGGGTCGGGTGCTGCAGGGAGACCGTCCGGCCACCATGAAACCCGTACAGGAGGGTGACGTCACCGTGATCACGACCAGCGCTCACGTTGCGACCGTGACTGCGAGCAACGCGCGAGCCACGACGCTCCGTCCCCAGGCCCGAGGAGAAGGCGCAATGTCGGTGCAAGCCAATGAAGCCCAGACTTTCCGCTCGCCGCCTCCGGGACAGTGATTGATCACGTCTGGAACATTCTTTAAGCCGCGGTAGCAAAATCGGACGGCGGAGGGCACGAAAGACACGATGCCTCGGAACCCGGTAATCTTGCGTCATGCGGTAGCAGGGGCTGCCGGTTCCAGAGATCGTCTTCGTGCACCAACCCTCCGAGCTGGCGCGCACCGAACCGGACCCGGAAATCCAACATCTGATTCAGGCGAGTGCCATTGCCGAGGTCGATCAGAAAATGGTGGCCCTGCTCACCCACGACAAGTTGTCCGAGATCGTGCAGTTGCTTCCCGGTTCCTGGTTGGCTGACGACCCTGGGTTCGCGGATAAGGACGCGCAGCGCGCCGCTTATCGAGAGTTCTTTTTGCGCCGGGCGCAGTCCTCGCATACCTTTGTACAGGAGGGGATTCGTGCCCGATCTTCGTACGTATGATTACGCCATCGTTCGCGTCGTACCGCGCGTGGAGCGTGGCGAATTCTTGAATGCTGGCATCATTCTGTCCTGCGATCGGGAGCGGATCTTGGAGTCCCGCATCGAGCTCGACGAAGTGGTTCTGCTGGCACTGCATCCGGAGGTCAGACGCTTGAATTCCGTTCCCTTTCCGCAGACGCGCATCAATCGCCGGCGCAGAGTCTGGTGGAGCGGGCGAACATGCTGACCCGCAAAGACGCGGACATCATCATCGTAGGGGCAGGCACCGCAGGGTGTGTGCTGGCTAACCGACTGGCCCAGGGGCAGGCGGGCCGCATCCTGGTACTGGAGTCCGGTGGCAGTGACCGTCACCCATTGATCGGGGCACCGGGCGGCGTGTGGTGGCTAATGCGCAGCGGCTCCCATTCTTTCCGCTATCAGATGGCCCCGCAGCAGCATCTGGATGGCCGCACTTTTCGCATCACCCGCGGTCGGGTTCTCGGAGGTTCCAGTTCCACCAACGGTATGGTCTACAGCCGAGGTGCTCCCGAGGACTATGCGCGCTGGAGCGAGGAGGGTCTCGCGGACTGGTCATACGACCGGGTACTGGACTCATTTCGTCGGCTGGAGTCGCATCCCTTGGGTCCCAGTACCCTGCATGGCGCCTCTGGACCCATTCAGATCACCCGACCGGGCATCCGGCATCCACTCTCCAAGGCGTTATTGGCGGCCGCTCAACAGGCTGGCTTCCCCCTCAATGAGGACACAGACGGTAGCCGACGCGAGGGCTTTGGTCCGATCGACCTGATGACCTGGCGCAAGCGACGCTGTAGCACGGCAGTGGCTTACCTGCAGCCGGTGCGGTCGCGGGACAACCTTGAGGTCCGGAAAGGTGCTCATGCGGTGCGCATCCTTCTCGAGGGTCGCAGCGCCTGCGGCGTAGCCTTCGTGCGCAATGGCCGACCGGCGCAGGCGCGCGCCCGGCAGATCATCCTGTGCGGCGGCGCCATCGAAACTCCGCATCTGCTGATGCTGTCCGGCATTGGACCGCAGGCGATGCTGCGCGCTGTGGACCTACCGGTCGTCCACGACCTCGGTGGCGTCGGGCAGGGGCTCCAAGACCATTTGGCGATTGCGCTGAAGGTGGCCATCAACCAACCCATCACATTGCGGCGTTACCGCAGTCGCTGGCGCCAAGCGCAGGCGTTCGCCCAATACCTGTTGTACAAGAGCGGTCCGCTGGCTGATCCTGGTTTCGAGATCACGGGTTTCGTGAAGAGCGACCCGCAGTTGAGTCAGCCAGACTTGCGTCTGCAGATGGTCCTCGCTCTGCTGGGCGAGGATAAGCGCGGGATGCTACCCATGCATGGATTCCAAATCCGCGCTAGTCTGGGGCGCCCCACGAGCCGTGGCTCCGTACGTTTGGCCTCGCCAGATCCGTTCACGGCGCCGATCATCGATCCGCAATTCCTCGGCTTCGATTCAGAGCGCCACGCGCTCCGACAGGCGGTGCGCATCATGCGGCAGCTGTGGGAGGCGCCAGCGTTCGACCCGTTCCGCGGCCGGGAACTCGCGCCGGGTCCGACGTGTAGGTCGGATGAGGAGATCGACCGCTACATTCGCGGGCATGCCGATCCCGACTACCACTCGGTCGGAACTTGCCGCATGGGTGAGGGGCCGGCCGCCGTTGTCGATGCGCAATTTCGGGTTCATGGCATCGAGGGATTGCGGGTCGTTGATGCCTCGGTCATGCCGAGCATCGTCGATGCCGGCACGTGCATTCCGACCATTATGATTGCTGAGCGGGCCGCGGATCAAATCCTCAGGTCTAGGTGAGGACTGCCATTGCCCATCGTCGGCCAGAGAAGAATGAGGGACTTCAGGTGGTGAACTATGGTCCAGGAGGAAATTATCTTCCGCATTTCGATTTCCTGGTTCCCTCCAATCCCTTGGCTGCGGAGTCCATCGCACGCAGCGGCCAGCGAATCAGCACACTCATTATGGCGGCCTATCTGCGCGTGTGGAATTTTCCACTGCGCGAGTTACAGCGGCGGGGCAGGCAGTGAGCGCGCGCGGTGCTTGATCGAGCCAACACCCTCAAAATTGAGGCAGAGCCACTATTGCGCGCGAATTTACATTCAGGGTACGCGCGTTGCGCTGAGGCGACAAAAAGCGGGTTTTTGACGCGGTGAAGGCGGGGATCCAGTGCTAGACTTCCGACTAAAATCGAAACGATGGATAAGACGATGTTCGTAAGGCGGATCGTACCAGGACTGATGTTGCTCGGGGTGTTTGCTTCGCATGCCGGCGCGCAGAGTTGCAAGACCACTGAAGCTGACAAGACTGCTGTCGTCGATGCGCTGCGTACGCTTTATGTCGGGGCCACCGTGGATGACATGGTGAAGATGCATAGCGTGACGGCACCTAGCTTTTATGCCTACGACGGTGGGCACCAGTACAGCAGCCTCGACGACCTAATGAAACCAGTGAAGGCGCAGCAGGATGCGGGCGAGAAGTATGTCTGGAGCGTCACTTCGCCTCGCGTCACCATCCACTGCAAGGAGGCGTGGATTACCTATGTGAATGATGGTTCCTATCAACGGCCGGGAAGCGCTACGGCTACGCCGGCCGAATGGCTTGAATCTGCCGTGCTTGAAAAGCAGCATGGGCTATGGAAGATCGTGTTTTTTCATAGCACGGCGGTACCTACGCCGGCAGCCGCGAAGTGATGCTGGGGGTGCGGCGGCGAGTGCGGCGCCGTCCGCGCCGATGGCGCGCTGGCCTTGGTTTTTCGCGTGGCTCGCGCTGACCGCCGTGACCTGGTGGCGCGAGCGCCGTGCCTTCCGGCTGGCTGTGCGAGTAGGGTAGGGCAATGCGGCTTTTCGTGACTGTCTTTCTCGTCGGCATGATCTCTTGCGCGCGGCCGAACATTGCGCGCGCGGCGGAAGTTGAACAAGCGTTTGCCGTCGCGCTGACCGATGCGCGCGGGCATACCGTGCAGCTCAAGGGGCGCGTCTGTTACACCAAGGGCACACCGCCGTCGACTTTGGTGCTGATCAATCATGGGTCGCCACCCAACTCGGCCGACCGGCCGAAGATGGCACTCGGCCGCTGCGATCAGGAGGCCGCGCAATGGTTTCTCGCGCGCGGCTACGCCGTTGCGTTCGTGCTGCGGCGTGGCTATGGCGAGACCGGCGGCGAGTGGGCCGAGCAGTATGGCGGCTGCTCGGGCGGCCAATATTTCAGCGCCGGACTCGAGACCGCGACCGACATCGACGCGACCGTGCGGGCGTTGATTTCGCTGCCTTTCGTCAAACCGGTCGGCGTCGTGGTCGTCGGCCAATCGGCGGGCGGCTGGGGCACGATCGCGTACGCCAGCCTGCCGCATCCGAACGTCGCGGCGTTCGTCGTCATGGCCGGCGGTCGCGGCGGCCACCGCGACGACCAGCCGCGCAATAATTGCCGTCCGGACCTGCTCGTGGCCGCGGCGGGGCGTTACGGCAAGACCGCGAGTACGCCGATGCTGTGGATCTACACCGAGAACGACAGCTACTTCGCGCCGCCGCTCGCGCGCGCGATGTGGCACGAGTTCACGGCCGCGGGGGGCCAGGCAGAGTTCGTGCAGCCGGGTCCGTTCGACGGCGACGGACATCATCTGTTCTTCGGCGCCGGCGGATCGGCGATTTGGGGGCCACACGTGGAGAAGTATCTCGCGGAACGCGGCGTGGGGCCGCACTGACGATCCAGGGATGGAGCGGGGTTACGGACAGCGTCGCCATCCTGCTTGGCTTGCTCTGTGATTCGCCGGTGGTGGGTGGCAGACAAGCGCTTGCTGGCACTCTATCTCCCGATTGGGTCAATCAGCGACTCATGACCGTGGCTCTGAGTTTTTTGGGCCTAGCCCAGGCCGTGACCTCTGTCGCGAAGCCGCCGGTTGCGATATGCGATATCTTCTGAAGAGTTCCGGACACTAAATTGCTTGAATGGTTCCGAGTATGAAGAACGTGACGATTCGGGATGCTGCAACCAATGACTATGAGGCCTACTGCGCGTTGAATCTCGAAGAAATTCAGCACACAAGCCGAATGGACGAGGCACGCCTGGCCACCTTGGGCAATCTGTCGTGTTACTTTCGGGTTGGCTGTATAGACGATACCGTTTCAGCATTTATGATCGCGCTGTGCAGTGGCACACCGTACGATAACGAAAATTATTCGTGGTTCGCTCAGAAATACGCGCGGTTTGTCTACGTCGACCGCGTTGTTGTGTCGCCCGCACTTCGAGGGCTAGGCCTGGGGACACTTCTCTTCGAAGATTTGTTTCGCTACGCCAGAGACAACTCCATCCCACTGGTGACGTGCGAATACAATATTGTTCCGACCAATGAGCCGTCACGATTGTTTCACAAGAAGTTCGGTTTCAGGG
>Ga0116228_10006630_pt1 | contig 10330 bp, 11 predicted proteins | sample S1TSphfallax_2_FD_89694 | JGI IMG/M metagenome (GOLD analysis project Ga0116228, IMG submission 89694) | Host-associated microbial communities from peat moss isolated from Minnesota, USA - S1T2_Fc - Sphagnum fallax MG | ecosystem: Host-associated > Plants > Peat moss > Unclassified | place... | reverse complement strand
CCCATTATAATGCATATGGGTATGATGCCAATCACTATTTTACATTTCACTCATAACTATTGCAAGCCCAACTACAAAATACCAATGCCAATAAAAATCAAAGGTTTTAGGAAGGGCTAAAAAGGGAAAGGTACGTCCAACAAAAGGTTGGCCACCAAGCTAACTCAAGGCCAACCCAACACCATGGAGGCTAGGTTTGCACAGTTGGAGACCCTAATCACAAGCATGGCAACCCAAGCAAAGTTTACTACATCTAGGTTAGGGAAGGCCTAGGATCAAGAAAATGGTTCAAATGTTGATCCAATATTATTTTGTGGAGTTGGTTTTTCAATATTAATGGCACCAAATGAAAGTATGCCACATATGTTAGGAGATCATGGGTTATGGGCAGTAGTTGATGGAAACCATGTTGTGGTTTTAAATCCTAATTTCCATAGTTGCATTAGTGACAAAGGTTAGTGGTCATGTGTTAGAAGCATGAGGTGTTGATGAGAAATTGGATCTTCAACGTGGTGAAGCTCAATGTTAAGTGTGGTTCCCATAGTCATTTGTGTTGATAAACACCATTCCCAATCGTATGGGGGTATCAACTTTTGGTGGGGTGCCAAGAAAGGTGTTTAATTTGATTTTTAAGCCCAAGGCACCCATAAGTTTAATGGGGGCGGCCAAAGTAATGTGTGAAACACCACTATTTTCTACTAAGACAATGACCATTTTAGGTATTTAGCCAACAATCGTGTTTTGATTGGTAACCACATTATGTGAAAGTGTTGTGACACCACATGCGATGGTTAGGTTAGAGGATGTTTTTCTACCGCATATAATTCCCCATCCAATTTCTAAACCCAATCACACCACGAAGGTGTTTAAGTGCAACCTAAATTTTGGCATGTGCTTGTGGCCAAACTTCATGACCTTTTAGCACAACTAGCTAGGGTGGTTGCAAGGTAGGGTGACTTACTTTTTGTGTCACAATCCAGTTTTTTGCAAAGTGGCGTGCATTTACATGTTATTAACATCGCATCAAAATAATAATTTTCCAAATTTGTGACTAGATTTATATTTTCAACCTAAAATGTTTATCCAAATCCAAAAATTGAAGTCCCAAATCCCTAACCCTAAAACTCAGATTATGAAACCTTAATCCTAAGTTCAATATGAAATATTAACCTCAAAATCAAACTCTTGAAACCCTGACCTAACCTTAAAAATCAAACCCTAAACCTTAACCACAAAAATAAACCTTCTAAAATTTTAACCCTAAAAAAACTTAATCCTAAAAATCAAATCTTAAATCTTAAGAGGAAGGTTCACTTTAGACCTAACATGGAAAAAATTATAAGCATTCCTTGAACTCTATCAAAGTGAAGTTGGTAAAGTTTTTCATTGATGTTAGGGTGGCCCACATTGTGGCCAACACATCCCAAACCATTATAACCATATCAATAAATTGTAAAGCCCCTTCCTCCAATTTGTGGGCATGAAAAAAGTTTTTGAAGCTACAAACAACAAACACATTATAATTTTTTGGTTGATATCATCAAACAATAACTTTTCATCCCTTAAGAAATAACTCAATTCATCACTATTAGGGGGGAAAAAACTATTGCTACAACTTGAATTTTTTCTATGTGTTCAAGTGAAAATGAAAATAGAAAGTGTTTAAAAAGAGCTTCAACATTGTATAGTCCCCATGAACCTTTATGTGTAGGCTCTAGATTTTTCGTTCTTACATAACCTACATCTAAATTTACACCTTTGGGGCTATTTTTTATTTATCTACCCTACTTACATTGTAACACAAACCCCAAAACATGTTTTTTAATAACACATTCATCTTAACATTCTTCTTAACCATGATCTTAAAATTTTACCCTAAACCTTATCATGTAGGGAAAAAAAAATCAATGAAAAGTTATTTGTTACATATTCATGAAGTTTTATGTCCCCTTTACCAAACTAATGAATTTGGAATCTAATTTGCCTTAACACAATGTTCACAAGTCATGTAACAAACTATTAAACACAATGTTGCACATTGCATATTGTCAACTTATGCATGAATTCTTTCACCAAATCTTCAAATTTTCATTATGTAAACTCCAAGTTTATTTTGATTTCACCATCACTAACCTTTTTCATACATCATTTTCTTATATATTGTATTATGATATTTTTACAAAATCAAATATCATTTAAATACTAGGTAACAAAAAATAAACAAGCAACTTCCAAAATCATCATCCAAAATATATTTTCATTGTTATCCAACAACTCACCATGTGATTTATTAAATATGAGTTACACAACTTTAAATTGTCAATTGAATGAGGATTAATAATTTATTTGTTAATAAAATAAATTGTTAATACTCATTCAACTTCATCAAATGAGTTATGCCAAAAATTATATATATTAAACTTCTAAAACTTGAATCATCTTTTGAAACAAATTATGCTCAAGTTCTAGAAGACGATTCACTCCATAATCTAATTATGTTTTATTTTTTTAATTCACACAAATTTACATGGTTAAATTTATCATTCAAGAGTCCATTAGAACTACTCACACACAAAAACAAAAAACATAAATGATTCACAACATCAATAATACATGAAACATCACAATGCATAAAAACTACTTGTGGTGAAAACAAATTATCATGGTGTAGAACAAATAATCCAAAACAACAATTGATATCAATTAAAGACTAATACTATAGTATATGTATACATCTTGTTTTCATTCATGCCAAAAGTAGTGTCAATTACCACACCACTTTCATGCCCATATTTCAACATCATATGTCTTATCAATAAGATTGAACACTTAAAATGAATGTTTATAAGTTCCCTTCTACCATCACAGTTCTCTTGGTGGCGAAAGAACAAATTTGGGTTTTTGTATACCCACAATTTAATGTTTTTTTTTGGGGTATCATTATCACGTTTCTTATATATTTCTTTCATCAATTTCCTAACAATGTTCTAAGTGTTTTGCTCACAAAAAAAACACATATCGTGATAGTTGCTTACCACACTCAATTAGTAGTTGATGTTTCTCTTTTGTTTTTGTCATAACTTGCAAGACTAATAGAAGGATCTTTGGGCTTGCAAAAACCTTCTTCAAATTTTACGAGTATTTTTTGTCACATTTTTCTTCTTTTATTTTCTTTCAATTCTTAAAATTGGTGTTCAACCCAATATGGATTGGAAATAATTTATAACTTGTGCTGAATTTTATTTTTTTTGGAAAGCAATGAACCTTTCTTGCATTTCTACTTCCATAACAACAATTTTATCTTGCATTTGTTCTAACTACAATCATAAGTGTACATCCATTAAACAAAAGTTGAATATCTTACTTAAAATTGGATGATTAATTTTTTTAAAAATACCTTAAATGAATCTAAACTTGATTTGATATAAATTTAAACTTTGAATTTGGAAATGAAATGTAAAATTGATAAAAACTGAAGAAAGGTCTTCACAAACATTTCATTTTTAAAATCTATTTCCACGCCTCCTTTAATGCGTTGGAATGAGTTCCTAAATGTCGTTACACCCTTTGCAATGCTTTAAAATATAGAGAACGATTAACCAACATGATGACATCACCAAAAGTTTAACTAGATTTAATACAAAGTAAAACATCAACACATTCTTAATGTTTTTTTCATATTTTCAATAAATATCAATTCATTTACTTCTCTAGGGCTTTCTAAACCAACCAAATCAATGAGTTGTACCATTGACAAAAGTTTTTCTTACACGCCGCACGTTATTTTGAACATAATATGTGAACAACTATAACAAAATCAAATAATCACACATCATTATAATAGAAGAATAAAGGAGTTCAAAAGTTTAAAATATGCTTGTAAGCACCATGTGTGATAATTTTTAGTCCTAATGCATGTTAAAACTTAAGGTTGAACTTTGAAACATTTTTACACTCAATTTGATGCTACAAAAACAAAACATCAAATTTTCAAATCTCACACAAATTCTTTAAATAAACATTTTCAACTCAAATGAAAATTTTAAAAATCATATAGATTTTGTGTTTGATGTTGTCATACTTCTCATGAAATCTTGCTCCTTTTCTTAAGAAAGCATTTAAATCTCTCATGTTTGTTGCATTCTGCATTTTGGGGTTTGAACCCTTGATACCAAGAGGGAAAATCCTTTCTTTCTTAGTAAACTTTGTCAATGTGTACAAATCTTTCCCATGTAAAGTTGTCAAAGAAATTTAAAACAATCTTAGTCATGTTTTTATAAATGATATGATGATAATCAACAAAAGCAACTTATAAAATTCTTACAAAAGATCATCTCATGTGTCTAAAAGTATATATGACAATTTGAATTACAAATGATAACAGAATCGACAATAGTTGAATGTCTAACAATAGACAACATTTGACACCAATGATCACAAACTAAACTGCCCTTCCTCCTCTTCCAAATAGGATGGGCATGTATGCTTTCTACAGTTTTCTTTACTATACATGACAAAAAAATGCAACATTAATGGAAGACATGCTGGCTATTATGGCAACACCAATGTTCATTACATATACTTATTAACAAAACACTAAATATATATTTTTTGGTACAAGTGCATCACCAATTCATGGGTTTACTTAATTTAGAATCATAGCTAATTAATCATATACAGTTTTTTTCTCTTCTTGGACAGGCTTTAGATAGCCCTGCAAACAAATATCAACTTGACTAGTACCAGTCACTAGCAAAACACAACAATGATTGTGCTTAATAAGGTGAAAGCAATACAGCATTCAGCAAAACATGTCATCTGATCAAATTTCAGAACTTGTTCTGTCCTATCTATATTCCATTGCCAACCTGACCTTCATTTTGTTCATTTCGCATCTCCAAGAAGCAAGCAAAGCAAAAACATTATTGAACTTTCTTTCAGTTTGAACTATGTACCTGAGCATTGATAGACTGATGTCAGTCAGTCACTCAGTGGAAGAGTAAACGTTCAACATTGGCCTGTGCTTCCAATAAGCATCTTGTCTTGACAACACTCGGCACCTTCACACCATGTCTGAACTCCTCTTGCACACAGTCAAAGCATGTGGAGGGTTTGTAGCCACAAGCAAATGCTAGAATATCATCTCTCATCATATCAAATTGATACAATATGCCTTCACCAGTAAGACCCGTAATCCTGATCCTGGCATTTAAATTGTCTATTTATATTTCAACTGAAATATATTTTTCTTCAATCCTGTATCTTCACTAATAAATATCACATTTGCAGAAGTGGCAGAGAGAATCAAATTAACAAGGCAACCAAATATGGTGGAATGCCAAACTCTGATCATTCATCACCGCCATCTGGATTAAGTTCCTGCCTGACCTGCACTCCATGGCCACCAATTGCTGCTTCAAAACAAGAGAAGCCCTGGCCTTCCAGGTCGACTTTCACCACTTCCACATAAGTGGATGACATTTCTAAAGACCTTGTCAAGGAGAAGATGGGGATCAAATTCAAATAATAAAAGAGAATCACACACAAATAATAAAAAACAGATTGAAGTGCACAGTGGTGTGAACAACCAGCAACAGTTTCTCACATGTTCAGTGACCATTAACAGACTTTAAAACCACCATAACCTTCCCATCAAATTTGTCAGTTCCCAGCAGTGGGTATACACCAATGATGTACTGAGTTCCTGTCAGAAAACCGGAAGTAAGCAGAGGCCTCTGCCATGATGCTGGCTGCCCCAACAAACATAAAAGCAAATGGAAAAACACAAACAAGGACCATGAAGGGAAAGGGAAAAGACAATAGTGACAATAAGGAAGAAGAAAAGAAAAGAAAAGAGAGTTCAAGACTGAAAGATATATGATAAGACTTGGAGATTAAAATGCACTTTAAAAATCTCTTCACTTGAAATTGGAATCAAGAAGCAAGGGAAATAATCATTATCAAGATTCTTAAGGCTGAGGCTCCAAACAGAAATTGTTCTTGGCTAAGTACACCACTGGTTCCTTTTGATAGAAGCTTCAAACAGTAAACTTTGTTCCTCAGGACAATGATTAGACTTACCATTTGAGGTATGAAGAGCCCAGGGGACTAAAGCCTGAAGAACCTGTACTTCATAAACACTAGAATCAACATAAGGGACACAAATCATATTTGGCTGAGAACATTAATGAAAACATTAATGTACAAAATTTGAGTTTTGGGTTACTGCTTAATCCCAGAAGTTGCAAGAGGTGAGAATAGAAGTACAGGAAAGATCAGGATGATTTAGACATATGCCCCTGCCAATTGAATCATTATCTACATAAGTGAATCAGAGAAAAGGAATATCGGGAACCAGCAAATCATCTTCAACCCTTATGGCCAATGATAAACCAGAAAGGAAAACCTACCAACAATTGGACTTGATCAGCAAATAGGTTAGAAGGGATTTCAGGAAAAGAAAAGAATCCACACATCTGAATGGGTATCATTAAGAAGGATACGTTTTGGCAAAAGGGTTAACACACAACCACCTCCACCTGCTCCTGTCAGCTTAGACTGCAGTTTAAATGCAGCCGTGATCTGGCAAATTGCTTCAATTGAAACATGACTGACTCCAATACACTGCAGTAAGCCCTGGTTCATCTCCACTAGCTCTTCAAGCTTGGCTTCCTCTTTTGTTCTCACAACACTTGCAATATCACTTTTTGGGAGGCATTCATCAGGAAGTTGCTGCCAGCTTCTAGCTTCATCCTTGTGCTCATGTTCATCATCTGAGTCTAGCCCCGGATTTGATGGCGACAGCAAAATTGAAACAACTTCTTCAGCAATTCCATCAATGGCTTTAAATATTGCAGCCATTGCTGCTGGATGTCTGAGAGCACGCTCACCAACACCAGCCACCAAAGCTTTTGTATTTCGTCCCACATTCGTATTTGTGAGAAGCATCCGGAGGGGCATTGGGGAATGCAAGCGCATCAGCTCACCTTGCTTAAACCTCACCACATATCCTGGGAAAGTACAGCACCAGTTTATGACATTGCTCATGCACAAGACCAAAGGATAAAGAAAAAAGTGGCTATGCCAAGTTGCCTGTAACAAGAATCTTACCATAGGAGCTTACAGTGTTATCAATGCCAGATGGGCGCCCATGAATAATGCGTTCACCCTCAAATGCCCACTTGTTCACAAGCTCCAAATTTTTCTCATCAACATCATGCCAGTTTCCTGTGTCTGCAAGATTTTGGCTCCCTTGCTCTTTGGGTGTCGTAATTGCTTGTGTTGGCGAATCAAATGTGGCTGCCAAGTCCAGCAAAGCAGCTGCCAGACAAACGCAGTAAGCTGCTGAGGAGCCTAGACCCGCACCCACTGGAAGATCGGAGGTCACCCTCACAGTAATTGGCTGCAAACTGCCGCGTGAGCCCTGTTAGCACATCCCCACCCTTTCAGCTAGGCACAGCAATGAGAAGCATTGCTTTTCACTATCTGCATCCATATGCAAACATGAAGAGAGTATGCAGAAATTGGAAGAGAGGTTTTTTTTGTTGTTTTTACCCGAGGATCGATGTATACAGAAACAAGAACGTTGTCACTGCAGCTACAGTGCCCTTTGGTGCACCCCATGACAACTGCTTCACAACAAAAGATCCTAGCCGTGTCATGTCCAAGTCTGAGCATTCCTTCACAACCAAAGGATTTGGATACTGCAGGCTTGGTGGATCCAAAATCTCTTCAATCATCTTGAGGGACCAGCTGACATGAACATTCAACTGCGGAAGCTCAAGAACCAGAAATTCTTCTGTGCCTGCAACCAAACTTCACATCCGGTGCCACTGTCAAGAGAAAAAAACCCCTAACTTCACCTTATCTGTAGCATAGGCAGACTGCACAGCAATGCTGCTTGGAAATCCTGCATCTTTTAGGGTAGTGAGATCAGTTAGAGGGACTGGAACCCCTCACTTGTTGGAGACTGTCACTTATTTTGACTATTCCAATTCGCCCACAGGATCAGGCAATTTCATCAACAGAATGTTGCCTGAGCAGAAAGGAGCCCAAGCTTCTTGTAACCAGAACGCTCGAGACAGAGATACTGGCGGGGAGAAGTACGGACGCCGGCACAAGAAATTGTGCATACCTCTACACGGCTAAGTCCACCGAGAAAAAGAGAAAGAAAAAAACCATCGCGATACAAGACTTCCGATGCATTACTGCCCCTAACAAGATGCCGGAAATTGTTTTTTAAGGTAACATGGCAGAGCAAGAGTACAGCCACTAAATCTTCCGAAGAGAGCAGAAAATGCCTCAACAACAGACGGAAAAGAAAAAAAAAAAAAAAACAAAATGCACTCCTCAATACCAAGAGACCGACACCTTTAGTTCATCGTTCCACGTCGCCGACTTCTCGATCTTTTCACGAAGACCTTAATACACGCCGAAAAGAGAAGAAGCACACGACAACACACAATGTGTGCAACAGGAGCAGCAGCAACGGCAGCCAGCGGCAAGAAGAAGACAAGACAGAGAGGGCTACACCTAGAGACAGAGAGAGCTTCACCTGGCGACAGAGGACGATGACGGATCCGGGCTGTGCTATAAAGTCCAAGCGCCGCTGCCACAGCCGCAGTACCGTGCACAACGGCATGCTCCCCGCTCAATATCACCTTCCCCGGCGCTCTAGCCTCCACCACTAGTTCGGCTGCCTCTTCCATCTTCCAATCCCCCTCTCCTCCCGAGTCCACAACAACTTCCATCTTCCAAACCGCAAACCGAAAAAACGGGGGGGCAAAAAAAAAAAAAGAGGCTACAAAGCAGCCAAAGAGATCTTCGTCGAGAGCGTCGAGAGCGCCGTCTCTCCTATCGCTCGGTCGCTCTCTCGCTCGCTGCCGCGGCAGGAAACCAGCGCAACGCAAACCGCGCACCTGCAAGAAAGCAGCTCCTCGAGCAGGCACCCCACTCTTTCTCCGCTCCTCCGCCTTTGGCAAGAACGAGGAAGACAGAGAGGGAAGGATTATGAACTCACAAAAGCAGCCTGATGGATGTCTTCATCCACGAAGCCATTATCAGCAGTTCATAATCTGGCTTTGTTGGCGACTGACTATGCACGCGGCGACCTGACCAACCAACAGACAGTACTGGAATCCAAAAAACAACCCCACCCGCTGCCTAAACAAAAGTATAAAATTAAAAAAATTAATTAAGTATAATTATAATTATTCCAATTATAATTATAAGAATAATTATAATATGAACATTAACTATTTATATTTATATATATAATTTTTTATTTTAATTATTATTCTGGTAATAGTAAACAATAATGTAACGAGCAGATCATTAGACCAACTTCACAGTTATTTATTTATTATTATTAATTATTAATTATTAATTATTTTTTAAATTCAATTTTGTGATGTTGCTCAAGTGGTGATAGTCCATAAGTATATTTAGCCGAATTTGGCGATATTCAATAAATGAAAGTACAAAATATTATGCTCTCCTAAAAGCCATGTGGGTCCAAATGCACTCTGCATCATTCAGTAGTGTTATAGGCTCCTGACACCCAGAGACAATAATAATAATAATAATAATAATAAAAAGGGACCAAAAAAAGTGCAAGATTTGGTGGGGAAAGAAGAAGGCACATGACTTTTCTTCTCCTTTGGTGTTCCAATTTATTTATTTATTTATTTATTTATTTATTTTTAAATAAAATTTATGGCATAATATTTAAATATTACTATGTCATTTAATGGCGAAAAGTCATCAGGTTCACCGTTTTTTTAAAAATATTATTATTATTATTATTATTTATTTTAATTATTAAAAAAATTCTGGAGTGGTTTTTTTTTTCCCTATAGAGCTGAGAAATTTCACCATTGCTGATGAGGCAAAGGGACTAGAGGTGAGGCTCTTGGGGGGTCTTTCTTGTTGGCCTTGGATACCTATACTAAGGCCAAGGATACCTAATTGTGTTAAGATTCATTATAGAGTATAGTAGCTTAAGGGGTCTTTATAGGCCCCTAGGTAATAATAATAATAATAATAATAATAATAATAATAATATAATAGGTCTATTTTTATTTTATGAGGATTTTTGAAAGATGATATTTTTTGGCTTGTGTTGAAACTTGAGAGATTAGTTATAATAGAGTTATAATTATATATTAAAGGATTTTGGTTTCTTTTTAGAGGATTTTTATTTTGGGAAGATTAGGGTTTTTTTTTTTTTTTTTTTTTTTTTTTGGTAAATATTTTTGTGTTTTTATATTTTTTTTTTTTTTTTTTTTATTTACTTTTTTTTTTTTTTTAATTGTAAAAGTTCATACATTTT
>Ga0116228_10006628_pt1 | contig 10330 bp, 5 predicted proteins | sample S1TSphfallax_2_FD_89694 | JGI IMG/M metagenome (GOLD analysis project Ga0116228, IMG submission 89694) | Host-associated microbial communities from peat moss isolated from Minnesota, USA - S1T2_Fc - Sphagnum fallax MG | ecosystem: Host-associated > Plants > Peat moss > Unclassified | place: USA... | reverse complement strand
CAATTCCTCTTTATTATCAATAGGATCATCTTATGGGAATGTTGTGCCTAGGTGAACTTTTTTTGTTATAATGTTTCAAACAACCACTATGATGTTATGTGCATGTCAATCTTTAAGTTTGTTTGATTTTAGATAAGCTTACAAGACCTATCTATCACAAGATCCAATAAAATTTGTTATGATCTAACAAAGATTTATATTATCAAGCAAAGTTTTGAAATCTTTTGTTTTTATTGTTTATTTGTTGTTTGTTGTTTCCCTTCTTCAACCTTCAAGCCCAATCTTTCATGTTTATTGTAAATATTTTCTAAAGTACCAAATTCTATTAATGTTATTGACAAATGCCACACAATTTACAATAATAATTTATGATGAAATGTTAGTATAACCTTGATTTTGTGTTTCATATTGAAGTTGAATTTGGAAACATCCAATGTCACAACAACACATTTTGGGTTTTACAATTAACTTTTATAATTACATATTACTTTAAAAGGACATATGCAACTAGTGACTAATGAATTCTTAAACCCATGTTGTTTCACCCATTTAGTTACAAAAGACATTTAATTGCAAAACCTAATCATTATAATGATTATGATATTTGAAAAAAATTACAATAATGATATTCCATGTCATCATTAACATTTGCATGATGTTTAAATCAAAAGGTTCATTTGAGGGAAAAAGCTAGGAAAATGAAAACGATACGTCCAAGGTTTAGAAACTCACCTAGTAGGGACACAATCGTTGTAGTAGAATCTGTGTCCAAACATGGCCATCCTGGTCTCGGGGGAACAAGTCCTGGTGATGCGTCCACCGAACTCCCACATGTGGGCCATTGCAGCGAAATACTCAATAGTTTAATCGGACAGAACAAACTCGTGCAACAAGATGGCAACCACGACCCTTTCATAAATTAAGACACAATCCGTCAAGAGTTCTCGGAAACTGTCCAAGGTTGTGTTTTGTTCTTTCATCCTCAACTCATGCATGGTCTCACAACCAAGCCCAATAACGTCTTTCACAACGTTCGGGATATCGATCCCTTTCTATCGAAAATGGTGGAGGATCCAAGCACTCTCCAAAGGCCCCCAATGTACGGTTTGTTTCAAGTCCGTGTTCTTATGTGCGAAGGGGAAAAATTAGGTCGATGTAATTTTTGATCACAGACCGAGTCATGAGGTAGAAGACCAAAAAAAAAATTCCTATAAAAAGAAAAAAAAACCTAATAAAACACAATTGAAAGAAAAAAAAGAACGCACCAATTGCTAGGTTCCACCGGCTCTCGCAGAGCCTCCAGGATGGTTTGTTTAGCTAGTAGCTTTTGTTTACGACGGTCGACCTTCAAGTCCTCTCGGAACACTTGAAGTTGGCATCTCGTCATCTTCCCAGACGCCTCTAATGAGCTTCGATGGATGGTTCTAACCTTGTGTTCCTTGAGGTTGGCACCGAGGATAAGAGTCCTATCGTAAAGCTCACAATAATAACTACTTGCTCTACTCGGAGGTGCCATGGCTATGTATTTCGAGAAAGGAAAAAGCTCGAAATAGGTGAAAGAAGGCAGTTGGAAGATGTCGTAACTAAAGAATGTGAGAAGAAAAAAACCACGAGGATAAAACTAATGAGGGGTGGAAGAAGGGTGTAAGCAGAAGAATGGCAAGACCTCAAGTGCATGGCTATCTGGTGGAGCTAAGTGGAAGAGGGCGCCAACACCGTTGTCTAGCGAAGCTGCGCGGTCGTCTAGAGGAGTAGTGTGAAAGAGGGCAGCCACATGGTCGTTTGGTGGAAGTGCACGATGGTCTAGCAGAACTCAGCGGAAGAAGGCGGCTGCATTGTTGTCTGGCGGAGTTAGGCGGAAAAAGGCACCCGCACCATCGTTTGGCGAAGCTACACGGCCGTTTGGTAGAGCTGGGCGGAAGAGGGTGCCCGCACCGTCGTCTGGCCAAGCCCGACGAAAGAGGGTAACCGCACAACCATCTAACTGAGCCCAGTTTGGAGGAATGGTAAAAGCACAGCCCGACAAAAGAAGGTGACCACACAACAATTTGGAAAAATGGCAAGAAGGGCGTTGGGCTCCGGCGAGAGCCATCCCGAAGCCCTAGGGTGAAAATGTTCATGGGAAGAACGAAGTTTAGTTTGAAAGGTGGCAACAACATCAAAACTTTTGATGGCATACAATGGCAGCCATTGATCCTTTGGGACATGCGCGAACAATGGATGGTGGTAGATTCACATTCTTCGAAGAGGTTGGCAAAGTTCGACTCTGGATCCATCGGAGAGGTTGGCATAGCCTAGACTCAGCTTCCAGCGCGCTTTTCCTTCTGCTTATGGTCACAAGCTTTTCAATGAAAATAGGCTTGAAGGCTCAAAATGCAACCCAAATTTCCAGGGCTCAGCTTCCAACACTCTTTTCCTTCTTCTTATGGTCACAAGCTCTTCAGCGGAAGTAGGCTTGAAGGCTCAAAATGCAACCCAAATTTCTAGGGCTTAGCTCCCAGCATGCTTTTCCTTCTGCTTATGGTCACAAGCTTTTCAACGGAAGTAGGCTTGAAAGCTCAAAATGCAACCCAAATTTCCAGGGCGCCACCCGACATCACTTGTAACACCTTCAAACCAAAGATTTTGTAGGGTTCGTCCATAATTATATGCAAGTTCGATCGCAATCGTTACCACGTTATCACAACAGCGCTAACAACGACAAAATATTTAATCCTAGGGTTTAGTTTTTGTTGCTGCCATAAGTTGCACAAGCCTTCGCCAAGCGGACGCATCACGACATATATTCCATTCTTGACTCCTGCTGCGATTGCCTCCTCCTCTTCCTCCGAAGAGAAGCATGGTCTTTATCTCTGCCATGAGGGTGGGAAGAAGATGGACCAACAACTACATCTCATCAAGCTTTGGGGCGTCCGTTTCTTCTTCATTCCAGGCGACGAAAGCTCCCACCAACAAGTAAGTCCATCGATATCAATTTTTGTATAGATTCAAATTGAAAGAATAACATTTCTCAGCTTGGTGATCGACAACGAATTTTTTAATGTTTTTGTTGTTTTTTAATAGGATATTTGATTGGCATTGGGATTGTTCTCGTGCTACATGAATTCGTGCATCGCACAACAAGGCCAACCTTTTTTCTTATTCCTATTCATTCAGAGGATCGGTCTTTGTGCTCTGCAAATGTGTGCGGGAGCTACAAAGTCGGATAGGGTGCGCAGATGGTTCTTTATTTCAGGGTTTTGAGGGGAACCATGGGCGGCAAGATCCCCAACTAATCTATGAGGTGGTGAGTTCCATAATCATTTTGGCATTGTGTTTGTGGATTTGTGGCCTTGCATGGTGTGAAGGTTGAGGTCACACATCGTGGAAGTGCGCGACGGAAATACCGAGTTTCAGGGCTCACGAAACTAGCCACAAATGAACTTGTGTATGCAACATCCTAACTTGTACCTTTAATGTGGTATGCTCATCTTTTCAGTTTGCAATTGGATGGAGTCTGGAAAAGGTCAAAGTAATCATGGGTGTTTTGGATAGAGGCCACCCGGTTCACAATGAGTTCTTCATGCAGATTCCTTGTTGATGAGAGGGGGACTATGAAGTCTATCACTGAATACTTTAAAGAGACATATGGGTCTGTCATTTGCCACCCATTCTTGCCATGCCTTCAAGTTGGCAATCAACAAAGACCTAACTATCTTCCTATGGAGGTGTGCAAAATTGTGGAAGGTTAGCGGTACTCAAAGCACCAGAATGAAAAGCAAATTACAACTCTCCTGAAAGTCTCCTGCCAACGACCTTATGAACGTGAGAAGGATATTTTGCAAGTTCTTGTTTGCTCTGAAGTTTGCATGTGGTTGTTCTTATTGATTAGGAGTTAGTTGATATCTCTTGCTTTTGGTAGGCAACCTGTGCTTGTTCTTCAGTACCTTTCATTTAGATAGGCGAAGTGAGAGTGGATGGCAAGTGTCAATGTGCTCTAGCAACTCTTTTTCTATTGGACATAATTGTTATACACCTTTGGTAGGCAACCCGTGCTCTTAGCATTTTGCCCACAATACAACCTTCAGTGTGAACTTGGTGTTTATCTGCAATGTACTTCACTGAAAATGTTCCTAATGATTACACTGGGAGGAGAAGTGCTGGGTTGAGTTTCCTTAGTTTTTTTAATGCTCTTCTTGGTTGAAGAGTGCATTTGAACCAATCGTTGTTCATTAATTTCAATTGTGGGTTGAAAACTCCAATAACAGCTTCAGCAGAGGGACCACCACCTAGCCTCTCCCTACCATAATTTGTCTTATGCTCAGGGAGCCTTTTAAGAAGGTAATTGTCTATCTGGATTTTTGCATAGTCATGATCGGGAAATGTAGAGAAGTAGCCCACTCCTTTTCTCGGTTATGGTTCTTGCAAGATATTTTGATTTGATCGGCCTCTCATTTGCGGTACAAATGATTGTGTTCAAAGTTTGTTTCTCGAAAGCACTTCAACTCATTCTGCACTATGCATGCCTTCTATGTCGGATATATCTTTACAAACCTCAGTATGATCCTACTAATGGTACCCAATTTGCTAAGCTTTTGTCTCATATGGCAGGCAACATTCACTCCCGGGGATTTATGCACCTGTGAGCGGTCACTTGATCTGTAAGGTGGGCAGGTATTTGGAACTGATTTGTCTGTTTTCCTCACCTTTCATGTTGCCGAGTTGGAGGACAAACCTTGAATAAATAACTTGACTAGATTTTCTTTCTGCTTGGCAACAATGACAATTCTTCTGACTACCATGACAAAGAGTGCTTTGCCATGTGAACCTATTATTATTTATAGGGGTCGAGCTCAGAACCTCATGCATGTCATTTCAACTTAGTTGTTTTATTTGATTAAATGTTACAAAAGATGCCTTGATAGATGGATGAGATGTGTCAAAAATTTATAAACATATTATGAGTCATTGCACATGACCAAAAATCAACCTAACTAACCTAGCCTAATTCACTTAACCAAAAGTCAACCTAGTTTAACCTAATTAGGTTAGTTACATATATTAAGCAACCTAGGTTAATTGATTTAAGCTAGGTGACATAGATAAAAAATAATTGTCAAATTCTTAGCCTAAGAAGCCTAAACTAGGCTATTTAACCTAAGCCAAGTGCCCTCACTACTACAAAATGCGTTTTAATTCACTCTAGGTTTCATTAGATCTTGAGTGAATTTGGACATTTTTACATAGTGAAATTGTTTAACCCTTCAATGAACAAGGACTAGTTGTTACGAACAATGAATTGTTTCATTAATATTTAGTGAAACAAGGTTACTCTAAAGTGAAATACATATTTTACTAAACCATTCACCTGCTACTTAATTGATTAACCACCATGGAAATCAATTAAAATTTAATTATTTAATATATAATATTAATGATAATTTCATGATTTTTTAAACCTATGATTTATTGACACGTTTCATTACCTAGGTTAGGTTAAAAACCTAACTTAGGTAGGTACGCCACGTAATCAACCTAAACATTTATTCTAATAATTTGTTAAGAAAATATTTAGCCAACATACCATTGTTGACCACACACAACACCACTCATAAGGTTTGATCCTTTGACCTTTGAAATGAAGACAAATACCCATATCATTAAGCCACCCCACTTGTTGTGCTAATATATTACATTACATTTTATTTATCAAATACTTCATTTTGAACATTACAAAAACATAAACTTTGAAAATTCATATTTTATTGAAATTTTGTTCAAATGAAATGATTGAATTTATTTATTTTTTAAATTCAATAATGCACATAATTGCATTTATTTCCTTTTGAAAATTTAAAATCAATTGAACAAAAAAAAAGTTAAATATCATTATTCAATAACATTACAATGACCATTTTTTTGAAGAAAAAAAGTTTAATAATGGTTTTTTTTGTTAATATAATAATATTACATATGTTAAGCTATTTGCAATTATTATACGACTATTTTTCATTAATTTAAATTATGTCACCCTACATTATTTACGGCTATTTATGGTTATTTTTTTTATTATTGTTGGTTTCTTTTTGTTATTTCACCGTAGGCTACTTTTGGTTATTTTAACTTATTTCACCTTAGGTTATTTTCAACTATTTTAATTTTTTTTGGCTATCATATTTTTTTACTATTGTAAATTATGTTAATTTAGGCTACTTGTAACTATTATAAATTACTTTTGGTTATTGAAGGCTACTTCATTTTATGTTATTATTGGCAATTATAGGTTATTATAAATTATTTCACCTTAACATATTTTTGTCTATTATAAATTATGTCACCCTAGATTATTTTTGACAATCCTAAACAATTATAATGTATGGATATTAGTTGTTATTTTATTAGGGCTATTGGTGGTTATTAATGGTTATTAGTAGATATTATATTACTAATTATTAATGTCTATTAGTGGTTATTTTATTAATGGTTATTAGTGGTTATTTTATTAATGGTTATTAATGGTTATTCTATTAATGGCCATTAATAGTTTTACTATTGGTGGTTATTATCGGTTATTATATTAATAGCTTTTAGTGGTTATTATATTAGTGGTTATTGGTGGCTATTATATTAACGATATTTGTGATTATTTTATTAATGGTTATTAGTGACTATTCTATTGAGTGTTATTAGTAATTATTCTATTGATGGTTATTAGTAGTTATGTAACCAAAAAGAGAGGGACCCAGAAAAACAGACGACGCATACACCACCTGCCCTAGACCCCCGGCGCCTACGTTCTATAGATCCGTCTTATACCTATTAAACATTGAACCTCTCATGCTCGATCTACCTGCATTCTCTTCTCTGACACACTACGCTTCAACAGACTACTGGACTCAACAGCACAACATTCTCTAAACCACTTGCACACAAATGAGGGTTCAAAATGAGAGTTCTTGCATCATATTTATTGAGTATTTACATCCCGACAGCACAAGCAACTTCTGCCATCGTCAATCCTCATCAAAACAGCTATGATAATTCCCTCAGTGTCGAACCTTCTGCCTCTCCAATTCCTCGTTTCTATCCGTCTACAGAAGGGGTTACTGCATCGACCAAACGCAGCGGAAGATACTCTGGTCTAGCACAGCTCTTCTACAGACCTTCATCTCTCATCCTCCTCTTCACTACTATCCTCTTTTACTAGTCTGCTCTTCTCCTCACTAACTTTCTACTTGCCGAATTCCTTCTCCCCAAAAAAGAACAGCTTTCTGATCTTCCTCACCACTTTCCCCTGGCTTCTTCCAGAAGGTTCACTCGAATCCCAACGCCTCTCCATGCAACTCCTCCACACGGACATCTCATAATTGCAGCACCAACTTACACCATAACTCAGAGCCGCCATCCAGCCTTCATCCGATCATACCCAACATGCAAATCTTCCGGCAAACAACTTTGAACAAACCAATTAGTACTTCCCATGCAGATATAATGCAGTGACGGCCGTCACAGACACAAAACGGCTCAAAGATGTGCTAATTAATCTCCTTGATCAGTGGGCGTTCAAAAGTTAGGGTGACCTCTTTTCCCATTATAGTTATTCTATTGATGGTTATTAGTAGTTATTCTATTGATGGTTATTGGTTGTTATTCTATTAACGATTATTGATGGTTATTTCATTAACGACTATTGGTGGTTATTTTATAAATGAATATTGGTGGTTATTCTATTAATGAGTATTGGTGTTTATTCCATTGTAAGCCATTTGTGGTTATTGATGGTTATTTTATTAATGGTTATTGTATTATAAGTTATTATTTGTTATTATATGTTATATTACAACTATTAATTATTATTATCTTATAAATTATTGTTGGATATTATATGTTATAATATCATAGGTTATTGGTAGTCATTATATTGTAGGGTATTTAAAATTATTTTTCATAGGTTATTATTTTATATTCTAAATTATTTTTACTTTAGGTCATTATATTATACTTTAGATTATTTTAAGTTATTATACTTAAGATAAAATAATTTATAATAACATAAAGTAGAATGACCTTGAATAATTTAATATATAACTTGAATTAACATATGTTATTTTAATTTTAAATAATCTAAAGTATAACCTAAAGTTAGTTGAATAATTTAATTTATAATAACTTAAAAATTTATAATGAACTAGTTAAGAGATCTTAAGGTAAAATAACATATAATAGTTTAGGGTATAATAATTTATAATAACCTATAATAACATAAAATATGTGTTAAAATAATTAAAGTAGCTTAAAATAATATTGGGTATATCATAAAGTAGCATAGATAAAAAAAAAATTTAAACATAGAAATAAACATATTTATTATAGTAAATTATAATAGTGAATTATGTTAATTAGTAATGAAACATGATGTTTACATAATGATATTATAGTGAAATAACTTTCATTATGATGAAATCAATAAAATGCAATGAAATTATTTCACTTTTAAGGTCTCATAGTGATTTAGGCTAGTATATTGCACCCCACTTTTGTAATAGTGTGTGTTGAAGTAAATGCAACTTTAGGGTTTCTCAATCCAAAATTGTTGGCAAATTGATATGTACAATATCCTTTATATTGAACATTAGGATATTGGGTTTTCTTGTGGTGAATGATGGTGCATTGGTGAATTTTTGTAATCTCCAAATGATGGATTATGTTTTGTGTCACTTTATTCCATTAGAACATGATTTTAAAATTTTAACCTTTGGGAAGAATAAGGGCCTTGTGAGTTACATCAAAAAGCACAATATAAATGTTTTGAAAAGCACATGTTGTTCATGAACACATACAAAACAATATAAGAAATGGGTTTTGTTTTTGTTACACAAGGTGGCAAAAACCAGTAATAACAAATAAGTTGCAAAAAAATGGAAAACAATCTTGAATTTTTAAATCATATATTTCGTTAGTAGCCAACACCTTTACAACAAAACAAATCTTGCACAATAAGTATTTTTCGAGGACCTTGTCTTGTATGTTATGAAAGGTTACTAATCGTTATTTTTTGTTGAAAATCCATGGTTGAAGAACTAGTTTTGTGAAGATGTGGGTGTGTGGAATTTCCATATTGACGTTAAATGCTAACTAAGTTGTTCCTAAATATAGTGGACAAAAACAAGGAAATATATGTTTTCATTTCCCTTACTTTTTACATTACTTGTACTTGTTCATTTAATCTTTGGATGTTTCAAGTTAGTTACAATACCTTTAAACCATTATTGTTAGGTTCATGAATAGTTTAAGGGAGCTCACCTAAACGATTGTCGAAATTTTTGAAGTGCACGATACAACAAATGGAACCATGGTAAATCATGTAAAAGATTTGTTATATATTTTTCGTTTGCTTGACAAGGTAATTACATATGTTAAATATGAAGGGTCTATTTTAGGTACCTTTACTTGTGCATTGACTTTTGTGGTTTTTTGTTCTACCCTTCAAATAATAAGTTTATTTATTGTAAGGTCATGTTTTGGGTATACCATGCCAACGGTAGCTTAATATGTTATTGATGATGCCAAAATTTGTGCTAAGTTTTTAAAGGTCAAATTAAAGGCAATTCAATTGTCATTGCAAAAAAATGTTGCTTGGAAAAAAAAACATTTAAGAAAAGGAAGTAATATTGGAAAATATATATATTATTGCACAACTGCTAACCAAGTTGTTTAGAACTCATGTGAAGACATGGTTTACTTGGGAAAATCATCTTGTCACAAGAAACATTTGACTATCAAAAAATTATTTCCATTTGTCGTGGATGGCAACAAGTTTTAGTTTTTTCCCTTTAGAGTGCCAATATTTCAAACTTTTGATCACAAATATGTTAAAATCTATAGCCAAGACTCAAACTTTCAATTAACCATTCATTTGTGGTAACTTTGATTCAAAATTACAATAGTTCAAGTTGAGGATCATGACAAAAGTCATCAACATTTAAACTCCATTTTTGCATTTTTTCAACCTAAAATTAGGCCAAAGCCCATAATATCTTGGTCATCATGCTTAACTTTTATTTCAACAACATGAAAAATATACAAGGTTTTTTGAAAAATGCATTTGCCTTTCAAATTGTTGTAGGATATGACATTAATGTTGTGTGTCCTTTTTTGTTAAACATGTGTTCCTTCATTTGAACCCTACTAGGGTAAAAATAGAAGTACTGACAATTGAAGATGATGATTTTTTGGGGGGCAAATTGTATTGAATGTGATGATGCAAGCATGTTCACCTTGACAAATGAATTGAAATTATTTCAATGATTGTTTATGTGATCAATATAAGTTTTAAACCCATAATGTATTT
>Ga0116228_10006624_pt1 | contig 10332 bp, 6 predicted proteins | sample S1TSphfallax_2_FD_89694 | JGI IMG/M metagenome (GOLD analysis project Ga0116228, IMG submission 89694) | Host-associated microbial communities from peat moss isolated from Minnesota, USA - S1T2_Fc - Sphagnum fallax MG | ecosystem: Host-associated > Plants > Peat moss > Unclassified | place: USA... | reverse complement strand
TTTTTTTAAATACTTGAAAATACTTCTTTTTGAGCACCTTTGAGAAATACTCGTATTTCGTATGTCACTACTATGACCAATACGCCATGTTGAGTTATAGGTCATCACCATTATTACACTACCTAATTGAATATGACATCAATAAGACTTGAGAATTAGGAAAATTACATATATGCAAAGCTCATTCATGCTCATTAAAAAAAAGTCTTTCACGCTAGATTTTTCTTTCTTTTTTAAATTTTGTAGCTTCTCTTGAACTTTCTTTCTTTACTCATTTTACCTCCCTCATAATATATGCTAGTAACCAAAGATTTTTTAATTTTTTTTGCAACGTATATTATAAAATAATAGTGTTTGAAACTTATTAAAACAACATTAATGAAAAACATGAGCCCAAAGGGGAAAAACATACATTTTGTTATTGTTGGAAAGTTGTGCACATTCTTTGAATTCATGTTGTATGCAAATGTGGGTGTATTATTTTTACATACTAGTTGCAAACCTATGAGAAAATCAATATTCATGCATTGATAGTTAATTATTTGCTAGAATAAAAAAAAACCATACATTCTTAATATCAATCAAACATTCAAATTATGAAAGTAAATTGTACTTTTTTAATAGCCTAGCTCACTAATATTGAACATAAACAAAAATAAATAAATTCAACATCATTTTATTTTCTTTTCATTCTATCACAATAATAATGAAAAAAATGAATTTAAAAGGAAAAATATATAATTTTTGTTGTTGTTGAAAAGTTGTTGGAAAGGACTATGCACATTCTTGAATTCATGTTGTATGTAGGTTTAGGTATATTATTTTTACATAATAGTTGAAAACCTTTGAAAAAAATCAATATTCACCCCCCAATAGCTTTAATTACTTACTAGAACCAAAAAATCACACATTTGTAATATCAATCAAACTTGATACGTTAATAATGTCAATCAAACTTTCAAATTAGGAAAATAAATTGTATTTACTAAATAGCTCATTAATATTCAATAGAAAAAATAAAATCAACCTCATTTTCTTTCCTTTCCCTCTCTTACAACAACAATGAAAAAAATGAATTTAAAGGGAAAAAACATACATTTTTTGTTGTTGTTGAAGAGGTGTTGGAAAGTCATGCATATTCTTTGATTTCATGTTGTGTACATGTGTGGGTGTAGTGTTTTTTACACAATAGTTGCAAACCTTTGAAAATAAATAATATTCACCCCCTCATAGTTTTGGTAACATGTTGTAACCTAAAATACATACATTTGTAATATCAATCAAACCTACTACAATTAGCTATGTCAATCATATTTTCAAATTGTATTTACAAAATCATTCACTAATACTTAGCAAGAAAAACCTTCTTTTCTTTCTTTTCTTTCTCTTACAACAACAATGAAAACAATAGATCTAGAGGGGAAAAACATACTTTTTCATTGTTGAAAAGTTGCTGGAAAGTTGTGCACACCTTGACTCCATGTGTGTGCATGTTTGGATGTAATGCTTCTACACAATAGTTGCACACCTTTTTTAAAAATCAATATTCACCCCGTAATAGTTCTAATTACTTGTTAGAATAAAAAACCCATACATTTGTAATATCAATCAAACCTAATACATTAGCAATGTATTTATAACTAAAAGGTTCAATAATATTATTCAATAAAGAAAAAAATCAACCTCATTTTATCTTTTTTCTTTATCTCAAAAAAATAATGAAAAACATAATTCCTAAGGGAAACTACAACAATGGGGTTGTCCAAAAACTTGTTGAGTTAAAACTAATTTGGTTGCTAAACCCTAACCCTAAATGCATGTGTAAGAGGAAAATTCAAATTTCCAAAACAAACCATGCCCATTAGGATTTTGGTGCTTCATCTTACAACCTAGGGTTTTGGATATTTGAATGTATATTCTTTTGTGTTTTTGGTCATGTTGGTTTGAAATTTTTTGACTCCAAATTATTTTTTGAAGCTTCCACTACTTGTTGTATTAACATGTTATATGTGGCTTGTTACAATTATGATGCAAATTAAAAAAATTCTAGCATGTTTTAGGTTAAGTGAACTCATCTTCAACTCCTTTACCAATTATCAAAAAATGTGTTTACTAGCTTGTTAACCATTATGGTTGGGTTGTATGTTCCTAGTATTGTGGTCTCTTTATGTTTCCTTGTTGTGCTTTTTTAATGCTTAAGCTTTATTCTTTGTTTGAATCTTTTGCCATGTGTATGAACATCTTGGGTGGTCAATTCTTGCAATTAGACAATGCAAAATAAAAAAACATTTTGCATGTTTTATATAAGTTGAACCTTCAACATCTTTGCTTTAACTATTAGAAAATCCAACAATAAACTTTAGGCATTATGAAAATCTTACAAATTTTTTTAGTTGTATCCTGGATTATTTTATGTGTTCCTTGGAGGAAATTTTGTTGGATATTTGTTGCAAGATTTGACTCATCTAGGTCAGAAGTTTTACTAAAATTCATCACAAAGATTTAATATTATTAAGAGTTGATCTAATATTTTCTTGTGGTGTTTGTTGGTTGGGGTTTGTGTGAATATGTAGAAAACAATTATGGGTCCAAGGAAGAAGAAGCACGTGGGTCCAAAGAGGTTGTTTACCATGATGGAGTATTGGTAAAAGGGCACATCAATGTGTAAGTTTTAAGATCTTGTAAATAGAATAAAAACCATCCTAGTTGTCCATCTTGTTTGCACTAAAATATTGGAAAGTAAAAACATATTTGAAACTTGTAAGTTTTCAATTGCACCTTTAATGTGTATGGGATTAAATTGTGAACCATTCACATTCAATAAATAATTAGGACAATACATTGGGACTTGTAATTAGTAGGTTTGTGCAAATGAACTACAAATTAAATTTCTTATGTATGTCATAAGTAGTGTATCATCAATCCGGTCACTAGTGCAATTCCACTAGGGAAACTACTCGTGGACTAGTTGTATACCACTAGTGTCAGTGGAGAACAAATCAAATGCCTTGGGCTTCACATCTCCTAAACAAGATGACAAGTGATGAAAACCATTAAGTTAGAACGGAGTACCCCAATGATTAAATTAATGTAGGCAAGTAACATTGTGGGAAATTTGGGTTCATGTGTATCAAATGCAATTACATTCAATAGTCAAGCTCAAAATTCAATATGCGAGATGTGTTAATGTGGATAATTCATCATGACCTACTAACATATGGTGCATATTGTCAAGTGGTTGTCCATCTTGTTTAAATTGGAGTATTATAAAAGGTAACAACACAATGTATGGACCACTATGCTTCCACTAATGAGTCATATATAATGGACCATTATGCATGCACCTAGAGTGAGTCCCTAAAAGGCCACTATGTTTCCACTAGTGAATTACTCTAAGACCACTATGCTAATATGGAATAACTTGGAATTGGCACTTGTAATGGGTGTTTAGATGATTTGGGCATAGGAACTTGGGATTAAAGATGTGTTCGACAATTTATTAAAACACTTGTTTGGTGAAAGGGAAATGATGGAGGTGTAGAAGGACATGGAGGGGGCAAGGACACAACAATAAACACAATTATGAAGAAGGTATGGAATTAAAATCCATACATCTATAATATTGATCAAAGTTAATACATTAGCAATGTCAATCATACTTTCAAATCAAGTAAGTAAAATGTATTTACAAAATAACTCATTAATATTACTCAATAGAAAAATATTTTTTTTAGCCTCATTCTTTTTTCTTTATTTCAAAACAATATGAAAAAACATGATTTGATTAGAAGGAAACTAAAACATTGAGGTTGTACAAAACCTTGTTGGGTTGAAACTATCTTGTTTGTTAAATTTTAACTGTAAATACATGTGTAGGAAGAAAATTCAATGTTTAGATTTCCCTCCAATAAAAACCATGCCCATTAAGGTTTTCAGTGCTTCATTTTACAACTTAGGGTTTGGGTCCTTCAAAATATATTCTTTTTGTGTTCTCAAGGTCATGTTGTTTTGAATTTTTTTGATTCCAAGTAATTTTTTTTAAAAATCCATTACTTGTTGCATTAACATGCACTAGGTGGCTTCTTACAATTATGATGTAGATTCAAAAACATTCTACCATGTTTTAAGTTAAATGAACTCACCTTCAACTCCTTTGCCAATTATCAAAAAATCGTTTACAACTAGCTTGTTAGGTATTATGATTAAGTTGTATGTTCCTAGTATTGTGGTCTTTATTGTATATTCTTTAAAGGCAAGTTTACTGAATTTTGGTTTGTCACATTTGAAAAATCTAGGTTTAAAAAGGTTCAATGTTGGATTCAACACAAGATTCTAACATTGAAGTGATTTCATGTTGTTTGCAGGTGGTGTTTGTTGATAAGGGGTTTACATGAATTAGCAAGTGTTTGACCGAACATGACAACATGTGAATTTGGTTCCCAAGAACCCTAAACACCTAGGTCCACACAAAAGTTTGTTTGCCATGATGGATTAGTGGATGGCCAATTTGTTTTTGTTTTTGTTGTGTTTTCTTAAATGCTTAAAGTTTGTTCTCTATTTTAATCTTTTGCCATGTGTATGAGCATCTTAGGTGGTTGATTCTTGTGATTAAACAATGTAATTTTTTAAAAATTACAATGTTTTATATAGTTGAGCCTCCAACTTCTTTTCTCTAACTATTAGAAAATCCAACAATAAAATTTAGGGAATTATGAATATCTTACCAAACTTGTTAGTTATATCATTTTTTTTTATGTGTTCCTTGGAGGAGACTTTGTTGGATATTTGTTGCAAGATTTAACTCATTTAAGTGAGGATTTTTAACTTCTAGAATTCATCACAAAAGTTCAATATCATCAAGAAGTGATCTAATTTTTTGTTGTGGTGCTTGTTGGTTGGGGTTTATGTGAATCCGCAGAAAAAAAATTATGGGTCCAAAGAAAAAGAAACATGTGGGTCTTAAAAAGTTGTATGCCATGATGGGTGCTAGCCAAAGGGCACATTAATGTGTAAGTTCTAAGACTTTCCAAATAAAATGAAAACCATTTTGGTTGTCCACCTTATTTGCACTAGAATATTGGACGGTAAACATATTTGAAATTTGTAAGTTTTCAATTGCACCTTTAATGTGTATGGGATTAGATTGTGAACCATTCGCATTCAATAATTAATTAGGACAATACATTGGGACTTGTAACTTGTAGGTTTGTGCAAATGAACTACAAATCAAATTTCTTATGTCTTTCATTAATGGTGAATCATTAGTCTAGTGCGATTCCACTAAGGAATCATTTCTGGACCATTTGTACACCATTAATGTCATTGGAAAACAAATCAAATCCCTTGGGCTACATATGTCATAAGATGTATTAATGTCCAAAAGAATGCACAATAATGTGTACTGATGCCAACATAAGAGGTGGTTGCCAATGCATCATGAATTTTGATTTGGCTTAATTATTTTGATGGGGTTTGAGAAGATGGACATCCTCGACCAAAGGTGAATGCTACAAATATTATTACCCATGCTAACATTTGATCTTAATGGATTGCGAGTGGTGGGTAGCATGTAAAAAATTACCTTGCTTAAGGAAAACTGGAGTGAAAGAGTTGTCCATCTTGTTTAGACTAGACTATTGGAACATACAACACATTAACATGGGCATTCCACTAATGAGTTGCTAGAAGACCATCATGCTTCTAGTAGTGGGTCACTAGATCAAGACCATTTTTTATCCATTAGTGAATTATTAAAAGACCTCTATTGTTCCTCCATTAAAAGAAATTTGAAAATCAACGACTAAATTTGTGATTCATTTGTAGTTGTAATGGACACATGCAACTAAAAATAGCCAGTTGCTTAAGACAAGTGCTAAAAGACATGACATGGGCCATGAAGTTGAAAGTGTAAACTTACGACTAAGCAAGATTTTCTCATTTGCCATGGAAGATCCTTAGTATGACATGGAACCCCAAATTGAGATTACATTTAGGATAGTCACATGTTACCAAATGTGCCATTGATGGGTGGTTAGGATTTAACCACATGGTAATTTTTTTAAAAAAATGGCCATAAAACATGTGGCAATTTTCCATTTGTTCAAAAAAGATATATTATAGTTAAAATAATTAAAATTTTAATTAGAGTAACTAAATATTATAATTACAATAACTAAATGTTATGGTTACAATAATTATAATTACAATAAAAATATTATAATTATAAAAAATAAAAATTACAATTATAGTAATTATTTTTTATAATTAATTAATTAAATCTATTTTAGGCTAAATTATAATAAACAACCTAGCATAGGCTAAGTAGGTAGGTAGGATCCTATTTATTTTGTTGGGGACAAGCCTTTTGATTGGTTCATCCCAAATGGCACCTACACTATGTTTATAATGCGTTCCATGACTCTAGTCCATTCCTTCACCTAGTTATATGCTTCACAACTTTGAAGTTGTAAATAAAGGATATGGGACAATTTTAATTAAAGAAAAACACTACAACACTACAACATTATCATGACATCCTTCGTCTCATACAAAAACATTATCATATATCCACACAATAAAATATTTACTATTTTCACTAATTATTTACTACCTATCCTACTTACTACCTACAAATTAACCTATCATATTAATTAATCAATTAATATAAAAACACTATGACATATCCACACAATAAAAGACCTACTACTTAACTTAGCTACTTACTACTTAGTACTTATCCTACTTACTACATATTACTTAGGCTACATACCCACTATCAATTACCTAACCTGCATATAATAAATTAATTACCTAAACTACTTAATTTATTATTATTATTATAAAATCATATATCCACATAATAAAATATTTACAATTTAACCTACCTACTACTTACTACTACCTATCCTATTTATCACACATTACCTCGGCTACATACATACTATCTACTACCTAGTTTACCTAATAAACTAATTACCTAGTCTACATTTAATAAATTAATTGTTTAACATAGTTAGTTAATTAATAAATTAATACAAAACACTATGACCATCCACAAAATAAAATACCTTTTGCTTAGCTTACCTACCTACCTACCTACAACCTATTAATACCTATCCTATTTATTACATACTACCTAGGTTACATACCTATTATCTACTACCTAGCCTACCTAATACATTAATTACCTACTCTACATTTAATAAATTATTTTTAAAACATAGCTAATTATTTTATCAATTTATACAAAAGCATTACGACATATCCACAAAATAAAATACCTCTTGCTTAGCTCACCTACCTACCTACTAGTACCTTTCCTACTTACTACATACCACCTAGCCTAACAAATTAATTGATTAAATACCTAACCTAATTAATTAATTAATTAATAAGAAAACATGATCACATATTCACACAATAAACTAATTAACCTACCTACTACCTATCCTACTTACTACCTACTACCTAGTTTACCAATTAATTAATGACCTAGCCTAGCTAGTAACTACCTACCTAGTTCACCTAGCCTAACTAGGTTTAACCTTCATAACCTAGCCTGTTAGTTACACCTAATAAACTAGCCTACTATTACCTATAGATAATTTAGGCTAATTAACTAAGTATCCAAGCTAGGCTAGGCTAGGCTACCAATGTACATAGGCCTACTTAGTTTTACGTAAGGGTTTAGGGTTTAGGATTAAGCTTACCTAGTTTAGTTTACTAAGTTATAATAACCTTTTCTAGCAAACTATTGGCTATTAGATATTATATCATGGAAGACCCATGTGGATAATTGCAAAGAAGACCCAGGGATGGGTACATTGAAAGGATAATGTGGTCTATGTTTCTTTGTTCATTTGGTAGAATATACTATTGCAGTTGCAAAAACTTTCATGGTAGTTGCAAAAACAATTATGTTATCATCCATTGATGAATACATTCAAAATTGGTTGACATTGTTCACTTTCATGTACATTTTCAATGAAAATTACATTAGTCATATGTTGTAGTTGCATATGCAACTACAACAAGTTGTAACTACATGGACACATGGGACTAACACACTACTAGTTGTAAAATCAATTGGTTTGGACATTAGTCGCATAGTAGTTGCAAAAATATGGTTAGATTGGACAACATTTTTTCTAGTGCACTAGAAAATAACTACTTACATCAACTATGATTCCATTAGGGAATCGATTTAAGGTTGGGATGGTTGAATGGAATAATTCCATAATAGACATAGTCACTAGTGAAATGAAGTGGGTTCATGCATGTAGGAAATACCTATCCAAAATATGTTAGACATAATGCACATATAACATAATGTGTTTAACAACTTGTTAAAATATTGTCTGGTGAAAGGGACATTGTGGAGGTGTGAAAGGACATGGAAGAGGCAAGTGTACAACAACACGTACGATTACAAAGGAGGCCTAGAGCTACAAATTTCTTTAAACCAATAGCCCCATTTGTGTTCACACTTGAGATGAAAACAAGTCATTCCTTGATTTTGTGACATGCATTTATGCTCGAACATGATATTCAGTTGCATTTAAGAAGCACGTCAATTTGAAAAGGTTGTTTGCCGTGAAAAGCCATGACCACCATGTCATGGTACAACAAATACTACCACTTGTAGTTTGCAATCTTTTGCAACTAGGCCCTAAAGTAGCAATTATATGATTGGGAAGTGCATTTGGCAAAATATGTGCAAAGGTGATCAATCTAAATGGCCTTTCCAATTTGTGAACATATGTGGTTGAATAATTGTGCCTTTTAGAAATATGGTTTCCACCTACATTATTTGATTTGATGACTCATCTCCTAATTCATCTAGTAGATGAATTAGAGATATGTGGGCCAATGGGTGCTACCCAAGGTTGATGCATAGTCGGGTGCACCAATTTGGGTGTCACACAAATTAATTATGCCTTATGGTTGCCATTGCAATGACCATGTTACTTTATAGGTTTTAAAATTTATTAAAATGGACTTGGTTTAAAAATATTAACTTGAATAACTACATGATGCATAAAATCAAAGGTATAGTTTAGGGTTAAGTCCATAAGTATAACATGGGCGGAATGTGGAAGGGATGATAGGTCTATCTAGTGATACTTTGGTGAGAACAATGGTGATATATCCATGTATTATGAAAGGAATGTAATTAAACCATTGGACATTATGAAGTGTGCGTGGTAGGAAGTGTGAGTGGTTTAGGCATGGTTTAGGTGATGCATGGTGGCGTAATGGAATGTGACCATTACATTTCATTATTAGTGGGCATGGTGAAATGAGGTGGTTTAAAGTTTGGAGTGTTATTGAGGTGGAATCAATGGTGGAATGATTGTGTAATGTAAGTGGTGTAAGTATGGTGATTGATAGTGGTAGACTAGAATGTAACCATTATATCCCAAGGTGAAAATCCTTTAAGGTGTACCACATAGGACAAAAAGGGCTTAGCCCTTATTGTAGTCCTTTTTTACGATATATTTTGATCCTCATCAAAAGTAACAAATCAAAACTTGTCAAACTTTTCCAAAGGATTATATTTTAAACCATTAAAATTTTAGATTTCATCATAATCATCCATAAATGTGTATTTTCATGGTTAAAAACGACTAGGTAAAAAAAGACTAAATAAAAATGATAGAAAAGGGTGACCTTGTGACAAGATTTTGGTACACTTTAAAGAATTTGGGCCCCCAATTATGAAAGGGACATGGCTAATTGTGTTGATTATAAGCCTAGAGTGATATTGAGGTAGAACCAATGGTGAAGTCTAAGTGTAATGTAAGTGGTGCAACTCTAGTCAATGGGTTCAAAGTTGTGCATGGCAACAAAATGGAATGTAACCAATAGCTTCCACAATCCAATGGTCATGGTCGGTTGTATTGATTACAAGGTTGTAGGCTAATGTTAGTGGAGTGGAATGTAACCCATACATTTCAATATGAAGTGTGCATGGTTGACTACAATGTTTATAAATCTTGAGGGTAAATGCATAGTCAAGTGGTTCATTTTAGGCATATATAGATTTCACAAGACTCACAAACAAGTTTTTACAAATGATCCATATGGATATAATTTCTATTTCTATTTCATTCATGCAATCTTTGACTACTAAAGTTTAAATCATTTATGAAACCTTTTAAGACTAGGTCAAAACCCATATTGAAAAATATTGTTGTTCAAAAGTATGGTGAAATCAATTTGAAAATCCTAAAAGAAAAAACCCATAAAGTTCATAAGAATGAAAGACCATTTAGATCTTTCAATTCCCATTGGGCACAACAAATCTAACAAATTAAAAAAAATCATTTCAAA
>Ga0116228_10006623_pt1 | contig 10333 bp, 9 predicted proteins | sample S1TSphfallax_2_FD_89694 | JGI IMG/M metagenome (GOLD analysis project Ga0116228, IMG submission 89694) | Host-associated microbial communities from peat moss isolated from Minnesota, USA - S1T2_Fc - Sphagnum fallax MG | ecosystem: Host-associated > Plants > Peat moss > Unclassified | place: USA... | reverse complement strand
CAGAGCGCAACTCGGAGATGTAGAGGGCTTCAGCAAAGTCCATTTTGAAGAGGGAGCGGCATCGCGTCCCTAGAGGCAGAACATAGCGGGCATCTGCCTCACTATGCGCCGCGAGTCGGTGGAAGGTCGCGTGTGCGGCGTCCATCGCAGCACTGTATTCAGCTTCGAGCGAGGCTTCAGCCACACCTTCTGGGATCTCGTAACCGTGAATGGCCGTGAAGGCCTGAATGATCTGCGTGCATTTGCGATGGCGGTGCATGTCGCGGAAGCCGCCAATGTCCATGAGGATGTCGAAGCGGAGGGCCTGGCCGGCAGAAAATTCGCGCAGTAGCTCGTCGTGCCGGCCGCGATGCCGCATGCCGAGGGCGATGATCTCTCCAATTTGCGCTGAGGACAAACCGGCCACGCAGTCGCGCAGTTGTCTGAATGGATAATGGCTGGCGCTGTAGAGAAGCGTCGCAGCAATTTCAACTTCGAGCGATTCGGTGCGCTCAACCAGGTCGACGACCGGGGCGTCGTTGATCGCTGCACCCTTCATCCATTCCCCGGCTGCCTGGCGGAGTTCATCGCGGGTCTTCTTCTGGTAGTCGTTCTCCGCCGCATATTTCACCAGGGTCGGCGCGACTTTCACTTCGCGAACGAGCAGGGATTCTGCAGCAGCGCCGAGTTGCGGATCAAGCGCACGAATCTCCTGCTGCAGTTGCGCCAGCGCTGGGCTGTGCACGTTCCAGGCAGGACCGGCGGCGGCGGCACGAAGTTTCTCGCCGAGCTGGCGGACCTCGGCATGTTCGTCAGTGAGCAGGCGGGAGACCTGCGTTTCGAGCGTACGGGCATTGACGATCTGGCCCAGAGAAGTGTTTGCCGCAAGCGGAAGCAGATAGCGCGCGACATCGAAGGCACGCGCTTTTAGTGTGCGGTCGAAGGCATCCTGATTCATGGCGTCGGGTTTCGGGGTCCGATCGCGCAGCGAGGCAAATACTCTCTCTGAAACGGTGTGATAGGCAGTGAAAAGGGCCTCAATTTCGGTCGAAAACTGGCTCTTTTGGTCGATATTCGGCCCGAAATCGGGCAAATACCAGCCGCTTTTCTTGAAGTTCTGGTAGCGGGTAGAGCGCTCCTGGCCATCCCAGCGCTGTTCGTCGACCAGGATGATCGCGGCGAGCAGCGAGAGGCGCTCGATAGCGAAGGCGACGTGCGCCAGGTCGGCGATGGAGCGATGGCCGTATTGAAAATAAAACGTGTTGAGGAACTGCTCGGCACGCTGACTGCTGATCTCGCGCAGTGACTCCTTCATGGAGAGCGCGGAGCGCGAATACTTCGCCATGGCATAGGCGAGGACTTCAGGGTCCGCGCCGTGGACGGCAAAGACCTCTGTCTGGTTCTGTGCGATGGTTTCCTCAACAATGAGGGGCGCGGGCGAGGCGGGCGCGGATACGGTCTCGGGCATTGTCCCCTAAGGATAAGCCAGAGCTTGCAAGTGGCGGGCAGAATTCCCGCTTCTCGACGGCACGGCTCAACCGGGGTGGCCATCCGCGAACGACTGTCACTCCTCCACAAAGACCACATTTCCGTTCTGATCAAAAACGCCGCCCACCTCGAAGAGTTCAGGGTCCGCATCCGAGGGACCCGGATTGTTGATACTGAGGGCATAAAAAGAGCGGGGCAGTGTATCGCCGTGGACCTTGGTCCCGACCAGGACGAACTGATTTGCGCCAGCCGAGCCGACAGCCGTCAGAATATAGCCATCCGCTGCCAGCGACGATGCCTGCTCCTCGACATCTGCCGCGGAGACCAGGAGTGCCTGAACGTCATAGGTGGTGGTCGCTGCGCCCGCCCATGTGTAGGAGACCAGATCGACGGAGCCGGCTTCATTCGCAGTCGCAGCCGTGATGACGCCGCCCTTGTCTCCCAGTTGCTGCGCTGTTTGCTGGAAATTGGCCGGTAAAACAGTCATAAACGTCTGGGTGAAACCGCCCGAGACGGTCTGGTCCTGTTCATAGGAGTAGGCCATCAGTCCGTAAGCAGGCTGTTCGTCCAGGGTCGTCAGGACAGCATTCTGCATCCTTTCAACCTGTTTCAGGTCAGGCTGGAGGTCGGTAAGCAAGTCGCCACTGTAAAAGGAATAAAAACCGTTTGTGCTTGCCGGCGTGAATACATTGAAATGCCAGGAGCAGTTTGCGTCGGAGCCTGTGCCCGCGCAATCTCCAACGGTCCCTACCTCCATCGGAGTTCCTACGGTATCTGGCTGAAAAAAAGAACTATATGCCCCCGTAGAGGCGACTATGTTCGTAGAAGCCAGGTCCGTGAGTGGTTGCGGGAAGTCCACATGCTTGAAGCGGAGGTCGCGCGGGTCAGGTGAACGCGGCCCGATGGTAATGACTGCTGGGGCGCTGGTCACCGAACCGAGACTGTTTGTCACCGTAACAGTGAACTGGTCGCCGGAGTCAGCCAGGCCAAGGGTCGAGGTGGTGTACGGACTTGTAGTAGCGCCGTCGATCGGTGTGCCATTCCTGCTCCATTGATATTGGAATGGAGTTGAGCCGCTGGCATGCACGCTCAGGGTGGCACTGCTGCCGAGCGGAACAGTCTGGCTCAACGGCTGCACGGTAATCTGCGGAGCAGTCCCCGGGGCAGGCGCGGCCATGCTTCCGCCGCCACAGCCGATGCCAGGAAAGAGACAGACCGAGGCAACAACCCAGACCACGGACGCGAAGCACCGTTTGAACAGTGAGGACCGCCGTAGAGAAAAATTGGAAGTGGGCACAACGCGTCTATACTACTCAGCTTTCGATGAAAGCAAGTGAAAAGGGCGCCAGAATTCAGCCATCAGAACCGTACGCAGTCCAGAGTTGCGATGGGATGCTCTGGCCTGAGCTTCGCCGAATTGCTTCCCTGTCTCGAGTCGGCTAGTCTTCTTGCTTCATACTGGTACGTTGAGACCAGTTGAGGAAGAAGCCTGCGTGAATGATGTTCTCTCGACCGTGAAGCACCGTCCGTGGCCGCTGCCGGAGCGGCCGTGGGCGATGACGCAGCGGTGGAACAACCTGCTGTTTGCCCATTGGCCGGTGCCGGCAGCAAGCCTCGCCCACCTGCTGCCGCAAGGGCTGGTGCCCGATACATTTGACGGCTCGGCCTGGATCGGTGTGGTGCCGTTCAGTATGGACCGGATCCAGCTGCGGGCGCTGCCCTCTGTGCCGGGAGCAAATCAATTTCCAGAACTGAACCTGCGGACATATGTGCGGGAGTCGCATACCAACCAGGTCGGGGTGTATTTCTTTTCGCTCGATGCTTCAAGCCTGCTGGCGGTGACGGTGGCCCGGACATTTTTTCAGCTCCCGTATTACTGGGCGCGGATGCACGTGCGGCAAAGTGGCGAAAAAGATTTTTACTACCGCAGCGAACGGATCGTCGGGCCGAAGCCGGCGAGTTTTCGTGCGCGGTATCGCAGCTTGCAAAAGAGCCGAGTGATCGAGTTGTCGAGCCCGGGCACGATTGAACACTTTCTGACAGAGCGATACCGGCTGTTCACCACCGACAAAAAAGGCCAACTGTACAAGGGCGATATCCACCACGTGCCGTGGCCGCTGGAGCAGGCCGAGGCAGAGTTCGAGGTGAACCTGTTGCCGCGGGCGCACGGCATCGAATTACCCGACACTACCCCGCTGCTGCTCTACGCGCGCGAACTGGTGGTGTACGTGTGGTCGCTGGAGATGGTGCCGTCGCTGGCGAAAGCGCTGAACCGGCAGGCAGCGATGGAGACAACCTAGCTTTCGCGGCTTGGTCCTGGCAGCCAGAGCGTTCGGGACAGCTTTGTACAAAAAGGAGAATATGGACGGACTACGTGGGAAGACAGCACTCATAACGGGTGCCTCGCAGGGAATTGGACGGGCATGTGCGCTTGTCTTGGCGCAGCAGGGTGTGAAGATTGCCGCGGCAGCGCGCAACCAGGCGAAGCTGGACGAGGTCGTCGCAGAGATTCGGTCATTCGGTGGGCCGGAGGCAACGAGTTCCGCCGCGTTCGTGCTGGACGTGGCGTCCGAAGAATCCATCAAGGCGACAGCCAAGGCAGTGATCGCACACTTCGGGTCGATCGACATTCTCGTGAACAACGCGGGCATTACACGGGACGGACTACTGCTGCGGATGAGGCGGCCGGACTGGGACGAAGTGCTGGCCACCAACCTGACGGGCGCGTTCCTGATGAGCCAGGCCGTCATCTCGTCGATGATGAAGGCGCGCTGGGGCCGGATCATCAACATTTCAAGCGTAGTGGCGGAAGCGGGACAGGCGGGACAGGCCAATTACGCGGCGAGCAAGGCCGGGCTGATCGGGTTCAGCAAATCTCTGGCCAAAGAAATCGCTTCGCGGAACATTACCGTCAACGTGGTGGCGCCGGGGCTGATTGAAACCGCTATGACTGCTGTCCTTGATGAAAAGCAGAGACAGGCGATGATGTCCGTTATTCCGCTGGCGCGGGCTGGTTCAGATCAGGATGTGGCGCATGCTGTGGCGTTCCTGGCATCGGAAGGCGCCAGCTACATTACCGGACATGTGCTCGATGTGAATGGCGGGATGTACATGTAGCCTTTGCCATGATGAACGGCCTCCGTCCCGACATGAATGTCCGGTTCGACAATGCATATGCGGGCGTTGCCCAGGCGATGCAGGAGACCTACCTGCTCAAGGGGCGGGCCGCAGCCCAACCCCCGCTAGTCCAGGGACAGAGCCTCATCGTCCCGCCGGCGAACAAGTAACAATGTCTGGTCGTCGAGCTGTTTCCCGTATCCGCCGACCGCTTCGAGGATGGACGATGCCAGCGATGGCAGCGACGCCCCGGCTTCAGCCGCAAAGAGTGTGTTGAGGGCGCTGTCTCCAAACTCGACGCCGCCAGCGGAGCAGACTTCAATCACTCCATCAGTGGCGATGAGCAGAACATCGTTAGCTTCCATAAAAAGCGGATAGGCAGGGAAGCTCTGCACTGGCAGCAGACCGAGCGGAAACTGCTCCTGCTCATACTTGACGATGGTCTTTTCGGCAGCGCGCCAGTGGAGGATAGGCGGACTGGCGGCCATGCCGTAGAAGACCTGGCCATCCTGGTTCAGGCGCAGAGCAGTCAACGTGGCGAACATGTGCTCCTCCTTGACTTCCGGAAGCACGGAGTTGAGACGGTCCATCAGGAGCGAGAGGGTAGCTGCTCCTTCCCCGCAGGCGTGGTCGCGCAGAGCCGTCCGGGTAGAGGTCTTGAGCATCCCCATGAGAATCCCGGCGGGCAGTCCGTGACCGGCGATATCAGCGAGGTAGGCCACCGTATCGCCGTCGCGCAACTGAAGCGCGTCCACCAGGTCGCCGCCGACTTTTTCACTGGGTTGCGAGATGCCGTAAATCTCAAACGACGCAATGCGCCGCGAGAGGACCGGGACCAGTGTCTTCTGGATCGCGTGCGCCAGTTCGAGTTCATTGCGCAGCCGGAAAGACACCTTCGCGGTGTAGCGCATGTAGCGGACAAAACAGATATAGGAAGCATTGACAACGAAGAGGATCGAGACAGCGGCGAAACTGATGCCCTCGTTCGGAGGGACCGGCTGGAGGCTAAAGAAGCGAATCAGGAAGTGTCCAAAAGCGCCGTAAAGTCGATTGCTGAAATACTGCAGCACGATCAGGGGTGTGAGGTAGTAGAGGGGCAGGCGCATCACAACGGTCGCGAAGGCGACGGCGGTCGCTCCACTCAAAAAAGCGTAGGTCAGGATGACAAGATAGGGCCCTGTGCCGCCGCGAATGAGATCGTTATAAAACCCGAAGACGCTGAAGAGGAGAAAGATCCCCAATAACAGAATGACCTGTTGATGCCAGGGGGTCTGTTTCAGTTCAGCGAGTCGTTTGGGTGGCCGGGTGAGCCATGCCGGGAAACGCATTTCCATAGGCTGCACAGTAACAGAGGAAGGGAACAAGACGAGCGATTGACTTCAACCGGGCAGATGGACAGAGCGAGCAGCCGGTTTGTAGGATTAAGCCTGCATTCGGGACCGAAACTTCATTCCCAAAGGAACTGCCTTGAAAAGCCTGGTCGCGCGCTTTGTCTCCCTCTTCGCCATTTGCTTTCTAGCCACCTCCGCATTCGCTGCAGGGCCGGAGCCTGTTAGCTTTTCGAGCGGCGGCGAAACGGCGAAGGGGCTTCTGTACACGCCCGCCGGCGCCGGCAAGCATCCGGCCATTGTGGTGATTCATGAGTGGTGGGGGCTGAATGACTGGGTAAAGGAGCAGGCAGCAGACCTGGCTCAGCACGGGTACGTGGCGCTGGCAGTGGATTTGTATCGCGGGGAGGTGGCGATTGATCCGGAGATGGCGCACGAGTTAATGCGCGGGCTGCCGCAAGACCGCGGCGTCCGCGACCTGGTCTCTGCCGTGAGCTACCTGCAGTCGCGCCCGGATGTCGACGGCGCGAAGATAGGCGCCATCGGGTGGTGCATGGGCGGGGGCTATGCGTTGCAATTGGCGATCCATGAGCCGGCGCTGAAGGCAGTCTCGATCAACTACGGCGCACTCGCCACCGACCCGGCGGACCTGGAAAAGATCCACGCTGCCGTGGTGGGCAATTTTGGCGGGCTGGATCACGGCATCCCGGCACAGAGCATCGACGCCTTCGCAGCCCAGTTGAAGAAAGAAGGGGTGCCGGTGAATGTGAAGATCTATCCGGATGCAGGACACGCCTTCGAGAACCCGAATAACAAGGCAGGCTACAAAGCGGAAGACGCGGCGGATGCGCAGGGGCGGAGTCTGGAGTTGTTCGCGAAGGCGCTCGGCGGCAAACCGTAGGATTGGTCTTCTCAGATTTGAATATTGAAGCGTTTAAATAAGAGTTAACCGGTTATCGATGCGGTAAGTGTCGGGCGTTCATCCACTTCTCACGAAGAGTTGTCCGAATTATCTTGCAGTTACTATGCAACAAGTGTTAACTATGCTGCCAACACCGAAATGCAACACCTCCGGGAACAGCATGAAGGGGTGTGCGAAAGAAGAAGCGCGATGAAAATTGGAGTCACGATTAAGGGTTATCGTCTGCAGAAGGGTTATTCGCAGGGAGATATCGAGAAGCGCACTGGCCTGCTGCGCTGCTATCTGTCCCGCGTCGAGAATGGCCATACCATTCCATCGCTGGACACACTTGCCAAGATTGCCGAAGCACTGGACCTGCCCCTTTCACAGTTTTTCGCGGAAGAGGCGCTGGGCCGGGAGATGACCACGCAAAAACTGACAGACGAAGAACTGCGCTTCTTAACGCAGATTCGGCGCTACGCTACCAATCTGAATGACAGCGACCGGAAGCTGCTGCTGGCAATGGTCAAGAAGTTCGCCGCAACCGCAGTCCGGTAAATCCTGACCAAGGCACCGGTTATGGTTGTCTTTCGGACATCCACGGATCTGTTTGTCTCAATTAGCGCTGCGCATGCCAGAAAGCATTTACCCAGTAAGCCGCCAGCAGCAGCACGAGCGTGGCGGCCGCAAAGGTCAGCCACTGGCGGCGGACGAACTGGTCACGGGCTGCTCCAATGCGCGGCAGGAGCGGGATGCCGATCAGGAATCCGCTGAGGAAGCCGCCGAGATGGGCCATGTTGTCGGTCTTGACGGGGCTGGGGAAAATAGCAGTGCCGAAACCGATGATGAGGTTGAGCGCGGCAAAATAGATGACGCTCTGGCGGAGCCGCTTCAGTTCCGATTGCGGGACCGGTAGCAGAGGCGACTTGAGCAGCAGGATCAGCACACCGGCAATGCCGAAGATGGCCCCCGATGCACCGACCCCGACAATCTGCGGATGGACAGCGATGCTCAGGAGATCACCGGCGATCCCGGTGAACAGATAAACGGCGATCAGGCCGACGGGGCCGAGAAGCGGTTCGCCGAGCAGCCCCAGGTTCCACAAACACCACATATTCAAACCCAGATGGATAATGCCGGCGTGGACGAACGTGGCAGTCAAGAGACGCCACCACTCACCCTGGAGCACATAGACACCCACGTCGGCCCCAAACAGGACTAACTGGCCGGTGGTGGGGTCCATCAGGGAAACACCGCTCAGGAGCATGATGATGAAGACCGCACAATTGATGCCGACCAGGACATAGGTCGCGGGCGCAGACGCCCATCCGCGCCGCGCCCGGTTGGCCACGGGCGGCGGCGGGGGCGGTTGGTAGTAACTCGCCTGCTGCTGGTATTGCGGCTCGGGGATGGGCGTGCCGGGTGGGAATATCTCGGGGTAAGCACCGGGCCGATCGTTACGGATGGAAAGCGGTCTGGCAGAGCCCGAGTTGGTGAAATCCATACCGTAAAGCTACCGGTTGGCTGGCGGAACAGCAAATAAGGGTTTCATCTCCGGAGGCGATTGGCATGACAGGGGGCCCACTCGTCTTTAGAATGCTCGTAAGCATGCCTCTCCATTCCGGATGTTCATCCGGCCACATCTCAACTTCCATGAACAGCAAGAAGGAGCAGTCTTTTGAGCAGTGAGCATTTTTTCGCGAGCGCGGAGCAGGCAGTGACCGGGGACAGGAAGCCGATACGGCGGGCGTTGTTGAGCGTGACCGACAAGACTGGACTGGTCGAGTTTGCGAAGGCTTTGGCAGGGCATGGGGTAGAGCTGGTTTCCACCGGCGGGACAGCAAAGGCGCTGCGCGAAGCGGCGCTGGCAGTACGCGATATCTCCGACCTCACGGGCTTTCCGGAAATGCTCGATGGACGGGTGAAGACGCTTCATCCTAAGGTGCACGGCGGGATCCTGCACATCCGCGCGAACGCGCAGCATGTGGCAGCGGTGAAGGAGCATGCGATCGAGCCAATCGACATGGTCATCGTGAACCTGTACGCATTTGAGAAAACAGCAGCGAAGCCCGGAGTGCCGTTCGCTGAAATCATCGAGAATATCGATATCGGGGGCCCGTCGATGGTGCGCTCCGCAGCTAAGAATTTCGAAGACGTGGCCATTGTGACCGCAGTCGAAGACTACGCGGCACTGACGGAAGAGTTGCGCGCAGGCGAAGGCCAGTTGGGCCGCGCGACGCGTTGGCGGCTGGCGCAGAAGGCATTCGCACTCACCGCCGCTTACGATGCCGGGATCGCGGCAACGCTGGCTGCGTTGCCGCTGGGTGGCTCACCCGGGGAAAGCAATGAATTCTCCGCCGTGCTGCGCCTGGCATATCCCAAAGCAGCGTCCCTGCGATATGGGGAAAATCCACACCAGCATGCGGCCCTGTATTCCGATGGAAGCGGCACAGGGATTGCCGGGGCGAAGCAGTTGCAGGGAAAAGAACTGAGCTACAACAACCTGGTTGACCTGGATGCCTGCTGGGATTTGTCGCAGGAGTTCGATGAGACCGCGGTCGCGATCATCAAACACACCAACCCTTGTGGAGCGGCCACAGGCGCGTCCGTGCTCGAGGCATACTCACGGGCTTTGGCGGCGGACCCGGTTTCGGCATTTGGCGGCGTGATCGGCATCAACCGCGAAGTGGATGCAGCGGCTGCGGAAGAAATCGCAAAGCTGTTCGTGGAAGCGATCGTTGCGCCGGCGTTTACACCAGAAGCATTGGCACGGTTTGGTGCGAAGAAAAACCTGCGGCTGGTGCAGGTCGGGCATGCCCAGGCAGATGGGCAAAAGCGGGTCATCAAGCAGGTTTCTGGCGGCCTGTTGTTGCAGGATGCGGACACTGGTCATGTCACAGCGGCTGCGTTGAAAGTAGTGACGGAGCGAAAGCCGACGGAAGCAGAGTTGAAGAACCTGCTGTTTGCGTGGCGGGTCTGTAAACATGTGAAGTCGAATGCGATTGTCTATGCCCGGGATGGCCAGACGCTCGGCGTCGGCGCGGGGCAGATGAGCCGCGTAGACGCAGCGAAATTCGGAGCAATGAAAGCTGTCTTGCCGCTAACGAATTGTGGCGCAGCGTCGGATGCCTTTTTCCCCTTTCCCGATGGCCTGGAAGCTGTTGCCGCTGCTGGAGCGACGGCCGTGATCCAGCCGGGCGGCTCGGTACGGGACGAAGAAGTCATCGCCGCGGCCAACAAGCTGGGCGTCGCGATGGTCTTTACGGGCATGCGCCACTTCCGGCACTGAGTCTGCTCTGCCGTCGGCAGGCACCTAAGTGGACATCAGTTTCAAGACTGATCCTCTGCCTGCTGTTACCTGCTTCCGATACAGTTGAGCCGTGGGCTTTGAGACAGCCAGCGACGGGAAGATCGACATTACGGTCGTCGTGCCGTGTTTCAACGAGCAAGAGGTCATCCTGACCTGCCATGAACGCCTGACGGCAGTGCTGCGCGGGAGAGGGCTGGCCTACGAAATCCT
>Ga0116228_10006622_pt1 | contig 10333 bp, 8 predicted proteins | sample S1TSphfallax_2_FD_89694 | JGI IMG/M metagenome (GOLD analysis project Ga0116228, IMG submission 89694) | Host-associated microbial communities from peat moss isolated from Minnesota, USA - S1T2_Fc - Sphagnum fallax MG | ecosystem: Host-associated > Plants > Peat moss > Unclassified | place: USA... | reverse complement strand
GGTTATCTTCTATGGGAACAGACAAAATAAGTTCTCTTCTATGGGAACATACAAAATGGGTTCTCTTTTATGGGAACACACAAAATGGGTTCTCTTCTATGGGAACACACAAAATGGGTTCTCTCCTAAGGGAACAGACAAAGTGGGGTTCTCCCAGAAATGTAGGCTTTTGTGTGGGGGGAAAGGGTGGGAGGATGGAGTGCCAAAAAAAGAGTCTCTTGGGGGAAAAAAATAACACTCAATTTTACTTACATTTGTGATTTTGGTGTTGTGTTGTCGTTGACCTGTGTTGTAGGGTTGTGTGTTGATGTGTGTGTATGTGTGAGTGTATGTGTGTGCTTTTGTTGCTGTTGTTGCTGTTGTTGTGTGGGCAAGCTCAGGTCTTTTTTCAGGTACCCAACTACAAACACTATTTTCCTCTTTTTTTCTTTTTTTTAAAAAGGGAGGGGTTCTTAGTCAAGAAGAGTCAGCAAGTGTGTCTATCTCTCTCCAGTTGTTGTGTTGCTTTCCTTAGTGAACCCCAAAAAAAACAAAAACAAAAAAAACAAAAAAACAAAGAGTTGGTGGGTTTAGTAAAACAGAAAGAGGGAAGGAAAAAAAAAGTGGAAACAATTTGAGGCTCTTTTGTGAAAGATTTGGTTTGTTGTTTTTTTTTCTGCAATGGGGTGATCATGCATGTAGTCAATGTTCTCACAGACACACACAAACTCTCTCTCTCTCACACACACACAACTTGTGTTGAGTTTTTAGTAGTAGGAGAAATAGAGTTAAGAAACAATCTCAAGTTGGGTTGTTGTTATTGTTGAACAGTTTTGTCAAGAAGAAAGAGTTTGTTTGAGGGTTTTGAAGGAAGTGGGTTTTCCATGTGTGTGAGTGAGTAGGGGTTGTTGTATTCAAGGTCTCATATTCTTTGCCCATTTTGGTTTCAGCGTTTTGTCTGGGGTTTGCAAAAAAAAAAACACATGGGTGCTTTTTTTGGGCTTTTGATTTTCTTAGAGTAAAAGAGAGCAGTTCAGTTTAGAGAGAGTTCAGTTCTCATTGCCATGGTTATGGAAGCTAGCCATGAAAACCATCCTGCACTCTGAGAAAACATTGATGAGAGAGTTTGTTGGTTTTATTACTCTCTTGGTGGGGGTGAAAAGTGCTCAGTGTCGGGGGTGAAAAGGCTTTGAGTTTTGAGCTTTGGTTTGCTGGACACAAAAAGAGAGAGTGGGTGGTGGTGGTGTGTCAAAATGGGAGGATATGAAGACTTTTTTATCCTTGCAGGTTTTTGAAAACAGCAGGAAAAAAATTGAAAGGAAGGATTAGTGGAGTTGGGGAGGTTGCTGGCTTCTTTTTACAAACTGTGAGTGAGGAGCAAAACTCATTGTGGAATTACCCATTCAAGGCCCGCAAGTGGACAAAAGCAGAAAAGTGGGTGTTCTTATTTCTAGTTAGGTTTAGGGTTTGCAAATATCTATAGGATTAAGCCTATGGGATTAGTGGTGACATCCTTGTCCTTGAGAAATTTAGAAGGAAGGTTAGAGCTCAAGTGAAGAATGAAAGATAGGTGTACACTTAGTTAGGTTTGGGTTTTTAGCAGTTGCTGTGAGCTCTCTGTATGTGCTCTTGGGTTTTTGGAGGAGGAGGAAAGACGGAAACTTGTTGAGTAAAGAAAGATGGAGCCTCCAGAGAGAACGGATGCAAATACGGAGGATGAAAAACAAAAGGATGCAGCAATTGCTGAAGGCACAAACTTTGAGGATATTAGTGTTGATATTAGGGATACAGAGGATCCAAAAGTAGATGACAGGAAGCTCGAGGATGTGAAGATGGAGGAGGACATGAAAATAGATGATGCAAAGATGGATGATGAGTTGGACGATTCTCCGATCGAGGAGACAACAATCGGTGAGGAGGGTGCAGATGAAATCATTCGGGCAAGAAGCAAAGAGCGAAATGGTGTCAAGCGAACCCGCAACACCAAGTGGAATGAAAGTGAAACCTTGACTTTGATAGCTGCGACACATGCAGAATCTCAAAAGCACCCAAACTCGCTCAAACGTGGAGGTTTAAATTACCAACGGAAGTGGGTAGCCATGGCTGAGCGATGCAGAGCACTTGGTGTGCAAAGATCACCACATCAGTTGAAGAAACGCTGGAATTCTCTGCACTCAAATTATGTCCACATTAAACAATGGCAGAGCCGACCTGGTACTGCTGATTTCTGGGCCATGGACAGAAAGGAGAGAATGAACCACAAGCTTCCTGCTTATTTTGATGATGTTTTCTACAAGGCTTTGGAGCACCCATCAAGTGTAGTTCTGCCCATACCAGTGACTTCTGCCAGTAAGCTGGTAAGGCTCTTTGGAATAATTGAAAAAGCTTTTGGAACCGTAGGTTTTTTTACCATCACTCAGAATTTTCCATTTTGAAAGCTTCAAGATCATGTCTTAAAAAAGGGATTGGCTTGTTTAACAATACAAATGACATTGTATCTTTACTGGATCATTGAAGCATAAGAATCGCAGTCTGTTGTTGCAAACTTTTTCTTTTGTAAGGAATGGGTTTTTCTGACAAGTCTGTTGTAAGAATTATTACAAAGGCTAATGTGTTTTCTGAATTCCAGGGTTCCAAATCGGTGAAGCCTGTTGTGGCTGATAGTGTTGAGCAAGGGACAAGTGCAGGAGATGATGCTCTAGATAGTTCCGAAGACAACGGTCGGTCCACATTTCCGGTGATCACGTTTCCTCCTCCTTTTTCACAGCCACCTCCACTGCCTCCACTTCCATCACTGCCTTCTCTACAGCTACCCCTACCACTGTCACTGCCACAACTGCAGATGCCTCCACATTTTCCAGCGCTAAGTCGACCACCTCGTGCTCCTGGTGAGTTTCAAATGTCATGTCTTTCAAAGGGACTGATGATGAGCACTTTCTTTTCTGACACACTTGAGATAATGGACGAGAGCTTGAGAATATTTGTGGGAGGAATACATGCTAACAATTTGCTTATGTATTTTGGCTTCCTATCAGGACCTGCCCCATCATCAGTTGGCAATGGGCTTGCACCCATTCAACCAGAGGATCTGAAGAGTGTGTGGCTGGAGACATTCCTGCTCGGTTTTTCGGTTGACCCAAAGGTCATCAAAGCTTTGGAGACAGAGGAAGTCACTGTTAAAGTGTTGGTTGACGAGGGGACTGAAGAAGGGGTGTACAAGCTGTTGAGAATGGTGGCAGAGGCAACTGGAATCAAAATCACAGTGGGCCAGCAAGCACGGGTGTGGCATGCAGTTCGGCAGTGGCAGGACAACAAACGGAAAGCTCAAGAGCTTGAAGGTGCGTACAGATTCTTTTCCTGGAACTCATCTACACATTTCACAGGAGGATACTCCTTCCAGGATATATATGTATATTTCAGCTTGGTGGTGTATCTTTTTTGAATCAATATCCAGCTCTTAGTATTCAAATGGTTGAGACCAAGTCTTGAGTACAATGGAGCAATGAGCTGTATGGAATTTCTGTATATACTCTCCTGAGTTGTGTATTGCATTCTTGCAAACTTATATTTTTGGTTTAAAACAGTTTTGTTGCTCGTCCGGAGCCAGTAGCAGGTTTCCATTGAGCTTGTGCTGCTGCTGCTGCTGCTGCTAATGTTTTGTTTGAGTCTTGCATGCCAGTGACAGCTGGCTTCTTCTCACCATGTTGTCCAGGTTGCAGGTCCTGAAAACCTCTGCATCTTTGCAAGAGGGGCAGTGGCAAAGGAACAACAACATGGACATTTCCTGAAAGTGGCTGCTGATCCATTGGGGAATTTTGTGGGTCCCTTCTTGATATGGGTGCGGGAATGTTATGAGGATCTGAGACGAATCATCAACAACCACCTGCGTGGGTCGAAGTATAACAGGTTCATTGTACTTGGTACAGAGGGTACAGGAAAGTCACTCTTTGGTGTCTTCTGGGTATTGCAGATGGCAGCACAGAGAGTAAAAGTAGTTTGGAAAATCAACCAGCAACACTTCCTCCTTGACTTTGCCGACTCAGTCAATCCCCGAGTGATCAGTCCATGCAAAGTTGAGGATCTGGCAAACGTTTTCGATGACCCATCTGCTTGGTATGTGATTGACGCACAACAAGAAACATCTTTACACTACCGATGCAAGATGCTGCTTGTTTGCTCCACCAAGCCCTCAAACTACAAGGAGTTTCAAAAGAATGCCAGGTCCCTAATGTTGTATATGCCTGTTTGGACTGAAGTTGAGATCAAGACATTTCTGGAAGAGTTTGAAGTTTGGAGGCCAGAGTATGGAAATATGCATGTGAATTTGCGAGAACAGGCTCTTGGGAATTTCAGTAAATTGGGAGGCATTCCGAGGTACGTCCTGGACAACAGGAAAAGAACAGAGGGTGTGGCCTTGTTGAATGCTGCTATGAATTCACTTACCAAATCATCACTTTTGCCTCTCTTAACTGGGGAGTACATGGAGACGACAAGTGACAAGATCGTTCACATTCGGGTGGATGATACACAATATGAAACAGCGAGTTTTTGTTATGCTGCACCTTCCATTCAACAGGAGATTGGTCAGAAGTTTGTGCAACTGGATAAGGTTGAAGCTTGCACATGGCTAACCAATAACATAGACAATACACCCATTGCTCACTTGTGGGGTCACTTGTTTGAACATGTTGCCCATTCAATCCTCCAAGAAGGTGGAAGCTTCAAGAGGAAGCGAGTTACTTTGGATGGCAATCCTATGGAATGCAGCAACCTTGAGCTACAGCAAACGCTCAGTCAGCACACATTCCATGCTGCAGATGATTTGAAGGCGCTGGGCGATGGAACATACTGTACCCGAAGTCCACTCACCAACTTTGAGTCCATAGATGCAGTGATTACTCCAAACCGTTTCTTCCAGATGTTCAAGTGGACTAGCAACAATTCATCACAAGGATATAAAGTGCTCGTGCTCCAACAGTTGGATACAGTGTTGGGGCGAGCTATGTATGAGTTACATGCAGTAGTGCCCATGCAAAGATATGATGAAACTTCATTCCGACGTTGGATTAACAATGGTGGTGGTGGGGGGGGCCATGTGAATAATTTGCTCCAGAAGTTTGAGCAGTATGTTGTGGGCGTTGAACTACATGATACCAGATTGCTAGGAATTTGATGGGGTCAGGTCTGTTAGCTTAAAACCTTGACCCAGGACTACTTTTCCTTTGTACTCTCCGAGTCAGTGATGTTTGTTTGTTAGGGCCATGCCCTCGAGGTTGGGAAGCATCAGTGTGAAGCGTTTTTTGACCTTGGGTATTGGGTTCAATGACTGTTGTGACTGCTATCTCCTTTTTTTTGGGTGTGTTTCTGTGTGAGATCAGGATGATACCTTACATCGAATGTATGACCAGAAATCCAAATTCTGTTAAAACAAGCTTGCATTTGCATTGGGTTGTAGTGGGTTTTAGAGGGTTGATTTCATTTGAAATAGACAAGAGTGAGAACACAAAGGGCATGAACAGAGAGAGGTAACTAGTAGTTGCGTTTGCCAAACTGTGGTGAATGACTTGTTTCAGGAAATCAAAACACGGTAGTTTGGACATTCTCTTTTGCATGAAATGCTCATGTTTGGTTTTTCTTTTATCAGGATAAGCGTTGGAGGTAAGCATTTGCCTGGCAGGCAGGCAGGCAGGCAGGCAGGCAGACAGACAGATGCTATTTGACACTTTCCAGCTGACAGATAGGCTTTGATTGTTCCTTAAGCACCTGTTTCTTTCTCCAAGTAGGTAGATTGTTCCAAGGCGATTTTTTTTCCTTCTCTTCTCCTCTGCCCTGATGTCAGAGCTCTCTGCAGAATATTCAGTTTTTTTTTCAAAGTGTTTGCAAAACTTATTGGGGGCCTCTTTTTTCATCCAAGTGTTTGTGCATTGAGAGTGCTGGCTTTATGTCTTCCTCCACATTTGTGATCTGAGATCTGACCCAGTATTAATTGATTGTGATCGTACAGAAAAGAATAATTGCATTCTGCTTCAAACACTTTCTGTGTGAGATTTGTATTTTGAAAAATCTGGCACTAATATGAAACAAGGTTGAAGACTAACCATTGTGCCACTTTGGGTGATAATGTAGCCTTATGGACATCCCTCACCCTTGTTACTGTGCTAGCATGCATGGTGCAGGTGAAAACATCTTGCTCTTTGATTCCATTGAATGAGTTTGAATGTGTTTTGAGCTTGCTGTCTTTAAGCTTCAAGCTTTTGAGCTTTGTTGCTGAAACTATCCTTTGTTATATATATGTGTGCATTGCCACTTTCATTCTTTTTGTAGATGCATTTTGGTTGCAGAGTATATCTTCTCACACACAGGAGCTACTATCTCAGCCAAAATGCATGTTGTAGTGTAATTTTCCCAGGAACTTTCCAGACAGATGGAGCTTTAATGTTCATAATCTTCACTCAATTCTGCAACGGATTGCATAGGAGAAAAAAGCTGACAGTTGAAGAGAAGTTGCAACCCTGATTTCTGAGTGTGATGCCAGGTTTGAAGGAGAGGGAAATTTGCAAATGCAGCCTGCTTGATATAGGATATACAACATTTGTAGAGAAACCCACCAACATTTCCTTTTCTCATGGTATGATTGTGTTTGCAGTGGATCTGATAATGGTTTCTCTGGATTCAGAAAAATTCATACAGCCAAAGTTTCTTTAATCTTTGGCATAAATATTCTATGGCAGATTCTGAATCTGATGATGGTTTCGGCTGATTCAGAAACCTATGTACAGACAAAGTTTCTTCAACCTCTTGTGCCACTATTGTACAACAGATTCTGGATCTGAGGACAGTTTCTGATGATCCAGAAACCTTCATATGGCCAAAGTTCCTTCCATCTGTTGTATGCATATTGTCTAGGTTCTCATTCCAATGATGGGTTTTCAATGATTTAGAAACCTTTGTATGGTGAGAATTTCTTCAATCTGTTATATGAATATTTTCCAGATTCATCTTAAAGCAAGAAACAGAACTAATTGCAGATTGATGCACTTGAACTGTGGATCTGTGTGCAACCCAAGCATGCGATAGGCAGACAAATAGATAGAATGTGATGTGTGCAAGATTGGAGCTCAGACATAGGTATTTTGGATGCAAAAGCAATGAACCATGGTGAACCCATGGCTGCTGCTGCGAATGTGTCTTCATGTCTGCTTCGAGCATCCATCTCTTTGTATCTTGCTAGCACTTTGTACTCAGAAGATGGATGGTGCTTATTGTGATCCTTCAAACCTTGTACAAAATGGGGACTTCCAAGTGCAGTCTTTCCTATTTGGATCATACCCAACAATGGATGTGATAAGCAGTGGCATAAGGACTCTGATGCCATTCTGGGTGGCAGCAGCAGGTGGCTTCCAAGTCTTGGATGCTACTGTCTTCGTGCCACCACCTGGTTTGAATGCCTCTTTCCTCATCCATATGAATTATAGATCAGGACCTGGTGAGCTGGTGAGTATGCCGATCTACACACTTCGTGAAGGAGCCATCTACACGGTTTCCTTCTTTATTGCTGACAATCCAGATGGTGGACCTGTTGCAAAAGCTGTCCGACTTGGTTTACAAGACATTTATGGCAGGAATGTTGCACCTCCAGGTTTATCTCCTTTTGTGGTCAGCAATAGCAGCACCACTCGTAATAGCATCCTGTGGCAACCAGTCTCTTGTAATGTGAGAGGTACAGGAGTACCTACCATCTTGTCTCTCTCATCTTTAACCCCAGGATCATATGGAGCTCTGGTGGCAAATCTTCAAGTCAACCTCCAAAGCATGATTGAGAATGGAAGCTTCGAAAATGTGGATCCACAAATACAAATCAACAACCTCACCTACTTTGCAGAGCTAACAGGTCCTTCAAGCTTGATCAGGCATTGGGTAGTTGAAACGGGTGTGATCAAAATTGCAACTGCAGCAAGGTATCAAGCATCAACTGACAATACAGCAATTCTATTGGATTTGAATGCCGAGAATTCACCAGCAACCATCAGTAACATCTTCTCAGCTCGATCCAACACAGATTACACTCTTCTCTTTGACACAGCAGCTAATCCAGAACGCAATTTCCAGTTAGTAATTGGGCAGTTGGTTGTCACGGTTCAAGGATTACCCAGCACCAACTACTTGCTTTCTGAGACTGTGAATTTGGATAGCACCAGTTTCTCAATTGATAGCATTGGGTGGGTCACAATGGCAATGGAATTCAAGACCTTCAAAGATGATTTCCAAGTGAAGGTGACATTCCGGAGCAAGATTGCCGGAAGCTTTGGTCCTTTGTTGGATAATGTGCAAGTGTTTGAGAACACCAAATCTTTGAAAAGCACAAACAAAACCAAACTCATTGGAATTCCCAATACTCCTCCTACCATTACTACACCTACTTATATTAGTACTCCTACTACTACATCTATTGCTTTCAAAATTGCTTGCCCATTATCAACATATCTCGTTACATTACTACTTCTTACTTTCACTTGTTACAAAGTTTCTTAAGTCACATCTTTTTTCCTTCGCTTGGATGCAAAATAACCTAACCATAAAAATCATATGTGTGTATTGATCGATTTGTAATTTTTTTGAGGTTTCTTAAGATGGGTCTTTTTCCTTTGTCTGGATGCAAACTATGTAACTTAACCCTAAACATCTGACACAATTTTTGGATTGATTTGCAATTTGAATTCCTGATGGGGTGATGATGGCAATGGGGTTTAAGATCTTGAAAGAGGATTTTCAAATGAAGGTGATGTTTAAGACCAAGATTGCCAAAAGGTTTGGTCCTTTGTGGGACAATGTGCAAGTGTTTAAGAACACCAAATCTTTACACAAATGAAACTAAACTTGTTGGAATTCCCCATGCTCCTCCTTCTACTACTATTACTATACCTGCTTATGTGAGTACTCCTAACTACTATATCACTTGCTTTCAAAATCACTTGTACATCAATATGATATCATTGCGCAACAATAGTGACAAATTTTCTTGGTACATTAGTATTCCTTCCTTTCTTTTGTTTCAAAGTTTGTTAAGTTGGATGTCTTTCTTTTGTTTGGATGTAAATTAGCTAACCTTAAAAATTCATATCCTATATGCTAATGAATTTTTTTTGGATTTCATTTGCAATTTGGACTTGTATTACAACTACTTGCTACTAGTATTTCATTTGCAAGATTGCAATAAGCTTTGGTTTTTTTTTAAATAATGTGCAAATGTTTGAAAAAAACAAATAAAACTAAACTTGTTGGAATTCCAAAGGTTCCTTACTCTTCTACTATTGTAATACTTATATTAGTAATCCTACTACAACCTCACTTGCTTTCTAAATTCCTTGCCTAGCATCATATCTTGTTACATGATTATTTCTTACTTTTTAATTTTTATGGAATTTTTTTAAGTTGGGCTTTTTTTCTTTGTTTGGTGCAAAATAACCTTGCCTTCAAAATCTACAACATATCCTAACCTTGAAAATCACACATCTAAATAAAATATTTTTTCAATTGATTTGAAATTTGAATTCTTGATGAGTGATGGAATTCATGAAGGCCATGAAAAAGAATTTCCACATGAAGATGACATTCAAGAGTAAGATTGTGGGAAGCTTTGGTCATTTTTGGATAATGTGCAAGTGTTTGAGAAAATCAAAATTTTGAAAAACACAAATTTGAAATCAAACTTGTTAAAATTCCCAATACTTTTCCTTTTGCTATTATTATACCTACTTAAATTAGCACTCCTACTACATCCTTTGCTTTTAGAATCGATTCCCCCTCATCCTCTAAAACAACAACCTATCTTCTTACATTGTATTACTTGTTGCTTTCATTTGTTATGAAGTTTTAAAATTGAGTTATGTTTTGTTTGGATGTAACGTAACCTTAACCCTAAAAATCATACATGTTAATGAAATAATTTTTTTGGATTTGATTTGAAATTTGGAATGTGAAGTTTTATTACAAATATCTATTGTTATTATTATATCATTTGCAAGATTGCATGAAGCTTTGTGCTTTTGTTGGACAATGTGCAATCATTTGAAGAAACTAATTATTTTGAAAAGTGCAAATGAAACCAAATTTGTTGGGGTTCCCAAATATTATTATTTTCCCTTGTTACTATAACACTTGCTTTGTATTAATAATCCTATTTCAAAATTGCTTGCCTATCATCATATGATTGGCGAACAACAACGATGATGACATATCTTTTTCTTCTTGCATTACAAGTTACTTGTTGTGGAGTTTTTTTAATTTGGGGCATTTTGAATTCCTTTTTATTCATATGTAAAATATTTTGAACCTAAAAATCACACATGATTGT
>Ga0116228_10006621_pt1 | contig 10334 bp, 7 predicted proteins | sample S1TSphfallax_2_FD_89694 | JGI IMG/M metagenome (GOLD analysis project Ga0116228, IMG submission 89694) | Host-associated microbial communities from peat moss isolated from Minnesota, USA - S1T2_Fc - Sphagnum fallax MG | ecosystem: Host-associated > Plants > Peat moss > Unclassified | place: USA... | reverse complement strand
TGCAAGCTTATTCTCAATCTCTTTGGCGCTCACACAATTGTTTCACAACCTATGCACCCACTGGCTGAACAAGCACAAGTAGACACAAGTTGCTTCTCCCAAACTGGGGTACAAAGATCACAGAGATAGTCAGGTGACGGAGAAGAAGACACAAATTCTCAGTGTCATTATCCACTTCTGGAGAACTCCAGACACCACCACTCTGCAACACACTGTGCTCTGATTCTGACACAGCAAGAGAGATACAGATCCAAACTTTGCACCTGGTCATATCTAGGGATCTTGCATTTCTTGCACCTAATTCCTGATCAAAATGATGCCCTACAAACTCCATGCTTTCAGATTGCACACACATATTGTCACAAAATTGCTATGAGTAACCCTTTGATGATTGTGTTGGCACAATGGCAGAGATCAGTAGATGTCTCAGAGGAATTTGACAACCAAGACAACAGGAATGTAATAAGCATTTCTTTCAGTGATTATCTCTGTATAAGCAAGGACATAACTATCATCTTCTTTTGGAAGATGCATCCCTTGAAGGGCTTGAGGGTTTGTGTAGCCAGGATTATTGAAAGGATGTGGAAGATGAGAGCATGCTTTGTGTACGCAGGACTCAGATTGACTAAACACTTATATTCTCTACAGGTGCAGCCTTCTTGTCAATTCTCTTCACAATTCCAGCGATAACCTGCACACAGGAAAAGACCAGTCATTCCCATGTATGAAAATGGAAGATCATATTTGTATGTCTCCAACAGTATAAATTCCACAAATATTGCCTCCTTCAATAACTAAAACTGTTGAATCTAGTTCTTACCTACTTGTTGAAGAAATAGTTGTGATTCAAATAATTTGCAAGCCATCATTGTGACAATTGCACATTCCTATGTTATAAAACACACAGACCTGCATTGCAGAAGTTTGAAGAAACCTAGCACTGAAAGGTGAGTTGTGCACATGAGAAGAGGATTGTGATCAGAACAGATGACCATGGAGGAGTACCTTGCCAGGGCCAAGCTCATAACTAGTCTGCAATCCCTTCCCTAAAATTGTTTTCAGAGTGGTCTCCCATTGAACAGGAGAAGTAACCTGCAGTAGACAACAATTGAATCTCCAACACTCAGTATTGCTCCCAGAAGTGAGAAACTGCTGATCACAGTCTGACTTGCACACACCCACTAATATATGGTTGATGACTCAGAGTCCAACTGATACCAGAACTTCAGGAAAGCCAGTCCACCTTATCAACAGAGCAGGCTATGTAGGAGCTCTTATCTCCACATCAAGAAAACTGCAGTGTTTGTTCTCAAAGTCACAGAGGGGGATATGGTGATGCTGATTGTTGGTATCAACTTTAGCTACAGTAAGACCTTGATGATAGTAGATTCACAGTGGATCAGGACCTGCCTGAGATCCAATCCCTGCCTTGCTACTTATGCAAAGAAAATACTGACTTGTTTTGCTCCATCTATATAACAAAGGAGAACCCACAGGTGATTTCAGCACCACAAAATGCTCTACAGCGACTTGGTGTGCAATGCAGAAACACCTACCTGTTGTGCCAGAATTTTCTTGATGGTAACAGGGTCTGAGTGTGGTTCAGCATCGACATTGGAAATCACTGGGATTCTTGGGGTCTTGAGGTCTGTGATAGCCAAAGCAGCTTCCAATTTCTCCACTGCCGGGCCCATAAAGTGTGTGTGAAAAGCACCTGCCACTGCCAACCGTACCTGCAAACAGATCCCTTCTCTAGTTAGAGAAAACTGTAGATGACCTACTGAACAAACAATGCCTGCCTACAGAATTGTCAGTCCTTAGCTGTGGACCACCAGCCCAGGGGCTCATTTACCGGGTTTACATCACATATGATTCAGACGGCCAGGTAATTCATTGCAGTGTCCATTTCTGGGTCTGTGTCCAAGTTGCTACTGAACCACCAGTGTTGCAGCAGTTGTATCTTCTTCAGAACTTGGGTCAATTATTTTCTTTTGCAACCATCAGTTCCCTTGAAAGTAGCTGGTAACCCTCTGTACAAAAAGGGACTTTTGTAGTCTTGGTCATGCAAGTTCCACAATGGTGCATTCACTGCCACTACAGTGACATGACTGATTAAAGGCAGGAGGCAGGAGTGTGTGACTGCTTAAGACAGGAGGTGGGAGTCACAAGCAAAGTGGCACCTCCTTGCAAGTCTACAACCACAGCGTATTTGACAAAAATTCATTGGAATTGACTAGACAGTTGCCATGGTCTGATTACACCCAGATAATGAGAAGAAGGTTAGTATGTTTACAGTCATGCGAGCCTTGAAACTCTTTGCCTTAGCTTCAACAGCCTCAACACCTTTCACACCACCTGACACTGCGTAGTTTCCCTGCCAAATTGCGATAGTCACAAGATCATCAATATTACCTTTTTGTTGCATTTCTGTAGCTGGATGACTAGAATAGAGAATTTTCCTTACAGGGTTCATAGAGGCTGCTAAAGAGCAGTGCTCTTCATAGAGAAGGACCATAGGCACCTTGACATATATGTGGATGACACCTATAACAACACCAGAGGTAAAAGAGAAACAGCAAAACAGATAGATGGGCCAACTCACTGGGCAGAGGAAGTTGGCAATCTGAACTCTCTCATCTTCACTGACTTCTTCATTGGCAGCATCACAAAGAGCTGCTACTTTGTCAGAGTCCAACCCTATCACACTAACCATTGCACTTGGAGCTGCATCTGCTGCTGCCTGCACAGCAATCACTGTCACACTCACTAAAGATTGTTCCAGGTTCCACTCACAAGGTTGAAGTGCCTTGGAGGTTCTGGAGAGAATCAAGAGCTATTATTTGAAACATGAATCAATGTCCTTTACTGTCAGGATTGAGACTAAATTGTTTAGACATGTTCTGAAAAGAATTAACCAATTTGCACATGAAGTGATGACACATTCTACAAAATCAGGTTACTTCTCCATCTTCAAACATCCTCCTATGGTGACCTTTTCAACATAAAACTATCAAACAGTGATCCTTTCAAGAATGTGGTCATTTAAGCCTCATCCACTACAAAATGAGCAAGAATGGCTTCCCAAATGTGTGTGTTCAGACCTGCATGGCTTCACCCCTGATCTTCACTAGCTTCAGCCCATCCTCAAAACTGCAAATCACATCATACTATACATCTTAGCAAACAGGACTCCTGACTCTCTCTGTCCATATACATTTACTTACAAAAGAAATAAACAGGAAACAGTTGCATAAAATGGAAACAATTTCACCTCTGCCACAGAAGATAACTGCAAGTGACTTCCATGACTGTGCCAAGATTTCTCACAAGCCAAACTGGATACATCTATATCTATGAAGTTGCAGAGAGATCTCAACAGCAACCATTTGAAGGTAACACGACAATGAGTGCAGTCGTAACCTTATGAGAGTCGCTCACAAAGTGTCAGACTATCATCTTCATCATGAAGAGCAGTGACGAGCTGCCATGATTACCTGCTGACTTCATCAGTTCCAACAGTGGGTGCAGACAAGTATATAATAATCCACCTCATATCTGGAGAACCCAAAACTGGATACATTCAAGTCAAATGTGAACTGTCAAGTCTAAATGTTCTAGGCAATACAATCACTGTTAGATCAAGGAAGAATGGATGGGAGCACAAACCTGAAAGCACCAGCAAATGCCAAAGCAGTATACTCTCCAAGACTCAGGCCACAGGTGACATCCACAGAGTCAATAATGTCTTGGCCCTTCTCTTGCGCCCTCAACACCTCTACAGCTGCCAAGCTTGCAACATAGATTGCTGGCTGTATGGTATGCCAACAACAGATCAGAAATAAGTGAAAGAAACGATCAATTCTGACAGAAAAAAACAGTTTGTTGCCAGCTTGTTTCTCTCTCTTCCATCACTCCAAGCTTATAGAACAAGAAGGTGGCAATGTTGTCCACCAACTCTGTCTCATAACATTCCTTCAATACTTCTTGTATGTGCTGGAGATGCCAGTACCTGGCTTATAACTGTAGAGTCAAGCTTTTCTTTTGGTCCATTGATGCATATATCCAACAAATCATACCTGTGCACCAAAAAAAAAAACCTTCAGAACATTATTCCTGTTTTGTACATCATGGTTTGGAGAAAAAATAGGAGAACAAAACTTTGAGCTTCTATGAATGAAGATAGCATCTGTTGTTGTTTCCTAGAAGGGCACACATGAGTGGGATGCATACAAGCGGGATGCACACAAGCCACATGCACACAAGCTGGATGCAGCAAACAAGTCCTCAAAGTCTCACCCTAGAATCTCATTAGCTTTGGCAAAGAGAGCAGCTGCAGCAGGTACTGTGTGAGCATCCTTCCCCATACCAACAGCTTGTGCACCCTGCAGCAGCAGCGGCAGCGACACAAATGTAACCCCATTGCTAGCACCACCATTGCTACTAGCTATTGTGTTCCTTGTGTTCCTTTTCTCTGGTAAGCTTCATGGCAATAGAGTGAGTAATCTTGGTCTGAGATTCACAGGTTTACTGTGCTTTTGAGGTGGTTTTTGCCATCATCACTCTTGGACATCATTCTTTCGAGATCCAAATTCTCATGACCGAATGCACACCAGAGAGATGCATCCAGTCTTTGCAGTTTGTTTACCTGGCCTGGAAAAAGGAACGCAGTTGAGGGCTTATAGTTGGAGAACAGTGAGTCGCTGCTTGTTGCCGTTTCCTTCGTCCCCAGGCTAATGCTGCTCATGCACAACAACGCTCCCCCCCGGCTGCTGCCCCGGCTGCTCTGCCGCAGCACCTGATCCCATTTCCTCCCAGGCTGCTCACCACGCCAACAAGGCCCGATCACAGTTGTTGCTCCATGCGCGAACTTGGAATGCGAGAATGCGGCGCACAGTAGAGGCGACGAAGAAGGGTACGAGCGCAGCGACGCCAGTGCCGCTGCTTCTTGCGTGGTCGTTAGCCTCCCCAGTGTGGTGGCCGCTGCTGCCATTGTCGCCATGATCTCACCAAAGGCCTCCTTCACAGGTACACAATGTTTTCCTCTCGCCCTAGGTTTCTTCTTCTTCCTCGGTTTCTCCTCCTCCTCGCTTGCTGTGCTATTGTTCTTGTTCTTGGTCACGGCAAATATGACGCATGCAGACTCTTCTTCCTCGGCTTCTCCTCCTCCTCCCTTGCTGTGCTATTGTTCTTGGTCTTGGTCACGGCAAATATGACGCATGCAGACTCTTCTTCCTCGGCTTCTCCTCCTTTTTCTTGCAGTGCTCTTGTTCTTCGTCACGGCCAATGTGACACATGCAGACTTGAAAAATTCCCACTTATCGAAGGTTACTAATGTTTATGTGAAGGACAAGGTTATCAAACTTGAACAATTTTTGTTCAATCTTCAAGAGTTTAATTGTGTATTTGCACATTATTACAATTTCTTTCCATCACTTGTTGGCACGCATCAAAATGCAAGAAATGAAAACCAAAATTATATAGCTCATTTCATTTAATGAATGAAATCAATTTTTTAGTTGATGCAAATTGACAAATCCTAGGGGGCCCTCGGGGAGCTCTTGTGGAGTTGTGTAGGGGAAACCCTAAACCCTGGACCTTGTGCACCTCCACACCCATCTCTCTCTCGGGATCCGTTGCTGCGAACCTTGTCTGTTGCGAATGTTTTCCCGTCGTGGAGGATGTGTTCATTTGCGAGGGAAGTTCAATTTCCCAGTGGCACAGGGACCACCCCATCTCTACAGCAGTACGAGAGTGGTGGCATCCGGATCCGAGTACACGCCGGTGTGTCGCCTGTGTACCACACTCAACTGCCATTTCTGCAGCAATCTGCGGGTTGGTCTGGGACTCTGTCCATAGCGCAATGGAGTGACACAAAAGAACAGCTGAGGAACCCCAGTGGTGGTAAGTTGTCTTTTTTGGATTTTTCTGCCTTGTTGTATCTCAGTTCTGTAGAAACCCTAAACCCTAAGCCCAGTTATGTCAGATCTTGCACGTAACTAATTTTTGTACAGTGAAGCTGCTCTCGTATTTTGATCAGAGAAATGAATTTGTTGTTTTGCCCCCAATGTCAATATCATCCCCCATTACATCAAAAAGGAAATGGTCTGTGAGATTTGTTTGTTATCCATGGTGGGTATGGCAGGGCAGAAAAGGATTGTAGAGAAACTGTGGCGGGAGTTCTTCTCAGATCCCTCGCAGTGGTGGGATCATAGGTCAGAGAAGGTATCTGGTTATACCTCAGAGCTGTAGTTGCAATTCTCACAGTTCTCTTGTTAGCAGCATGCTGTTGTTCTTGGTTATCAAATCTGATACTTGGCTCTGCACAAAGCTCTCAGGCAAATGTGAATGGGGTTATGGGCTGCATTTGTGATTTCTGGTTGTAGGCAAATACGAGGTATCCAGATTTCAAACATAAGACGACACATGAATCTCTCTGGCTCAATGGAAAATTGAACCCTTCATGGGTGGAAGCAGAGCTGGCAGCATTAGTACCAGGTACAGTGCAAATGAGCCTCTTCTCATGGAATGCAATGCTTGAAAGATGTGTCGAGGCTGGGCAATATCAGAAGGTGATCGAGCTTTTCCTACAAATGCAACAAGAAGGCATGGTTCCCAACAGGTTCACATTTGTTCAGGTGCTCAATGCATGTGCTAGTTCACAAGCACTTCAAGAAGGCACATGCATTCATTCACAAATCATACAAAGTGGATGTGAATCAGATGTGTATGTTGGCAGTAGCCTTATTAACATGTATGCCAAATGTGGAAGCATAGATGATGCTGCAAGAGCGTTCAACAATATGGCCACACATGATGTGGTTGCTTGGAGCACCATGATTTTAGCACATGCAAAGTGTGGGCAAGGGCAGAAGGCATTAACATTGTTTCAAAGAATGCAACAGGAAGGTGTGGAGCCAAACTCTGTCACATTTGTGGCAGCTCTCAATGCATGTGCAAATATAGCAGCAATTGATGAAGGCAGAGATATTCATAAACAGATCATCCAGAGTGGTTATGAGTCTAATCTCTTTGTGGGTAGTAGCCTTGTTGATATGTATGCTAAATGTGGGAGCATAGTGGATGCGCGGAGAGTGTTCAACAAGATGACCACACATGATGTTGTTTCTTGGAGTGCTATGATTTTGGGACATGTTAAATGTGGTCAAGGTGAGAAGGCATTGGAACTATTTCAACAAATGCAATGTGAAGGGGTGAAACCAGACCACGTAACCTTTGTTGCAGTCCTCAATGCATGTGCCAGTCTAATGGCACTTGAAGAGGGCAGGCGTGTCCATGAAGATATTATTCAAAGTGATTTAGAGTATCATCTATTTGTTGGTAATAGCCTGGTTGACATGTATGCCAAATGTGGGAGCATAGAGGAGGCCTGGAGTGTGTTCAGCAAGATGCCCACACGCAATGTGGTTACTTGGAATGCCATGATTCTGGGATATGTGAAATGTGGACAAGGGCACAAAGCATTGGAACTATCTCAACAAATGAAAAACAAAGGAGTGGAGCCAGATCCTGTCACCTTTGTGGGGTTGCTGAATGCATGTGCTAGTGTAGTGGCACTTGAAGAAGGCAGGCATGTTCATGTACAGATCATTGAAAGTGGTTGTGAATCTGATGTCTTTGTTGCTAGCAGCCTTGTTGATATGTATGCCAAATGTGGGAGCATGGAGGATGCAGAGAAAGTATTCAACAGGATATCCACGAGCAATGTGGTTGCATGGAATGCCATGATTTTGGGACACATAAAATGTGGGGAAGCACAGAAAGCATTAGAATTGTATGCACAAATGCAATGTGAAGGAGTGCAATCAGACCATGTCACTTTTGTAGGGGCTCTCAATGCATGTGCTAATCTGGTCGCACTTGAAGAGGGCAGGCGTGTTCATGAACAGGTTGTTTGGAGTGGTTGTGAGTCTGACATCTTTGTGGGCAGCAGCCTTGTTGACATGTATGCCAAGTGTGGGAGCATTGAGGATGCAAAGGGAGTGTTCAACAGGATGCCTGCACATGATGTGGTTTCTTGGACTGCTATGCTTGGAGGCTATGCCATGCATGGGCATGCCGAGGAAGCCCTTGGTCACTTTGAGCGAATGTGTGAAGAAGGTGTAGACATAAATAATTTCACTTTTGTTTCCCTTCTGTCAGCTTGTAGCCATGCGGGCCTAGTTGATGAAGGCCTGCACTACTTTCAATCCATGGGTTTAGTGTATTGTACTTCAGCAACAGTGCAGCACTATGCCTGCGTAGTGGATCTTCTAGCTCGTGCTGGGTGTCTGGAGGAGGCTGAGGATCTGATTGAAATGATGTCTGGTGAACCAGATGCTGCCATGTGGATGTCCTTGCTTGGTGCTTGCAGAGTTCATGCTAATGTGGAGATGAGAGATGGCGTTGGAAAAGTAAGTTCTTGAGTTGGCCAAACCTGGAAATACTGCAGGCTATGTGCTGCTTTCAAATATATATGCCAATGCTGCTGGCAAGTGGGATGCCAACGCAGATGTTCAACAATGGGTTGGAAAGGGGTGTTCAAAAAAATGCCAGGACACTCATTAATTGATGCAGACAACAAGGTGTATATATATATATGTACACATTTGGAGTGTTTGACCAACAACATCCTGAAATGATTGAAAGCCATGCAGAGTTACATCATGCAGAGATTTTCTGGACATATACGAGATAACTAAATTTTCTCTGCATGGTGCAGTGGAAGAAGAGAATGTTTTGCACTTGACTTATCACAATGGAAGCTGGCCATTGTGTTTGGACTCATCATCACACCTTCAGGTACTGCCTTTGGTATTTTCAATGATTTGTGGGGTTGTGTGGTGATTGCCACATTGCCACCAAATTACACAGATAGTTAGGAGCGAGATCATACATACAATAGTAAAGGGATGCCAATTGCTTGTCACCACCACTTTGAGGAGATTCTTTTGTTCTTTCAGGGATTATTGGTGATGGCAGAGGTCTATCTCAACAGCACAAGAGATTAGACATCATATCTTTAAGCCCCTTTATCCATACAAATCTCAAGATTGAGCATGATGAGAACAGTCTGTTGAATAGTATGAGAAGTTTGCTAACTCTAGAAGAGAAACTTTGCAGCTTTGGTGCCCCTACAAAAGAAACCCACAAATTCAAAAGGTACAGATGGGATTTGCATGAACTTTTTGTCTGTCACACGATATGAGCTAGTTCCAATTTCTAAAGTCTCTTGCACAGAAGTAAGTGTCCAAAGAACAACCCTTGTCAACAAACATATGTAGGGTTGGATTCTTCTTCCCATTGCCATAACTGCAAGATTTACTATCATTACTTGGCATCACCACAAGACATGCTTGCAGCAGCTTGCCTAATTGATGGTACCCAAGTTCTGGAGATTCCTCAATGAACATCAGAATTGAAGAATCTACACTTGTTGCCTGTGATATCTGGCCTGCTCATTTCATAATTCTGCCAATCAAATGTCAAATTGTCATCGGTACTGTGATCACCAGTGAGTGCTTGGGGGAGTAGAGAACAAGCAATGCAACACAAGTGATGTCAATCCTTACAATACAAGTCGTGTTGATGTGAGGACACCGTCATAACCTTGTGTAACATAGAGAAAATCAATGGCGCATGTTTCCTTCCCTGGTGAAAATTTTCTATTCACTGGATTCTTGGTAAAAGGCAAAAGCATATGAACAAGGTGGGAAACGCAGTCTGCATGTGTCATATTTGCAGAGAGGAAGCAAAAAGAGCATTGCAAGGAGCAGGAGGAATATAATATAAGCTTTATAAATTTGCTTTTATTAATGTCATTCTTTATGAGAATGTATCAAAACTTTTTCTTTTTTTTTTTGGCATTGATCATAAGTTACATATTGTTGTATTATTTTCATAAACATGGTTGGTATCTATTGTTGTATGATTTTCTTATGAGATGCAAAATAATCCTTATCACATTGTTCCATAATGAGTTGGGCACAATTAATTGCTTTCAACCATAGACAATGGTATTTGTAAAACTTTGAATAAAAAATAAGATCAAATTTTGTAAAGCATTTTTAAGCAAGGTCATTAAGTTTACAAAGGTTTTGACTATTAATGCATTATATCGTGACTATAAGTGCATCAACTTTCATTTATAATTTTTAAATTTCATTTAAAGCTCGTGTTTATTTTTCAAGCTATTTTACAATTCCTTTTAAACAATAAACACAATGATTACACTATTTAAAATATATTAGGTGTTTTATTCATTATATTGATTTAAAACATATTCATGTGTTCTTATGATATGTTATGAATATTATTATATAAGTAAATCTAAAAAT
>Ga0116228_10006620_pt1 | contig 10336 bp, 7 predicted proteins | sample S1TSphfallax_2_FD_89694 | JGI IMG/M metagenome (GOLD analysis project Ga0116228, IMG submission 89694) | Host-associated microbial communities from peat moss isolated from Minnesota, USA - S1T2_Fc - Sphagnum fallax MG | ecosystem: Host-associated > Plants > Peat moss > Unclassified | place: USA... | reverse complement strand
TCTAATCTGTCTGAGACTTTCATGCTTATGCTTAAAACCTATCTGCTCATCAGAATCATGTTGACAAAGCTTTGTACACATTCAGAACAGATTCAAGAAAGCTTGCCCCCGGAGTATTCATGACATTGATCACTAGTAAGTGTAAACAGTATGTATACACATCTACCATCAAGCATACACTGTCAAGATTAACTCTCTATAGGCCCTGTGTAATCTAACAATAGATGATGTTTGAGAAAATCTTGAAGTGTCTTTTGCATCTAGCATCCACTGATGCTCCAGAGGCTACAATGCAAATCCTATGTGCCTCCAGCACTATCCATTTACTTGGAATTATGGAACCACCCACACATATAGAAGTTGAGTGTAGATTTTAGACACACCTCTAAGAAGAGAGTGGTCAGAGAAGAATGGATTGACAATAAACTGCAGGTGAGAAGTGAGCCAGTTCCTTGGCACAAAAATCTGTATCTATCGAAGAATAAGAAAATGGGTGGTAATACTTACAATGCAACAACCTCCTGTGGCTTGTAGCACATTGTTTCTGAGAGGCACTTTGTGTCAGAATCATCAACTTTCTCAGATATTGCATGTTTTGTGACTTGGAAAAGACAATTGGTAATTTGACAAGAATATTTGGGCAATTCAGCAACCAAACATACTGCCTAAACCAGTTCTTGACTTGACAACAGGAGGTGGTGTCCAACAACTGCCAAAAGGTCATATCAATGAAAACCAGTGCCATTCCTTTTGTTCACTTAGCAGTACAAAATAGGTTTCACATAGTAAAGAAAAATTACAAGCTCAAATACCCAGCATCACCCTATGCTTGTAGGTAAAGTACTAAATACACAGAGTCCACGCCTGAATTCAAAATACATTTACAAGGCATGACCAGGGATCAACAAAGTCATGGATGTTAGTGAATTTTGAGGTTGCTCATACTTGTGGGATAGCTCAGGTAGCATGAACAAACAACTTTCATACTTTCACCAAGACTCCAGCTTCTCCAAAACAATTGCACAAAAGAAAGAACAATAGAAATATCCTCAGGACATAAATTTAAAATTGCCCCTTTTCTTGTTTGAGGAGAATCATCGGGAACTGAACATAATGTAGACAATGGCAGTGAATGAAGAAAGTTGAACCAAGAATTGAGGCTCCTTCCCAGATACATGCTATAACCCACCAAGAGTTTGTGTGAGCTCCACCTTTGCATTCTGCAAGCTTTTGCAAGCAAGATCCAAACCCTCGGGCAAGGAGCCTCTAGTTTCTCTCACTTGTGTGTTGATCTGATCTACCAACACCTCCATCTTCACAATGCTATCTCGCAGCTGGTTTGTCTCCTGTGGTGGGTACAGAGATGCACCAAACTCATCCATTTCAGCTCCAAGCCCTTTGCAATGCTTGAGTACATCCTCTAAGAAGACAGTGGAGGACTCTTCTGTGTCTTGAGGCATCTCTGCAGCTACATATAGAAGCTGCTTGATGAATCCAAGAGAAGAGTCCACCACACCTTTTGCTGCCTCAACCACTGCAATCTCCTCCTCAGAAAGTTGCTCATTGAAATCCAAGCTTTCAACACCAGAGTCGCCATCTCCATTGCTTGTTTCTTCATCTCCATGTCCACAGTGCTCATGACCAGAGTGATCGTGAGAATGAGAAAGATTGTCAGAAAGTCTGTGTCCATCATTTTCATGTTCACAATGAGAATGACCAGGATGATTGTGAGAGTGGTGCTGTGAATGATCATGGCCATGGTTGTGCCCAGAATGAGTGTGATCATGTCCACAATGACCATGGCCAGAATGATCATGAGAATGAAGGTCATGCGAGTGATCATGGCTACAATGGTCGTGTCCAGAGTGATCATGGCTGTGGCTATGGCCAGGACGGTGCCTACCAGCTTCATTCCTTGTCGCATCACCATGATCATGGCCACAATCACAAGCATTGTGCTCAGAGCTCCGTCCTTCTCTCATCTCCTTGATCTCTCGCAACACGTCCTTGACAGAAGTGGCCACTTGAGCAAGGCTCCGGCCGATGGCTCCTCGGTTTGTGAATGGCGTCTTTTTCAGCGTGTTGCAAGCTTCCCACACACATCCAACCAGTGCAGGTAACACTGCCTCACACTCTTGCTTCTCCGCTCCTTTGATAGAGAAAGAGACGGCCCGGGTGAGAAGGGTGAGGCTTGCATCCAATACCTGCTGCGCGGCATTGCGAATCGTGACAAGCAGAGTGGGACCAGCACCGACAGTACAGCCATGGCAGAGCAACAGCAATCCTTGCAAGCAATCGAAATAGGTCTTCAATGCTTGGTTTGCGTCTTCAACTTTTACCCCTTGAGCCCACAGCATCCCTATTGTGGTCGCGTGCTTCGCCACCTGCTCCGCCACCTTCTTCACCTCTCCCCAATCTCCCTTGACTCCCTCTATAGGTGCGGTGTCGTTCAAGAGCAAGACAGTCTCACGAAGCGATGCCGTTCCTCGCTGCAATGACCTCGACAAGTCAGCTACTCGTCCTTTCTGAGTCCGCCCCATCTCTCTATCTCTCTCTCTCTCTCACACACACACACAATCTGTCTCTGTCTTTCCCTCCCCAAATGATGATCCCTAAATCTTGGCCGCCTCCCTTCGACCTTTCCTTTTCTCCGTCCAAAGCGCCACGCACCCGCGTACACAACGACCAGCAAGAGAAATACTACAGCAGATAGCCTTTGTACCAGTCTTCTGCAAATCGCCGCAAGCCTCCCACTACAAACAATCCCCTGAACCCAAAAACTAAAGAAAATCGGCCACTTTTCTCCACTTCCTTCTCCGTCAAATATAACACAAGCTTCGTCGCGCAGCCAAAGCGCGTGAGATCACAAGCGAGCTGCCCTTTTGTCGTCGTCCTACCACTCCCTCCACACCAACACAGAAATTCTGGAGCAAAAAGAAAGCCCTAAAAACAGAGAGGCAAGCCTTTTCCTTCTTGAAGCAACAGCGGAACAAGTTTCACAGGCCAATTCTGCCATCTTTGTGTAAATTAAGAGTCAGAAAATGCCATGTCCAGACTCCCACTTTTCTAGATTAGGGTGGATTATTATTAATTGGCATCAGATTCTTCCTTTTGTAATCAGCATACTTGGAGTATTGCGTCTATAATCTGCTGCATACAATTTGAGAAGGCTCCAATTGTTCCTCTCAGAGTGATCAATCGGCAGAATTTGATCTCTCTTATTATAGCTGGTTAATTTCTTGGAATGGGGTTGGCTTTGCACATTACAGCTCAGACTTATTATACCCTAGTGGCCTTCGTCTAGGCTCAAGCTTTGCCTTAGCTCTTGTCCACAGCTATGTGCAGGGTTCCATTCGTACTTGAATCTTAAGATTCATGGAAATTGGCATTTAAGTTCTATTGTTGGAGTTCTATTGGTGGGACAACATCCACTCGAGCATACTGTTACACATTTGTACAAAGTTACCTGGATATCAAAAAGAAAGATGTAAATCAGACACAACAAAACCATGAATTTGAGTCAGGATTTCACAACACACCCACTGTGTATCTATTCAAAATTGAAGAAAACTTGAATGCTAAACCTTGGGCAGCAATTGGCCACCATGTGATGATAACAGATGACAGCAGACACCAGTAATGATTCACATATGGTGATCTTGGTGATGAACTCATACAAGTACAGTATAAGATTTTGTTAAACTGAACTATAAAGTCAAGATTATGAGGGTGTGTTGACATACCTACATGAGAATAGGGAGACATGAAGCTTTCTGAACACAAAGAAACCTCAAAAGTAGTATGTGTTGATATGTAGCTTCCACAGTGAAGAGTACAACATTCACCATGCAGTTAAAACTGTCCAGTGTAAGCTTATTGACTTACTGAATTCAAATGACAATGCGCAGACCTCACCTTGAACAGATTCCACTGACTTGCTAAGACCACTGTAATTCCATAGTTTGGCTAAGTGGTACTGACTTCTTTCCTCAACAGGTTTGGTCCAATGTCATTTTACTTCTGCCCCCACATGTCATCTTGTTCTAAGCTCTGCAGGACTCCAGATGTCTGCAAAGCCATACCTATGCTAACCAGATAACTCAGTTATCTCCAACATAGCTCAATTCTTCCTGATGACCAAGAGGCCTAACAGCTTTGCCAGACCCAATCCAATGTAGCTGTGCGGTTTTGACCTGGAGAAATAGGGGTTGAAACAACAGTGTATGGAACTGACCATGCTATCTAAACTGCATAAACTTGTCACTTAGTGACAACAAGTAGTTTCCAGAAATAGCAATGCATCATCCACCAAGACTGCCAGGAGAAAACGATGTGATATTTACTAAAAGTGGTGAGGAAACCTCTGAGCTAGACCAAATAAACCCAAGGTCCCACCTGTATGAAGCAATGCCACCTTACCCCCATCTTTTGATTCTTCTTCACAGCAAAGTTCCTGTGCCACTTCCCAGCCAGCAAGTGTGTAAATGGGATCCAGTAGAATACCATTGCTTTGAGCAATGTGCTGACATGCTGCTATCTCCCCTGCATAGATTTTGCCAAATCTGCACCAAATCAAACAACTTGTTAGAGTCTGAAACAATGCAATCCACATAATGGTAGAAATGCTAAACTCCATCAATATAGGAAAGAGGCATGCAGCATTTTTCTCCTATTTCAAATTGTGACCGAAATTAGAAATGGATGAGGATACACAAATCACAGGATTACATACTTGCGGGGCCTGCACCTTTCTCGCCAAATGATTGGAAGGTTATCACCTCGGCAAGGGAAGTCACAATACAATTCCTTGGGGACAGACTGTTGTCTGAACTCTGAGAGGAGACTCTCTGCATGCCTCTTGTAACCCTCACAGTTGTCTGCCAGCATCACACCCACAACCTGCCAATGGAGTCTACCAAATTCACCAACAAAGTTCCAACAAGTTGGAGAAGTACGGGCAATAGTGTCCTGTGACTAGCCAAGTTACACAATTGCAACCCTAAACTAAGATACATCTATGAGATTGCAGAGGAAAATTCACAATAACAATGTGAAGGGAACATGACAATGAGTGTGGTCATAACCTTATGAGTGTTGCTCACAAAGTGTCAGACCATCAGCTTCATCTTCAATAGCAGTGATGAGCTGCCATAACTCCCCACTGACCCCAAACTGAGATAGGATACATACAGCTATCTTAGCAGCTTAGAAAACCTTGAACCATTACCTTACCAGGACAGTTATGTAAATGAATTGAGAATGCTGACATAGTGATCCTACCACCAAGTAGAAAATAACAGAAAACAAACTCTGCAATTGAACTTCAGTGTAGCAAAACATACCCGAAAAGTACAATGCCTAGTGCAAGGCCAACAGCTGTGGTTCCTGTGCCACAGTCAACAACAATCCGCAAAATGCCTTCCGTTCCAAAACAGCTTGGCTGTGACAAATAATCGACCAGTCGTATCAATCCTAGACATCCACCAGGTATGGAGCACCTTAGCCAAGCATGACCCAGAACTGCAGATCTGCATGAAAAGAAGCACCTGACAAAGTGTTGACAATCAACAAGACCAAGGGACAGTGCAGGTGGTAAAAGACATGTAACTACTGATTCTGAAGCTGGCTAGCCAATGACAAAAGCTGAAGATGGACTTTCCTTGGCTTGCATACTCTAACAATTGCTCAGTGAAATTTCAAAACTTTGAAGGAGAGTCTGGAGACATGTGCTGGGCTTCATCAATTATCAGATCGTTGCACAAACCCAAAACCATAAAACCACATTGGTTGGAAAAGAGGAGGAGACCAACCTAGTAATGCAAAAGACTCGCCAGCTCCTTCATTTAAAATTGCAATTTTCCTTGGACCACTGCTTTTATAAAGGTCTCCGGATGCAACTCTCATATCTGGCACTGTGGGTTTAGAATCAGGAATTGGAAGCTCAGCACACAATTCTGGAGAATGCAACCAGGCCACTGATGCTGAGTTGGCATCAGATATACGGACTGCATGCTTTTGGAGCATGCTTTTGCGTTCAGAGTACTCAGAGCGAGGAATGTATGTGACTTGACCATACATCCCTGCAACCAAATTGTAGCCTGTTGGGATCACTGGCCTCTCTCCACGCAGCAACAAGTGAGCTCTCATGCCATGCTCTGCACATGCTACAGCTGCACACAATACAGCACACAATAGAAAATAAGCATCATATCAATGCCGACTTATCTTATACAAGATGGATGGTTTGAACCACCTATGCTTGATGACAGATGATGAACAACTCGTTTATATCACAAAGTAAAGATAAGAAGCCTTGTTGAATGAAATCTAGTTCCAGAACATACCAACAGCAGCTGTGTGTGCACTTTGACAACCACCACATGTCACCTGCCATTACACAGCAACACCCTCATAGAAAATCGTAACAAACACTGCAAAAATCTGCCACTCACTATCAAATTCATCAGCCAGGCGCTTGAAACTGTTGCACAAAAAAAAATCCAAAACTTACACCCGTAATCCCTTTGCAAAGTGATGAAACCTGCCATGGAATTCAAACTCTCAAATTTTTGCTCTCAAGATCTTGCTGACCAAAGAATTCTCAAGCGACAAACCCTAAACCCTAAACCCTTACACTGCCATACTGATCTGTATTATACAACCTACGTACCACGTCAGTGATCCCATGGCCCTGGAAGAACGGGATGATTGCATCCAGTTTGCGCAGCTTGTTACCACCCATGATGGGGTGAAGCAAGTCATCTCGTATCACATGAAACGACAGCGTCCCAGATCGCTTTCCCGCCTTTGGCTCCTCCTCCAAATAGACTTCCTTCAGCTTTGTTGCCGGATCCGGAAGAAGCCATTCCCTGTCCAGAAGCAGCTTCCACCTCCCGGGTCCCTGATCCCTCTCCCCCGTCCTTACCTGTACTACCACCACCACCACCCCGCGGTAACAAGAGAAGACCAAATCCGATGGTCACAAAAATGAAAAAAATCCTTGCTCCAAATTGCAATGCCAACACAGGGAACAAGAAGAATTGCAGAAAGGAAAAAGAAAACTCACAGATTGTTGTGAATAGCAACAACGAAAGCGTGGACAGGAAAGCGAAGGCGAGAGAAAGGGCAACAGCATGGGCATGGTCGCAAGCGGTGTCCGACTCAAATGCAACGGCCAGGCCATAGCCAGCCACTGAAAGCTCGAATGGTAAAGGGATCAGAAAAAATTTGGAGGGAGATTTCGCAACAAAAAAAAAACCAGTGCTAAGTTTTGACCTAAAATGAGTTTTTTTCTTTTTATTTTGGGTGTGGGGGGGGTGGGTTTATTTTGTTTTATTTTATTTTATTTTATTTGGGTTCATTGAAAGAACTTCAAGTTTTCAATGAGTTTTTGTCATGTGTGAAGTTTAACTTTTGTTTCCAATAAAATTTGTGTTGTACATGCATTTGGACAATGAATTCCTATTTTGCAATCAACAAGTCATGTGGACAATTTTTAAAATTTTAGTTGAGTTATTTTATTTTATTTTTGGAGTCCATTGAAGAGATTTCTAAGTTTTTTAGTAAGTTTTTGTCATGTGTGAAATTTTGATTTCTGTTTTTAATAAAATTTGTGTTCTAAGTGAGCTTTCATGTATAAGTTCTTGTTTTGCAATTAGCAAGCATCTGGACAATTTCTATTCTAAATGTGTCATAACTTGTATTTTATGTTGTAGACACTAATGTAACCTAAAAAGTGGGTTATGGCACCCATCACCTATTATATAACACACACAATGTATGCCCAAGATATATATATGCAAAAGAAAGAGACATAGAGGTTACAATACTAAATTTGGTCACAAGTTATAAATTTGTGCTTCAAACAACCTGCCTAGCCAAGCTATAGAGACCTTAACCTAGTGACATCAAATGCTTCAAATCCCTCCCAACCTCCTCTCCATGGGCTATTTTATTGTGATCCTTCAATGTGGCATAATATATAACATGAGATTGATGAACTCTCAACAAATGATACCCTTTCTTCCCACAATTACATCTCAAGTAAGAAAAACACTTTGGCTCACATGTGACCACAATTATGGTGTCGTTAATAAGCACAAGTCTCAAACAACCAATAAACCTGAAATTTGATCTCACATTTTTACCCCATAATTGTAATACCTGAACGATTTATGCATAATTTAAATTATCTTTCATTTTGTCGATTTTTTGAAAAGTTATTTGTTACTTGTGTCAAAAAAATTATAAAATTCAAAATCTCTAGAATTTTGTTTCTCAGGTTTGAACTGCAGGCCTTAAAAAGGTTCAAGAACTTATGACCAAGATAATCTAGACATATTAAACTATGCCACTAACTTAAAACACATTTTTATATTATTATTTATAAACATAACCTACCAGAAATTTCAGAATTAAAAAATCAAATGCTAAAGTTAAGATTTTAATTTTAATTAGTTATTCAATAATTTGTTGCTAAATCTGATCAAAAAGTCACCCAAAAACTATATTCAGAGCTCTTGTTAATCTAAGTATATTATCCCCTATTACTTCACCGAAGTACAAATATAGACACACCTAAATGTATTAAACTTCGATAATAATTGTCAAGGGCATAAATTGTGAGGGCTAAAACCCTCTACCTATAAAATGTGTCCAAAATTGAAAGAGGAGGGCCTCTGATGCCCTTTGCTCCCTATGCCATGTTGGCACATTGATGAAAAAACTCGTCCATTTATTGGTATAAACATCTGAAAACCTCCACAACTAGAGGAAGAAACATGTCCATTGGAAACTGATTGTAATAAAGACTATTTTTCATTTAAGCGATAACTATCGCTGCAACCACATAAAAAAGGGCAACCCATGAAATCAAATCAATTCAAGTGGGGTTGGCAATGACAACATTTTTCAATGTGCAGACATCATCAATTGATGATGGTTCAACATCGTGAAAATTATAATGCAAAGTGCGAAAGGGCATGGGTTTAATTTTGCAAAACATGAAACCTCACATCTCTCGCAATGGCCGCAAAAGCATCTTGCACAACAAAGTTGTCCTCTCCCACTATGCGCACAATGAAAAAGGTGTATCCCTGTAGGATCCAAAGGTTGGTTACAAATGCAATATGACACCCCAAGGATTAAAGATTGAGAAAAACCCAACCTAATGCACAATGCAACGGAGAAAACATTTTAAAGCAAGTGAAAGAAAAGAATGACTAGATGAACTAATAACTAAGTGTTTGCACCCAACTTTGCACATAACCTTAAATGTGTTTCATGCAAATCAGAAGGTAAATCAAACAGGATGTTACTAAAGGAATGGTCATGTAATCTTTTTAAAATATTATCTTAAAAGTGATTTGCACCTCTTTCAACCAATTGTTCAAAATGGGGGACACATGTTATAACTTTTAGAGGAAGAAGTTTTTACGTTTATTTCAAATGCATTTAAAAAAGGAAGGACATGAGTTGTTCATACCTATTGGCTCCAACAAAAATAGGTGAAAATCCAACAAAAACCTAGGAATTATGACCATGGCAACTAAAGCCCAATTCCCCGAATAAGCAACTATAACAATGACCTCCAAAAAAATCAACCTTATGCTTCCACTATAAATGGATATAACCATTTATCAACAAACAAAAGTGGCCTCAAGGCATTCTAATGAACCCAAACCCAAAAGCCTCTCAAAAACTCCCACCAAGGTGGAGTCAAAAACAACGAATTGACTCTACACACCTAGAAGGGGGGAACAACAAAGCAAAAGGAAAGCCTATGGACAAAACACCAAGAGAGGATGCCAAAAGTCACATAGACCTCCCCTAATTTGGAGAGCACATCTAGATGTTGAATATTTTCACCTAGAGTCTCTTGCAAAAAAAAAAGAAAAATGAAATAAGCAAAGCCAAAAAAAACGCCAAGAATCTTGCTACCACCGAGGCGGTAATAGAACTCAGCAAGGGGGGATGAACCCAGAAGGTAAGTTTGACGAAGCCCATGTTAAACATTTGTGAGGTTGAACAAACAACTCCCAAGAAGCCAAGAAGCCAACTAAGAAATAAAATGATCAAGGCAAAAAAAACAACATAAGTAGGACCAAGGATATGAGTATCATTGACCATTTTTTTTTTTTTTTAAATGAAAAGAAAACCCTCAAAGAAAAATGCTTTTAATTGATTGTCAAATGATTCCTCTGGTTCAAATTATTTATAAAGTTTTCTTTTATAAAAAAAATTTGTTGGTGCTTAATTGACTCCTCTCCTTTAAGCTTCAAGATAATTAAAACTTGATTAAGGATTTGTCTAAACTTATCCAAAATTAATTGCCAAC
>Ga0116228_10006619_pt1 | contig 10337 bp, 8 predicted proteins | sample S1TSphfallax_2_FD_89694 | JGI IMG/M metagenome (GOLD analysis project Ga0116228, IMG submission 89694) | Host-associated microbial communities from peat moss isolated from Minnesota, USA - S1T2_Fc - Sphagnum fallax MG | ecosystem: Host-associated > Plants > Peat moss > Unclassified | place: USA... | reverse complement strand
TTTTGCGACGTGTCGAACCCGGGTACGTAGGCGAATGTGTAATGTCCGCTGACGTCGTAATACGACCCGACCAGCTCAAGGTTCAAGCGGCTGGTTGCGCCGTATTCGATGACCTCCTGATAAGAGTTCGTGGTGGCGCGATAATGTTCGATGATGCCGAATCCGGCGGGCTGCCAGTCCTCGTTGAACGTCTGTCGCGCCACGCTGGTCTGCGAATACCACTGGCCTTGCACGGTGAGGAACGTCGGGTCGGAAATGTACCGCGTCGTATCCGGCGTGAAATCGGGTGTGTCGGCAAACGCGGGTGTGCAGCTTAAGATCAAGGCGCCGGTCAATGCGCCGGCGGCCCCCAGCGAGCCGCCCACGGCGCCCGAGCGGGCGCGAGCAAAAATCGAGTGCAATGCCGCACTCCCTGTGCGAACGCGGCCGAGCCGCAATGCAGCATGATAGCGCAATGTTCGCGGTCGTGGGTCTTAAGCGCGAGAGCGCACCGACCGCGCAAGGCGCCGCGACTAACATGCCCGGGTGACTCTCTATCCCCTGAAGTTCGAACCACAGTATCAGTATCGGACCTGGGGCGGCCGGCGGCTGGAGACGCTGCTAGGCGCTACGTTGCCCGGCCAGGGTCCGATCGGCGAGGCGTGGCTACTCTCGGACCGCACCGAGCACGCCAGCATCGTGGCGAATGGCCGGCTCAAGGGACGGACGCTCACCCAGTTGTGGAGCCGCTGGCCCGAAGAACTCCTCGGAGCCCGCGTGCGGCGCACCGAGCATTTTCCCTTGCTGCTCAAATTTCTCGACGTGCGCGGAGTACTCTCGGTTCAAGTGCATCCCTCCGATCAGCAAACCGCCTATTTACCGGCTGGGGACAGTGGCAAGACCGAGGCGTGGGTGGTGTTGAACAGCACTGCACGGAGTCGAATCTACGCGGGACTTACCCCGGGGGCGACGCCCGCGATCCTGCGCCAGGCGCTAGCCTCCGGTAGCGTAGCGGATCATCTCGAATCCTTCGCCCCGCCCACCGGCGACGCGGTCCTGGTACCTGCCGGTGTGGTGCATTCGCTGCGCGATGTGATGGTGTTCGAGGTGCAGGAAAACAGCGACGTCACGTTTCGTCTCTATGACTGGAACCAGGTGGATGCCGTCACCCACGAGAAGCGCCCGTTACAGATCGAGGCGGCGTTGGCCTGCATCGATTTCAGCCAAGGCGCCATCGCAGCGACCATACCCGAGATCATGACGACGGTGCCGCTGGTACGCGAGCGACTGATCGAATGCGACCACTTCACGCTGTGGCGGATGCGTTCGACATCCGCGTTTACCGTGGGCGTCGCCGGGGCGCCGCGCGTGCTGGTATGCGTTGCGGGATGGGGTTCCGTGCGCCACGACGGCATCGACTACCCCTTGCAGACCGGCGAAGTGCTGTTGCTGCCCGCGAACGTCGGTGAATGCGTGTGTACGCCCGCTGATTCCATGACCCTGTTGGATATCGCGCTGCCCGATGGCTAAAAAACTCATCGTCTTCGATCTCGACGGCACGCTCGCGACCAGCAAGACCGCGATCGATGCCGAGATGGCGGGGCTTCTCGCGGCGCTGCTCGCCGCCGTGCAAGTCGCGGTGATCTCGGGAGGCGATTGGCCGCAGTTCGCGAGCCAGCTGCTCGTGGGGCTCGGCGACGTTGCGCATATGCGCAATCTGTCGCTGCTGCCCACCTGCGGGACCAAGTTCTACCGCTACGGCGGCCAGTGGGCGCGCGTCTATGCCGAGGATTTCACGGCGGCAGAGAAGGCGATCATCATGGCTGCGCTCCAGCAGGCACTCGCGGCGTCGGCCTACGCGGCCGGTACCGTGTGGGGCGACACCATCGAGGATCGGGGCGGCCAGATCACCTTTTCCGCGCTGGGCCAGCGCGCGCCCATTGCTGAAAAGCAGCGCTGGGACCCCGATTTTGCCAAGCGGAAGACCATCAAGGTGCATCTGGATGAATTACTGCCGGCGTTTTCCGTGCGCTTGGGCGGCACCACATCCATCGACATCACCAAGCCGGGCATCGACAAGGGTTATGGCATCGGCAAGCTCCGCGATCTCTTGGGCGTTGCGCTCGAGGACATGATTTTCATCGGCGACGCGCTGTTTCCGGGCGGCAACGACTACCCGGCCAAAGAGGCCGGTGTGGTGTCGATCCGGGTCAAAGATCCGTACGATACGAAACGGCTGATCGAGGCGATCGTTGCCTGCCTGGGTGGCGATCCGCCCACCAGATCCTTCTCGCCGGCGGCCGCGCAATGACCGGGTTTCAGCTGCAGCGCTTGGGCGTGTTGATGGCGCCGGAGCCGGGCAATCCTCTGGAAGTCGAAGGCGTCCTCAATCCCGCGGCCGCCCGCGGCCCGGATGGCGGGTTGTACCTCTTTCCGCGACTGGTCGCCAAGGGCAACTATTCGCGAATCGGCATCGCCCGCGTCTTGTTCGACGCCAAGGGCGAGCCCCGGGGAGTCGAGCGCCTCGGCATCGCGCTCGAGCCGATGGCCGATTACGAGCGGGGGCCGAATGGCAGCGGTGGCTGCGAGGATCCGCGCGTCACGTTCGTCGAGCCGCTCGGGCACTACATCATGACCTACACCGCGCTGTCGGTGCACGGACCGCGAATCGCACTCGCGATGTCCCAGGATTTGTTCCACTGGGTGCGGATCGGGCTCGCGGTTTTCGAGCCCTACGACGGCATCAACTTCGTGGACGTCGACAACAAGGATGCCAGCATCTTTCCGGTCGCCGTTGCCACTCATGCCGGAAAGATGCAGCTTGCGCTGCTGCATCGTCCGCTGTTTCGCGGAACGCGTCCCGAGGAGATCGCGCGGCAGGATCTTTGTCGCAGCGTCGACCGTGGCCATGAAAGCATCTGGATTTCGTACTGCCCCATGCCGGCCGCCAACATGGCACCGCACCTGCCCGGCGTGTTCAATTCGCATCATCGGCTGGCAACGCCCGTGTCAGCCTGGGAGCGGCTGAAAATCGGCGCCGGCACTCCGCCCGTCATGACGCGGCACGGTTGGATGATTCTGTACCACGGCGTCAGCAATGTGGCCGCGCCGCGCAGCGGTGAATGCACGCTGTGCTATGCGGCGGGCGTGATGGTGCTGGCGACGAACCGTCCGCAAAACATTCTGTATCGATCGACGCAGCCGGTATTGACGCCGGAATTGCCGGAGGAGCGCACGGGCAGCATCGCCAACGTCGTTTTCCCGACGGGCATCGACCGGCGCGAGGACTTGGGAACGGGCGACCGCTACGACGTCTATTACGGCATGGCCGACAGCCGCATCGGCGTGGCGCGTCTCGACGTCCCGAGCCGGCTGCCGACGGACGGCGCGGGGGCCGATGCCCCGGCGGCGCAGGGCTCAGCGGCCGTTGCCGCGGACTCGGCAGCTTAGCGGCCGAGCGCCGCCAACAGTTCCGGGATCTTGATGGTGGCGAAATTCGAGAACGTGTCGGACGCCGCATACGGCAGAATGATCTGGTCTTCGTGGCGCATGCCGCCGCAGGTGTAGACGACGTTGGGCACATAGCCCTGTCGCTCGGCAGGTTCGGGACGCAGCAGCGGTTCGCGCAAGCGCGCCAACACTTTGGAGGGATCGGTTTTGTCGAGCAACACAGCGCCGATCGAGTAGCGACGCACCGGGCCCACGCCGTGGGTCAGCAGCAGCCACCCTTCATCGAGTTCGATGGGCGATCCGCAATTGCCGATCTGCACGAATTCCCAGGGGTATTGCGGCTTCAACAACGCATGCCCACCGTCCCAGCGGTACAGATCATCCGAATAGATGAGATACAGGTTCTCGTTGTCCTGGCGCGCGATCATGGCGTAACGGCCGTTGATGCGGCGGGGAAACAGCGCCATGCCCTTGTTGCGCGCGGCCGATCCGGAGAGCGGCGACATCTTGAATGAGACGAAGTCGCGGGTCTCGAGCAACTCGGAGCGTATCGCCCTGCCGCTGTAGGCAGTGTAGGTTGCGTAAAATATTCGCTGTCCGCGATCGACGAATTCCACGAATCGCGCATCTTCGATGCCGTTCGACTGGGACTCGGTTACCGGGAAAATCACGCGTTCGCTGATCTCCTGGTCGGCATCGAATACGAGTTCGACCTCATCGCCGTCGACGCCCGGGATGCGGCTGGTCAGCTTCGGGATGGAGGCGAGGCGGGCGGTCGGGTCGATCGTCACCCGGCCGTCGGCGGCAATTGACCCTGAGCGAAACGTCAGCGAGGACACATGCCCCTCGCCGACCGCTCGCAGGCTCAAGATGAATCTCCGGCCGCCCGACGGTGCAGAGGCTTGATCGACATGCGGCACGATGCTTGGATTGAAGAGGGCGGCCGCCTCGAACGAATACTCGTGCATGAAATAGGCGCCGACCAGCCAGCGCTGCTCCGCCGTGAAGGACGCGTGTGCCGCGAGGGCTTCTTCCATCTCGACGGCGCGTGCCTTGAAGATCTCGAGCAGATTTCGATGGCGGCCCTGGAAACTCTCCAGCACGTCGTTCAGCTCGCGCAGGGTCGATTCCGAGTCGAGCGCCAACACGCGATCGACGATGTGATTGGCACGCGTCTTGTCGGTGACGTTGAGATCGCGCGGCTCGGTCGCCGGTTTGAATGCCCGCACGACGACTCGTGCAGGATCGGGGCGCAGGTACAAACCCTGGCGGCTTAAGAGTGTGTGGGTGACGAAACTGTTCACGCGCGCATACCGTGCAATGCCTCCGGTTTCGCTCGATTGCCGACCATGCCGGCAAGGCGGCGAATCTCCGTAAGACCGAGCAGATAGGACACCACCGACTCGCCGCCCCTGTTTTCGTTGGCACGGTCGGGGTGCAGACCATCGCGACAGCTGCCGGTTTCCAGATCCACCAGCGGTGACAGTAAATCATTGCTGCCGAGGAACCAGGCAAACGCCCGCGCGGCCTCGGTGGTCCAGTTCGCATCGCCGTCAGCGCGCCACGCCGCGAAACACGCGGAGATCGTGGCTGCGGCTTCGAGCGGCTGTTGGTCGAACGGCCGCGGCGGCTCGCGTTTCTTGCCGAAGCTGTCCGAACCCACCGGTCGGAACACACCCGCCGCCGAGGTTTGCTGCGTCATCAGCCAGCGCAACGTGCGCATCCCGGCGGCGATGAAGGTGGGTGCACCGACGGCGACCCCGGTGACGATGAGCGCCTGCGGCAGGCGGGCATTGTCGTAGGCGAGGCTTTCTTCGAACCAAGTCCACTCAGGCGACTCCACCGACTTGAGAAGTGCCATCAGCCGTGCGGCGAACTCCTGGCGCAGTTCGCGTGCGCGTGAATCTTTGCGTACGGTGACGCAATAACCGTCCAAGCCGAGTAACGTGAATGCCCACGCCCGCGGCGAGGAAAACGCTTCGGTCGCCGGCAGCGCTTCGGCGAACAACGCGGCCGCCCAACGTCGTCGTGACTCATTGCCATCGCTGCGCACGCACTCGCCCAGCGCCCACAAGGTCCGGCCGTGACTGTCCTCGGAGCCGACCTCCTCGAGCCAGCGGCGGTCGAAGCTCAGAAAGTTGCGGAATCGACGCGCCGCGGGGTTCCAGGCATGCTGCACGAATGCGGCGAGACACACGGTCACGGCTTCCGGCAGAGTCTGCTCCCCGGGGACATTGAGCGCACTTGCGAGCAGCAAGCCGCGGGCATTGTCGTCGACGCAATAGCCATGCGCACGATCGGGCACGCCACACACGGCGTGCTGCAGCAGTCCGGTGTCATCGCACATGGATAGAAAATGACCCAATTGCACCTGCGGCGCGGTTGCGGACTCTGGGAGACTTGCACTGTCACGCGGACGCGCGATCACCGTGAACGGCTGGGCGAGGCGGGCCTTCTCGAACAGGTCCATGTAGCGCTCCGCGGTCCGCTCCCAGGTCATCGAACGGCTGCCAGAATAGGCGAACCGGCGCATGGCTTCACGCCGAGCGTCGTCGGTGAGCAGGCCCGCGATGGCGCTGCCGGTCGCCCGGGCGTCCCCAAACGGCACGAGCACCCCGCGACCGTCGGCCAGCAATTCCTGCGCATGCCAATAGGGCGTCGACACCACCGGCTTGCCCAGTCCGAAACTGTAGGCCAGCGTGCCGGAGGTCATCTGTGCTTCGTTCAGATAGGGGGTGACGTAGACGTCGCACATCGAGATGAAGTCGAGCAGCGTGCGCTGATCGACAAATCGGTTGAGAAACACTACGTGATCGGTCACGCCCAGCGCGTGCGCGCGGGCCAGCAAACTCTCGCGGTAGGCCTCGCCCTCGCGGCGCTTGAGGTTCGGGTGCGTGGCGCCGAGCACCACGTAAACGGTATCGGGCCGGCTCTCGAGGATCGACGGCATGGCATCGATCATGACCTCGATACCCTTGTTTGGCGACAGCAAACCGAAGGTTAAGATCACCGTCTTGCCGGCGAAACCGAGTTTCGCCTTGGCGACGTCAGGCTCGGTGAACGGGAAGTCCGGAATCCCATGAGGGACCACCTCGATCTTCTCCGGCGCCACCCCATACACGCTGAGCAACAAAGTTCGGGCCTTTTCGGCCATGACGATCACGGTGGCCGAGGCGTCGACGATGCCATTGAGGACGCTGCGCTGGACCGGGTGCGGATCCGCAAGCACGGTGTGAAACGTCGTCACAATGGGCATGGTGAGCCGCGACAGCAGCGTCATGATGTGGTTGCCGGACTCGCCGCCGAAGATGCCGAATTCATGCTGCAGACAGGCGACGTCGAAACGTCCTTCGTTCAGAAAGTCGGCGGCGCGCGCATACTCCCCCAGCTTGTCGTCGGGAATCTGCAGTCGTACCCGTGGCGGATAGTCGTAGGCATGACCGTTATCGGTCATGGCCACGATGGCCGTCTCGACGTTCACGCGCGAACGGGCAACCGCATGTTCCAAGTCGGTCGTGAATGTGGCGATTCCACAGCGTCGCGGCAACGAGTTGCCGATGAACGCCAATCGGCAGGCGGGAATCAACTTACTTCGGCAGCTTGTTGCCGTTCGCCTTGAACTTCTCACCGAACGGCGTCAACGGACCGCCGCCGGCGGCCGCGGTGTGGCAATCGCCGCAGGATTTGCCGGTCGCGGCGGCGAATGCTGCCGTCGCATTGGCCGGATGGGCGAGGAGCAGTGCGCCGGCGCCGGTCAGCACCAGCAAGGTCGCGAAGCCGCAGAGCGCAGCGAGAGGTCGGTGGGTCGTTATATTCATGCTAGCGATGTCCGTGGGATTGCGAGTTTCGAGTGTCCGCCATCGGCGCCCGGGCTGTCGGTACGCTGGCGCACGGAGGCCGCTTGTTCAGGGCGAAGGTTTTGCGCCGAAGTTGCGGCCGAACTGGTAGCGCACCGTCACGCCGATCATGTTCACGTTGTCACGGTAGGGCATGAGGCCGAGCGCGAGATAATTCGGCACGGTCGTCGGACCCACCGAGTCCAGCGCCCAATCGTTCTCATGATAGGTTTCATGCGTGTAGCGCACCCGCAATTGCAGTGCCGGCGTCCAGCGGTACAGCACGTCGAGATGGGCGGAATCGAGCTTGGTGAAGTTCTGCGGAAAGGCCTGCTGCAGTCCACCCGTCGTGGTGTCGGTGTCCGAGTAGGACGGTGCCAAGAGATAATCGAGCGACACTGTCCACCGTTCCTGGGGTACCCAGCGGCCGCCCACCGAGAGATTCCAGAAACGGTCCGTCTGCGCGGCCAGCCACGGCGTCGTCCCGGCATTGCCGGTGGAGCCGTTCTCCAAGGTGAACAGCCGCTGGTAGCCGAAGTCGACGTAGGTTGTGAAGCTCTCGCGCGGCGTCCAGGCGAACGTGCTCGATGCACGCTGTTCATGGTCGCTCTGCAGGCCCAAGGGCGATGAGCGGAAGTCGTCCTTGATTAGCGCGGCCTCGATCGTCCAAGCAAGCGTCGCCGTGATCGCCCAGGTCCCCGTGAGCGAGGAAAAGGTGCGGTCACGCGGCGCGTAATTGTAGTCGCGCACCAGCACGCTCTCCTGCACCGGCACCGCCGCCGCATCGAAAGAGGACACCTTGCGCAAGCCGTCGCCCGCCTTGAATGCGATGCTGAGGGAGTCGATCGGCAGCACGGTGGCGCGGCCCCAGCTTTCGGTCTCCTGGGTGTTGGTGTAAACCTGGCCCGGGCCGTAGTGGTTGTCGTCGAACTTGCCGCCGACGCCGACGCGCAGCCAACGCGCCAATGAATAGTCCGCGCCGCCGTCGAGCCGCACCCGGTCCTCGCTGTAGCGCGGTGTCACTGCGGTGCCGCCGGGGAAGGTGTCGGTCACGACGTAGGGAATCGACAGTACCGGGGTCTTGTCGTCACGGCCGTCGTACACGGCATTGCCGCGCAGGGTGAGCTTCGGCAGCGGGCGGGACGCGAGACCCGCCGCGTAATGCGACAGGTGCACATCGCCATTGAGTGAATTGATCCCGAGCACGTTGGTGGCGGCGAGCGTGCTCACGGGCAGGAACGATTGATCCTGGCGCAGCGTGCCTACCGAGACGGTGGAGTTGAGCGTCGTCGCCCACCACGGCAGCTCGACATTGCCGGCGGCGCTGAATTGCTGCAGATGGTTGCTCGGCGGATCGGCGAGTTCGCCTGCGGTCGAGCCCGGCACGATGGGCGCGTAGGGATTCGCGAACTCGAGGCCCGCATTCTCATCGCTGAACCACGAGCCGCTGTAACTCACGCGCAGGCTTGCGTGGCGGCCGGCCCAAGATGCGCCCGCCTCGAGCGAGTCGGTGACGTAACCCACGGGCAGCGGCAGCTGTAGGGCTTCGGTGAGAAACGCGCCGCTGGTGAGGCCGGTGCCATTTTTTTCCTGGCGCTGGAACTCGCCGAACAGGGTCCACGATGGCGTGGCAAAGTAGCGGGCGAGCAGGTCGACGGTGCGCCGATTGGACTCGAGCTTGACCGGGGCATCGTACAGCCGTGTGGGCTGGCCATCGAAATTCAGGCGCACGTCGTAGTGCCCCTCGCGGCCCGCGTCCACGGTGCCATCGCGCGAGGCGAGTCCCAAACGCTCGAGATCGTAGTCGGCATAGGTGCCATCGGCAGTGACTACCTGACCGGATGCCGCCGCATCGGCGTACGCCCCGGTGTGATCGATGCCGGTGTATCGGCCGTAGGCGGCATTCGCACCGGAGGCGTACTGCACGCCCGCCTCGGTGTCGGTCGCATACCCCGTGAAAAACGGGCACGCCGCGCATTTCCAATCGCTGGTGTCCGCCGGCGGATCGGTTGCTGCTGCCGGCGGCGCGGCCTGACCGGCGCCGGCGAGGACTAACGCGGCCCCCAGGGTGAGCGATAGGGAATGCGGGAGGGTGGTGGGATGCATCCAAGGTCTCGCTAGCGCATCAGCGCCCGGCCCGAGGGATGGTTCGAGCCGTGAATCTGCGAATGACAGTTGAGGCAACCGCCGCCGAGCAGAAAGGCGCTGGGGGCTCCGCCCGGCAGACCCTGCGGCGTGTTGACGATGGAGGGGTGGCCGACGCCCTCGTGGCAGGTCTGGCAAAGAAACGGCGGCCGTATTTTCAAGAGCGCGGGCTGGGCCGAGCCGTGCGGATCGTGGCAGTTGCTGCAGTCCTCGGCGACGGGCTGATGCTCCCAGAGGAACGGGCCGCGAAACTCCGCATGACAGCCGGTGCAGGTCTCGGTCACGGTGTTCTTGACGAGCTGTGCCGGGGCGGTGGAGCCGTGCGGCGAGTGACACGAGGTGCACGCCATCTTGCCCTCGCGCAGCGGATGGTGCGAGGGTTTGAACAGGTCGGTGTGCTGTGCCTGATGACAGGTGGTGCACACCTCGATCTGCGCGGTGGCGTTTTGCATCGGGTCTTTGGGCTGGTGCAGCGAGTGACAGCCGGCACATGGAACCTCGCTCGCGGCATGCGCGCCGCTGGCCCAGTCGTGACCGGCGTCCGCCTGATGACAGGTGAGGCATTGCGCATTCTGCCGGGCCACAGGCGTCGGCGATTTCGCGCCGAACTCGATCATGCCGGCGAGCGGACCGCCGCCCGCCTTGACGTGCGCGCCGCCGGGACCGTGGCACGACTCGCATTGCAGACCGCCATGGCCAAACGGTCCGCGCGGATCATCGGGGCGCGCATGCACGGTGCGGAAAATGCCCGTGACCGCCACATCGCTGTGGCAGCCGAGGCAGGAATCGGCGCCCTGCGGACTGAAATCGCTCGCCGCCGCATGCCGCGGCGCGAGCGCGAACCCGGCCAGCGTCGCGAACAGCAGCGCCAGCCGGGCGCCCGCCCTGGCAGGGGACCGCGGCATCAATTAGCCGCGGCGGTGGCGG
>Ga0116228_10006618_pt1 | contig 10337 bp, 8 predicted proteins | sample S1TSphfallax_2_FD_89694 | JGI IMG/M metagenome (GOLD analysis project Ga0116228, IMG submission 89694) | Host-associated microbial communities from peat moss isolated from Minnesota, USA - S1T2_Fc - Sphagnum fallax MG | ecosystem: Host-associated > Plants > Peat moss > Unclassified | place: USA... | reverse complement strand
TTTTTTTTCTTTTTTTGTCAGTTTTTAGAAATAAATTGGAAATTTTTGATATTCCAAAATTATTTATAAAAAAAACCTGTATGTGAGACCTTCTCATGTTTCCACAGCTGGTGCTTTTTGTATGTTTCTTTTCTTATTGTTTTGAGTGTACAAAATAAGGTCATGGATGTTTTTCTGCCTTAAAAATTAGGTTCTGGTCATTCCACAGTGTTGAAAGGCAATCCCTAAACATCCATCCAGAAACACAAGATGGTCTACACTTCAATGATAATGCATGCCAAAGCGTAATTCCATCAACCATATGATGATGGAACTTTTATAGCAAGACCCCACTCCCCAAAGTCATGAACAAACCCTAAACCACTTGGAAAAAGTAAACAAACACATCCATGCATGAATGACAATGGCTTTGTTATGCTCGTTGCTCAATTATGTGCCAAACATTATGTTAGGCTCATGGATTGTGTGATATTCACTACACCACCACCTACAAGAATTTGGGTGATTACAAAAAGGCCATTGAAAACAACCCCGCCCCTGCAAAGAAAAACAAGGGTTGGTTTGTAGAGCAAGCGATTGCTTTCATTATTGAAGGGCCAACAAAGCCAATAAATATAAAAGTTCACAAGTAATGTGCAAGAAACTTGAAAAAAATAATTCTTCAAGCCTACACAACCCTATTTTGCTACACATTGAAACTAATGCTCCCTTTTCTACCATTTCCAATAGGTTCTCTAAAATTCTCACACACCTACCAATCCCTATTGTTACACATGCAACTCTACTGTAGTTCACTCAAAATAACTAAGAACACAAATTCAAACCACCAAATTCAGCAATTTCATTGGTCACACCTATACCACAGGCCTATTCGACATCCCTCTATACCTACCACACCTTGGCCGTTTTGATACATGTCTGTCAAATAATTAATTAATTTTGTAATTTTCATTTTCAACAAGTGTAATATTTTTGAAGATGTTATGTTTTTCTTCACAAATTTTTTGTTGTTAAATCTTTTTGGAATGAAAATTTCAGCATATTTGAAAATAGTAGAATTAGTGTAGGAGGTGCCAAGGTAGTAAGAGGTATATTAGTAATAAAAATGTACACTATCATATAACCCTGTCACTATAGGTATACTATGGAGATAGGGTTTTTAAAAACCAAAGGTAGGGTTTTAAAAACTGAAGGTGGGGTTTAGGGCTTAGGGTACATGAGGGTAAAAGAACAGTCACAAAATCGAATCCAGAAGTAAAAGCCAGTAAATAGTAACTTTTACTCCAAATAGGCCGAACAGACAAAAAATCATAAAATCCGGACAGTTACTAACTAGGACTGTGACTGTTGTTACCTACTACCTACTCACCTGATTCATAGGGGGCGGGCCAGCAACTGCCTTCCTCTTGGGCGGTTTCGATTCAATTAACCGAAGGTTTGACGGTTGGGATGGACCGATACAGGCACAAAACGGAATGTCCCCCCTAGTCTGACAGTTTAATGAGTGGGTCCGCAATCGGTACTGCTAGTTCCAAGTCCTGACCTACTCATGATGATCCAGACGGGCAGGACCCACCGAAAAAAAACCAAAACTTTCACAACGGGCAGGGCCACGAAAAGCCAAAACTTTCACAATGGGCAGGTCCAGTATGGTAGGTAGTAAATGCTGTTGGTATCTATTATCTTTACCTATTTGCTTTTAGGGTTGGGTGTGTAGTATGGGCTGGGTAACCCGTGCTGGACCACACAGGTTACCAGACATCATAACCCATCATCTCTAATGAGGATTCAAGATGCCCTCATTTCATCCATGCAGAGAGCAATTATGAAATTTTCATCCGACGAGCAAAGAAGGGTAACGAAATCATTGTGCCAATGAGAGCCCAAGGAGGGTGGAACTTTTGTGGTTAACTAGTAAGTCCCTAATTTATGGGGCCTCTAGTTTGTAAGGTATTTTGTATTCTCATCTTTTTCTCCCATCTTTTTCAATGATGTATGAAAACAAAATTTGAACCAATTTTCATAAATTTCATAACCGATGTTAAGGAAATTGTGTTGTCTAAGGCGCCCTCAAATTCCACTAGGAAAACCTCTACAAGGTTTGTTCCCCTAATGTAAGGTCGGGTAAAGGAAAGGAAATGAAAGAAAAGATACAACTCGTAAGGTCAGGTTGGCCAGGGTGAACCAGTACCTAAACTGGTGCCTTCACCTCCTTAGAGTGAGTGAGGCCTCTTAAACAGAGAGTGACATACTTGCCCTCAGAAATGTTAAATTTGGACTCAAAAGTCCTTTGTTTTGTTGGCCAGGGTGAACCAGCAGCACCCATACTGGTACCTTCACCTTCTTGATTGAGTTAGGCCTTTTTGGTGACCAAGAAGTGTAGTAGCTTGTGCCTTTGGCCCAAGTGTGAACATATTGAGGACTCAATTGATTTTTCCTTCCAAATGCAATTTTTGCAATTTGTTTGAATTTTCAGCAACAAAATCCATTCAAAAATCAATATCTTTTCACACCTTAGCTCTGAAAATTGTGAAACAATCTTTTATTAAATCTGACTTGCTGAGAGCTTCCAACAAAACCCAAGAACACCCCCAAATTCTTATAGAGTTTTCAAGTTTCATTTAATTTAATTTCCATTGAGAAATTGGTTCAATAAGCAATAACTTCCACACCATGGCTTCAAACAGTCTCAAACCAAATCAGTGCAACCCTACTACTCATCAAGAGCTTTCTGAAGATACCAAGAGTGTGGCATGAAGTGGTGTGGTGTAGGAGATCTCAGCGAGACAAAAACAAAACAAATTTATTAATTCATTAATATTAAACAAATTACCTTGCTTCATAGATACATATTTAAAGCCAGGAAATGTTAAATTTGGACTTAGAGACAGTAGGATTTTGACCATGGTACCATTGTGGGTGCTAAGTTCACCCAAGGCGGTTTTGTCTAAGGACAGTCAGTCTATAAATGTTTCCAAGCTGCCCCCAAAAACTTTGGGATTTTCACCATGGTCCCAGTATAGTAGTAGTTGCCGGTTCACCCAATGCAGGTCAGGTCCGGTCAGGTCAGGTCAGTTCAGGTCAGCTTGGGTCAGATCAGGTCAGGTAACAGGCTAGGTGAGGTATATTCCTACTCTAGAGCGAGTGGAGGACGGCTTACTTACGGTGTGGGGAGTTTTACCCCCTGCTTTCGAGGTCCCAAAACCAGGTGCCCTTACGGAAGGGAAAGCAAAGGGAGGAGGAGGGGGTGGGGGCAGGGGGCAGTCTTTTTTCTGCTGCCTATGTATAGCCAAAATGCTAGATTAAAAATTAGAAATTGCGAAAGTCATATGCTTTTAGAGATTTTCGATAGAAAAAATAAGACAAAAATTCAAGAAAAATCGCCAGATTTCTATATATGGTTCAAGTAGGTAGCCACAAAAAAAAAACAACAACAACAACAACATAGAAGGATGTCTTTAAAAACACTTACTTTCACATTTAGCCTGCGACCAAATCTGGCTAAACTCTTCTATGGATCATCGCCACTTTGGCTATAACACATACGTAATTGCCAAAAGAAACACTCCGGGGGGGAGGGTGGGGTGGGGGCCGACGGCATTTGAGTAGTTATTTGAGGTGATAAATGAGAGGCGGAGATTCCTGTCACCTGGCACGACGCCTCTTCTGTCTGAGCGTCTGAACGCCTGAACGTCGTCTCCTGCATTGCCTGCGCAGGAGCTTCGTCTTCTGCTGCTGCGTCTGTGTTCTCGCTGGCTCGCTCGCTTGTGGCGTCTCTCTCTGGCGCCGGCGCTGGCTCGCACACATGGTTGGTTTGTGTGGGCATTAGTGCGAATCTACGTAAACGGACTGGATTGTCAGGATGCAAATCCATGATGCGCTGCAGCAACAGCACAGTGCAGAGCGCACGAATTAGCAGAGCGATCAGCGCTAGCAGCTGTGACGAGCAGCTGTAGTGTCTATCTGAGCCGCAGAGCAGTGGACTAGTACTACGACTTGTTGTTTGTAGCGGCTGTGGTGCAGGATACAGCTGAACAACGAGAGCATCGTCGTTTTCGCACTGGGCGGCGTTGTTGCATCAGCAGCTTACTGGCTGCTGCATATGATGTGGTGTTTAGTAGTAGTAGTAGTAGTGCTCAACATCAAGTTGCTGCTTACGACGCACCACATGAACCTTCTTGTTCTTGTATGATTTGGAGGGCAGGAGGGAGGTTTGGATCATGCAGGGGGAGGTGGAAGCAGGACGGGGGAGGAGACTCTGTCCGGAGGGTGAAGCTCGTGTGGTGCAGGGTAAGAGTAGTAAGAACAGTAGGAAGCAGCATGGAGGAGGAGGAGGAAGAGCTGGGCAGTCGCTGCAACAAGGGCGGAAACTGGTGGTGGGGATGAAACTGACGCCGTCTTCTCGGGAGTTGTTGGCTTGGGTCATCGCCAAACTTGCGCAGTCTGGGGATCACATTCTTGCAGTCCATGTTTCCGCGTTCTCTGCTCGTCACGCTGGTATATATTGTGTGCGTGTGTTTTTTGGGGTCTCTTTCTGCTTTCCCTTTTTTCAGGGGAAGAATAAGATGAAGAGGAATTGGGGGGGAGGAAAAAAGGTGGCGAGTTCAAGTACAAGGGCTGGTAATCTGGGGATTGAAGAATTTGGGGTTGAGAGAGGTCGTTGTTAAGAAGAAGAGTCTTGAATCCATTTCTTGCTTTTTACGTATCCCCTTTTCTTCTTCTTCTTCTTCTTGTGGACTAGTTTTGGAACTGGAATGCTGCTGCTGCCTGAGAAATGGTACCCAGATTGGCTTTGTTGGATCCCATTAACAATTGGAGTATTCCTTCCTTCCTTCCTTCAGGGGGCAATGCTCAAGTGCAGCAGCTTTACTTGAGCTCTTAGATGATCAGTGAAGAGATGGAAAACGGGGGCTGTCTGTCAGGCAGGCAGCATTTTCAATGGTAGCTATGACATGACATATTGACATGGGGAATCTGTTGGGGCATGGATGGGTGCTGGGGAAACAGAGAAGGAAGGAGACGCTCACATGCAGCAGCTTGGCAATAGCTTGAAAGGAGTGCTGTCTGTTTATGAAGGCCTCTGCAATCTGAAGCGAGTAAAGCTTCTCCCCCCATCTCACACATATCTTCTTATGTCCATCTTGTCGGACTCTCTATCTTGCTTCCTGTGAACTGCATTGTTGCTGCCTCGAAGGTCCTAGGATTGGGTTGAACATTGCCTCCATAGAATTGGGTTGAAGCATTTTTGGGATTGATGTACACACACCTGACAACAAAAAACAACAGCAGTAGTAGCGGCATATACATGGAATTTCTCCGAAGGTTTTGGTTTCCATTTTTTGTGATTGGTTTGGAGGTTCATTTCTCCAGTTCTACTACTACTCAAAAGGGGATATAAGGAACTACTAGTGACAGTCCTTTGAAAAGGAATACAATGTTGCTGCCTGCAACTTTCTTGTACTCTTGGACATTGTAGGGTTTTTTGCTCAACAAGATATCCATTGTACCATCTTGGGGGGGGGTGGTGCTTGTAGGTCAAGCTTCAGTTGGAGATTGTCAGAGGAAGTAAGGCCAAAAAAGCATTGGTGGAGGTTGCTGGGAAGCAAGTAGCTTCCAAGCTTGTTCTAGGCAGCAACAAGCACTTGAGCAGTGGGTAAAGTTCCCATTCCCTCTCCCCCAACCCCACATGACCCACATGGCCATTGTGTTTTTTTTCCCCATTTTTAAATCTCTGGAAAGCTGAATTTACATGGATGGGTCCCTCAGAGTTATGCAGTTTTGGGCAATTTTTTAGTGTTGGTCTTAAGTTTTTGGCCGCACTGGGACAAATGTCAAGAATCTAATAACGTCATCCTATCTAATTGGATCAGACACTTGTACTTTGTGGGTTTTGGCATCAAGAGCAATATTGGGTTATGTCCTTCTGAAGCAGGGCCTGTGTGAGGGTTGAATGCACTGTAGATATTTTTCAATGCAAATACTGATGTTACTTGCGTTCATTGAATGAGTGCAATGCATGATTGTGCGGTTGGCAGGCACAGCACCGAATTAGGAACATACTGTTTGAAGCGATTGCCTAGCACTTGCACCGTGATTATTGTTGAGCACAGCCTCATTGTCTTTGACAAACAAGGCTGTTTAGAGAATGAAGCACCAAGTAAGTTGTCTTCCCCTTTGCACTTTCTCCATAACTACCTCATCAAAATTTGTTTAAGATCTCTTTTCTCTGTAGCAGTGAATTTTATAATGATCCATGTTCTCCACATCCACAATGACGAACTTTTTCTGTGTCTATAAAGTCAGTCAGTTGCGGCTCAGTAGTCAACTCAAAGACCCATTGTTCTGGCTGTAAAAACCACCATTTTGAGTACCTTTGAGAACTTGTTGCCCAGTAGGAGGAACACAAGTGAGCAGAAACTTTCTGTTATATGTCAGTGGCAGAACAGTTCTTGAAGACTACTCTTGGCCTCCAATGTTTGAATCTCTAGCTTGTCTATAAACTGTGCAACCTATTTTGAGAGATGATGAATTTCAATATGTCCATACCACAGAAAGGGTTTTTGAAGACTGTTGGGTGATGTTGTGGATCGTGAGATGTTTGTGCAGGGTCAGGTATGCTGAAGGTTTTGAGTCGGAATATGAGGAGTTTTAGAAGGCACAAGGTCACGAGTGGAGGCATGGAGGAGTTATCAGATGACACATCCTCTCCCCCGAATTTGACCTCCTCTCATAATAATCCCATGAAAGGGCTTAGCAGTGATGAGGAAAAATCTGGGCACAGTGGTGAATTGGAAATGGTTGGAAGCTCACCATCCTCGCTGCAGAATGATGACTCTTTGAGCTCACCCACAAGTGTTCTCCCTTCAGCCCAGCAGGTACTCACATCAGGGGTGGAAGAATTTCGGATCTCCTTCTCAAAGAGACACAAACAAGGAGCACAGAGGGATTCAAGCTCTATGAGGTTTGGGTTTCTCCTCACAGACCAATCGGACGATGAGCCTGCTGTTTTCTCACAACGGACTTTGCCACAACGCCAAACTTCCTTCTCCCTATTCATGAAGAAGCTTCCTGGAGACAAAACTAGCAGAAATAGAGAATCTCCTGGCTCAAATGCCAAAGAGAATTCAGGGCTAACCCCTGGTTGGCCACTAATGCACAATGCAATTGGCTTTGATAGAAAGCCTGTCTTAGCTCCAGGAATAGAGCGAAGTATGTCAGTTGTGAACTGGGCTTTGCAACTGCCAGGAAGATCAAGACACAAAGGGTCACTCACTTTGCCTCGAGGTGCAGTTGAAGCTCAATGCGATAAATTACTGGGAGAGCTATCATCAAAAGCTTTCACAACCAGTATGCGGTCATCAATAAACGCGGGCTTTGCAAGGACCTTACAAGAAAATATTTCAACTCTGGCACAGCAAGTGGAGTGTCTCTGTCTAGAACGACCTTGCACGTGGTTTTCATATGATCAGCTCAAAGCAGCAACTTCCAATTTCTCACCAAGTGAGTAGTGTGTTTTCTTCTTCCCTGATCTTCTGCAGCCCCTTCTAGATGTAATTTCTCTCTGATGGATGTGTCCAGTGACATAATACTATTGTGCTGAAATTGGCATACCTTGTCAGACCATGTTTTCTTGTCATTTTGAAATGGGATGGACTTTAGGTCACAAGATCCAATCCATTTTTAAAGAAATTCTGCCCATGTTCATGACAGCAGTTTAAAGAAAAGAATTTTTTTGCATCTTTCAGATCTGGTTCTATAAGAAAAAGTTCATATGGAAATTTGTCAATTGTTTGTTTTCATTTTCTTTTTTTATCTGGGGGTGCTTTTAGTCAAATAAAAATGATATTTATTTGGTGGCATTACATTCTTTTTCTGTACATCTGTGTGAAAGAAACGAGTCAATTGGGTACATTTGGAGAAGTTGGAAATATCAATGAATGGGTTGAATGAAATATGCAGGCAAAATAATAGGAAGAGGAGGAGCAAGCCAAGTTTACAAAGGACAGACCCAGGATGGCAAGCTAGTGGCAGTAAAGTGCTTAAACCAAGGAGGGCGCCAAGCAGAAGAAGAGCTTCTAACTGACATCCAGATCACATGCTCCCTATCACATGTTAATATTGTCACACTGCTTGGCTACTGTGTTGACACCCCACACATGATCCTTGTTTATGATTACATTGCACAAGGGAGCTTGGATGATCATCTCCATGGTAAGGCCATTGCAAGAGTCAAGCATTCACAAAAAAGTTCAGATCACACTCCCCCCCTTAAAATCTAGCTCATATGTGCACATGATCTGATTCTGGATTCACCACAGATCTTCAAAGCAAGAGGGGAAAAAAACATATTTTTGGTCTCACAATAGGTAGTGTGTGTCAGTCATTTACTGTGACTTTCCTGACAATCTTTGTGTGATGGGCATGTTTGATTTGTGGACAGGAAGGGATGAGGAGGCACCATTGCCATGGAATGTTCGACACCAAGTGGCAGTAGGTGTTGCAGAAGCGTTGGACTATATCCAGGGTGGCTGTCCCCGCCCTGTCATTCACAGAGATGTGAAGGCATCAAACATCCTTCTCACTGAGGATTTTGAGCCTCGGGTAAGGTATCTGACCCCTCCATTGCTTGTCCATTTATGAAGTGGCCACAATGTTGAAGAGGTGCCATAAGAATTTGTCAAAAGCAAACCATATTACTACTGTTAGTATGATCTAGAATAGAGCTGAACTCTAAACTCTGTGCATCTTTTATGCTCTGTGCCTGGAAGGTTTTGTATCTTCTATTCTGAGGGTTTGAAGGTGGTAAATTTTGCAGTTGTCAGATTTTGGACTTGCAAAGTGGGGTCCCACAAATGCACCACACATCCCATGCAATGACGTGGTTGGCACTTTTGGGTAAACTGACCAATTCTGTTATTTCTTCTTCCCACACTTTGAACTCAGGGGGTGAAAAATCAACTTTTTGGACAGTATATTTACAATGATACCCTAAACCCATGAACCCATAAATGCAGTATCAGGAATATGAGCAGTGTGAATTGGCAGGTATCTGGCACCCGAGTATTTCATGTACGGAAAAGTGAATGACAAAACAGATGTGTATTCATTTGGTGTGGTGCTTCTTGAGCTCATCACTGGCCGCACTCCAATTGACACTTCCAGGCCTAAAGGCCAAGAAAATCTTGTGACTTGGGTAAATATATTTCCCCCCTCAAAGTGATTGATGACATGACATGATTCATTGTTCATTTTATGTTCAATTGCATTCTACTACCTCTGTTTGCTAATTTCAATCCCATTGACCATACCTTTGGATTGATTGTCTTTGGGTCTGCTGCTCTTGGGAACAGGCCAGTCCATTGCTGGAGGAGAGAAATTTGGAGAAGTTAGTGGATCCACAGTTGAAAGCAGTGGGCATGTATGATTTGAATGAAATGGAGAGCATGGTGTTGGCAGCTTCATTATGTGTCCAACAATCAGCTCCTCGCAGACCCAGCATGAGCCAGGTATAGGGTTTAGGGTTTAGGGCCTTTTCTGTGCCTGAGTCCCTGCAGGAATCTTGGTTGCATCAATTAATTCATACTTGATCTCTTTGTTGCTTTGATTTAATTGAGAACATGATGGTATTCCAGACTGTGAGTGATTTTGAAAATTGCCTTTTTCAGGTGTTGAAAATCCTTTGTGGTGATCAAAGTGAGGATCTTTCAACTTTCCAAAGGCAAGAGGCAAGATTATCTGTAGATCTTGACGACACAGGATGCACATTGGATGATGAGGATGGTAAAGTGGACATACAAACACACATGGCACTTGCCATGCTCGGAGTTGATGATGATGATGATGTCACATCACAATGCAGCACTGATCTGGCTCACTCTAATGTGTTCCTGGAAGAATATTTGGAAGGTCGTTACACTCGGTCCTCTAGTTTTGACAATTAATGCAGAGTTATAGTACTAGTGGTAGTTGTAGGGTTAGGGTTGTCTTTCTGCATGTTGTAGGGTTAGTCAATTGGTGTAACATATGCCCCAGCCATTTACACTTCTCAGATTGCACTTTAGCTCAAAAATCTTAGAAGTGTAAATCGTGGAAGGTGGGTTTTCTCTCAGATCATTCTGTGAAAGTTGTTAAAAATGCAGTTTGCCCCCAAGACTGTAACATAGTTTTTTAGTGTCCCACATAAATTTTTATTACAAGTGCACTTCACCTTTTTTGGCTCAAAAGAGATTAGCTCTTTTCCACCATCTCTTATTTTGGTAACAAGTCAGAGAAAGAGTGGGAGCCAAACTACAGGTAAAAAAATTGAGCACTGGATATTTTTCCCTGACTTTTTTTAA
>Ga0116228_10006617_pt1 | contig 10339 bp, 10 predicted proteins | sample S1TSphfallax_2_FD_89694 | JGI IMG/M metagenome (GOLD analysis project Ga0116228, IMG submission 89694) | Host-associated microbial communities from peat moss isolated from Minnesota, USA - S1T2_Fc - Sphagnum fallax MG | ecosystem: Host-associated > Plants > Peat moss > Unclassified | place... | reverse complement strand
GTCAACTTGAACCGATCGCGCTATAACCTTCTGCTTGGATGAGCCAATCGCAGGCGCGGTTGGTTCAGGCGCCGATGGGCTCAACAGACGTGACCTGGGGATTGGCGGATCGCTGCATGGACAATCCATCGGCAATGTTGCGGTTTACCTCGATCAGGGGCGCGATCGGCATATCCCGCAGAATCGCGCAGGTGCTGTACCGCATTGACCACGCACCAATCCCGATAAGCTGGTTCTTCAGTTCGGGCGGCAAGCGGTTTTCCTCGAGCGCCAGGTCCTTGACAAGCGTCGACCAGAGATCGTGGTTGCGGCCTAATGCCCTGATCCGCTTTTCCGTCGTGTCGGCCTGCTCGAGGCCACGGGTCACACTTGCGAAAGCCGCCAATTCCGTCTCGCGCGCGGAGAGTGTTTGCTGGCTGGCCTTTTGGTAGCGCGCGGCACCGTTGCGTATGTCAACCTCCTGAGATTAGAACGATCGTCGTGGCCGGCGCGCTGCGCCGGCCACGACTTATCCAGATTAACCGCCCTTGAAGAGAGACAGCAGGTTCTGCGGCGCCTGGTTGGCAATGGACAACGACTGTGTTGCCAATTGCTGTTTGGTTTGCAGCGACGTCAGCCGCGCACTTTCCGCCGCCAAATCGGCGTCGGTTAATGCGCCCACGCCAGCGGTCAGAGCCGAACTGAGCGCCGTGGTGAAGTTCTGAATGCCGCTGATCTGCTGCGATGCCGCACCCAGGTTGGCCGAAATGGTATTGAGGTTGGCCACCGCGCTTTGCACCGAGGTGACGTTCGACTGGTTGGTATTGAGCGATGTTATGAGCACGCCGCTCGACGCCGTGGTGCCGGTTGTGCCGTTGGCAACAGCGTCGGCGCCGGCACCCTCGGTGTAAGTACCGGAAGTGGCGGTGCCGTAACTGACATTTGTCAAACCCTTGCCGACGATGTTTAGCGACCCGTCCGACTGTTGAACGACGCCAAACCCGTTCGCGCCCAGCACGGACGATAGATCGGCAACGATCTGATTGGTGCTATCCTTCGTGCTGTTGAAGTTGACTGCAAGCGTCGTGTTGTCGGCGGTGGGATTGGTCTGTAACTGCTGCGGGGTCGTGGCGCCTGTATCGACGAATTCGAACGTGACCGTCTGTGTATTGCCGTCCGCGCCCTTGCCAAGGCTGAGCTGGATCGCCGTGTTGGTGCCGCTCGCCGCGACAAAGGTGCCCGGCGTCGCGGTTGTTCCGACCGTGGTGCCGGTGTTGAACGCGATATTGGCGCCGATGGTTGAATTGCCGGAGCCGATGCCGACGTTGAGGCCGGTTATGCCCAAGGCGTCGGTAAGGCTCTTGGCGCTCGCGCCGCCGACGGCGGTGACCTGGTTGCCGACATTATAGACGCTGCCGTCCACGCTTTGAACCACATTCAACTGACTGCTGCCGCTGGCGGCCGCCGTCGGCGTCAGCAGATTGACGCCGCTGAATGTCGCCTGAGACGCAAACTGGTTTATGCTGGAGAGTTCCGCGGTGACCTGATTCTGCAACGTGACCAGGTTCTCGCCGGACGTATTTGACGACGTCACCGTCTGCTGAAGGCTTTGCAGAACGGTATTTATGTTCGTCACCGCACTGCTGGCCGTTGCCACCACCTGTGCACCAAAGTTCAACGAGTCTGACACGGCCGACAAACCGGCGATGTTGGAGTTGATGGTGTTGGCGATGGAATAGACGGCCGGATTGTCCGATGCGCTGGCGACCTTCTGGCCGGTCGAGATCTGGTTCTGCGTGTCGTTCAGCGCCTGCTGCGTCTGATCCAGGGATTGCAGAGCAGCGAGGGCGCCGATATTGGTATTGACCGAAAAAAGCGACATGGGGTTTTTCTCCCAACTCAGGTTTTCAAGAATTGTAGTTTAGCCACAGAATCTTTAAGCAATGTTTAGCGCAGGCGGCGATATTGGTTCCAAGACGCTTTTTGCGTGAACATACGCATGGGTGATCGCCACACCACGTATGTGGGTCACGCAGCCTGCAAGGAAATCAACGCCATGAGTGGGTCAACCGGCTTGCCGCCGCTGCAATCTTACCTGACCTATGGTGCCAATGAGGCGAAATATGCCAATGCGGCCGCCGCGGGTAACGCGCAGGAGACCGGGCTCATCAGCTACTTCCAGAACAACGCCGGCAGCATCACGTCGCCGAGCGCGCTGCTTGGCAACTATAAGGCGCTGACGGTTGTGCTTGGCGCGTTTGGGTTGTCCGGCAGCATTAACGACACCGCGCTGTTGAAGCAGCTCATGACACAGGACCCGACCAGCAAGACATCCCTGGCGCAGAGACTTGGCAATGCGAAGTATCTGAGCTTTGCCAACGCGCTATCGAACTGGAAGCCGCCGCCCTTCGCGACCGCTTCGGGCATCAGTTCCGTGCTCACGGCCTACAAAACCAACCAGTTCGAGACTAGCGCCGGCCAGCAGACGCCAGGGCTGCAGAATGCGTTGTATTTCAAGCGCACGGCCGGATCGATCACAACGCTTACGCAATTGCAGTCCGACTCCAATCTCCTCGCCGTCGCGGTCACCGGCCTAGGGCTGCCGCTCACCGATTTTGAGGAATTGAGCTTCACCCAACAGACCGCAATGCTGAAGAACAAGCTTAATATGGCGGACTTCAAAAAGCCTAGTTACGTGCAGCATCTCGCCGAGCTATATTTGGTGCAGCAGCAGCTCAACGCGCCGCTGACCCCGGCGGCTCCGGCGGTTGGCAGCGAGCTGTCGCTGTTTCCCGATTCCGGTACAAGCACCAACGGAAATGGCGTGTTGACGATTCTGGACGCCAGCAACGGCGAGACGAGCAGCCTGCTTGGCACCAGCACAACCGGCACCAGCAATCTTCTATCGCTGTTCGCGTAGCATTGAACCAAGAATGAAGCGGCACGGCAGAATTATGTTGAGCCTACCGGCGCTTAGGACGGAAGCATAAGAGTCAAGAGTTTTCTGGTTGTCTCTTTCAAAAAAGAACTGCTTCCTGCCTTTTGTTCCGGTGCGTTGTTCCGAAAGATCCCCTTAAACGCCGACAGGCTCGACTTGGCCGCCCGTTGCGCGTTCAATCCGCTTCGGAACTGCATGGCGCCCGCGGCCGAACACCGCGTCCTCATGCTGAACGACCCGCCGGGACAGACGCAGCGCCTGATAACACCTTCCGGCCTCCGCACAGGCCATGGCCTGGTCGAGGATGGCTACGGCCATGGCCGATGTGGTGGCTTGCTTGAATTCGTCGGCGCGCAGGCGTGCATCCTCCATACCGGTGCGACGTTCTGCCTCATCGCCGATATAGGCGGTTTGCAGAGCGTAATAGATCCGCCGCGCCGGGGTGTTGGCTTCGTTCGGCGGCATGATTTGCCGACCAAACAGAAAGCGTGCGTGCGCTGTCAGTTCGATGCGGGTGCGGCTGCGGAAACGGATGGCCGCGCCGTTGACTACCATCATATCGCCCTGACGCAATTCTAACACTAGATTGGACATGCTGTCCGCCTCCGACCCTTGTGGCCCAGCAGAGGGCCCGATGGTGTGGACCCGCCACATTTTGCGGGCAGGAAACAGAATGCCGCACGAGCATTAACACCGGGTTACCCACGCCCGCCAAGTTGCCAATGGCGCCGGATCTAATTAGCCACGAGGGGCGGCCACGCGTCACCCGGCCTTACCGACTTCAGGAGCCCAAAGCTTGCTAAAAGCTCTCATTTTCGACGTCGACGGCACGCTGGCCGAAACCGAGGAGCTCCACAGGGCCGCCTTCAATGAGGCGTTCGCCGCGGCCGGCCTCGATTGGCGGTGGGACCAGGCGCTGTATGCGGCGCTGCTGGCGGTCACCGGCGGCAAGGAACGCATTGCGTATTTTCAGCAGCGTGCCGGGTTGGCGCCGGCGCTATCGGCGGCCGAAATCGCGGCGTTGCACGCCGACAAGACGGCGCGCTACACCGCGCGGGTGAACGCGGGCGGCCTGGAATTGCGAACCGGCGTCCGGCGGCTGCTGGCTGAGGCGCGGCATGCCGGCCTGCGTCTGGCGATCGCAACCACCACAAGCCGGCCGAATGTGGACGCTTTGCTGAAGGCGGCGGCCCCGCTGCCGGCGTTCGACGTTATCGCCGCGGGCGACGAGGTCCCCGCCAAGAAGCCGGCGCCTGACGTTTTTCTGGCCGCACTCCGGGACCTCGGGCTGCCCGCGTCGGACTGCGTGGCGTTCGAGGACACCGCCAACGGGTTGGCGAGTGCGCGCGGCGCCGGGCTGCGCTGCGTGGTGACGTGCAGCGCCTATGGCGGCACAGGGCCCTTTGCCGGCGCGGCGGCAGTGGTCAGCCATCTAGGCGACGCGGACACGCCGGCGACCTTGCTGGCCGGGCCGAAGCTGCCGTGCGGGATCGCCGATCTGCCCTGGCTGGCATCGCTTGGAGACGCCGAAAAGCAAAGGGAAGCAGTTCTCTCTTGAAAAAAAGAACCAAGAAACTTTTGCTTGTTTTAATGGGCGCTCGGCAGGCGATATGATTGTGCTCGCACCGCGCAAGGTTTTTTGTTTCTTTTTTTCAAAAGAGAAATACTTCCTCCTGTAGGGGCCAACATGAACACAAGCACCTCCCGCCTGGCCGGCAAAGTCGCGGTGGTGACCGGAGCGTCGAGCGGCGTGGGCGAGGCGGCCGCGCGCATGTTGGCGGCGCATGGGGCGGCCCTGGTGCTGGCGGCCCGCACCGAGGCGACGCTGCGGGCGGTGGCGGATAGTCTCGGCGCGTTGGCGGTCCCGGCGGACGTGTCCAAGCGAGCGGATCTGGAGCGGCTCGTTGCGGCCACGGTGGAGCGGCACGGACGCATCGATATCCTGGTGAACAACGCCGGTACCAACGTGCGCGGCAATTTCGCCGATATCGGGCTCGACGGCGTGGCGCAAGTGATCGACACCAACCTGAAGGCGCCGATGCTGCTGACGCACATGGCGCTGCCGTATCTGACCGTGACGCGCGGGGTGGTGGTGAATGTGGCGAGCATTGCGGGCCATGTGCCGTTGCCGGGCGAAGCGAGTTATTGCGCCAGTAAGTGGGGCTTGCGCGGCTTTACGTTTGCCGCGGGGCTGGAATTGCGTGGCAAGGGCGTGTCGCTGTGCGCGGTGTCGCCGGGGCCGATTACCACCGGCTTCGTGTTGAACGACATGGATCACGTGCCGGACCTGGTGTTTTCACAACCGTTTCTATCCGCCGACGAGGTGGCGGACGCGATATTGGCGTGCGTGTTCGATCGGCGGCGGGAGCGGGCCATGCCGGCGTCCACGCTGCTGCTGGCGAAGATCGCGACCGCGGCGCCCTGGTTGCAGGATTTGTTGCGGCCGATGCTGGAGCGGAAGGGGGCGCGTGTGAAAGCGGAGTTCAGAAGAAAGTAGTTCTTTTTTGAAAGGAGAACCAAAAAACTCTTCTTATGTAACAAAAGTTTTTTGGTTCTTTTTTTCAAAAAAGAACGACCTCCTTGCTTTTGGCTCCGCGATGAAAATCCTGATCGTAGAAGACAACCCCGCGCTAGGCGACATGATCAGCGCGCACCTGCGCGAGCGCGGCTTTACCGTGGACGCGGTAAGCACCGGTGGCGCGGCATTGGAGCACGTCGGATCCGCCACATACGACGCGGTGGTTCTCGATCTCGGCTTGCCGGACATGGACGGCATGGATGTGCTCCGCTTCCTGCGTGAGCGCGCCATGGTGCCGACACTCATTCTGACCGCGCGCGACGGCGTGGCGCACCGCGTGGCAGGGCTCGACGGCGGGGCCGATGATTACATTCTCAAACCGTTCGATCTGGCGGAATTCGAGGCGCGGTTGCGTGCGGTGCTGCGGCGGCCGGGGTTGCGCGCGCCGCCTTGCCCAAGCTTCGGAGACATCAGCTTCGATATCGCTTGCCATGCCGCGCGCGTCGGTGATCGCAGTGCCGAACTCACGCCGCGCGAAGCCACCCTGTTCGAATCGCTGATCAAAAGCGGCGAGCGCATTGTGGTGCGCGACGTGCTGGCCGACCGGCTGTTCGGGCTGGCGGATGATGTGTCGGCCAACGCGCTGGACGCAATTGTTTCGCGGCTGCGGCGCAAGCTCGCGGCGCTGGGGTCGAATGTCAGTATCGAAACGATGCGCGGGATCGGCTATCGGCTGCACGACGGGAGCGGCGGATGAACCTGTTTAGCACGCTGCGCTGGCGGCTGGTGGGCGCCATGCTGGCGATTTTCCTGCTGGCACTTGCAATGTCAGCGATGCTGGGGGCGCTGGAGGTGCCTGGCCGGACGTGGCATGCGGTCATACCCGGGTTTCTGGATCAGGAACCGTATCAGGATGCGCTGGTGCTGGCATGTTTTGGCCTGCCTGCGTTGTTGCTGATCTGGCTGGTGAGTTCGTGGAGCTTGCGTCCGCTTGCGCGTGCATCGGCAGAGGCGCGGGCGGTGGGGCCGCGCGACATTTCCGCGCGGATTTCGCGCGATCGGCTGCCGGCGGAGATCGTTCCGCTTGTGGATGCAGTGAACGGGGCGCTGGACCGGATGGCCGAAGCGTTCGCCGCGCAACGGAGGTTCACCGAAAATGCCGCGCACGAACTGCGCACGCCGCTGGCGGTGCTGGGGCTACGCCTGCAGCGCGCAAAAATATCTGACGCGAAGCCGGATTGGCCGGCGATCGAGCAGGACATTGCAAGAATGAATCGGCTCGTTGCGCAAATGCTCGATTTGGCGCGCAAGGAAAATTCGGTTCGGTCGGGTGGCGCGCTGCCGGTGGTGAATTTGTCGCGGATTGCGCGTGAGGCGGCGGCGATGATTGTTCCGATTGCCGAGGCGCAGGGGCGCGCCATGGCCATTGATTTACCTGAAACACTCATGGTGCAAGGTGATGCGGATGATTTGCGCGAGGCGTTGTGCAGTTTGCTGGAAAATGCCGTGGCGCATGGGCGGGGGACAATCGGGTTGCAGGGACAGGCGAGCAAGGCTGAGGCAGAGACAAGGCTGATCGTGAGCGATGAGGGGCCCGGCCTGTCACCTGATTTGCGGGCCACGGTATTTGAGCGTTTTCGGAAAGGTGCTTATTCGGAGGGCACGGGATTAGGTCTGTCGATCGTTCGGGAAGTCGTGCGTCGTCATGCCGGTGACGTGGCGTTCTTGCAGGGCTCGCCTTGCCGCGTGGAGATCAGGTTGCCAAAGGCGTAGGCCAGAGGGGGTAGGCCAGAGGGGGTAGGCGAGAGGGGGTAGGCCAGTCTCGCTCACCCGCGGCGTAGGTTCGCGCAAGCTTGCCCTGGAAAATTCAAGCCAACGGAGCAATGTTCAAGTGGTCAATCGCGCCAATTGGCGCCTGCCGCTTTCGTTTTTTACTTGACAAACCTGTCGCGGTCCGTGTGATTTGCGTGTTTCCTGCCGGTGATTTTCATGGTCCGAAATTGAACCCATTCGGCGCCGCCCTCCGAAACGTCCGCAAGCGCCTTGTCGCAGCCCTTTGCGCGGCTTGGCTTTCCGCCTTGCCCGCGCACGCGTTCGACCCGAACAATCCTGCCGCGTCGGGCTATATCGAGACGTTCTCGGACGAGTTTCAATCGATCGATCCGTCGGTGTGGGAGGATAATTGGTGGTATGACATCGCCAACGAGAACGCCTGCGAGAAGGCCTACCTGCCGGGAACCCTGCTCGCCACGCCAGGCGGCCTCGATCTGCACATCCAGTCGCTGGAGATGTTTCCAGACTGCAAGGGCGTGGCGCGCTACTCCAACGCGCATCTGGACAGCTACAACGGGTTTTCGCAACAATATGGCTATTTCGAAGCCAGCATAAAATCCAGCGCCACCCACGGCACGCTCACCGCATTCTGGCTGCTGCCGGAAAGCGGCGCCTGGCCGCCTGAACTCGATATCGAGGAAATCCGCGGCGATATTCCCAAAACCGCTTACCTCACTAACCACACCGGGCAGGACAACAAACAGACACAATTCCTGTTCACCGCGCCGCGCAGTCTCGGCCGCGCCTTCCACATCTACGGTGCGCTGGTCACCCGAAAAACCATCACCTGGTACATCGACGGCGTGCGTCGCGGCCAAACCCGCCGCGCGCCCGACGAAGCGACGCCCATGTTCGTCATCTTCAGTCTGTACACAGGCAAATGCGGCGACGGCTGGGCCGGTTGCCCGCACCAGAAAACCGGCTGGTCCGCGGACGCCTACGTGCAATGGCTCCGCGTCTGGAAAGCTCCGGGCTAGTCGCAAGGAAGAAGGCCGCGGCTCTGCCCCTGGACCCCGTCACGCGAATGCGTGCTGGACCCTGCTATGCGAATGCGTGCAGCGCACGTCACGCGAATTCGTGCTGCGCACGTCACGCGAATGCGTGCTGCGCACGACGCGGACAAGTCCGCAGACCCCTTTTGGGTAAACTATGGCCAGCGCACCTCAGGGGGCAGGCTCATGAGAATGGCGTCCACGTTGCCGCCGGTTTTGAGGCCGAAGATGGTGCCGCGGTCGTGCAGGAGGTTGAATTCGACGTAGCGGCCGCGGCGGACGAGTTGGTGGTCGCGTTCGGCCGCGGTCCAGGGTTCGGCCATGCGGCGGCGGACGATGGCGGCGTAGCTGGCCAGGAAGGCGCGGCCGACATCCTGGGTGAAGGCGAAGTCGGCTGCGGCGTCGCCGGAGAAGTGGTGGTCGTAGAAGATGCCGCCGAGGCCGCGGGTTTCGTCCCGATGGGGCAGGTAGAAGTAGCGATCGCACCATTCCTTGAAGCGCGGGTAGTAGGTGGGGTCGTGGCGGTCGCAGGCGGCGCGGAAACCGGCGTGGAAGTCGGCGGCGTCGGCCAGCGACTCGGGGGCATCCAGGCGCATGGGCGTGAGGTCGCCGCCGCCGCCGAACCAGCCTTTCGTGGTCACGAGCATGCGGGTGTTCATGTGCGCCGCCGGCACGCGGGGGCTGCGCATGTGGGCCACAAGGCTGATGCCGCTGGCCCAGAAGCGCGGGTCCTCCGCGGCGCCTGGGATCTGGGCGCGGAATTCGGGCGAGAATTCGCCGTGCACGGTCGATACATTCACCCCCACTTTTTCGAACACCCGGCCTTTCATCAGGCTGATGACGCCGCCGCCGCCATCGCCACCGTCATCGGTGGGGCGTGACCAGGGGGTGCGCCCGAAGCGGCCGGGCGGCGCGTCGCTCGAAACCTCATCCTCGATGGCTTCGAAAGTGGCGCAAATCTGATCGCGCAGTGATTCGAACCAGGCCTGGGCGGCCGGCTTGAGGTCCGTGTGAGGCGGCGGGGGCATCAGCGGCTTATGGGCCTTGCCGGAGGAAATCGGCAACCTGCACGGGCAGCGGGCGGGCTGAAAAGCACCGCAGTGGTTCGGTTAACGGTTCCGCAGCGAAGTTCGCGGATATGTTGCGCTGCATCTGCGGGCGGATTGCGAATTCGGTGATCCAACCCTAATAGCTTCGGCAAGTCGTTGGGCGCCACGCGCCGGGCGGCGCTGATGCTGATGAGGACGTGTTTCATGGCCGGGCTCCATACGAGCGACTTCAAGAACCCCGTGGTGCGCTGGATCGATAGCCGGCTGCCGTTGTTCACGTTGATGAGCAAGGAATACGGACAGTTCCCGACTCCCAAAAACTTCAACTATTTCTGGAACTTCGGGGCGTTGGCGACGATCAACCTGCTGATCATGATCGCCACCGGCATTTTCCTGGCGATGAACTACACGCCGACAGCGGCGGACGCGTTCGACAGCGTGCAGCGCATTATGCGCGACGTGAATTACGGCTGGCTGCTGCGCTTGGTGCACATGAACGGCGCCAGCATGTTCTTTCTTCTGATCTATGTGCACATTTTCCGCGGCATGTATTACGGCAGCTACAAGGCGCCGCGGGAATTGCTGTGGATGACCGGCGTAGGGCTGCTGCTGCTGCTGATGGCGACGGCGTTCATGGGCTATGTGCTGCCATGGGGCCAGATGAGCTACTGGGGCGCCACCGTCATCACCAATCTGTTCGGCGCCATTCCGCTGGTCGGCCAGTGGATCGTGACCTTGCTGTGGGGCGGGTTCGCGATCGGCGATCCGACGCTGCACAGGTTCTTCTCGCTGCACTACCTGCTGCCGTTCGTCATCTTCGGCGTGGTTTTCCTGCACGTGGTGGCACTTCATATCACCGGCAGTAACAACCCGCTCGGCATCGAGGTAAAGAGCTCGCAGGACACGGTACCCTTCCATCCGTACTACACGGCGAAGGACAGCGTGGGGATGTGCGTCTACTTCCTGGTGTTCGCGGTGATCGTGTTCCTGCGGCCGTACATGTTCTCGGAGGTGGACGACAACATCCCGG
>Ga0116228_10006615_pt1 | contig 10340 bp, 16 predicted proteins | sample S1TSphfallax_2_FD_89694 | JGI IMG/M metagenome (GOLD analysis project Ga0116228, IMG submission 89694) | Host-associated microbial communities from peat moss isolated from Minnesota, USA - S1T2_Fc - Sphagnum fallax MG | ecosystem: Host-associated > Plants > Peat moss > Unclassified | place... | reverse complement strand
ACACACACACACACACAAACAAAAATCCCAACCCATCAAGCTGCTCGGATCCTAATCTTCCAAACTACTGACAAAACTGTCATCTCTTGGTTGCTTGGTTTGCTTGGTTGCTTGATTGATTTGAATAATACATTATGTTTCCAGGGTGGGGATAGAGCTTCCCAAAATCGAAGTCCGATTCGAGCACTTGAATGTGGCAGCTAATGTATCAATTGGTGGGAGAGGATTGCCAAGTCTTCCCAACTTCGTCTTGGGAGCTCTTGAGGTAAAAAGTTCATTGGGTGGTTGCAAGATAAGGTGGTTCTTTCTTCAAGTGAAGGTTAGCTAGTGTGTCCTCTGCTAAGCTAACTAACTAGTGATGAGTACAACATCACTCAAGATCACTTGACAACAGATCGGAGATACTAGTGATGAGTCAGTACAACATCACTCAGCAACAAGATTGATTGATCTTCGATGTAAATATTTTCCATCTTCCCTGTGGATTGATCATTTGTCAATCCAGTTGAAGCTTACAATATTTTTCCTTTTCCTCATTTCTTCTTGCTGTCTGTCTGTCTGTCTGTCTGTCTGCATGTATGTATGCAGGCAGCACTCGGTGCACTGCATCTCTTACCAACCAACAAAACAACCTTGAACATCCTGAATGACATCAGTGGCATCATCAAACCCAACAGGTTTGTTTACTTCAATCTACTCATAGGTTTTTGCGAAATTGACTTACTAGCCCTCGATCTTTAGCCTGAAAGAATAAGGTGGAGACTACAAAAACAATGAAATAAAATTATGGGTAGTTTTCATTTGGTTGCACATTTTGAGAAATGTTCACCAAGTGTTGTTGTTAGTTGTTACTCTCAACCTAATAATCTAGGGTTCGTTCTTTCAGGAACCATGGAATGTTACTCTGAACGAATTTTGAAGAATGTTCACCAAGTGTTCTTAGTTGTTACTGCCAACAACAAGCAAAACCCTTGCCAACAACCCATCAATCAATGAATTCAAATTCACTCATTAAAACTTCCATTGCACTATTGCACTCTCTGTTTCTTTGAAGTGAGTTCTAGATTCTAATCTAGTCTTGTCTTATGTGTTACCACTTCTTTCACATGTAACACAACTTGCTGATATTTTGCTCTTGCATTTCTTGTGCTGGTTTTTTTTGGGGGGGCAGAATGACACTACTTCTGGGGCCACCAGGTGCAGGGAAAACAACTCTGTTGTTAGCTCTGGCAGGCAAATTGGATCAAGCCTTGGAGGTGCCATAGTACTACCATCCCACATATTAGTATTTGCTGCTTGGAATTTCTCAAATGAACTCACATAGTTTCTATTTTTCTATATTGTGCACATTTTCCTATTTTTCTATGTGGGTTTTCTTTCTGTGCCCATTCATGATGTTATTTCATAAAATTTTGCAGGCTACAGGCAAGGTTACATACAACGGACATGAATTCCATGAGTTTATTCCTCAGAGAACAAGTGCGTACATTAGTCAACGTGACATTCAAACAGCAGAAATGACTGTTAGAGAGACGCTTGATTTCTCTGGTCGTTGTCAAGGTGTTGGCTCTAGATTTGGTGAGTGTAGTTTGACATCCCTTTTCCAATGTTTTCCCCACTTCTACTAGCTTCTTCAAATCATAATATTATGTATGTGGGTAATGTGTGTAAATCTGTGAATGATTTTGCAATTTGATTTCACAATTAAGATGAACTCAAAGTCTCAGTATCAAGAAGTTGCCAGATGAAATTTGAGTGATATTTATTTGAGATCTGCCATGGGTGGTGGGTGCTTCATGCTCTAGAAATGTTGATGGAGCTTTCAAGAAGGGAGAAGGAGGCAGGAATTAAGCCCGACCCAGAAATTGACATGTTCATGAAGGTGAGGGATCAACAATGCCATAAAATTCTTCTTTGCCCTTCTCCATGGGGGCATGTATACACACACACACACACATATCTAGCACGATATGCTTGACGTGCTTAATCCAACATACATGTCAATATTGCAGATCACAAATTGCTCACGTTTAGTGGCTCTCTGCAAGCTTAATTTCCATCCATTTTGTCATTGTTTTTGTCATCTTTGAGGCTGATTCTTTCACCCATTACCACTGATTTGCAATTGTGTGTCATCTTTGAGGTTAAGTTCTTTCACCCAATAGCATCAATTTTCACTTGTGCATCTCTTCGACAATCCTCATTCACAATGGATTGATTGCCCTTATATAATTGCAGCCTTCCTTTTCTTTTAGTATTTATCCACACATGCAGGTCATGTAACTGATGTTGTTCATGTGCATGTGTGTGTCCAGGCCACTGCATTTCCAGGCGAAGGGACAAGTCTCATGACAGACTATGTTCTCAAGGTCTTGCAACTATCCCATCAAGGACCTGAAAAGATTATTGATCGGAAATACTGAATGTGTAATTTTTTTGGAGCTATGCTTTGATCAAGGTGTTGATAGAATTGAAGTGATGGGTGTGATGGGAAATAGTGACGTATAAAATTTTTTTTTGACCTAATCTTTGGTCAAGGGCTAACATAATCAAAGTGATGGGTGTTGAGCAAACCGCATGTTTGATAAGTTTTTTGCCTAATTAGTAGCTCATATGCTTTGTTGGGTGGTTGCAGATTTTGGGTTTGGAGATATGCGCTGATACATTGGTGGGAAATGAAATGAAGCGTGGCATCTCAGGGGGTCAAAAAAAGCGTCTCAACACTGGTCAGAGCCTAAGCCTCAAATTTACTTGCAGTGTGCTAAAATCTTGAAAAAAATTCAAAGCATTTGCCATTATTTAATTCTTAATGAAAATTTGGCAACAAAGACAATTCATTGGTTGGGTTCAATTGTCACAATGAGTATGGAATTGGACATGATGCTAATTAGTTTGAAATGCAGTTTCGTAAATTGTCATGACTCTTTGAAACATGCTGTTGTCAACATGCGGTTTTTCTTGTTTTTTTGGGGTTGTGTCAATCAATGCAGGTGAAATGCTTGTGGGACCTGCAAAAGCTCTTTTCATGGATGAGATCTCCTCTGGGCTTGACAGCTCTACCACTTACCAAATTGTGAAGTGTTTGCGCCAATCAGTACATGTTTTGGATGGAACTATGCTTGTTTCCCTTCTCCAACCAGCACCCGAGACCTATGCACTCTTTGATGATCTCATACTGCTCTCAGAAGGCCAAATTGTTTATCAAGGTCCATGTGATTTGGTAGTTGATTTCTTTGAGACAATGGGTTTCAAGTGTCCACGAAGAAAAGGGATTGCAGACTTCTTACAAGAGGTAGGTAGTACAAATCTCATCTCCTTAAATTAATGCCCAACATCAAAACACGTGGTACATAAATTTCTATTGTTGTCACACCAAAAAAATTCTCCATTCTTCATCCTCAATGCACTTTCAGCTCATGAAATCACAGTTTGGCTTCAAAACCATTGGATATTGTGTTCAATGTCAGTGGGATTCAAGAGGATTTAATTAGTTTTCAGTTTTGACTTTGATCTCTACAGGTGACCTCAAGGAAGGACCAGGGACAATATTGGTATGACAAGAACATTCCTTATAAATACGTTCCAGTTCAGGCTTTTGCAGAAGGTTTCAAAAAGTTTCACTTTGGGGAGCGGCTAGCAGAAGAGCTTGCCACTCCTTTTGACAGAACAAAAAGCCATCCAGCTGCACTTGTGACTAAGAAATATGCACTCACAACCTGGGAGATTTTTAAAGCCAGTTTTGCAAGGGAAAAGTTGCTCATGAAACGCAACAGATTTGTTTACATCTTCAAGACTGTCCAGGTTTGGCCTTAATATACACTACCCCAAATTCTCTTGTGTTTCAAGCTCCTAGATAATTTTGATGTTCTATGTAAATCTCCTTCCATTTGCACACTAACCCAAATTCTCATGTATTTTAGGTTCCTAAGTTTTGCATCTCATCAATAGGCACAAATTATGTGATTTTTGTGTAATTCCTTCAATTGAGACAAATAATGATTTTAGCACAACTTTCATTAAGTCACAAAACTTTTGTTGATCAATTTTTTTTTGGGGCAGATTTCAATTGTGGCTTTGATCACCATGTCGGTATTTTTCCGGACAACTTTACACCCAAATACTGTGAATGATGGGATCCTCTACTTGGGTGCCATGTTTTTTGCTGTTCTAAATGTCTTATTCAATGGGTTCACGGATATGGCATTGACCGTTGCACGCTTGCCAGTTTTTTACAAGCAACGAGACATGTTCCTATATCCACCATGGGCATTTGTGCTTCCTGCTTACTTCTTGCGGTTACCTTTGTCTATCTATGAAACCTTCACTTGGGTCATATTCACATATTGGACAATTGGTTTCGCTCCTGAAGCAAGCCGGTAAGAATACATTTCAATTCATTTCCACACTTGTAGTCATAAGTTTTTCCTTTCTCTTCATGCATCTCTTGCTTCTTGCTTTGACCTTCAAGTCCATGTGCATATAATGTAATTTTTCCTTTGTTTTGTTTTGTTTTTGTAGCTTCTTTCGGCAATGGCTTGTGCTTTTTGCAATGCACCAAGTATCGTTGGGATTGTTCCGCCTTGTTTCTTCCGTGGGTCGTATCATGGTGTTGACTCAAAGCCTTGGAGCTTGTTCAATATTGGTTACCTTGTCATTGGGAGGCTTTATTGTATCGAGAGGTAACAACCTTTGCCTATATGCTACTACCTTCCATCCCAAGGGATTGATTATCTATCCTCCCAATTATTTATTTTCACACTTGCTTAAGATGCCTTGTGTTTTTTTTTCCAATGGGTACAATTTTATGAACATTGGTAAAGCTGAAAGTTGAGGGTGGATATCTCATTTGACAACACTTGCACCTTGTGTTGTGTCCCATGTATAACATCACAGCAAACATTCGTGGATGGTGGATCTGGGGCTATTGGATTTCACCATTCACCTATGCACTAAATGCTCTTTCCGTGAATGAGTTTCTTGCTCCACGTTGGGACAAGGTATGTGTGTAAGAACATGTTACACATTAAAGTCCCCATCGATTGATCATCACATTCAATTCCTTCTCTTGTTGTGTTAAAGTGAACATCATGTGTCCTCTCATCCTGACTCATGAGCTTACCTACATAAACCTTGAAAAGACCTTTGCATGCTAGAGAGCATAAGATGAGAACAACTTTCAAACAATTTGTTTTGTGTGTGTGTGTGTGTGTTAGTGGTACCATATGTAAATAATTTCTCATGTTCAAGGTTGAACATTGTCTTTCCACTAGCTACTCAAGTAGTTGCTCCCATCATTGGATTCTTGTGCAAGTGATTATGTACACTAAAAGACATGATGCATTGCAATATTTTGTGGTTGTGTGTCTCAAATGTGTAGCCTCCTGATGGAAATGGACCTCCAGCCCTAACTCTTGGAAGAGAACTCTTGAAGGAACGTGGAGTTTTCCAAAGAGGTTATTGGTATTGGCTTGGCGTGGGAGTCTTGTTTGGATATTCAATACTTTTCAATGTCATGTATACTTTTTTCTTGGGCTACCTCAATCGTAAGTGGAGGGTCTCCATTCCATGAACGTAGATTTATCCCCATGAAACTCTAAACAAGTTTATTTTGATATTTTTCAACTAATAAATGAGAGATTTGATCAAGTTGTACATTATTAAATTTTCCTGATAATATAATGGCCATTACAATGAGAGCATTGTAGGGATCCCTATATACTCTTATTAGTAAAAATACTCCACAAGAAGCATATGATACAACTAGATCTATATTACATTTATTTGGGTTTACATAGTACATGATCTATGCCTTTCTTTCGATGGTTGCAGCTCTTGGCAAGCCCAGTACAGTGATATCACAAGAAGTTTTTGATGAAAAGACTAAATACAACTCCATTGAAGATGGAGGTGGTGATGTGAAAAATGGATCTGATATAGAGACCAACAACAACCCCCATGTATCTCCACAAGAATCCATTGAACGAAAGAGTATGACCCATCAAGCTCTTGAGAAGATTCTTCTACACTTGTACACTTCTCTATGAATGTCAAAGATGTATATGTATTACACCAAGATAGAGTTCTCATCATCCATGCCATGTCCCATGTGACAAGTGGACCATATTTGAAGTTTTTGCCTTCATGACTTGTGTGGCCATATATATACTAACTACTAAGCTCCTCATGCATGTTGGAAATTTGCAAAATGCATATAGGTTTTTCCTCAGTGTTGCAGCGCTTCAGTGTTTCATCGACAGGAGCAAATTCAGATGTGTCAGATGCAATTGCTGAAGCAAAAGGGGTACAACCCAAAAGAGGAATGATTTTACCATTTCAGCCATTAACCATTGCCTTCCACCACATCAACTACTTCATTGACATGCCTGCTGTAAGTCACTCCCTCTCTCTCTTTCTATTCAATAAGACCCAAAAAAAAAAATTGCTCCTTCCCATTGAAATTGAGAGTTATTTGTTCAAGCATTTTTAGAAATCTAAGTCCAAATTTTCTTGGCAAACTTTGTGCTTGCAGGAGATGAAAGAGCAAGGGGTAACTGAAGACAAGCTGCAATTACTAAATGACATAAATGGCGCATTCCGTCCTGGGATCTTGACTGCATTGGTTGGTGTTAGTGGTGCTGGAAAGACAACTTTCATGGATGTGTTAGCAGGAAGGAAAACAGGAGGTTACATTGAAGGTTCAATCTACATTTCTGGACATCCCAAAAAGCAAGAAACATTTGCTCGCATTGCAGGCTATTGTGAGCAGTTTGACATTCACTCACCAAATGTTACAGTCCATGAATCACTACTCTACTCTGCATGGTTGCGCCTTTCCAAAGATGTCAACACGGAAGTTCGAAGGGTAATCAAAACTATGTCTACATACTTTGCTTGCTTAATATATTACATTCTTGCATTCCTTCTGGGGAATTGTTCATGTTGGGTTTTGTTGATTAATATATGTTTAGATGGTACATTCAGAAATTGTATGTGGGGCTTTTGTTGCTTACGCTCTTATCAGTATATTCAGAAATTGTATGTGGGGGTTTTTGTAGATTATGTCTAGATGGGTACATTTGGAAATTGTATGTTTTGTTGATTATGTTTGGATGGGTACATTGGAAATTGCATGTTTTGTTGATTGTTCAAATGGATACATTTGGAAATATTTCCAAGGAGGGAGGTAATTTACGGAGAAGCTTATAACCGAGTTGTGCTTGGGGGAATTGAATAATTGCAGGCATTTGTGGAGGAGGTGATGGAATTGGTGGAGTTGACACCTTTAAGATTATCCCTTGTGGGTCTCCCAGGAGTGACAGGCTTATCAACAGAACAAAGGAAACGGCTCACTGTTGCAGTTGAACTTGTTGCCAATCCCTCCATCATATTCATGGATGAGCCCACATCAGGTCTAGATGCACGTGCAGCTGCAATTGTTATGCGTACTGTTCGAAATACAGTGGATACAGGCAGGACTGTGGTGTGCACAATCCATCAACCAAGTATTGACATCTTTGAAGCATTTGATGAGGTACACAAACTGCTTCGCAAAACATCAAATTTATACTCTCAACAATTTCACCTTTTGTTTTTACATTCATTGCTTTGTGGAATTTTTTGGTTGACATATTTTATGGGAGGATTAAGTTAACATGACTTGGAATTTTTTTTGTTTGTTGCAGCTTTTGTTGATGCAACGTGGGGGTCAAGTATTGTATGCTGGCCCTCTTGGTCATCACTCGCAAAAGCTCATTGACTACTTCCAGGCAGTGGAGGGTGTTCCGAAGATCAAGGAAGGGATTAACCCTTCGACATGGATGTTGGATATTACCACCCCAGCATCTGAGCAGAGGATTGGCGTCAACTTTGTTGAGCATTATAAAAAGTCCTCATTGTACCAGTGAGTAAAATCCCATCAAATTGCACTTTGAAATGGGTCTCCTTTGAAACAGGTCTCTGTATATCGGAGGATCTACTTTGAGCTTAATTTTATGTTGATTGTATGTATATACAGAGGTGCTAATAATAATAGAAGATAGGTGGTTTGAAAGTGACAAAACTATTTTCGATTAAATTAATTCCAATTCCCTGTGGTTTGTACAATTTCTTTTTGCAGGCGTAATGAGGCATTAATCAAGGAGTTAAGTTCACCAGCACTGGATGTGCAAGACATTGCATTCCCAACCAAGTATGCACAACCATTTTGGCAGCAATGCTTAGCATGTTCATGGAAGCAACACAGATCGTATTGGCGTAACCCTTACTACAATGTTGTCCGTATTATACTCTCAACTTTTTATGGACTCTTGTTTGGAACTATTTGCTGGAGGTTTGGCCATCATAGGTACTACTACTACTACTACATACTCTCAAGGCTGCACCTAATGAAATGCTTAATCAATTATAACTTTCACAACCCTTGAATTTACAATCTTGTACCACTCATTGAGTTTCATGGTTTGGTCATGTTTGTGATTGGTATCTGATCTTTGCATTGAATAATCCCTCCTCTGTGTGGTAGCTTTTACTCACTAATTTGATGGACATTTTGGGATCATTGCAGATCATCACAACAAGATGTGTTCAATGTGATGGGTGCTTTGTATGCTTCTACATTGTTCCTTGGTGCAAGTAATACACTCACTGTGCAACCAGTAGTGGCAGTTGAGAGAACAGTGTTTTATAGAGAGCGTGCAGCTGGAATGTACTCCACACTCCCTTATTCCTTTGCACAGGTATTATGTAACACAATTTCTCCTCTTGTTTACTTACGTTGGGTTGTTAAAACTCGTGTTTTTCCCAATCAATCTATTGCTGAAAGAGCTCAATGACAGACTTACTTGAGGTTTCAGCAATCAATTTGGTGTGTTTTTGGTTGAAATTTTGCAGGTGACAGTGGAATTGCCTTATGTATTTCTGCAATCATTAATCTTTGGAACTCTCGTATATTCAATGGTTCAATTTGAATGGACAGCTGCCAAGTTCTTCCTCTTCCTTTTCTTCCTCTATTTCACACTCTTAGTCTTCACGTATTGGGGCATGTTGACAGTTGCCCTTACCCCAAATGCTCAAGTTGCTGCAATCATATCATCAGCTGCCTTTGGAATTTGGAATCTATTCGCCGGCTTTTTGGTTCCACGTCCAGTAAGCTTTTTTAAAAAATTTTGGGTTGCCTGATCACTTCAAAAAAATTGTCTTTGAATTATTTGATGCTAAAAAAGCTTCATGGGTTGATCACACTAAATAGGGTCTTTAGTGTTGGTTGCCTTGAATTTGAAAGAAAATGAGATTCTATTGTTTAAAAAGGGTTACGAAATCGCATTGTCTAGCATCAAATGATTTTGTTTTTGACTTGATAGACAAAAGTCGAGAAAGTTTTATAGGTGTGACAAATTAATACAAGACAAATGAGTTGTGGTGGGAATCATGATTAAAAAACTTGGGTTTTTAATCACAAACTTTGCCAATAATTTGAAGTTGGGTCATTCATGAACCATCTCTAAATTAGCAGACAAAATAGAATCATGATACATTGGGTGTGTGTTGTGTGTGTGTAGAGTTTGCCGGTTTATTGGAAATGGTATTATTGGCTCGACCCGCTTGCATGGACACTCTATGGCTTAGTCAGCTCGCAGTTGGGGGATTTGTCATCAAAAATAGATGTGAATGGATCTTCAATTGAAATTCGCCAATATCTGGCCCAACACTTTGGCTTCCACCACAGCTTCTTACCTTATGTTGCCATTTGGCATGTTGGAATTGTGGTTCTCTTTGGTCTAGTCTTTGCGTACTGTATCAAATTTATCAACTTCCAAAGGCGCTAGTAGACTTGTGATTTAGAGCTCTAGCTAGCTACTACTTCAAATTTCTTTTAGATTTTTGCTTTTTTTCTTTTTTTCTAGTACTAAATTTTCTTTTAGATTTTTTTTTTGGTTTTTTTTAATTAACCTTGTATTAAGAGACACCATGCATACAGCACAAATTGTAATTGCAATTGACCCACTTCTTATTGCAGAGTTTGGACATTTGATTTGTCTAAAGTTTGAAAGGGTATATCGAGGGGGTGTGTCAGACCCCGTGTCATGATGCGGGTATCACAAATGGCACCAAATCCTTACCCTGGTTTTCAGGGTGGTTCTTTAATCTCATAACCTTCTGCTTCACTCTCAAAAAAATGACTGAACCACTTTCAATATATAACTGACAATTCATTTATTTAATTATTTATAATTAAATAATTAAATAATTTTTAAAAATAATAATAAATTAAAATAATGAAAGAACAGACCCACAATTCTTTGCTGGTTCTTTCATGAAAACCACAAGTTGTTGTTGGAGTT
>Ga0116228_10006613_pt1 | contig 10342 bp, 8 predicted proteins | sample S1TSphfallax_2_FD_89694 | JGI IMG/M metagenome (GOLD analysis project Ga0116228, IMG submission 89694) | Host-associated microbial communities from peat moss isolated from Minnesota, USA - S1T2_Fc - Sphagnum fallax MG | ecosystem: Host-associated > Plants > Peat moss > Unclassified | place: USA... | reverse complement strand
TTTTGGAAGTGGTGCTGTTAGTTGGAGCAGTAAGAAACAACCAACAATTGCATTATCTAGCACGAAGGCAGAATATAGAGGTGCAGCAATTGTTGCATGTGAAATAGTTTGGTTACAGAAACTACTTTCAGATTTGGGATAGTCAATGGATGTTCCTGTTGTCATTTATTGTGATAACATTAGTAGCATACTACTTGTTAACAACCCGGTCTATCATGCTAGGACAAAGCACATTGAGGTGCACTACCACTTTATTAGAAAAAAAGTTCTAGCAAAAGAAATTGACCTTATCCATGTCAGTACTAAAGATTACGTTGCTGACATTTTCACAAAGGCTTTAGGTACGAGACAAGTTAAAGGGATTTCGACAAATGCTTGGTGTACTAGAAGTGGATTTGAGCTTGAGGGGGAATGTTAAGAATTCAAGCTCAACTAGTTAGGTTTCATTAGTTATTGGAGTAGGAAAATAACTAGGTTACTTTTACAAGGTTGAATTACTTTCTTTACTTATTTTAGTTTGGTTATTTATGGTTTGGTCTTGTAGTTAAATACCTTGGTGTTGATGGTTTGTTTCTCTTTTTCTTCATTGCACAAGTTTGTGTATTTCATGTGACAAGAACCTTGAGGAGTTCTTGATGTTATGTTTTGTGTTGTGAGCATTGTGTTATAGTTTTCTTTCAATAAAGTTCTATGTTTGCACTTGAGTAGATATCCTATTTGTTAACATTGGAAAGGCCTCACCAAGTTTGATTTAATAAAGTTGATTTTGTAATTTTGAGACTGAGAATGTGAAAAATATTATTGAATTTTTGTCTTACGTATTGTTGTTGGAAATTCAAACAAATTGCAAAAAAGGGTTTGGAAGGAAAATTCAATTAAGTGCATTCAAACTTGGGCCAATGACATAAGGTACATTTGTGTTTATCATAATTTAAAACAAATATTAAGATATCATGTGTATAAAAATGAAGAAACATTATAGTTGCACAATATTATTAATTATGTATCATTACTTGATATGTTGTCATGATTTACATAGAAATATTCAATTCCATGTGTATTGAACATCAACGTTAGTATTAACATATTTTTTTTACAAAATTAAACTTTATTTTAAAATTAAAGTGTAATATTTATATGCACCAAAAAAAACCATTCATTTATACAAAGAAAATTTACATGTAATTTAATGTTATCATAATTTTAAATAAATGATACAATATTATATGTATAAAATGAAGTTGCCTATTAGTTGTTTAACCTAGTTGAAAAAGATAGTTGCAAATAAAATTGTATTTTTTCCATCCTCTAGTACATTTATCATCCAAAATAGTTGAACACCAATCAATGTCTTGACTGTGTACCAACTAAAAAACCTTAGATGCTAAGAATATTTCAAAAATGACCCCTTAGTTGAAACATGCTTCACATTGTTTTACCAACATAGTTGGAAGTTCAACTTGGAAACATTGTTCATGTCGAGAATATTTGGCAAATGACCACGCAGTTGAAAAGTGTTTTCAACTATATACCAATATAGTAAACAAATCAACTTAATTCGTAATTGCCATAATTTTATTTAAAAATTTAGTTGAAACATAGTTGCAAATGTCATGTAGTTGAAAACTTTTGATTAAAAAAAGGGGTTTTTCTACTAGTGAATCACCTCCTCCTAAAGCATTCTAAAAGGATCATATCACATGGTTGCTTCATGTTACATTTGGCCATGATCTTTATAAGCATATTGAAATTGTGGTCATTCCATGGGATTGACTTGAATGTTTTGTGCAAAGGGAATAAAACAATCCAAAATTCCCTTGCTAATTTACAAGGACAAAGGAGCACAAGCTTTGCAATCCCCTAAACATATTGACACACCCAAAAGCCAACTTTACATCACTTGTTTTTAGGTAAGGAAACAAAGAGCAAAACATTTGATCTATGGTGTAATCTTTGTTTTTCATTTCTATTTTGGCTTAAGTTTCTGATGTGGTGTGTTTTAGTTTTGCAATTATGGCATTGTTAACCATATGCCAATTTTGGCAATGTTGGTCGTCACATATAATATATTCCTTCCAATCTCCCTTTTCTTTTTGAATCCTATGTCTTTTGCAAAGATTTGATGTTGTACCTTGATTTTATAATCTTGTGAAAGTTTGCTACTAAGCATCCTTTCATGATATATAAATTGAATTGAGGTATTAATTGTCCCATTCTATTGTGACCATTCACATCTCAATTTTTTAAATAATTAAATACTATGTGGATGAATTTATTGTTCAAGGCTTGACGTGAATCTAGAGCTCATTGCCTATGTCATTTTGTTGCAAGTTTTTATATAACTTTGGATTCGGAAACTACACCAATGTATTCATGGAAGACATGCAATTCAATTACTATTGTTTACACAACAAAAGTGAAAGCAACATTAAGTGAATGGAACAACCAATAAGAAGAAGGGGAAAAAGGCTTTAGTGGAGTTCCTGGAATCCAACCATCAATCACAATAGATGATTTGTATTTCAAAGACAATGTGTGGTATGTCCATTAAGTGTGGTTGTCAAAGAGCTTTCATTGCAAAACAACCATATTTGGACTAGAGCCTGTGTCAGTTGATATACCTAAATGCAAAACGTGAAAACAAGGAAGGTCAAATATGCCATGGGAAAGATGTTATTGGATATCAACATGTTCTAAGTTCCTAATTGTCAAATTGTATGAATGCACACTTAATGGGGTTGCTATGGCAAGTCCTATCCCCAATTCAAGTAATGACTCATCACAAAACACATGTTAGAGAAATGGCATTGAAAAATGAACCTATGACCTGAGACACCTTTTTTCTACCACCAAATATGAGAAACTTGGCACAAAAGCAAGTTGATGAACTATGGAATAAACACTACAAGGACCCAATCAATGTCAATATGTGGGTTCTAAATTTTTTTGATTAAGTTTTCTTTTATTTTCAACATGCCCCTATGGACCTTAATTCACAAACCCAAGATGACATTCCATTCACATTAGGAATTCAAACTTCATGGTAGTTGGAAATTATTCAAAAATTTGGGCATGGTAATTCAATATCTTTTGATGCAACATTAGCATTAATCAAAGCAATGTATGCCACTTTTGCTATTGTATGAAATGCCCCATAATTAATATGGTCCACAATGTTGTAACTAATGTTGGCTCCATGTTCTTTGTAGTGCCTTTTGTACACCCTAATGGTGTTTGATGAATGGCAAAATGGGATACTAGTTGCATTCATTGTCATTGGAAAAAGTTGAAAAAATGACGTTGACCTAGTTCTTTGAGCACTATCAAAACATATGCCAAACACTTGGATGCCTAATGTTATCCTTGTTGACAATGTTCAAGCTGAAATCAACGTGTTGAGGTTTGATTGAATCCCAAAATCTACCTACAATTCCATGTTTATCAATTGTGTATTATAATGCATACTTTGTTGCAAAACAAAATGGTGTGGTAAATCATACTTTGCTGCACAACATACTTTGCCACTTGAATTATGTTTATTTTGCAGAGCATTAGTTTCTATCAAAAAGCATGGTATATTTCATGCCATATTGACATTCATAGACACTTTATTAAACTATTGCAAGACCTAATTTCTATAGTTGATGTTTTCCCATGTAGCAATGTTTGGCTAGGGGCCAAAGTTTCTTTTTATGTTTGTGGCATGTGCACAAAGCATGAGCAAACAATGTTGTAAAAAAATTACAAGTGCGGAAGACCGAACAAAAATATTATCTTCTTTAGGGAAGATCATGTATTCATGAACTTGTCCACTAGATCATGATCTTGTTTTATGGGCACAACTACAAATAGACATTATGGCAACCAATTACCCCAATGCATCTTGATTCATTGCATACCTTAAAAACCATTGGATGCATGAGGTGACAATGTGGTGTGTTGGCAATTGCAACATTCCACATGAAGGGCAGGACACCAATGTAGGGTGGAATCATTCCATAGCAACATGAAATGAATCTTTTTTTCTTCTAGAAAACAATTTACTGGACATAGAATGGGTTGGTTGATTTTCAATCTTGTTGGAGGTGTTCTTACTCACTATTGGTACAATGTGCAATTTAAGTTTTTTAAGGATGTGAAAAACAAGAAACAAGAAGGCATTGTTGCTTTAATTGTGCTAAGGGCTCGAGATATTCCAAATTCCAATGTTTTATAGAAAGGACATTGCGTTTGTCGCATCCATCAACCACACACCCAAAGTATGGACCAGTCACGCTTCATCATTTGAATGGCCACAATGTAATTGCCCACTTGCAAAACAAGGAATTACATGTAAATATGCCATGAATGTATTCAAAATGCTACACCTTAGCATTCTAGACAATGCCATTGTTAGGGGTACATGCACATTCCATGGAGTAAATAAGGGTCCTCTAGTAGCTAGACAAATGGTTTCTAATGACCTCCCTAATAAAAACCTAACATTGAAAATAAAATTGAAGACATTGGTAGCTTGGAGATGACAATCGCTACTACCCATATCATCTTTTCCAAGTTTCTTTCGTCATTAAATTATTATTATTTTATTGTTTCATGTGTGCAAGTGTTTTTTTTCTATGTTTTTGTTTTGTAGATTTTTTATTTAGATTCCTCTACTTACAATACTAAATTTCATCTTTCATCTTCAAACAATGTAATGTAATTTTTTTCCTTTTTTATTTTTTTCCCCCCTTGTGTGTCTATTCTTTTTTTTTTACTATTTTTGTTATGTCTACTATTGATGAAACATCTAGGAAGAAATAATGTAATGAAAATTCTATACAAAAAAATGTTGAAATTTTGAAACAGATCCTACCTTCATCTTTTTCTTTATCCAATGAATTCTTTGACTTACATCCTTATGGTTTTTGTCCTACTACACCTTTTATTACACCTTCTTTGACTACTAATGTCTTTGATGAATTGTTGTGGTCCACTAATGGAAATGAAATTTATGTGCAGTGCACTGAACTTCATTCATTTAATGTTTCCTTTTTTGTTGATAAACCTCATGTTAATTCCATTTAGTTGCATCTTAATATTAATAAGCCTCCTTTTCATTCTATTGTATTACATTTTGAATCAACTAGTGATTCTTGTGGGCATTTTTTTAACCTTTACATCAATTTACATTTAGAAGACAAGTTTGATTTCTTTCCCAATGCCTCCACATCTACATTTGTTTTTGATCCTTGCAATGAGGTTTTTATTTATGTACCTTCTCCTATGCCTCCTCTTGTATTTGATCTAGGTTTCCATTTCAATTTTGATGTTTCTTTTGCATATTTTCCTTTTATTCATGTTAATGTGCCATTAGGAATGAAGTTGTTGAAAGGACTAATTATGAATTTCCTCTTAAGGAGTCAATTTTGAAATCTTGATTTCTTGAAATCAATAATGAGTTGGAAAATGTTAACAAGGGAAGTTGAAAAGTGAGCAAACACATCAAGCTTTGGGCAATGAATGTGTTCAATGAATGGAGATCGTTTCGTGGTTTTGACACAACGAAATTTGTTATTGATTTGCTTGAAGATGAAAGTTTGGTCAAGGACCTTGGAGATATGTTGTCATCTTTTGTTTTGTACGTTGAAGATCAAATTGGTAGCCTACATCCTCCAACCAAGTACAACTCTTTACCATTTCTTAAAAGTTTTTATAATTGGGTTTTAATTTCATCATGTGTTTTTCTTCTTTCTATTTTGTATATGCTTATATAACTTATGTGTTTTTTCTTTCTATTAGGTTTAAAATTTATGTTAAGGTTTTAGGTTTAAGGTTTATTTGAAGGTTTTAAATTTGGGGTTTATGTTGAGGTTTCAAGTTCTTATTTATTAAAAGCATTTCTTGTATACTTGATGTTTCTTTCTAGTTTTAGGTTGAGGATTTTTGTTTAGGTTTTAAGCTATTTTATCTTTTCTAACTAGTTTGTGCTTGTGTAGGTTTAAGGTTTTGCTAGGTTTCTTGACTTGTTTTTTTTGCACCATTCAAGCCTTAATATGCATTATTGAAAGACTTATTAAATAAATGTAGGAATAAAAAATCATGGAATCAGGTAAAACACTTGTAATTGCCTTTAACATATTCACGGATGTAAGGTAGCATCATGTGAAAGTTGTTGGAAATGAAACAACTTTTCAAGTGTCGACTACTAGTCTTGGCAAATAAATCAAGAAATATAACATTCTATCCATTGAAAAAAAACAAAGGATGTTGGCACAAACAACATGTCAACCTACATCTCCTTCCAGTTTGAATTTCAAATTTGGCTATTTTTACATGCAAAATCATTTGATCAAGGGGTGATTTAAATTTTGTAATGTTGATTTTGGTGAATTTAATTTGTTTTCAATGCCTATTTTGATTGTTCTAAGGTTTCGTTAAGGTGTTTCCAAGAATTAATAGATTGACATCACCTGGTGTTTTGCTAATTGACTTAAGCTTGTTGTTGACTACCCAATTGTTGATATTATTGTGACTTTAAAAAAACTTGTTCATCATCGTCCTACTTCTTGGCCTATTGATAAGCCTAGACCACATCCACTATTCTTGCAGTCTAAACCTAAATGGAGGTTTCTAATGATGTTCAATTCATTATTACTCCAATTAATCAAAACCAATCACATCTCATTTTGGACAAATTCACTAATGATTTTCCAAATTTGACAAATAAGGTATTTTCAAATAAAATTAGCCATATGTTGGAATCATTCGAATGGGGGACGCACTTGTGCCTCATGAATACGGGATGGAGGTAACTGGTCATTAAGATCCAATTTCATATGTATGGAAAGTAAATTTTTAAATATTTTTTTTCTTTTTTTTGTTTTCATTTGCTTTTGTTTTGTATTTTTGTTTTGTTTTTTTATTTCTATCATCTTCCTTTTATGTTCTTGTTGTTTATTGTGTGCGTAGGTGTAACCAAATAAATAAACATCTTTGAAATCGGGCCAGGCACTGTGTTATTAGTGGAGATTTGAGATCTAATCAATTGCTATGCTATGCAGAAACATTTGTTGAAGAGATTGTTGCCTATGGGATAACAAAGGTAAGTAGTTGCAATTTATTTTTGAGGTTGTGTTTTTTATTGAAAACTATTTTTTGTATTTCATTTTGTTGAAAGTTGCATGTAGATATGCTTATTATTATTCCAATGGAGCGAATCTACAACAATTCCAAAATCCATTACAAATTACTTTGAAGATAATGTGAAAGAACTTAAAGAAGCAACTTAGGTTTTTTTCCAAAACCACTTTAAGGTTTCATGATAATGTTTGTCATATTTGGCTCTAAAGTATTGTATGTTTTTTTCTTTCATTGTTGAGGTTTTTTTTGAAATGCAAGTTCATTATTATGTTAAAGAAGACATAGTTGTTGATGGAGCTAGTGATATCAATTTTGTCACTATTTTTGTTGCTATGAAAATTCATTATCATCTTATGAATGATGGCCTTTCTACTACTATGTTGACTTCTAGAATTGTTGGCGGTCTTTCTTCAGTTAGTGTTTTTACAACTTTTATTTCTATGAATACCATGAATGTTACCTATTGTTGCTTTTGCAAATGAAGAAAATGTCTTTGTACATGCACCAAATACTAGTGGATCTACAATTGATTTTGAAGACACATTTTGGAACATGTTCGAAAAAGAGTTGCCCAAGTACAATAGGTTGGATGCCATATTTCCACAGCCACCGCTTCATATTATCAACATTAACACAACATTTGGCCATGTCTTCAACAACCTTCAAAATTGTCCTATTAACATCACTTACGTTGCTAATCTAAAATCAATTCTTGCTTTAAAATTACTAGGCATTGTTGATAATTCCTAATTTTCCAGCTTTTCCATAACATGAGATTTTATTTTTTGTTGTTGGTAGTAAATGGACAATGGTCAAGCACATTATTGAAACTTTGTTGTCTCAACAAAAATCTCCTTACTATAACACAAGCACAATAAAGATTTTAAGGGAAGAATGTGGAGAGGATGACAAAATGAAGAACATCTTGATTTCATGAGGATGCATGTTTGAGATTGGGTATTTTTTTATTTGGGAACTTTGTGTTGACTATTGAATTTCAGTAGTTGATTGCTTTTGAGTTTTTGAAATTTCTAAGTATCTGGACTTTTAAGTTTTTAGAATTTATGTAGTTTAGAATTTTTGGAGTTTCTTTAGTTTTGAGTTTTTGCAATTTTTATGGTTTGGAGTTTCTAGAGTTTCTAGAATTTTGAAGTTCTGGAGTTTCGAGTTGGGAGTTTCTAGAGTTTTTAAAGTTCTAAGTTTTGTTGTTTTGAAGTCCAAATTTTTGGAGTTCTATTGTTATTAATTCTATAGTTTATTTCTTTTCTGTTTTGTTCAGTTGCGATTAGTGAGTTTGGGAATCTGATTTTTGGAGTTTTTGAGTTGTGTTGTTTTGTGATCAATGAGTTTGAGGTTTGTACTTTGGTGCAATTCAGATGAGTGAAATATAGATGCTTGAACACTGAAAGTGTTGATCCACATAATCTTACCCTAAATGATTTACATCAAGTGCATGTTTTACCAAAACAAGATATTCTTAATTTCTATTGCATTTGCAGATTTTACCTTTTCTGAATAAAAATGATTTTTTGAATTTGCAAGGATGTGGTGGGGCAAGACTTGGTAGCTTTGGATCTGAACATGACATGACCAATCTACGACTAGAAAGATTTGAAGACGTTGATATGGGATCAGAACCAGCTGAATGACAAAGCATTCTCCCAGCATATCCATCACCTTGTAAATGCTACTCTTGAAGAGCTTCTCACATGACTTTTGTTCATCATTGTCTTCACCGGTGCTTGCTGCATCCTTGAATTTTGCTAAATATTCTTCAATTCATGTGCTGTGGCATTAAACTTGTACCACAGGAAAAGGTACTTGACTGTGCTTTGCCTTCTAAATTTTAGAGGGTTTACAAGAGTTGGGTGACTGGCAGCACCCAGGTGTTGGTTGGAACCTTGACACAACGTCATTGGTGACTTGCCTGTATTGGTGCACAAGGAGTGCAGGGACAATATTGGGTGTCAGAATTGTTCAAGGGAGAGGAGGGAGTTACAACCCTAGGTTGCAGAAATGCTAGTAATGCAGTTGCCAGAGAGGAGGGGTGTGGCAGGAAGGCTGCAGGTTACTGCAGAGGGAGAGGGGAATATTCCTACAAAACGGAGTGTAATGTCTGAGGTGTTGAGGTGGGATGTGGTGATTCCATCAATATTATGGGAGCATTGGAGAGAAGAGCCTTGGTGTCACATAAACAAGAGAGGTATTGTGCAATTGTTTTGAGTCATAATGTTTTTAGTGCAAACAACAAACACCACAACAGCCAAGATTGAGTACTGTCTACAATTTGACCCCAATGTGGATGATGAAGACAACTGGGGGCATAACACTGTGTGCACTGGCTGTGTCTGATCTTGAACTAATTCACAGAATCTGTTTGATATGCTCATATCAAATCTATATCCCATACTAGTTAGGGTTTGTACAACTTTTAACAAAACACCGACTTCCATATTGATCAAGCAAGAGGTTCCACCAAAGTGTGTAAAACTCTTCTGGAAAAGCAAAAACATCCTAAAAAATTCCACCATCAGATCCTCTTGTGAGTTTCGTTGAACAAAGCTCCACATTGAATTTGTGTGCAATTCGTTTTTGCTTGGGGCAATATGGATTGGATTCATGTATGAGAAGATTTGATTTGTTAACCAGTGAGAAACACCTTCCCACCTCGAGCAACTTCAGTTGATTTCTTGATTGCAAGTTGGAACTCAGCAAGATCATAAGTCTCACCCTCAAGAGGTACAATGATCTTGGCTTCGATGAGCTTCGAAACTTTGTCAACGTACTCTTCGAATCTCTCAGCTTCCGAATTGCGAAGAGCCCATCCGGCTACATGAACACCTCTGAACAAATCTCCCACTCCTAAGGTTGCATCCCAGCCTGCCAACACTCCATAAATGAACACTTGACCTCCATCTCTCACACTTGCAGTGACTTGTTTTGTGAACGTGCCAGCCACAGCGTCAAGAGCTGCGTATGCGAGTTTCCCCCCCGTGATTTCTTTCACTCTTGTTGCTACATCCTCATTATCCGTGGAGATAACTTCATCCGCACCTAGCGCCTTCAACTCCTCCTTCTGTTCTGCACGCCGTACAATGTTGATGGTTTTGATGCCCCAATGTTTTGCAAGCTGTATCAATTGCCGGCCAAGCACGGAGCCCGCTGCTGTTTGCAAGACGTACTCACCTTTCGGAACCTTGAGATCGGTCAGAATGCCATA
>Ga0116228_10006612_pt1 | contig 10343 bp, 5 predicted proteins | sample S1TSphfallax_2_FD_89694 | JGI IMG/M metagenome (GOLD analysis project Ga0116228, IMG submission 89694) | Host-associated microbial communities from peat moss isolated from Minnesota, USA - S1T2_Fc - Sphagnum fallax MG | ecosystem: Host-associated > Plants > Peat moss > Unclassified | place: USA... | reverse complement strand
GAAAAAGACACCAATTAAAATGAAACTTAATTAACAAAAAAAAATTAAAAAAAAAAAAATATAAAAAAAAGAAAAAAAAAGAAGGGGGCCAATAAAAAAAAAAAAAAAAAAAAAAACTAATGCAAGCACTATATAACCTAATCAACAAAGAAACTCAACAAGCTCTCACAATCGTGTGTAACTACAAAACCAAGAAGTTGATTCACCAAGGCAACAAGCAAAGTGTTAAAAGCTTGAGTTTGGGTAGGTTAGTTCAAGAGAAAAAAAAACATGCATGATGATCAACAAAGGAAAAAAAATTAGTAGTCAAACTTGAAAAGAGAAAAGAGCACGCATGATGATGCTCTTAGACTAGGTTGGCTACAAATTGGGCTAGGTAGGAGTAAGTTAGTTCAAATTTCATTGATCCCACAATGCAATTGACTTGGCACATGTTTTGGACTAACCTCAATCTCACATCATTTTTTTTTCAAGATTTTTTCAGATTTAACACTTAATCAAGTCTTTAGTAAGGTTGCGTTTGTGGTTCCTTAATTTGTAAATGCACCTTGAACCATCGTCATCATTCCCTTCCTTGTTAGAAACGTTAAAGAAAAAAATGCAATGCTCAAAAAAGATACTTCCTTTGCAAGAGCAAACCAATGTTAGTTTGGAAAATACATCTCCTTCCTCAGGTACCAATGATCCAAAGAAAGCAAGTAGTTAATGAGGTATTCAAGGAAGTAGGGGAAGTCGTAATTATTGGCAATATTTTTTCAATTTATAGGAAACATGCATTTGTGTTTACACCAAAAAAAGATGAAAATCACTTTTTAAAAAACGTAAAACTATGTGTACATTTTTAAGGAAAATTTTTGTTGTTGTTAGGTACATGTTTCCAATGGCAACCACAATCATTTTATTGGATGAGGGATGGATAATGAAAAGATGAGTGAAAGATGAGTTTCAACATAACCAAGAGTAGTTTTGAAATTATCTTTCATGTTGCTACAACAACAAATTCCTTTGTGTTGAATGCAAAAGACTAAACTTCCCATTGAATTTACATTTGCCTTTTGTTTTGATGTTATTGTTTCTTTTATCTCTTTTGAGGTTCTTTTCCACCTCCTTTCTCCCATGTGTGTTATCATGTCTCCTTAGGTGGGTTTTTGTGGTTTTTTCTTGCACTTTGTTGTCAACATTAGGTGGTATCATGGTTGAGTCATCCTATTTTATTGGGGATTTTTTGATCAAAACTAAGTATACAGTGTTGATTTCTTATAATTAAAATTAGTTTGCAATTAATTGGTGAAGTTAGTGGGGTGGTTACAGAGTAGATAGTCTAATTTTTGGTGTCATAGGGGTAATATTTATGGGGTACCTTTAAGTTTGGTATAATATGTGTTGAGGTTTGATTGAAAATTTTAAAAGAAACTCGTTTAATTAAACTATAACACTTGAAAAGTCAAATTTAAAAAATTGAAGATAAAATGCCACCATTTCATTACAAGGTGGACTTTTCAAATGATACAAGATGGATGATAATAGTCCATAAAATGTGTTATGGACTTTTATTACGTAGTAAACATGTTTTAATTGTTGATTTTGTTTTCCTAATATGATTATGATGTTATTGTAATCCTAAAATAAGGGATTCCAAACAAATTTACATTTTAATTTATTAGGATTTTCCAAGATTACCATTAGTTTAAAAAGTCCATAACTTATTGAAATGGAAAATTTGATAAATGTTTGTTTATAAAAAATGGCATTATTACCCAACATAACATGTGTTAGTTATAAAATTTCAAAAAATTCATGTTTTTGCTTCCAAATTTTCCCCTAATTGATCAAATCGGAACACATGTCATAATTTGAAAACTTGTAAGTTTAGGGTTTAAGTATTCTTCTTGCTCCCTGCCTTCAAATGGACTAATTTGCATTCCCAAAACATCAAATACTTGCATTCAAAATCTTGAAAAAAAAAAACTATGGATTTCAAAATTTGCCACTTTTGGTCTATCTTAATGTGCAATCACCCTATTGACAAAAGGATAACATAACAACATTATTTCACATCTATTGTTCCATACAAAGGTAGCCTACCTATTTAGCCACCATAATTATTAACCTACCTTCCTATATTTATTGCCCAACCTACTTAGACTCCATGACGAAAATTTTCAAATACATGCCCTCCTCTTCTTTTTTTAAACATTTGTGGTACCCATTGGGTATATCACAAGAAAAGAATAAATTAAAAAAATTTGAGCAAGGCATTCCCAAAATAAGCACCTTCCTCATTCCCCCCTGCCCCCCAATTTTTTTAGTGGGTATTGCCAAAAAAAAAAAATTGCCAATGTTTTATGCAATGTCACACCCTTGAAGCATGGAAAACATTTATCAATGTTTTGGGCAATGTAACATCTTTAGAACATGGCATTCTACAAACAAGTGGCCTTTGCTTTCAAAATGCCTTGTTACTCAACAATATCCTTAATAAAAATAATCTTTAATTTCAATTACTAAACATTTTCATAATAAAAAAACCTCCAATTATCATTGTTTTAATGTGTTGTGCAATTGTTTATGTTCTTTTCACAATGAAAAATTGTGTCCATGAAAACTTTACTACCTCGCAATTACGTGTTCAATGCAACTCTAATATAATAAATGTGTACCTATGCTACATTTGTCTCATAAAAAATAAGGTGTTTTAAAACAAACTGCTATGTTACAAATTCACAATTCAATGATAATCACATATTACCTACAAAATGGAATTACATATAATCTGAATCACCTTATATATTATAGTACCTTTACCATTTCAGCACCAAATTGTTGAATATTTAATTAAATTTGAAATCTTAACTTCAACACTTGATTTTCTAATTTTGAAATTTTAGATAAATAATGATTATAACAAATAATAAATAGGGTCTTGCCATTGTTGTATAATAGTCTAATGTGTCTATAATGTTTTAGATTTAGATCACTGTCATGGGAGGTCTTCAAATCAAAACCTAATAGTTGAGTTTTTTTATCCTTCACAACTAATGTATAACTAAATATCCACAAATTTCAAATTTGCACAAAATATGCAAAAGCATGTGACACATGGTTGTAGTGTTTAATAAATCCTAATACTTACATCTACAGTTATTATGCACTTGTGCCTAGTGTTAAAAATATATATATAAAGGATGAATAAATATATGATTTTAAAAAAAAATTAAGCTTATTGGTTTCTTGTGAGACAATTAAAAAACATGATCCTTTTTGTATTTTTGGCTTTTAGTTCCAAAACAAATCCAAGCTTTTTTTTAAAAAAATTCCTTTGATAGCATGGAATGAAAACATTTGATTTTTTGTTGTTCATTTCTTTGTCTAAACCATATTTATATAAAAATTGAAACCATCAAAGTCTTATTTTTAATGATTGTGTGAAATTATAAAAACTTCTAGTTTTTACTTGTAATGAGTAGAATTATTCAACTTCAACACTAATGTTATCTTGTGCATATTATCCATCATACTTGTGGGGAACAAGCATGCAAAAGTAGGCCAAACAAATATCCCTCAACATTACAATATTTTATTTTTTACATAAATGTAAGAAAGTAAATTGAAAACCTCTTCAAAGATGGTTATGGAACCATCCTACACTTCATTAAGTTTATAATAAATTAAATACCAAGTTTTTTTTGTAATGGTGTAAGAAAAATATGTAATAAGTAAGTTTTTAATTAGTTGCTAAAATTACCTTGCATTTAAAATTTTAGCAAAATAAAGTCTTTACTATGCAAAACTTTTAAGTTGCCATCAACTTGAAGCTACCAAAAATTATTTTCATCTACTTCAAATCAATTTGGGACACCTATTTATATTTATTTGCATTTTCAAAATTTCACTTAATTAAGAGCATATAACATATTATTATTATATTAAAGTCAAAAAACATTTTCATATTGATCATTAAATGAAAAAATACTTCAAGTTTTTATATATTAAGATTTACTTTATGGCTACTTTCAATTTTAAAAAACAAGGATCATAAATCGCCTTAATTTAACATGTTTACACCCAATGCATACATATATTATATTACTAAGTTTTTGGTTTGTATGCAATTAAAATGAATTATTAATTATGAACTTTGATGATGCAAGTCTCAAGGCATCCAAGTTCAATAGACTTCTATGTTATTGAAACAACGAAAACCAAAATAGGTTTACATCTACATGTGAGGAAATTCAAAATCAATGCACTCCAATTTTCCTTATGACACCATACTTTGAATTTAAACAATTGTTTATAAATGTAAAGCTTGTAGTTTAATTGTTATAAGGTCATGGCATGTGTTGTTTATATTGCATTTTAATGATAAGTTAATAATGATGATGTATGTACTTATTAGTTACATTATAATTGCATAATACTCCTACTTGAATATGAAAATATAATTATTTTTCACATTGCAACGAGGTTATTTTTACATTGCAAATGTGCAAACATCATTCCACATTTAACAACTATTAAATAAGATACATACCAAAAAAAAGGATTTCCATGCCAGATGCTATAAATGTTCGTATGAATATTATATTTTTCTAACTTTAAATATTAACACACACAATTATTGGAGCAAAATGTTTGTTATTATTTATGCAATGGACTTACATAATGTGTTTCATGATGTAAATTTATTATTTTCAATTCCAATAGGTGAAAATTAATATCATCCATAAATGAACATTAATTGCAAAATAATTTCATTAACAATTTGATAAATTGTAATTTAAAATTACATTGATTGAATTCAAGTTAGAACATAATACCATTGGAAATTTCATTAATCACAAAACAATAATTCAATCTTGGATTATTTGCAAGTGAGTTGTAACGGAGATAAATATATTTCATTTGTTAATGGATGAATGAAAAGTCATGCAAGCATTATGTTTGACCACAAACACTTGCATGGGAAATTAACATGAACATAAAGATGCAAAGTAATTATAAAGTAGATATAAAAGACAAACAATCTAAATTTGTAAATGGATGAATGTTAAAGCACGCAAAGATTCCATTCATCTACAAACATTTTTGCAAGAAATTATGGACAACTAGTTGAAAAAAAAGTTGTGCAAAATTGCATGTTTTTTCATAATACATGTTTACATATATAGTTTTGGTGTGTTTGATGCAACTACCACAACTCACTTAATAGCACTAAAATCATAAAAGTACCTTGAATTACAAATGATTACCACAACTTTAAAATTTAGATGCAAGCCCAATTGTAAAGCCCCCAATTTGTTGTTGGTTATAAGTGATGGTTTTTTAATATCATTATTATTTGTGATATTTTTCATGGTCATCATCTTTCACGAAATCCTTGTCCTTTGTTGGACCTACCTTGTAAGGCAGGGATACTACATTGAGAATCATTATAGAGTATAATAACTTCAAGGAATTTTACCCCCCAAAAACTAGGTGAAATGATTCATCCTAATTTGGTTGGAAAAAAATTCACATTCATCTTTTGACATTTTGTTTTCTCCTCAACCTTCTCAAATGTGCACCTAACCCTACACGACTTTATCACCAATACATAACCCACAAAACTAAGTATGAAACTATATTATCCAAAATTGGTTATGGCACACATCATATGCAAAATTATGTTTTTTTTTTGAAATGTGACAATGTGATTGAAAACATTGAAATACACATTTGTTCTTTATTTGATTTGAATTTTTGCACAAATGTGAAAATAAATATGAAAAGGGAACATCTAATCAAATTTGTTTTTTGAAAAAAAAATCATTAGATTTCCAAAAAGTTGAAACATGTTTATTGGTTTTGGTTTAGTAATTTTTTTTTAAATGTTTAAATAGGTTCCTAGGATATGTCATCATTTAATATGAGATCCTTTTGGGTTCTTCATAACTAATGTGATGTTAAAAAATGAAAAAAATAATCATGACAATTTTCTTTTACAACATGATGATGTACATTAAAATAGATTTATTTTTTATGTTTTCCCTATTATGACCAATTTATCGTATAATATCAATTCTTGATATTAAATTAATGTAGGGCCATTGTGTATAACACACCTTATTTCTTATGTTTGCATTTTTTGTCTTTGAATATATTCATGATACTTGCGTTTTCTTGATAAATTATGACCTTTCGCACTTCTATTTTTTTGTTGACTAGAATGTGCAACAGAGGTCAAAATTTATTCTTTTGAACTTCATTTATTTACATAAGGAATAATTCCTTAAAGGATTGTCATATTTTTTCAATATCCCCCCTCTTTTATTGCTATTCTTCACCACATCATTTTCTTTTTAAAACCCCTTTTTTTTTGTAATTATTTTGTCATTATATTCTTTAAATACCATGGTTACAACAAAAGATTTTCCTTGTATGCCAAGTGAAATCACTAGATTTTGAATGAATTCACTGGTCGAATGAATAAGACCTAGTGGGGATGTAGTGAATTCATTGGTTTAGTGAATAAGACCTAGTGGGGATGCAATGAATTCACTAAATTATTGAATGAGAATTAATGAATTGCACCCACATTTTGTAATAATGCCTCCCATTGATCATTCACTACAAGAAATTATATATTTTTAAAAGATTCCACTTTGAACTAAAATGTCCATGTTGACCACAAGGGATATTCATTTCAATTTGAGGTTTGGGGCATGAAAAACACATGGTTTTTTTAAATGATAATTTTGCTTGAAGTGACCTTTTTGACCAAGTTTTAATATTAGCATACAGTAAAAAAGGATTAAATTGACAATGGTCAAAGTTTAATCAAATTGGCCATACCTACCAAAAAATGCCAAATCTAGACTACCTTTTTATAACACATTTGTTCAATGGTCTTTTTTAATTAAAAAAAATTATAGCCTTTTTAAATTTCAATGAGTATTGATGAAACTAAAAAACAATACTATTATTGTTACCAAATAGATAATAAATAATGTTGAATTTGAAATAGGAATAAATATGATATGGTATAAAACATGGTTTGTGCAAAACACCATTGGCAAGGAACTTACAAAGGTCAATGACCATTTCATATCACAAGAAGAAATCTTGGGTTTTCCCACTACCACCCATTGCAACTACTTGTCCAATTTGACCACTATTTGATTTATTATCATTGTGCACAAATAACAAGTGAAATTGTTTGCTTGTTATTTGTGCATAATTTCCATAGTGAAAACAATGACTACCTTGTTCATTAACATTGATTTTTTTCCTTCATGTTGAATTTTATAATAATGGAAAAAAATTTGTCATGGAAAATATTTCAACCCTAGACTCCTTGCACAAGTGGTAATATTGTTTTGTCATATTTTCAACAACTTTTCAACTATTAACATCTAACATAAGTTAAATCAAGGTTTGATAACAAGTGGATAATGTTACTCATAAATTGCACCTTACACTTACACAAGAATTCACATTATTTTATTTTTTAATAATTTCAATTGTTGATGTGGAAATTAAGGTGATGTTTAATTTTATTTACACATTGCACTATAATGGTTAGTGATTTTTTTTACACTTCTTCAACTATCGACATGGTACATGAGTTGAATTCAACACTTTTATCATGTTGAAACCATTGTTCATAGGTTGCATTTTACATTTATCATAATTTAATAAAACACATGCAATAACTTATAAAAACTTCACATCTTTTGAATTATCAACATTTGCACATGAGTTAAATCATTCATTTTGAATGTGTTAAATCCATTACTATCTAATTGCATATTGTGTTTGCCATTATTTTTTTAAATGAATATATGTAAACTTGTTATGTTTCACATTAATACTTGAATTAAAGATGAACTCAAAATGGTCATATATACAAAGTCTAGGGTCCATGTAAACTTTTATATTTAAAAATTTTAATGTTCAAACTTAAACATTTACATAATTTAGAAATTATGTTTTTTCCCTTGGTTTGTTCATCATTGGACAAGTTTTTTATTACAAATGTTCATGATGCCACAATAACAAAACCTAAAAAAAAAATCCTTAAATTATTTCTCCATTTTATCTCTTAATGTATGAGAAATGTAAATCTTAATCCTATATATATGGATATATTATTAATTTTATTGTTACCATGATTTAACATTTGTTTTTAGGTTTGGTTTGTTACATGTTTATGCCTAAATATTTAAAGATTATTATTTTTAATTATTTAAAACATAAAAAATGGTGATCTCATAATAATTACATCAATGAATTATTGTTACTATTATTATTATTTTCAATTTTGTGGTGTTGTTCAAATGAAAAATATTGATAAAAATATTTAATTATGTTTTTCTTATAAACAATATATGGAAATATAGTTTGTTAAAATCCTTTTATATTTTGGCTTCAAGTTTTAGAACCTATTATAAAATTTTAGAAAAGTAATATCAATTATTCTACAAAGGTAAAATGTATTGCTACATTATTAGAAAAAATAATATAAATAATATGTTGTGATTTTTTTAAAAATTGTGTAATTAATCATTTTTATTAGTCAAAACTTATCAAATTTTAAATTGATATTTTTTCAAAGTAATATTGAAAGATTTAAACAATTTTGTAACTCCATAACTTTTCTATAAGCAAATGTGCGTAAAACTACTTATTGGTGATAACAATTTGAATAACATTGCAAAAGTTTTTTTTATTAAAATGTACATAATCGTATTGAGGAAAACAAAACTTACAATTCTTTAAGAATTGAACATACACAACAAAAATATCTTTGTTAAAGATTTAATGAAAGCACTTTTGAATTCACATTGAATTGAATCCCATTTATGAAGATTGTAGATGAATTTACACAAAAAAAATTTGTAGATTTTTTTGTCCATAACATGCTACTTTAAGTTTTTTTTGAACCCTTCATATTGTATAATTATAAATTATAATTATTTTCATGAATAGATTATTGAATAAATTTCAAGATCATGTTTTCATTTGTAATATTTCAATAAAATTTGAAAAAGAAAATGTATGTTAAAATTTGAATTTTAAAATTAATTCCATGTCAAAAATAATAAACTTAAACTTTCTTTCATTCAAAGGCTTATAGTGGTTTGGTGGTGAGCACCTTGGTGCATTACCATGACGTTTGGGGCTCAAACCTCGATGAATGTGTGCGATAATGTACGTAATGTGTATGTACATTGATGTTTCATGCATAATTATGATATGTATGATGAATAACGAATATTTTAAAAATATTTTGTTAAGAAAATCCAATAATAATAACAGTATTAATAAATTACGACATATATCTTTGTCACAACATTCTATGAAAAATACAATCCGTAACCATAAAATAAAAATTTAAAACATGCTACATCATGATGTGGCTTGTCAATCCATGTCATATTACCTTGGGACCATAATATATGTGTTATTTTTTTTAGTTACAAGTTACCTAGTGCAACATGTCATTACCAAAAACAACTAAAAAATATTTCATTAAATATATCCTAATCAACTAGTCTTTTTTTACCAAAACCATGTACGTTGCATATTTGTGAACTTTCTCCCATTTCATTAAAAACATAATGGATTTGGGTATGGAAAAACCCAAGATTTCTTCTTGTGTATAACACTTACGATTATAAAACACCACCATTAAAGAACTACAAAATAAAATCACATTTGAAAAAACATTTAAAATCAAAAGGCATTGACATGTTAACATTAACAATGCATTTAAGATCTTAAAGGATCATAATTAAAGAGCTGCAAAAATCAATGACATTTTGAAAAAACAAATTTCAAATAAAAAAGGACCATCATCAAAAAGATGTAAACATTTGTCATCATTTAATTAAGCATGTAAAGACATAATATAACATCACCACCACATAAATGATGACCACCAATGTGGTTAGAAATAAAAATGCAATTGAGAGAACATTTAAGGGCATACAAAACATGAAATCATAAAAAATCGCTTTAGGACTTGCAAAAGTCAAATCAGCTGTAAAAATATTCAAGGTCACAAATGCTAAAAAGAACATCTATGTCATAACCTTAACCTTGAGGCTCACAATCTACCAATACAAATGGGAAACAAACCATGAAAAGTGGGCCAAGAACATGTTAAAGCAAAGGAGACACCCAAACACACTCCACTTGTGAGAATAAATGTATATGAATGTATAAGGGTCCCCTAGACTTCAAAATGCTTTCACACATTTGGGAATGTGGAATCATGGTGTGTTTAACAACTTTGGAACAAGGTTGAAGGATCAAATTCATCCACATTGGCCCCTCTTTAAACCACTATAAAAGGCTTT
>Ga0116228_10006611_pt1 | contig 10343 bp, 11 predicted proteins | sample S1TSphfallax_2_FD_89694 | JGI IMG/M metagenome (GOLD analysis project Ga0116228, IMG submission 89694) | Host-associated microbial communities from peat moss isolated from Minnesota, USA - S1T2_Fc - Sphagnum fallax MG | ecosystem: Host-associated > Plants > Peat moss > Unclassified | place... | reverse complement strand
TTTTAGACAAGGGTACAGATCAAGACAAATCAAATTGTGAATTAGCTTACATAGCATCATTTTGGAGAGAAACCAATTGATCCAAACAAAAGAAAAAAAAGTTTAAAGCAGAGCTCATGGTTTCGAGAACAAAAGTATAATCTAGGGTCCAATGTTTTTTTTTTTTTTAATATTGTTTTCCTTTTAACTTGTGCTGCTCAAATTCTGTGAGAATGGAAGACACATTATGACTTGAGGATGTTGTTGCTCCTCATTTTTGATCAATTTTAGAGTTAACATAGTTGATTTTATGGATCTCCACAAGGTGGTTGTTAGAAGGAATGTATTTTTAACTTTTTCAAACGCACAAAATGAAAGTGAATCAAAAGGTGGGATAGAAAGTAAAAAGTCAATTTTCACAAGTGAAATGGAATTTGAATTTTCAAATGATGTCTAAATTGGTTCCCATTCCAAAGTAGAGTACCAAGAAAAAAATTATTATAATATCTTTCGCTTATGCCCATCCATTGTGTGTGTTGTAAGAGTTTAAAAAAGAAAAAAATCAGAGACTTAAAAATAATAATAATAATAAATATATATATAAATAAAATATCAAAGGTTAACCTAATTTTTTCACATGCCAATCACACATTTTTTATATTGAATTCTCGAATTGAACCTCAACCCTTTAGACACACACTCATTGTACCTTAAGGAAAAAGTGTTTTTTTAATATGAAAAAGAGTCCAATTCAACGTTCAATTTGCTTCAAATTGGTCCATGGGCCTTTGGTCCCTGGACCCTTGTGTAAAGTGATCCTAATTAATACTGGAAACCCCAAAGCCTCATGCCTACAAACAAATTGTGAGAAGAATTATCTTTAACAAAAAGTGCCTCATATTTATTTATGTATGTATGTATTTTCATTTGAAGTTTGATTCTTCTAATCTCTTCTTCTATCGTTCGGTTCTTGGATCTTTCATCTTCATTTGGAACAAGCTATGAAGTAAGTAGATTATTATTAGTTATGGGTTCAAACATCAAACGTTGATTAATTATGTTGTTCATATCATCATCAATTATGTTTCCTCAATTATGTGATGTTTTGAGGGTGAAGCATTGAACACCTTTTAGTTTCATTTTGTTGCTTAGGTCTCTTATGATTATTGCATCCATTATGATGAGGTACAACTCAAATGCTTCCAGATCGAGTGAGAAGTTGCGCTTCTAGACATTCTAGAGTGATAAAGGATACAAGTCTATTGCAATAAACCAAACCCTACTCTAATAAGAGTTCCTTTTTTTTAAACACAAATTGAGGAATCCATTGCAAACAGAAACTAGAACAACAAAGAGCCGTTCAAACTTCTCCAGCAGTCTACACTCATCTTCCGGGCACCTTTTGATCTGCAACAAAGTATGTTGCCATTCAAGCCTACCATGATCAATAAGTCCTTCACAAATTGCTCTCACTAACCGAACTCTATGCCACCTATTGTTGTTGAAGACTAGGTCGTTTCGCTTGATCCGGATGCACCATAGCATAATCCCCCTTATTAAGCACCTTAAAGTAGGTGAACTTCCTCAAGTTTCTGGGTAGCCTCCTGTTGAACAGGCATTGCTCCATGCTGAGTGCTTTGTAAACACCATTGATGTGTGGCAACGTTCTGAGTCTGTGCAGGATAGTTGATGCAAACTCCCTGGCGGTCCTAGCTTCTGGACAATTCCAGAATTGATGAGTGGTTGTTTGCAGAGTTGTGGGATCATAGGATGGGCAATCCACTTGAAATCGCTGGTCTATTATTTTCATTCTCCAGGAATTGACCACCAATGCCTGGTGCCATAGTGACCAAAGGAAGCTAGATTCTTTCCTGGCTTTGCAATTTATCCAAATGTCCTTCGATCTCAACTTGAAGTTTGGTGGGAGGTCTTGACTCCATAATAAGTATGAAGAAGTATAGAGTGGGCATCCTTGCCTGACCCCCCTCTTGATCCTAAATGATCCAGTGATGCTTCCATTGAGACAAACTGCTGCTTCTGCATTTTTGAACAGCAATCTCACCAGATCAATAAACTCCAAAGCCATACCTAATTTCTCCAAGGCCAGGAACATGAAGTCCCAGCCCACTTTGTCATATGCTTTAGCAAAACTTTGCTTTAGAAAGACAACGGTTTGGTTGGAGCACTTAGCCCAGTCCAATGTCTCTTGCACCAACAGCACATTGTCAAGGATGTAACAGAGAGGCATGAATGCGGTTAGGTCTGCATCTACCACCTCCATGAGAATGATCTGGAGTCTCAGCTGCAGAACTTTAGCAGATATCTTATATGCAACATTCAGAAGCATAATTGGTCTCCAATTGCCTAGTCTTTCCTCCTCACCTCCCTTGAACAACAATGCAACCAACCCTTTGTTGACTCCTTAGGCAAGTGACCTTTCTCTGTTGCTGACTTAATCATATGGCAGAATTCCTCCCCTATTAAATCCGAGAAATAGGTGTAGAATTCTGCAACAATGCCATCAGGACCTGGAGAATTCCCTCTAGCCTTTGCAGCAACTTGGAGCTCCTCTGAGGTAATTGGCACAGCCAATTTGGAATTCTCCTGGGTAAACTTTTTTGGCAGTGTGTTAAGAACATTAGATTTTAGTTCTATATTCCTCAGAAGCTCCTCTTGGGCCTTGTACAGCCTGCTGTAAAAGCTGCAGCAAACAGTCTCTAATTCCTCCTCCTTTGTTACAATGGCCCACTCTTCATTTTGTAAAGCTAGAATTCCAGTTTTTCCAGGATTCCCTTTAACTGCTGTAAAAATTTCCTGTTGGTTAGTGCTCCCCTTCTCCTTCCAGTGGATTCTTGACGGAATTCTCTATCTCACAATCCTTACCTCTTCCAACTCTTGCACTCTTCTCCTCAAGTAACATACTAATTGTTGAAGCTCCCCATCCATCACAGAATTCTACAGGTCAATTTGCACACATTCCAGATTATGTCTCAGCTCTAGTTCCTCTTTTCCAAAACTCTGCTGCCTTGTGTTTGCAGAATCCTTTGTAAAACCTAATAACCTTTCTCATTTTTGTGAAAAAAGCAGTCCCTTGTGGCTGATTGTGCCAAATTTCATGTGCCTGGTCCTTAGCAGCCTCAAAGTCTCTTGAGTTCATCTTCAAAAAGGAACATCTTGGAGAAGCAACAGCCAATTCCAATATGCAGGAGAGTGGGTGGTGACCAGACCTAACTCCATCTCCCCTTACCACATAATAAGATACCCTCCCTGTCTGTCCTTTCTGCATGTAATTGGATACAGATACTCTATCCAATCTAGCCATTATCCTTTCCATCCCATTCCTCTGGCTGTCCCAAGAATATATGAGACTCTTCTCAGATCTTACAGGTTCACCTATGTCTAGGACCAACTTCAAAGCTCCCCAAGACAGTCTTTCTCTTTCTGAAATAATCTTCCCACAAACTGAAGACTTGTCCTCTCTCAGCTCAACCATGTTCTAGTCCCTGCAAAGAACCAAGCTGCATTCCCCTGAAATTTTTCCTTCAATAGCTCCTACAAGTTGACCCTTTCAGCTGGACTATTTGGGGCATACATGTTTATAAAACCCAAATCTCCACAAGGCAACACTTTCAGCTTCAAAACCTGGACCCTGTTTCCTCCAAGGGTGTAATAATCAGAAACATGACATACCCATTTGGGATCCATTAAGATGCAGGTACCCCCTCAGCCTGCCTGCCCTTGTTGAGCTTCAGATGTGTATCCCTCATCTGCTTCAGAGATCCAGACTAGAGATTCAGACTTGAGTTCCTGACCATAACAGTTTTCCCACCCTTGCTGCCTTCTCATTACAGAGTTTATGCTCTTGCAAACATATGATGTCTACTCAAGGAACAATTCCCTGGAAAAAAAGTGTTAATCTATGTGCTTCCCCATCTGAGTTGAAGCCATGGACATTATATGATAACAGATGTATCTTCATTGAGTGGGATCTGGGCTTTGAGTGGCTTTACCCAGACACCTGTCCATCTGTCCAGCTTGCTTTTGTTTCCAAAAACCCCAGAGATCATAAAATGATCAGTGACTGGGTACCTTTTCCTTTCTCCCTGCATTAGAAGACATGTTGCTTCTTGCAGCCATCTTCATGGCATAAGATGATCCAGGTCTTTGCCAATTCTGCCCTGAAAGATTTCCCTTGCCCATTCAGGTCATTCAAAACCCGTTTTGAATCATCTATTCAAAACTCTACTTTGGAGTGAAGATTTGAATCATCCATACCCCAGAGGTGAAAAAGTGTTCGTAAGAGTGACTTTTGAATCATCCATGATTCAATATAATCAATCTAATCATATTCAGCCAACTGATCATTTGAGATATTGCTTATTGAAATAATGGATTACTATGCAAGAGTAATAATCAGAAGATAATCAACTTTTGAAGTTTGAAGCCCCTACTATTATTTGTTTCTCAGGCTCATTGTGAATACAAGAGAAAAACCCTCAACTCAGCTATTTGCTTTTGATTCTATTCAGATTCCACGTATATGGACATTTTGGTACTGCAAAATTTTATTTCAAAGCATCAAATTCATTTGGCTGACATTCTTTGAATTTCTAACAGTCGACCAATACAGGCCTAAATCATCTTCCCTGGCATAGTGATGATGCTTTTGAGGATGCACAATCTGCACAACAACAGAAAGAATTCTGCTGCAAATTCAGGTCTGAAATTCACACCATTATATCCGATTGAGAAAAATGAGAATCTGATTTTAAGCTTGCAAAACGCTTGGCATCTGCCATGAGTAGGGTAATTAATTCCAGTGACCCTGATTGTATGAATCTCCATGCAGTTGCTGACAACATATACTTGTGAATGGACTATTACATAAATCTTCACAAACAGGTCATGTCTGCACAATACACAAGCCTAAAAAGAGGTGTAAATGCAGATGTTGAGCAGCTTTGACAATTCTTCTTGTACCCTAATGATCATTTCAGTGATCAAAGAAACACTTTCATTTGTTGCTTGTGAATCTTGAACACATACAGCTTGCGGTTTCCTTTTTGAAAATCGTTTCAAGACAGACATGACTACAGGAACAAGGCAATTCAGAAACGTTTTTGCAATAAACAATCTTATCATAATGCAGCATGATGGATTCAACTCTGTGTTTTAAACACTCCTCCCTTGATGGGGGTGCGAAATCACTTGCACAGAAACCCCTTGCAGCACTTCACATCTCTTTGCATTTTTCCTCCTATTTCCAAATTGAAGATTTCTCCCTAGTTACTAAGCCCATTGCCCTCTCTGGGGCTGGCTTCTTCACAAAGTTTATGTCTCCTCCTTTCATCCTATATCTTGCAACACCTTTTCCTCAATGTTTTCTTCTTTCAAGTCTCCAAAGGCTGGTGAAAACTATCTCACACCTTGCCTACTCTGCAAAACCTGCTGTACATTCCTTTCACTGGTATTGAGCATTATTCATATTTGTGTTTGACTTTCCACCCATCAACCCACTGACCCATTGGTCATTTGGTGGTGACCTATCCTAGTTGGGACGCAAGAAACAAAGTGGCACAAATCTCATATTTTAGGAGCTTTTGAAGAGCTTTTCAATCTGGAAATCACTTCTGGTTCCCATTGTGGCCAATAATGTAGAGAATCTCAAAATTCATTTGAGTTTTCCATTCAGGCTTTGTACGTATTTGTAAGTTGACTCAATTGGTATGTTCAAGAACGAAGCTGCAATTCACAAGCATTATTGAAGAGACATTGAACTTTTTTGTGTTGTTCATGCCTTCACAAAACCAAGATTCCAATTCTAGATAGAGAGCAATTAAAACATCACCCATCTCTGCAGACCACTTAGCGGAGGTGTAAAAATAGGCGCTCTGGCTGCTCTATTAGTAATTTCCATTCATTGCAAAAGTGAGCTACTGTAGCTCCATCAATCACTCTGTGATCCGCACCCCATGTCACCTGGCCCATCACCATTGCAAACATTGCATCAAACACTTTTCTTTTGGACTCTGGACCTGCTTTTGCTACTCCAGTGTGTCATTGATTTACTTTCAGAACTGTGAAAGGGAGATCAACTTGTTCCATATGAAGTGAAAATCTACTTGCCAATCACCCCTGCTCTTGCAACCACAAAAAAATTCTATTGTATTCTGTATGGCTCATGTGTGCTCTGTCTACTGAGGGAATGCCAGTGAAATAGAAACATCACAACAGGGACCAAAGCATGGGACAACTCCTCACCGTCATCACAGAAGAGTTGACAAAGCTACCATCTCCTTGTAAGCGGGGCACCTGCTGCATTCTTCCAATTGCGACAATTGCAACTTCAGGAACATTGATGATGGGTGAACCAAATTTACCCCCTATTGCCCCAAAATTGGAGACTGTAATTGTGCCTCCTGAAATATCTTCTGTTGCCAGCATGTTTTTACCCGCCAACTGAATTAGTCGTGATAGCTCTGTTGCAATCTGTGAAAGAAAAACCAGAGTCAAGAATGGAATGATATCCAAACCACAAAAAACAGCAAAAAAACACAGTACCTATAATACATGTGAACCCACCATGATACACAACCAGAAGCAAGGATCACTAAACACACTTGAAATGAATTCACCAAGGGCACAGTTAGATATCATGGCTTGGGTGATGTTGGAGCTTACTTCCAGCACAGACATACGTTGAACATTCTTTACATTTGGTACAACTAGCCCAAAGCTTGTTGCCATTGCTACTCCAATGTTATGCGAAGCTGCCAGAGAGCATGCCAACAGTTAGATATCTTAGCCTTGGCTCCAGAAGTTCCAGGAGCTTTAGTGGGTTGTTTCAAGGCCTCATCAAGCTACACACTGCCCAAAAAAATGACTTTCACACTGGCTGAAGGGGCATGATGACTGAAAGAAAACCCCTTCCCCACCACACAATCCAACCCTTTAGCATCTGTGGTCTAGAAACTCAAGGAAGTGGCAATAGAATACCTTTGACTCGGATCTCTGTCACATCCTCATTGACTGTGCTATTCATGATCGGGTGTTTAAGCAATGCAGCTGATAAAGACTTGATTAGGAAAGGCAGGTATGTGAGCTTCACCCCAGGGGGCAATGGGATACTTGTACTCAGGGTGTTTTTGAGCTCTACCAAAGCATCTACATCCATCTCCTCCATGTAATGGAAGTGTGGTACTTTAACAGCTGCTGTCATGGCATTTGCCATTGCACGTCGAAAACCCCTGACATTGCCATGGAAGCTTTTGATTAAAGAATTGATAATCGCAGTCAATTAATTACCCATGAAAGAAAAAAGCTTCAACAAAACCAGTTCTTATGGCAACAATCAAGGCTCAATTGTTAGAGCATCCAAGGAACTAAACTAAAAGCATGCAAAACTATCAAATGAGTTATCAGATCAATATAATTCCAAATGCTAGTTAGTGTCTTCATACCTGATGGGAATAATAGTATCTTCACCACTGAAATATCCACTATCTGGGGCTGGTGGAATTGGAGAGTATTCATCTCCATCAACGCTTGTTGAAAGCTCTTCTATGTGGCCCTCTGGCTGCATCCTGGGCTCAGAAATGGCCTGCAGCAGTGGTCAAATTTCTTGATGTGAGTGATTCAACCTAGCAAGTCTTGCAACTGACTACAAGTTTAGATATATACATGCCAACAAATAACTTAGGATTACCTCCAAGTCCTCTCTTATAGCCTCCTTTGCAGCTACATGCTTCATGAGATCCTCCTTCATAATTCTTCCATCCTTGCCAGTACCAACCACATCAACTAGACTGATTCCATAGTTTTTGGCCATGTGGCGGACTGCAGGTGTAGCAAGAATTTCCTTCTTCACCCCTTCTTCACTTGCATTTTCTGGATCCATACCTCTCCTAAGAGTTGATGCCTCTTCTTGCCACTGTTCATCCTGCTGAGCTGCTGGAACTGGTGTCTGCTCATTGCTTGATCCATTGACTATAAGCTCGAGCAATGTCTCTCCAACCTATACTGGATCAACAAATCAGCATTATTTTATGTGCATCACAGCAGAGAAAAAAACTGTAACACTATGAAGATTCTTCAACATGAACACCTGCATCATGGGTGCTTAATTTTTCACATATCCCTCAACAGTAGAGTAGAGTAGAGTAGAATAGTGCAGGCACACCTTTACAACATCACCAGGCATGAAGCAGATGTTAGAAACCTTGCCCTTGTAGCGGCTAGTGATGGATACAGAGGCCTTGTCACTTTGAACCTCGCACACAGGATCAAACTCCTCCACCATGTCTCCCTGCAAACTAGGCCAACAGGTACCAACTCTAGAATTTTAAAAACCCTAACTTCTCAATTTATTCATACCTCCATCTTGTTGTTGAAGATGTCTACTGTTGTTTTATGGAATACACTTGCAAGGACTGATGTTCTTTCGCAGTTGGAAGCAATTGAGATTATAGTTCATACAAAAAGAAAACAAGAAAAAAATTCTAGCTCAGGTAGTATACCATAACCAAGAGACTAGCAAGCAACCAAGGACTCTCTGGAAGGTAGTGAATTTCTGTACCTCTTTCACAAACCATCTGATGAGCTCACAGTCAGCAATACCTTCACCTGTTTGAGCCAATTCGATTTCCACAATACCCCCTCTTGATCCTAAATCTGCAGTCAAAACCTCATTTGAAGAGGAGCTGAACCTTGCTTGCACCACTCTGCTTGGATCAGCCTGTTCATCCCCAGAGGAATTTCCAAAAACATGCAATTTCTTACCAAATCAGTGCACATTGTTGGATCAAGCTGAGAGCTAAATGATGACACGATTAGCCAACATTTTGTCAGAGATTGGGTTCAATATTAGCTTGGTATTAGATTGCTGTTTTTCCATCTAATTCTGCTGCTGCTGCTGCTGAAACCACAAATTGCTGTCTTTCATGTTGAGATTTTCTATCATCTCAAGATGAGTACTAAACTCAAGCCGGCAATTGCAAGAATTTCAGATGAATGCATGCATGCAAGAGAAAACCAAAAGAGATGAACCAAAAGGATGATTACCATGGGTAAAGCCATGGCAGGCAACAACAGTGAAGGGCTGCGGCTCTCGGCACCGATGATGGTAGTAGTAGTAGGCATAGTAGCCACAGCATGAAACCTTGACACCGATATTATTCGATCTCCTCCAGACTTGGTAGTGAGCAGCTCACTTTGCAGTAAACCACCCACTGCTCCTCCTCCTCCATAACTCCCGGAAATGTCCACAAACCCATCTCCAAAAGCTGGCCTCAAAGACGTCAATCTCTTCAATCCAATTGACAATTCATGTATGACCGATCTCATACCCCTACTAGTAGTCCTCATACCCACATACATAAACAAACAGCTAGAATTGAAACAAGAGTAGTGTTGTCCACAATCAATCAGAAATCAAAGCAAAGCAAAGAGCTGTTGTTGTCAAGATGAACAAGAAGCTCTTCCTCTTCCTCTTCTTCTTCTTCTTCTTCAGTAATGTACTCCTTCCTCAGAGCAAGTAGAAAAAAACCAACTCCGAAAATTTCCTACTTCTTGTCACTCCAATCCGAAACGAAATGAGAAATCTTTTATTGTTTTGGTGCCAGAGTCGTACAAACAATCAAAATCAATAGTAGCATACGAAAACTGAAGAGCTTCAAAAAATAAGCCCAGAAAATAATCTTCTATTTTCCAACTTTGTTTCGTTCGCTCTCAATCCCCACCTGCCCCTGTCCCATCTGTCGTTGGGCAAAAAGAAATCCCACGAACTTCACTGAGATTGTTTGGGGAAACGTGAACGAAAACGAAGAATTCGTGATCGCCGAATATGCGGCCCTTTCGGGAGTGCGATGAGGATGGATTGCTTCGCGCTGTCAGCGTCCCCGTCATCGGCGAGCGACGTCAGCAGCCATTGGGGTGGGCGGGCCCCCGGGGGGTGGGGGGTGGTGTTTAACATGTGAATGCGACAATCTAGGGTCACGGAGAGAAAAGCCTCCGCGAGAACAACGAAAGTGCAAGTGCCGAGAAGAATGATACGGGTTGCATGAGGCTTCTCTTGTGCGTTGTGATCGTCGTGATATGATTTTGTTGGCTCTACCTTTCAAGGGTAGACACATTGCATCCAGAAAGGGGCCAAACTTTGGCATCCCTACATTCTAGGGTCATGTGTTTTTGGCATAACTGAAGGATTCTCTTGGTCTTGACCATGCTAACCACCATGTGTTTTCGAATTTAGTATGTTGAATATTTATCATGCACATGGATTGTCATCTAGAGGGCAGAGCCATTATGCGACGAGCTGCTTCCTTCTTGTGAATTGAAGGTAATTCTTCCGCTGCTTTTGGGTTGAA
>Ga0116228_10006610_pt1 | contig 10345 bp, 3 predicted proteins | sample S1TSphfallax_2_FD_89694 | JGI IMG/M metagenome (GOLD analysis project Ga0116228, IMG submission 89694) | Host-associated microbial communities from peat moss isolated from Minnesota, USA - S1T2_Fc - Sphagnum fallax MG | ecosystem: Host-associated > Plants > Peat moss > Unclassified | place: USA... | reverse complement strand
CCAAATGTTTGAGACATATTATATACTTTTCTTTCTATTGTTTATAGTACTTATTTGCACCCTGAGTCAGCATTGGAATAAGTCAGGACTAATGGGAGCTAGTTAGCTGCTGCCATTCATGATGAAGGTACTGGTCTGATACTTTGCTGCTAGTCAAGACTGATTCTTGTGTATCTTTGTTTTTCATTTGGGCGCAATTGACAAGACGATTACATTTAAAGCATTGATTGTGGGTGTCTCTGCAATATCATGATTGTGAACATCCAGGGCTTTTGACAAGGCCATGGAAATTAATGTCATAATGCAAGTAGTATGCTTGAGGACTTATTGACTCAGATTGGTTTTCTGCCCTCCTGTTTATCTGGTGAAATGGAATCAAATATAGTTCCATGATCTCACAATTATGTAGAGATGCAATTCTTGCTTGGTGGCAGACACAGTTGTTGCCTACTTTGTTACTCATTCTCACTTATATTTTTCTGTTGGGATTTGAGAGTTCAAATTCCTGCAATGTATGGAAATCTGCACAAGTTGGTATACACATAAAACCAAAAAATTTGCAGATATCAATTTGACTGTTGAGAGGAATTATTGTTCTCTAAAATATTACATCAAACAAACAGCAAACAAGGCATTTATTGACATCAAACCTTGGCTCTGCACTTGGCTGTATGAGACAGTTAGTGATGTATGGCCAAGTTCCTACTTCAGCCTAGTGAGATCTGCAGAAGTCATGAGGAGACAACTGCATCACCCAAAACAGATTTGTAAGGCCAAGGATGAACATTGTGAGGATAAGAAAGAGTGAACATCACCCAACACAGCTCTATAAGGACAGGAATGAACATTGTGAGGATAAGGAAAGAAAACAATCACCAAAAACAGATCAGTGAGGACAAGCGAGGATAAGGAATGAAAGCACCAGGGGATACAGATCAATGAGGACAAGTGGGAATCACAATGCATCTGCCAAAGCAAATTGCTCCTTAAACAACCACAATAAATTGATGTACCTATCCTTTCCTCGTGGAATTGGATGGGGTTGGTTTAGTGTCCATCTCCAGTTAGGATGTCTTTCACATGGTGTTGTTTTACAACACATGAGAGAGGCCAAAGGGGTCTGGATGCAGAGCCCCTGTACAACCTTGACCACATACAAATTCTCAGCAGAGAAAGACTGTAAAATGAGGAGGTTCTGAATCACATTTCAAATATGACCCAAAGGGAGGCACCAAAAATAAGGAGAACAATTTAGACAACCTGAAGGCAGAAGAATACACAACCTTGAGCACATACAAATTCCAGACAGACATTGGAAAATGATGAGGTTCCACATAACATTTCAAACATAACCCAAAGGGTGGCACACAAAAAAGAAAAACAAATTAGACAATTTGCAGGCAGGAGAATACACAACCTTGAATACATAAAATTCAGCTGAGAGACATTTAAAAATGAGAAACTCCCACATCTCACAGAGAGACACAAAAAGAAGGAGCACAATTTACACAACCTGAAGGCAGGAGAGGAGAACAATGGCCATTAGTTATAACTTTCCCCTAACAATGTTGGTCACAAAAACAGCCTTCAACCTTGTTGCAGATTCTGTTGCTGAAATCCACAGACCACCAGGCACATGAGTAATGAAAATAACCACACTCCCACAACAAAATAAACCAGTTTACCAAATCAAAAGTTTATCAACCAAGGTCTGTGTCCAATTTCCTGATATCATAATCTCAGACATTACCAGAGAAAAATGATGACAATGGTTCTGTAATTTCCCCCATGTCCTAAAAGTGTTCAGAACATGAAGAGGAGAATCTTCTATGACTATGCATCAGTAGTATCCTCAACCTTCACTTGCAATGACAAAGCCTATCTTGTGTCTCAATGAGCTATGAAACAAGAACTCAGGATATTGTAGAGGATGCAGCAAGGTAGGTGCACACTCAGGGGAAGTTTTCTAGCTATAGTTTTCCTCCTTGCAGCATTGCTAACAGCTCAGAGAACTCTTCTTCTTCATTAACTCTGTCTTGTGGATGTTCATATGGCATTGCATATGATGAAGCTCCAGGCGAACTAGAATAGAAAGACTGTGATCCATGGTTGATGTTATGATTCAAAGGGTGGGGTGCAATACTCCCATTTAAGTAAGGAAGAGTTGCAGAATCAATGGGATGTGAGTTGAGGTGCAAAGCAGGGGTTGAATGAGGAAAGGAAGGAGAAGTGAATGGATGCCGAGAAAGATTTGACCCTACAGGTTCAAGTAAAGAGCCCTGTTCTTTAACAAGAACTGAATCTAGGGAGTGACTGCTACCCTGGGGAAACAGATGTCCAAAGTTGTGAAAATAATTCCCACTATCCTGAACTGCAAAGCTACTGCTTCCAATCCTAGTCCCTGAATTTTGAGGAAGTGTCAGTGCACGTTGATGTGCTAATACATGATTACTGGAATCTGGTAGGAGATGAGAGGAATTATCAGGATTGACTTGTGGGGACACACTTTGTTCAGGAAAGAAAGTTGAGGTGCTGTGAGAAGATGCGTATATGCTATCTACAGGAGCATTATTGCTAGCCAGATTGACAGCCAAGGGCGGCAAAGACCAAGCCTGCTGTGCAACTTGGAACACCTCCTCCATTCTCTCAACTTCAGGACTGGATGGTGAAAGAGGAAGAGATCCAGAACCTGGGGCAGTGGAATGGAAAGCAGAGGAAGTTGCAGTTGGAGTAGGAAAAGTTGGAGAACTCGGCTTAGTTTCATCCCCATAATCAAAGCGTGCCATTGCCCGTTTCACCTCCACTTTCTTGCCCCGAAACGGTAAATAATGGCGCTGTACAGCTATCTCTGCAGGCTTTGGCTGGTCAAATACAACAAATCCAAAACCTCTTGATCGTGACTTCCCGTCAGCATCAATACCACAAATAACCACAGCATCAGCCACTTTCCCAAATTCTTGCTCAAAAAACTCCCACAGCTCCTCAGACTGAACAAAATGTGGAAGGCCACCCACAAAGACCTTTCTTGCACTCAAGTATTCATCCCCCTTTTCACTGGTGACACTTGACCCCTGAGAGGGAGCTGTAGATGGCCTTGACTCAGTCTTCACAATTGGTCGAATGCTAGGTGTAAAAACTGCTCCTCGGAGCTCTCCAGGACCATGTGCAAATGTGCATCTAGAACCATGCGGGCATTTCCCTGTCTTCTCATTGTGTGCACAAAGCTTTGTCTTGAAGTTTTTAAGTGATTGGTCGCCGTCACTGTCACCTTGGCTTCCCCCCATTCTATAATCTGAACTATCAATCCTATCAGCGCTCAAAAGTTCTTCCTCTGAATGTGCAAAATGGCATTTGCTTCCCCATGCACAACCCTCACTTGATGCATAGAAGCGGCACATTACTGTCTTATACTGTGGTAAGTTCACAGATTCCTTAAAGAATTCCCCTTCACTATGTCCTGCCTCTCGTCCATTAATAGAGTGTGTTTGTGCGGCTAACCAATCAAAAGGATTTCCATCTTGAGAATGAGGTCGTGAGAAAGGATACATCTGCAAGGATACAGGAGGCCTTGAAACAGACTGAGAGAATGAGAGTGAGGATGAAGGATGGGGCTGCAATGACTGCAAAGAAGATGATAATCCTGATTGAGAAAGCATTGAAGAACCCTGTGAGAACCAGGCCTGTGACAAAGAAGATGGCACAGAGGTTGCATCTGCCACTGAAGAGAATTGTGACTGTGGTTGCAGAGAGGCCAAAGAGAAAAGTGAAGAAGCCGGTGATGAAGCTTGCATCAGCATCTCTTGTAAGCTCTCCCATGACTGCTCTTTGATGATCTTGTCGTCCATCATCAGAAGCACACGCATCTCAACAGATGGAGCCAACTGCAAAGGCTTCTGATTTCGAAGGCTGGCAACATTTCGATTGGCACCATGCTTCAACAAAAGAGCAGTGCATGCAACATGGTTATTCTTGACTGCATAATGAAGAGGGGTTTCTTTGGTTGCAGCCATGATATTTACTCCCCCTGCATCCTTGTTGAGTATAAGTGAGAGTGCCTCAAAATGACCATGACCAGCTGCTGTGTGGACAGGTGTAGCACCAAGTTTGTTACCCACTGTAACACTTGCACCCGCTTCTAGAAGGCAAGTGACTACAAGTGAATTCACCGTACGCTTGTTTACTGTAGTAGCTTGCCGTAAAGCCCAATGAAGAGCAGTATTGCCATCAGCATCACGATCATTTACAGGAGCACCAGCATCTAGCAGCAGGGAGACAAAATCTTCATTGTTTGCTTGGGCAGCTCTTAAAAGTGGAGGCAGAAATGGACTCTGAGCATGTGCAGACAGCCTTGGCCGGAACACAAGTAAACATTCTAGAAGCTTTCTTGCTATCTCACAGTTAGGACTTGAATCATCTCCCATAGCTGGACTTTTATCACCAAAGAACCTAGGGTTTCCTCCACGGTCTGGTTGTGCTCCTCCAGAACTTAGGGTTTTCTTAAGCTTGCCTTCCACATCCCTAAGGTCTAGTGCTGGTGCTGACTTCTTCCTAGACTTTGATGTGACTTCTTCCCAGTCACTTGTATCTTGTCTAAGTTTAAGTGTTGTGAAGCTTTCATCCCATTTGCTAAAGTCTTTCAGGTGCTCACTACCTAAGCCACCACCTTCCCAATCTTCCAGCTGCTTATGCTTAACCTCAAACACCGCACCTCCATCAAAATCACTTGAGCTTTTTGTGTGGAGATTAGAACCTTCCATTGCAGTGTCCCCTCCTTCCTCTACATAGGATTTAGTCTTGCCAAGTTTGTCAGAAAACTTAACTGAAGGGCAAGAAGACGAGTGTGCTAAAGCCATTCCTAGAACCAAATCTACAAGGGTCCCTCCTGCTGAATCATCATAACCCTCTACCTTTTTTACAAGGCCACTTACAGATGTGGGTTCTACCTTTTTAGCTGATGGATTGTTAACCACGGTATCTAGCTTCTTCACCCCTTGGTCTGCCGCCTTTTTTGCCACAGCATTCAGCACTGCACCTCTGCCAACCAGCAGCAATGCTACCAAGGGTATGACCTTCAGGCCTCTTGCAAGTTTAAATGCAAGAGGGACCATCTGATCCTTGCATTTTGATTCCAGTGTTTGTATTTCACTCAGATCCTTTTCTCGTAGTTTGGCAACAATATCAGCTGCAGGAGTCGATAAGTCCCACGCCACCTTGAGCTTGCTGCTCATGAGCAATTCTTCTAGCTTTGCCGCCATGTCTACTACTCTTGAAGCCTTTTGAGGTCCCTGCTGATTTACTCCATTCTAGTTTGGATCTGTTCCCACCCTCTCTGTTTTTACACATGTTAGGGTAAACTCAGATGCTCAAAAATCATGCACTCTCCCCATAACCCCCCTTGTCTCTCAAAGCTTGATTGACATAGAGATTGTTTTGCTTTACCTCAATCGTGGCCAAAACAATTTCAATGTAGGTTTTAGATATATTCTATCACCTGAAATTCCTCTTGCCACCACCATACACAAAAGATGGTTCCCACTTTAACAACCACTTCTTCCTCCTCTCTGAGCTACTAAGACTTTAATCTCACTCTTAACCCTACCTCTTTTTGTGTTCACATGTTACCAAAATAGACTGCCATGCTTCATCTCTTCTGGTCTGAGGCTCAATTAACAAGCATGCTCACTGATTGTAGAAACATCCGGCTATACTCCGCTCCTAACACACTAGAAAAACATCTAGCTTGTTCCTCCAATCTTACTAAGAAGACCATGCAAAAACACATACACACACATACACATACTCTCTGTATCTCCCAACTCTCTCTATGCCTTCACACTCCTATTTCCTTCTGGATCTCTATAGTGATCTGCTAGCGATCTGCGCATTCTATAAGTAAGCAGTGTCGTACCTTTCTACAGTGCTTCGACTCCCAGGCAGTGCGGCTTACTAGCCAAGCTTGCCCCGACACAAAGTACCTTTGATTCTGGCGCACAAAAAACCAACCCAAAAAAAAAATTGAAATCTAACCCTCACTCACTCACTCTAGTTTTTGCAAAAGACATACATAGGTACATCCCCCAAAACTATGCATATATTTTTCTTGCTTCAGCTTGCTTCCTTGCAAATCCATTCCCGACTAGGTATGCAAACTAAGACTTTTTTTCGCCTTGTAGAAGACTCTTCTTACTGTCATTTCTGTCTCTTTCTCTCTCTCTCCCGCTCTTTCCTCTCTCTCTCTCTCTCTCTCTCGTGCTCTTTCTATCTCCTGCAGTATTCCGCACTGTATTCAACTTGGCGTGGAAAGAAAAAGGTCCATAAAAAACCAAAAAAAAAATAGAAAAAGAAAAACGTACCTAGCTCCACGGCCTGAGTCGAACTTTCATGCATCTCCCCCCGAAGCTCCCCGTAGCATAGAAAGACGAATCCCAGAGGAAAGACACAAACGCGGCGCGGAAGAAGCGAAGCGTGCCAACGGGGGAAACAACACGCCATAGCCAACCAGCCAGCCAGCAGCAACGCAGAAGAAACAGGCAGCCCAGGTCGTCGTCGGCAATGGCCGGTCCCCCGCCGGTTCCTGGGGTCAACCCACGGATACAAAGGGTGGTTCATTATGTACCTGTCATGTGCCCAGCTAGCTAGCTAGCTAGCTACCTACCTACCTATCTACCTACTTACCTATTTTCTAATTTACTTTAAATAAGAGCAGTAGGTACCTACTTACCTTCCCCTTCTTGAGTGAGGCCTCTTTTATTGACTCTATTTGACCCAGGAATTTTTAAATAATGAAATTTGAAGAGCCTGATTTTAGTCTAGCTACACTAGCAAGTTGTGCCAAGTCACATTAATTATCGTATATTTTCATAAATGTTCAAATTTTCATCCCCAAAAAAAAAAAACATCAAAGAAAAAACTTTTGTGAAGGAATTTTTTGAAATCTTTTGAAAGAATTTGTAATATTTTATTTCCAAGAATAAAATCTTCCAAATGAAATAATTTTCGACATTGAAAATTCGTTGGACTTGCCAAGATGTTATCATAGTATTCATATTAGATAAATATGTAAAGTTATTCAAACAAAAGGTCAAAACACATGTTCAAATACAAAAATTAACAGATGAAAAAGTACAATACCATGCATTCTTTTTATGCTTTTTTAAAAAAACCTACCTTTGAAATCATTTGAACTTTGTCCTTGATTTTATTTTTTTTTCTTTTTTTTCCAAATTTTTTCACACCTTATTGATAACCATCACTTGGGGATGAATCATGGATAAAGGGTGAAATTGAGGTTTAAAAACAAGGTGATTTTATAGATTTTTCTATTGTTAAAAAAACAATGAAAAATGATGATCAAGGTTTTTACCAAGGTAGTTTTGTAAAGTTTTTAGGGTTTAGGGTTGAAAAACTAGTTTCTTTGGTTAGTTTTTTTATTATGAATGATTTTGATGTTAGCGATTGTGTAAGACTTATTAGGTCCTTATTTGGGCAAGATGTGGCCTAAGTTTTTGAAGTTTTCTGTAGCGGCAAAATTAGATTTAATATTTAAATGGCAATCTTGTGTGACTTCAATTGTAAACAATCCAAAATAAAAAACTGCAACATAAATCATAAAATATACATTTAAATTGCATCATAATCTAGCAATGTATATCTTATAATTTCATCTCATGTGATTAAACAATTTATCCAAATGTAACCTTAAAAAAATAATTACCTTTTATAGAATTGCATGTAGGGAGTGTGGATTAAGCTTAATAATTAAGGATTAAAAGCAAGGTAAAATTTAGAAAGAATGAGTTTTATAACACATCTTTTTGTGTCATCATCTTTGAATTATTGTCATGATTTTGTGTTTATAGCATTAGATTTAAGACTTTTTCATGGCCCCACCAAAAACACACTTGCACACTCGTGTCAACTAGGTTCATCATGTAGCTTTTTGAAATAGGCAAAATAAAAGAAGTTCTTCAAGCTTGAAACCTTTTGTGAAAAAAACTAATGTTTATTAATTACCCAAAAATCATGTGGATGTTGGTGCAAACTAAGTGAGGGAGGTTGAGATTTGAAATGTTTATCTTTTGGCTTCACGACAAGACAAATGTTAAATATAGTTTTTACTAGTTTGAACCCCGTGCCTAATGCATAGGTGTGTGTGTATTTGACGATACATATTGCAAACTTACAACTACAAACTACATTTCCAAAACCTTTCTATATACCACATTTCACATGTATTCATTGGGACCTTGGCCATTGAAAATCTTGATGTTTGCACTGCTTGTGACCTATGAAATAGCAACATACAATTGACCATGGTAAAAGACTGGAGATGGCAAATATGCCCCAATGTTGTTTAGTGTCTGACCTTGACTCTTGTTGATTGTCATGCACAATCTTTATAAAGTACTATGGACCAAGGGAGCCCCAAAAGGAAAAAACTATACCATGGGATATAAATGAATTGCTAATTTTTGATAAATGATCAAAATATTTCAATAAGTAGCTTGACACTTGTAGCAAAATTTTTTTGTTAAGATTCAATTGTGTTTAAACGACAAATCAAAAGTTGTTAACTTTCATTAATCAAATGTTTGGAATTATATCATAAGTTGTTTCAATTTTTTGAATCAAAGGTTTAATAACAAATACATATGTGATTGATATATGATTTTTTCGTTATTAATATAGGATATATGATATACCAATGCATTTCCATATTTTCAAGATGAAACATTAATTTCATAATTGCATCTACACTTTTAAACCAATTATTTGGAAATTAATTGGTTTCCATTGTTTAACCAATTATTTGTTTTTCATATGTGAAGTAAGTTTGTTTATGTGTCAAACTATGTTTTTGAAATGAATGCAATTTGGAATCCATATATATAATTATTTGTTAAAATATATGTTGGGTTTGTTGCTAATATTGATATCAAAATCTTGGGGGTGCCCCCCCCTAGGGCCGGGCATGCCTTTCCTAGACACCGACACATGTGCAAAGGGGGGGGGGGTTATTTATTTCTACCAGGGTTTTTTTCCTTGTATGATGCCATCCATGAATGGATGACAGGATAGACGGATGGATGGATGGATGGATGGATGGGTCACATGATGATAAAAACTTCACGAAAAACGATCACGATGTCCTTTACTATATGTAATGAGGTGTCATGCATTGTTGTTGTTTATGAAGTGTTACTTGCATTGTTACAAGGTGTTGACAATTTCGTCATTTTGATATTATTTTTATGGTAATTCATTCATCTTGGTTACCAACAACCAACCATTCGAGTTTTTTATGGAATCTGATCAATTCATAGGGAAGTTGGTTAAATGGGTTTTTATCTTACATGAATATGATTTTAATATTGTTCATATGGCTAGTAAGGTTAATCATGATGCTAGTAGCCTAAGTTAGAACCCAAATTCCAATGAGCAGGATATTATAATGGCTTGTTTTATGCACTCCCAAGTCCCAAGTTAGACCCAAGATGGGCCTTGGTTTCTAAAACAACGGAATCGTGGGGACTTGAGGGCATGCTCCCAGCTCTCAGCATTAGAAGGGGTAAAGGGGCGTGTTGAGGCTCCGGGATGGGACTAGGAAGAGTGACAAACTTTAGTTATTTACTCGAACCTGCATCAAAACCAACGAACAAGTTGGTTAGTTCACATTCTGAAGCACCTTTGGTGCTAGGACAAACCACGGGCAACCCTGGACTCACAAGATTCACCACGGCCCGGACTTGGGGGAAGCCACCACCTTCCCCCATATAGTATTTTATGCGTTACTCCATAGCGCTTACTTTTGAATGGCTTTTTGTCTCGAGACTCCCAAAGAGGAGTCTCGAAACTATCTCGGTTTGGACTCCCGAGACTTTGTGAGTTCATAACTCTTTGTTTAGACCTCCAATTGGGATGATGTCTAAAGAAAACTTGTAGCTCTCCTTGAGAGCTTTCCAACAATGTGTCGCACTCCACCTGCACACACCGGGGTCGAGTCGATTCCCGACTTTTAGTGGTTGGGAGTCAAACTGCCAATTTGACTCCCGGCCCTTTCTTTTTGCCATAATTTATGCTACAAATGTTCAAATGGTTCATTCAAGGCCATTTTCGACATCTACACTTTGATAGCTTTTCAATGATATGAAGAACGCCTCAAGGCGAGGTGTTTTGACCCTTACAATTGAGCTTTAAAGTTTTAGGAGTCCCGGAGGACTCCCAAGTCCCCATTTAAAGAGTGTGAGTGTCATCTTCACACTTTTCCAAACGTTGGGTTGCGACATTGTTGGCATGGGATGTGGATTTGGAAATAACATGTTTATAGATATTTACGTATTTTGTT
>Ga0116228_10006609_pt1 | contig 10346 bp, 10 predicted proteins | sample S1TSphfallax_2_FD_89694 | JGI IMG/M metagenome (GOLD analysis project Ga0116228, IMG submission 89694) | Host-associated microbial communities from peat moss isolated from Minnesota, USA - S1T2_Fc - Sphagnum fallax MG | ecosystem: Host-associated > Plants > Peat moss > Unclassified | place... | reverse complement strand
TGAAAACTTGTCCTTCAGGATACATGCATTGCAGATTCCGCCTCTTGGTTTTCACGCACGACGCGGCAAGAGGCACAAACGATTTTTTGTGGGGGATTTTTTGTTTGCAGAATCCGACTGTCCAGGCCGGTTTCCGGTCTCGGAATCCGACTGTCCGGGCCTTGGTTTTCACGCACGACGCGACAAGAGGCACAAACGATTTTTTGTGGGGGATTTTTTGTTTGCAAAATCCGACTGTCCGAGCAGGTTTTCGGTCTCGGAATCCGACTGTCCGGGCCAGTTCCGCCAGTCAATTAAAACGCGGAACCGTCGTTGGACGCACAGACGCGCACACATGTTGTAATTATATATAGGATATCCTATAATCATCTTTGAAGTGCAAAAGAAAAGGAATAATGAAAAACTAACAAGAAGAAAAATAAGCTTTCCAAGTTACAAAATGTTTTTGTTTTTTTTCTTTGGACCCCTCCTACTTTCAAACCTCATAACTTTCTTATTTATTGTTCATTTTAAACGATTTAAAGTGCTATAGGAGCGCCACCTGAATTCCTACAAATCAGATTGGAACTCAAATAGCAAATAAACAACATAAAATGAACTTTCTGGATGTTTAAGAACCGGCCTTTGTAGTGTTCAATAGTTTGTTTTTTTTGAGTTTCTAACCCCCTTTAAAGCATGGCTAGTGTTGTGTGATGACTTGTCTGGCAGCGCAATAAGCTCGACCCATTTTGAAATATGCTTAATCATAATCATGATGTAGACATTACCCTTAGAAGTCTGTGGTAACTCTCCAATTAAATCACATGACTAACAATAAAACATGCTTTGAATAGGGAGTGGAGAAAGCATGAGTTGTCGAGAGGAAAAAGAAGTTTTCACTCTATCACATTGTTCACACCTAGCAATGACATCTCGGACTTGAACATACATACCTCTCCAATGGTAATGAGGAGTGAGAAGGCTATAAATACGCTTAACTCCAAAGTGTCCAAGCTCTGAATGTACCTTTTGAACAAGACCAGGCTATTCATGTGGTGAAGGAAACACTTTGTCGCCTTGTGGTAAGCATCAGACAAGGTGATTGTCCCTCCATGAGTAGCATTTGGACCATTGTTGTATGCGATCCCGATGATTTGGTAACTTGGGAAGGGTATTCCGCATGCTAAAGAAACTTCAAAGTGTCCAAGTCCTCCCATATATTCACAATGGGATGCTCAACTAGGTTACATTATAGTAGTGCAAGATAACTAGATGCATAAAATGCATGTAGTGCTGGAATTTGGTTGAAGTTTTGCTTAGTTTCTAAGAAATCTTCGGAGGTAGTGAAGGGTCTCCGCGACAGGGTATTTGCGTTCTGATGTGTACCAGGTCGGTGAATAACCTTGAACTCATACTCCTGAAGTATAAGCGCCCAATGAGCTAACTTATTAGTAAGCTTGTTGTTGGTCATCAACCATTTGATAGGTTGCTAGTCGGTATACAAAGTGAACTCGGTGTCATAAAGATAGGGCCTAAAATGTATGATGGCCCATACAACAGCAATACACTCCCCCTCATATGAAGGTTAGTTGCTCTCAACCTTGTTCTTGGTTCAAGATGCATAGGCAATAACATATTCATTACCTTCTTCATCAAGTTGGCCAATAATAGCACTAATACCAAGAGCATTCCAATCCGTGTGTAGAATGAAAACCTTGCTGAAATCAAGTCTTCTCAAAATGGGGAACTCTGAAAGTTTTTCCTTGAGTTCGTTGAAAACTTCTTGAGCCTCTTCACTCCATGTTCAAATAACATCCTTATTTAATAATGCATAAAGAGGATGAACAATAATATTGAAGTCTTGGACATAAATTTTGTAGTAATTACATAGTTCAATGAAGCTCTTCAAAGTGTGAATGTCAGTAGGATTGGGCATCTCCAAAATGGCTATTACTTTGACCCAATGAGCCATAATACCATTTGGCAAAAAAAATTGTCCAAGGTAGACTACTGAGGTGACAACAAACTCACATTTTTTAGGATGGATCTTCATATTGACTTCATGGAGCTTCTTGAATAACTCTTCAAGACGAGCCAAGTGTTGCAGGAGTCCCTTGCTATGCACTAAGACATCATCTATGTAGCACTTCAAAAAATCAACCCTTTCGAAAACTTGGTTCATGATTTGTTGGAAGAAGACAAGTGCATTCATCAATCCAAAAGGCATCATAAGCCATTCCCATAACTTGTTGCTCCCATGGAATGTTGTTTTCTTGTGTTCTTTCGTAACGAACATAATCTGGTTGAAACCTTGCTTTAGATCCATAATTATGAAGATGTTTGAGTCTTCAACTATCAAATGGTTTTTCAAGGACGGGCATGGGATACTTGTCATGAGGTGTAACCATGTTCAAAGGCCTATAATCCTCACACATCCTTTTCTTAGTCCATATTTTAGTTGAGTCATTTTTTGTTGGCATTACTATAACGGTTGTGAAATTAGAACTTGATGGTTGAATGAGACTAGCCTCATAAAGCTCTTTGCATCTTTCATCAACTAGTTCCCACTCATGCTTGCTCAACCTATGCCTCCTCTGATAGATGGGTGTTTCATTTGTAAGGTCTATAGAGAATTGCATGGTCTTACACCTTCCTAAGTCTTTCATTGAAAATGCGAACATATTTTCATACTTAATTAGCAAGTTTGTGACTTGGTTTCTCTCCTTTTTGGTGAGTTGGTTCCCCATAATGAAAGGGTAGTTGGAAACACATGGAATGGAGTTGGAAAGTGTGTTTGAAGAACTTGGTGTATTAGGTTTTCCACTATCCAATTGCGCATATTCATAGAAGGTTGTAATTGTTTCTCCAAAAGCTGATGTACCTTCAGGTGTATCATAAACAACTTGAGTCAAATTACATAGTACCTCTTCCCCCCCAACGCTAAGAGTGAAGTGTAGAATGTTGAAGATAGACAAGTGTATTTAGTTGGGGTGCCATATAGTTGCATCACCAGAACTATAAACTGATTGAATTAGTGTTAGTGTTGTATACATTTGAAAAAGTACATAGGTTACCAACAACCATGTAAAGGAGTTCAAGTCCATGCCTCTCCCAAGTAGGGCATTATGCTCCAATTTAATCACCTTGGTGTGACCAGTAGTGCCAGTTTGGAACCCCATATCCCTTTTTCTTTCTTTTGGGCTTGGTTCATCCCAAGTGGCTGAAACATGATGATATATTAGGCCTGGTCCATCTCCTTGAAAGGTGTGTCCTCTTAGGAAGGAGACAAAAGTGGGCCAAGCACCTCTTGGTTTCCTATTGTGTTCACAGGAAACCAAGGAGGTTTCTTTTGCCTTATAACTGGTTGGTAGGAGCTCTAATCATCCAATATGTGAGAAACGTGCAGGTTGGGGTTTTTGATGGTATATCTTAGAGCCAATTGCAGAATTGAGAGTGGCACAAGGTTGGTCCACCAGTTGCGTAGTTGGTGCACATAGGAACTGCATTGTGCTGCATTGAATAGGAGTGGCTCTCCAAGGTAATGTTTAACCAATGTGTAGTGCTCTTGGACTTTTTCCCTCTAGTCAAGTTGAGAAGGGGTGATCTCAATTACATAACCAAACGTAAGAGAAATGAATTGGGCCAAGGTGATTAATCGTACCATGTTCATGAAAAGATTGAATCTTGTGTCATTCAAGCCTTCTCCAAATCCAGCCGTTGAAAATCTTTGACATTCCCAACTTGAAACAATGAGGTCTAAAGGGCCAAGTAATTCCATATGCTTCTTCTAAATTAGTTGTATGTCAGAGGGAAGAATGTGAAACTGGCTTTCCATGCGACAGTTGCAAATTGTTGTGAAAATCTAGTTGTGAGCTCCATCATTTTCGATGCCGCCACTTGCTTTACAAAAGAATCAATGTCTACATAAAAAAACTTCCGAACCACCATCCATGATTGTAGTAGGGCTTTGAGACTTGTATTAATACCACCAAAGAACTCTAGTAATGTAATACTCTCCTTAGGTGGTGTCCAGGTAATCAGCTCATGGCTTAATTGGTTCACCATGGTTCTCCATGTTCTCAAATTAGAAAAAGCTTTGACCAAGGGCTCACAAGCTGCTTTGAACCTTTGTAAAACCTTTGGTACATGTTAAATGTCAGTAGGAACCACCTTTAAGCTTTCAATAGCTTGGGTCGTAAATTGTTTCCTCCTCATCTCCCTCCATCCATTTGTGGTTAGTTTGTTGGATGTAGGAAATGGTGTGTGCTTCCTTGAGCATACAATGGTGAACCATAGGACTATGGTTCCCATGTAAATCAAAGGGTATGTATCCAAGGTGATGGCCATTAGTTTACCAATCCACTTGGTAGTACGCATGTTCGAACCAAATGTCAATTGTGAAACTTGGTGTAAACATGGCCTCTTGCTCAATGAACACATCCTTATTGGTGGCATTAGTGACTAAACATCTGACCTGTAAGCAAAGCTCCTGATCTATACCTTCATTGAAGTTAAGTGCAATCAAATCTAAGCTCTCCCCAAGTATCTCCTTTATGTTCCTACTAGTAGTGCGAATTTGCCACATAGATTTCCATAGTTTGGAGTCGAGCATGCCCATCTTCTTAGCGAATTGAACTCTAAAAATCATTGGTTGGGCATTTGTATCAAGAAGTACCACTTTGGGTGTATGTCTTCCCATTTGGATTGTTGATTCAATATTGTCGACAATGCCAACTTTGGTGGTGATGGAAGTTCTCTCACTATGCACCATCTTTGGAAATGAGTGAGAGCCTTTGTGGAGATAATGGTTATCCACAAAGCCTTTGTTGACTAACAAATCCACAAGTGAGGTGTTCTTAATTCCCTTATGATATGTGAATGTAGAATCATAGGTAGGAGAGCCCATTAGTTTAGCCATGCTAGAATTCGTGACTAGATTACGAACGCCATCTGTAACAAGTGAGCCAATCGAGTGTCTTTCCATGGTGTTGGATGGGACCCTTATGGCATGTGGATTCGGGATTAGTAGAGGACCTGATGTAGTGTTCATGGTATTTTTTAATACTACAATTATGTCCTTGGTGTTTAACTTCAAATCTTGAAAACAAAACAATGGTGTACTCACAAACTTTTAAGCCACTTTATGCATTTGAAGTTGGCATTCCATAAGCTGATTAGTGGAAAATTGTGTGATTTCTTGATGTACATGTACTCTTGGGACATGAGACTTTGATGCCCTAGCAGCTTGTGGTGTAGTAGTTTCCTCCCCTCTTGCCAACAAGGTGAGTTTCTCTTCCGTGTTGAAAGGACGAAAAGAGTGTGGCATGACTATTTGAGCTCCTTTAGCCTTGGTAATAAGACTTGAACCAGATGCGAGTCCATCAATTTAAATTACCTACCTAGTGGCATAAATTCAGGGTGCCACACTAGCCTCTTGTGTCACGAAGTAAGAAGGGCAAAAAGAAGTAGCAAATTTTGGTGTGAGACTTGAATTTTGTGCATTAGAAAGAACATACTCCCCAACCATGGCATCGTGTGAGAGGCCATAGAACGACCTAGGAGGTCCTTCCTGTGATCCTGAACCATGTACAGGTTGGGCATGATTAGTTGGATGAGAAGACTTCCCTTTTAGATTAGGAAGTTGGGCCCTCAATGATTCGAGTTCATTTTTGTAGAGTTTGAATTTGAGCGGCATGGGCTTGAAGCACCTCCCTCTTGTCAACATTATGCTCCTTCTTTTTAACATTCTTATTGGAATTATGGTTGGTGGGGAAAGCATGAGTTGAAAGCTGAGGTGCCTTGGCTTTTGGTTAAGGGGTAGCAGAAGATCCTAGCAGATTTTGTCGTGGTAATTAAAATTGTTTATGTTATGGGAACTTGGCAAAACAGACAACTTCTTAATGTCCTTCTTTCCCACAATAATTACAAAAGAGATCCTCGAAATGAATGTTGCAATCACTAGCTTTGGGGGGTTAAATTGCCATAGTAGTTGCAAGAAAGTAAGATGGGTGGAGCCGAGTGCATCGCTTTAGCCCTTGAAAAAGAATGTGATTATCTAGTTAGTGTAGTTGGTGGAGGTTGAGGCCTTGAACGTGATGGAGGCCTCATAATACTAGCTTCATAGTGTGCATGAGGCAGTTTTAGCTTTTTGGAAATGTTGTACACATCCAACAAAGTGTATCTCCAAATTATGCAAAAACCCGTTGTAAAACCTACGCATGGAGTGTTAGATTACCTTCCACTGAACGAAGATATTGATGGGCAACTTCTAGGTCTATGATGTTTTGAATATCTTCTTTGAACTTGCGAAGCTTCTGGTAGAACATTTTGAGAATTTCATCCTTTTGTCGAGAGAAGGTGGCGAGTTACAAATTTTTTTATAGAACTTTTAATCAAGAATTCTAACTCAAGAACTCAAAAGAAATCCCCCATTGGATCACCAAAAGCTAGTGCATCGATGGTGGGAGGAATGTTTGCGGTAATAATAATGAGTTGTTGAGGATAAAGGTTTATTGAAGTAGGTCCGGATCTGGATTATTGGGCAGAGTCCCATGATGTGCAATGGTAGTTTGTAATGTAGCTTGCGAGGCAGTGGCGATGGCTGTGGCATAAGTTGGATTGGGGATCTGAGTGACGCCCAAAATCCTTGGACAATGTTGCTCGTAGACATCCAATGTTTCATAATGCACATAACAGACCAATTGTTTGAATGCGAATGCCTTGGTGTAATTAGCGCCATACTTGAGCTTCAATTCACAAACCATAGTTGAGAAAGTTGCCTTTAATTCCCTCAAAGAAATGGTACTTGGCCTTCCACTAAACTTCTCAATTCTCCTAGAGGAACTATTGACCTCCATGGTGTATATGCATATAGAGGTCATGGCTTGCAACGAAATATACAATGCAGGTATGAAAACATGTGCGGTAGCAGGTGTACCCCATTGATTAACCCCTTCAAATGGACTTTGATGTATCGTTGATGTAGTGTAACCTGAACCTGAATTCTTGTTAGGAGTTATATTGGATAACGGTGGCATTGTGTTCGTTTGATGATACTGTTGCGAAGATCGTGAACTTAAAGAAATTGATTCAAATGATTATGTGTTACTTAGTAGCTGATACCTGCATCTTGATTAAGTAGTGGTGCTCTCATCATCCAAGGACACGGTGTTGTCCCATGCCCCAAAATTTTGCAACAATACAAAGCATTAGTTATAAAGTTCTAACACAATAATTTGAAGAATACGATGCATGGATGTTTGTGAATAAACGTCGGTGGATAGACGGAATCGAATAGATGGACGGTGACAAACATCAATGGATAGACGAAATCGAATAGATGGACCGTGATAGACGTTGAACAAAACGGAACTGATGTTGCACACAACTTGGATGAAAGTCAGCTAGATGTCAGCTGTAATCGCTAATGGCTACATCGGCCGGTGATGCGACGGTTGACAACTGCAGTAACCAACAATGGGACAGACAACATTACAAGGCGACCATGAGTTTTGTAGCAATGGCAAGCAACAACGTGACAAACAACAAACTGCAGCTCACAACGGACGGTGCACTACAAATTGTGGCGTTGCAAATTAGGTGATTTGCAACCATGGCGTGTAGAAGATTTTTTTTTTTTACTTAACTTTGGCAGGTTCAAGAATCTTCAAGGCTCTTCTTGTGTCTCTGCGTGCGTGAGAGAGACAAAAAGAAAGGGAAAGAGAGAAAGAGAGCTTTGAAACCTGATCTACTACAGGATACGTCACAGCCCCATTTAGTTTCATTTTTTCTAGCTCCTTTGTTCCCGACTTTGTTGGTTGGCAGAGGTGTAACAACACAAGCTCCCTCTAATAGTAGTAGCAATATTAGTAACACCACCACTAGCAACACTTATAGCAATAACAACACAAGAAACTCAAGAACTCAAAGCCAAAAGACATATGCTGCTTTCAACATTAAGCAATAGAAAATAGTTTTTCTAGAATTAGATCGCAAAGAATGAAAAAAAACGTTGTGTATGTAAATGGTGGCCGTGTAATGGCCGTCGTAAGCATCTGGAAATCCTATCTGACTATGGAAGAAACTTTCTGACTGTGGAGTAAACTCTTTTTCACAAATGAATTCTAAAAAAACTAAAAGAAGAAGGGAAGGGCTTGGCCTTTTATGTAGCTGCCAAAAAGTTGAAACCCTAAGCACCTAATAACGTACAATCACCTAAGAACATACATTAACCCTACAAACGTACATGAATCCTAAAAGGCATGATGGGCATGCCCGTAACTAACCATCATGTATGAGGCCATGTATATGGGCATGACACAACAAGGTTCATTTTAATTCATGTCGACGATCACACTACCATATAAGTCCCTTCACTAAATAGGTCAAATCATTTACAACCTTTCATTTGAACATTGATTTTAACAATTCAATTATAAAACTTGTGGGAACAAATATTTTTCAAATAAAAGGTGTGAAGTTTTTTACTTTAAGTAATCAATGGTTTAACAAATTTTTATTATGAATATCAAAATTATTAACAAACCCATAATTTACAATTAATTTTAAAAACAAACAAAAGGGTAATTCACTTATTAAATTTCAATATCAAGGTCCATTCTTTTAGTGCAAGGTTTTTAAAATGTTAGTTCGCAAAAATAATTAATTACGGTTAACTTTAATGAAGATGATTACCAATTTGTACATGTGAATAAATTTTGAAGAAATCATCATCACTAGAGCAAAACTAAACATATCAAAGATCATAATCTTGTAAAATCTGATAAATTGTAAGAAGATTTATTCAAGGTGAAAACAAACATTTTAAAAAGTTTGCTCATTCAAATTGCACCATTTTCTAGGAAGGAAATGAAAAAGGTGCTACAAATCATAGGAAACCAAAAAATGTGTGGGTAATAATCAAAGTTGCTTTGAAAATAATGACCACAATTTTAACAAAGATGAATTAAAAAAAAATGATGTTTTTGGTTATGGACCAATTGATATGAAAATTAAAGTTATGAACGAAATAATTCTTATATTACAATGCAAAATAATTATATTACTATTTATGTGTTACCCATGAACCATTTAAGCCAAAAACTACTAGCATAAAAAAATAAAATGCATCCAACCTTGGGCATTGATGCAAAGTTCATGCAAACTAACTCATGTGAAAATATTGGCAATATCAAATGCATAGGTTCGAAATATATGGATATAAAATGATGAATCCTTTACTCAATGATTGGTGCAAAACCGTTACAAAAAAAGACAAGATCGTCATCTATTTTATTAATGCAATTGAATTGTTTGAACTAGATGATGATTGTCTAAACTTAATCATTTTTGTGAAAAAATATGTATGGCCTTGAGATAGACGGTATTCAAATAGACAATTTAAACATCATCATGAAAAATGAAATTATATTACTTCATCATTACATTTTCAACAAACATCAAATAGTCTTCAAATAAGTCTAAACATTTTCATGTACTCACATGTGTTGAGTACCATAGTTCTACTAATCTTATAATGTGATAACAAATGATTGAATCAAGGTTCTAACCTATTATGAAAATAAAGAACTTAAATATGTCAAATGTCATTTTCATTTAAAGGAAGAGAAATTTAAGAAGTGTAAAAATTTGGTCATAAAATATTAAGACATCTGTTTCATTCTATAAAAACTTTAATAGCAATTCACCACAAATAACCCAACATATAAGTCTAATGATTGTTAAAACTAAATATTTTGCTAAAAGAAATAACATTCGTGAATTCATGAACGTAGACAACTTTTGATTTTGCCTCCATATGGGTGAGATGTGAATTTCGAAATATGAATGGAAAATTAAATTTTAGCCTTAAAAACTTTTTGTTTTCGAAATTTATGCACATTTGCACATGTATAACCTCTTTTTTTCTAGAAATTCAATGGCACAAAATTCATGTCAAATTGACACTATATGCAATTATGATGAATTTACAAAAAAATCTTCATAATTTTTTTTTGACAATTGATTAATATTGACCTTTGAACATAAAGAAAAAAAAAGAGGAAAAAATGGGAAAAGAAAAGAAAAAAAAGTGGATCATTTTTGATAAAAACAATGGCCTCATCCTCAATGGTTTTTTTTCTTTTCCTTTCCTTCACACAACAAACTCCAAGGTTCAAGCCTTGTTTGGGTTTAATTTCAAAAGGAGTTTCATGCAAAAATCAAATTTTAACAATCACAAAATAATTAAATGAAATAGACCAAAGATGCCTTCAATTACATTTCCTACCTATTTACAACATGAACAAATGAAATAAACCAACAAAAACAAGACAAACCCACACCATGACCATGCCATGCAACATTGA
>Ga0116228_10006608_pt1 | contig 10346 bp, 7 predicted proteins | sample S1TSphfallax_2_FD_89694 | JGI IMG/M metagenome (GOLD analysis project Ga0116228, IMG submission 89694) | Host-associated microbial communities from peat moss isolated from Minnesota, USA - S1T2_Fc - Sphagnum fallax MG | ecosystem: Host-associated > Plants > Peat moss > Unclassified | place: USA... | reverse complement strand
TGCCGCTGCTGTTGATCGCGTAAGCCTCGGTATTGCCCGTGCCGGCGGGTGTCGGGATCGTTGTGGTGACGCCGTTGCTGTAGATGAAGCCGGTAAACGGCGTCGGGTAGGGCAGGAAGTTCGTGCCGGCCAGATTGCCGTTGTCACTGACGCCCAGGATCACCGGCGAATTACCGATCGGCAGCATGTTGAAGGCATTGCCTTTATGGCTGAACACGATTTGCGCGTTGTCGGTGCTGGCGGCGACGCCGAACATCACACCCCGGTTGTCGATCGCGCTGATGCTGGTGCCGGTCGCGTCGGGGTATTCGACGTCGGTAAATGTCCCGGTGGCGGGTACGTAGGTGAAGCCATGCTCCGAATAGCTCGCGTCCAGGTAGTAGCCAACGATTTTACCACCCTTGCTGATACCGTTGATCTGGGTGCCATTCACTTGGTTCGGATCATCCAGGCTGGTGACGACGCCGTTCTGGACGATAAACCCGTGCGTGACGTAGTTCTGATCGTACCAATTGCCCACGGCGACGCCGGCTGCATTGATCCCGACCATCGTAATGTTGAGCGCATTCGGCACGATGAAGGTGGTGTAGCTGTAGGTGATCGGCTTGGCGGCATTGGCACTGGCGCAGCTCAGTGTCAAGGCGGTGGCGAGCAGAGTCAGGCGAAGCGGAATGTTGGTCATATGGCCCCCAGAATTGCGGATCGGTGATGCCGCTCTCGGAGCGGTCGCCGCGTCTATGCAGGGGGCCGGGATGCGAGTCACTCACGCGGTTCTAAAGAACTTCTAATCGCAGCCTGCTCAACATGAATCGGCAACGCGGATAAGGCTGATGAGACATTTTTTTCGCGCGCCGCAGCCGATCGGGCCGCTTCGGGCGGCACCTTCCAGGCCGCCGGCCGATTGGCGAAGCCGCGGCGCCGGGCGCAGGCTCGGTGTGGAAGACGCCAGCAGACGCGCAACAAAAAAGGGGCAGCACGCTGCCCCTTTTCTCGTGTCGTCCGCCGCCGCCACGCCGGCATCGGCGTGGCCGGCTCAGCCGGCTTAGGGCCCGTTCGACATTAACTGAATCGAGTTGAAAGGTCGAACGGGCCCTAAGCCTTTGCTTACGAAGGCATCTTTGTCGGCGTGCTGACGCACTTATTTGCCGACGATGCCTTAGTTTGACGGCACGGCGATAAAACCATGCGTGCCGGTGGAGTCCACGTAATCGCCCAGCACGGTGCCGGCATCGTTGATCGCCAGACCATGCGTCTCGGTCGCGCCGTTGACCGTGAAGTCGGTGAAGGTGCCGTTTTGGTCGAGAAAGGCAGTGGCCTGTTCGGCGCTATTGTAGCTGGCGCCGACGATGCTGCCGGTCTTGTTGATGCCGATGAAAAAACTGTCGGTCGAGCCGGGCGCCTGGGTGAGGATAACGCGCCCGGACGGCCGGTAGATGAAACCGGCCTGGTTACCGTTGGTGAAAGCGGCCTGCCCGACGATCACGCCGTTGCGGCCGATCGCCATGGCCTGGGTATAGAACACGCCCTTCGGATAGTGCATCTGCTTCACAACCCCGCTGGCATAACGCCAGGCCGCTTCGTGCGAGGGCGCCTGTTCATAATACCCGGCCACATCGCCGGCATTATCGATCGCAACCGCGATCGGCCCATAGGCGCTGTTCGTCGGCAGCGTGGTGAAGCTGCCGTTCGCGTAGGTGAAATTGGTGATGGTGTTGTTTTCATCGATGCTGGATCCGACAACGGTGCCGGCATCGTTGATCCCGTTCAGCGCGGTTGCGATCGCACCCGGCACATCGATCTGGGTAAAGCTGCCGGCGGCGTCGATGAAGCCATGCCGCTCGCCATTGGTGTCGACGAAGCTGCCCACGATCGTGCCGGTTGCGTTGATGCCGGTCAGATAGGTCGTGGTCGCGTTTGGCGGCACGATCTTGGTGATCTTGCCGGCGGTGTAGCTGAAGCCGTGGATTTGCTTCGTCTGGGCCTCGAAATTGCCGATCACGGTGCCGCTGGCGTTGATCGCGACCGGGTTGGTCTGCTTGGAATGATCGACGGAAAATTGAGTCAGCGTGTAGGTGGTGGCATGCGATGCATCGGCGCATGCGGTCATTGCGGCCAGCGATAGTCCGGCGGCCAGCACGTGGCGTCTCGGCGAAAACAGGGTCATCGGAGCATCCTTGAAAGCTTGGGCCCGATATCGGGCGGCTCAGGAGTGCTATAGCGCCCGCCCGGCGATGTCCCTTATGGTGTTCTAAAGAACTTCTTACGCACTTGCTTTGAAAGAAAATGTCCCGCGCATGGCCGCTACCCGCCCACTATCATCGTTGAAGCCGCTTCGCTCCGGGTCGCGCACGCTTTCGCGTGTCGTTCCCTGCACGCGTCCGCGCGAGGAGCCTTGAGGCACGCACGCAATGCGGCGGTGACGGGGCGGCGCGGATGAAGGTTGAGCATCGCAGCGTGTATCGGGTCGGTGCCGTGCAGTACGACGAGGCGCGGCAGGAAGTGCTGGTCGATGGCCAGCGGCGGTCGCTGGAGGCCAAGCCGCTGGCCTTGCTGCAGGCGCTGCTGGTGCGTGCCGGCACGCTGGCGACCAAGCGTGAGTTGATCGCGGCGGTCTGGGGCAATCCGGACCATATTTCGGAAGCCTCGCTGGCGACGGCGATGTCCAAGCTGCGCGCCGCCTTGGGCGATAAGGGCCGCGATCTGATCGAAGTGGTGCATGGCAGCGGCTACCGGATCGCCCAGCCGGTGGAAGTGACCGTCGCGAACGAGACCCCGCTGGCGTTTGGCTTCAAGGCCGGCGACGCGGTGCCGGGCCGGCCGCAATGGCGTCTGGAACGGCTGCTGGGGGCTGCGCCCTTGAACGATGTCTGGCTCGCACGGCACGAGAAGACCGGCGAGCAGCGCGTGTTCAAATTCGCCGATTCCGAGGCGCGGTTGCAGACCCTCCGGCGGGAAGCGACGCTGTCGCGCGTGCTGCAGGCCACGCTGGGCACCCGGTTCGATCTGATTCGCATCGTCGCGTGGAATTTCGACGAGCGCCCATACTTCATCGAAAGCGCCTATGGCGGCGAGGATTTGCCGGGCTGGGCCGCGGCGCAAGGCGGGCTGGACGCGGTGCCGCTGGCTGTGCGCCTGGCGCTGATGGCGCGCGTGGCCCGCGCGATCGCGGCGGCCCATGGCGCCGGCGTCCTGCATGGCGACATCAAGCCGGCCAATATCCTGGTGAGTCACGATGCCGGATCTGACGATGGTGGCGAACCGATTCCCCGGCTGGCGGATTTCGGCGCTGGCGGCCTGAGCGACGGGGTGCGGCTGGATGCCATGGCCATTAGTGGCCTGGAGGGCGGCAGCGGCGAGCGCGGCACCGGCACCTTACGCTACATGGCGCCGGAAGTGCTGGCCGGCGGCGCGCCCACGACGGCCGCGGATATCTATGGGCTGGGGGTGCTGCTGTACCAGTTGGTGACGGGCGACCTGACGCGGTCGCTCAGCGTCGGGTGGGAGGCCGATATCGCCGACGACCTGTTGCGCCAGGATATCGCGGCGGCGGCTGCCGGCGATCCGGCGCGGCGGCTGGACTCGGCGGCCCTGCTGGCCGAGCGGCTGGAAACCCTGCCGGCGCGGCGTACCCAGATGGCACGTGAGGCGCAGGCGGCGGCGCGGGCGGATGCGCTGGCACGGGCGGTGGAGCGCGACCGGCTGCGTCGGCCATGGATCCTGGCTGCCGCGCTGTCGATGGCGGCGGGCTTGGCGCTCTCCACCGTGTTCGGCATCCGCGCGGTGCATGATCGTGACGAGGCGCGGCGGCGCGCGGCCATCGCCCAAGCGGTGAACAGCTTTTTGACCGAGGATTTGTTCGGGCGCGGCAATCCGGCGCGCTCGGGCAAGGCCGACGAGTCGCTGATGGATGCCGCGCAGGCGGCGGAGGCGGGGATCGGCCGCAGGCTGGCCGGCGAGCCGCTGGTCGAAGGGTCGATCTACCTGTCGCTGGCACGGGCTTTCGATAGCCGCAGCGCCTACGATGCCGCGCGCCACGCCTATGACGAGGCGATCGGCGCGTTTCAGAAGGCCGGCGAAGCGGGACAGGCCGAGGCGGTGATCACGCGGCTGCATGAGGCCCAGATGGAGGTCGCCTCGGGCGAGCCCGGGTCGCTGGCACGGGCCCGCGGCATTATCGGTGAGGCCGGGCCGCTCGTGGCCACGCTGGGCAAGCGCCGGCCGGAAGCGCAGGTGTGGCTGGAGTCCGGCACTGCCATGCTGCAGATGCTCGGCGGCGACGTGCGGGCGGCGCAGGAGGGCTATCGCGCCGCCGCGGAGCGCGCCGATGCGATGCCGGAGGTGTTCGATGAAAATGTCCGGCTATCGCTGCATCAGCGGCTGGCCTTCACCTCTATGCGGCTGGGCGATTTCACAGGCGCCCTGCCGCAAATTCAAAGCCTGCTGCAGCGCCGGCTGGCCTTGAGCGGGCCGCGCCACCCCGCAACGCTGCAATTGGAATTGAACCTGGCGCAAATCCGCATCGCCACCGGCCAATTCGATATGGCGTTGCAGGACCTGAACCGGATTTATCCGGTGTTCGCGGAAGTCTATGGCCAGGACCATGTGATGACGATGACGCTGCTGGGCACGCGCGCGCAGGCGCTGTCGCAGCTGGAGCGCTACGATGCCGCGGCGGCGGACGAAATGACGATCCATCGGCTGCAAGTGGCCAAACAGGGTGACCATAGCTGGGTGGCGCTCGGCACGCTGACCGATGCGGCGCAGGATAGCTGCCGCGGCGGCAAGGCGGCGGAGGGGCTCCAGATGGCGCGCACCGCGTATGACGGCGCGCGCGCGGCGTTCGGGCCGGCCAGCGGCTTGGCCCAGAGCGCGGGCATGAACGTCGCATTCTGCCTGATCATGGCGGGGCAGTTCGCGCCGGCGCGGCCGTTGCTGGATGCGATCGACCTGCCGGCGGTGTCGCAGCTGATGATGGATCCGGATGTGGGCGCGGATATCGAGTTGATGCGGGCCGCGATTGCGTTTGGCACGGGGGATGCCGCGGCGGGACGGGCGCTGGTGGCGAAGGCTGCGCCGGTGTTTCAGAAGGCGGGGGGGGACCGGTTTATGCGGCGGTGGGCGGCCAGCCTAAAGTAGCAAGAAAGCAGTTCTTTTTTGAAAAAAAGAACCAAAAAACTTTTGCCATCTGGCGTACGCTGCCGGAGAGAGCCGCGACAGCCTCGCAAAAGTCTTTTGCTTCTTTTCTTCAGAAAAGAAGACTTATTTTTTCCCGAGAATGCGCGCGAACAACCCCTGCTTCGGCGCATCGTCCTGCAATTCCGGCGGCAAAATGGGCCGCAGCGGCGGCGGGGGCATCACCTCGGGCATGGTGCCGAAGGGGCGGTCCACGGTGCTCGCCAGATCCGAGAACACGGGTAGCAGACGCGGCAGCACGTCGATCAGGTCGTTACCGGGCGTGGCCAGGGCCGGTTCAGGCGTGGCCGGGGTGGCCGGGCGGAAATCGGTGAAGCCATCGGCCACGCTCCCGGGCTTTGCGGCGGGCTCGGCGCCCGGCGGCTCGGCGAGGTTGGCGGGGCGCGGCGGCACCTTGACGCGGGTGATTTTCGGAGGCGCGGGCGGCTCGGGTGTTGGCGCGGCCTCCGCGACGGGGACGGACTCCGCGGCTTGTGCCGCTTCGGCTTCGGGTTCCGGTTCAACGGCGCGTGCCGGTTCGATGGCGGGCGCCGGTTCGATCACGGGTGCGGCTTCAGCGAACGGTGTATCGCCGGCGGCTGGGGCGGGCTCGACGGCGGGCGCCGCCTCGGCGATCAGCGCGTCTTCCAGCGTATCGCCATAATCGGCTGGCGGGAGCGGCTCCTCGATGGCGGTCTGTGCCGGTTCGGCTGCCACTTCGGCGGGTGGCGCAGCTTCCGCCGGCTCGGCCATGTGCGGCTCCGCGGCGGCGGGCTGCGCGGCCTCCAGAGCGGGATCGTAGGAGTCTTCGTCGATGATCGCGGCTGGGTCGGCGGGGCTGCTATCCAGGCCGGCGGCGCGGCGGGCGGCGGCAAAGGCGAGCTTGCCGAGGGGCGAGTCGGGGCTTTGCGCCAAGCCCTGCTCCAGATCGGCCAGGGCGGCTTCGGGATTGGTCTTGGCAGTCTGGATGCCGCGCTGCAGCGCCTCGTTCCACTCGAAGCGCAAATAGCGGCGGCCGAATTCCTCGAAGCTGAAGAAGCCTTCCTCGTTGACCGGGTAGAGCTGTCCGGGGGCGACCCAGGTGAGGCGGAAATGGGCGGCGACGCCGGGATGGATCGGCTGGGCGCTGGCGGGGAAGGGCACGCGGCGCAGCGCGTTAGGGTTCCACGCGGTGACGCCGAGCTTGCCGAAAAGCTGGGCGACCAGGCGGCGCAGCAGCGGCATGGTCAGGCGCTGGCGGGTGCGGAACAGGGGTTCCGTGCGGAACGTGTCGGCGATGTAGCCGGCCAGATCGTAGCCGCCGGCCTGGTCGAGCTGGCGTTGAATGGCGAGGCGGTCGGTCAGGCGGCTGTCCAGCTCGCCTTCGGTCACGACATTCAAGGCGAGGTAGCGGGCAATGGCGGCGTCTTCGCCCAGGCCATCCGTGGCCATCTGGTCGAGAAAGCGATCGCCCTGCTCGGCTGGGTAGGGGCCGCCGGGCAGGACGAAAGCGCCGCGATTGCGGGGATGGGCGCGTCCCGCGAAGGGCCAGAGGAAGTCGCAGTACAGGTTGGGAATGCGGACGATCTGGGCTTGGCTGGGTAGGCCGGCGGCCGGAATCGCATCGCCATCCTCATCCACTTCCATGGCGACGATGTCGGCCAGCAGCAGTGTGGAGCGGGCGGCATCGGTATTGACCGCGCCGGTGCCGATGAAGACGACGTCGTCACCGGTCGCGGCGGCTACCTCGCTGCGGTAAATGCGGGCGAGTGCCCGGGTTTGCATGCCACCCGCGAAGACGATCCGCCGACTCATTAAATGCCCTGTGTGTGAAGCGAGGAAAAGTTCTGACAAGTCGGGCTTAAAAGATCAACCATTCTGCGTGTTGGGTCGCACGAAGTCAGGTTGGGTGGGCCGTGCCGGCCCCCCCAAACCCCCCGTCGCGACTTGGCAGCGAGGTCTTCACCCCACCCCCAACCTAAGGTCACGACGGGGGGTCTGGGGGGCGGCACGGCTCCCCCAGCCTTCACTTGGCGAGCTCTCGCAGGCAGGCACGGAGAACGGCGTCGAGCGTGGCGGCATCGCCGGCAGCTGCCATGACGCGCTCGATGACGGGGGCAGCTTCGGCGCGGCGGTAGCCGAGATTGGCCAGGGCCGAGAACGCGTCCGCGACGAGGCCGGTGGGGGTGCCGATGGGGAGGGTGGGCGCGCCGATGGGCATGGCGCCGGCTTTGTCGCGCAATTCGGTGAGCAGGCGGATGGCGAGTTTAGGGCCGACGCCGGGGGCGCGGGTGAGGCTGGCGCGGTCGCCGGCGGCGATGGCGGTGACGAGGTCTTTCGCGGAGAGGGCGGAGAGGATGCCGAGGGCGACTTTGGCGCCGACGCCCTGGACGGTGAGGAGGAGGCGGAACCAGTCGCGCTCGGAGGACTCGGCGAAGCCGAAGAGGAGGATGGCGTCCTCGCGAACGATGGTTTCGATCAAGAGGCGGGCTGGGGTAGGGGGCCGCGGCAGGACTGAGAGGGTGCGGGTACTGGCGCTGACCAGGTAGCCGACGCCGTTGACGTCGATAATGCAGGAGGTGTCGTCGATGTGGGCGAGGTCGCCGCGGAGGAGCGCGATCATGCGCGGGCAAGAGCGCGGGCGTAGGTGGCGTTGGTAGCGCGATGATGGGCGTGGCAGATTGCCACCGCCAGGGCGTCCGAGGCATCCGCGCGTTGCAGCAGCGCGCCTGGGAGCAGGCGGCGGACCATGGCGGCGACCTGGGCCTTGTCGGCGCCGCCAGTGCCGACGATGGCGAGTTTGACGGATTTGGCGCCGTATTCGGCGACCGGGATGCCGGCGAGGGCAGGCGCCAAGAGCGCGATGCCGCGGGCGTAGCCGAGCTTGAGCGTGGCCGCGCCATTGCGGTTGACATAGGTTTCTTCCACTGCGGCCTCGTCGGGGCGGTGGGTGGCGAGCAGGGCGGCCAGGCCGTCATGGAGCAGGCGGAGGCGGATGGGGACGCTGTCCGCCGCGTCGGTGGCGAGCACGCCGTCGGCGAGGTGGCGGAGGCGGTTGCCGGTGACTTCGATCAGGCCCCAGCCGGTGAAGCGGAGGCCGGGATCGATGCCGAGGAGGATCATGCGGCCGAGAGACGCTGCATGACCGAGTCGGGGATATCGAAATTCGCGAAGACGTTCTGGACGTCGTCGCTGTCTTCCAGGGCGTCGATCAGCTTGAGCACGCTGGCGGCGCGGTCTTCGTCCAGGGTGATGAGGGTGGTGGGGCGCCAGTCGAGCCGGGCTTCCTCGGGCGCGCCGAAGCGGTGTTCGAGGGCGTCGCGGACGGGGAAGAAATCGTCCACGGCGGTGGTGATTTCGTGGCCGGCGGGGTCCGATTGGGCGTCTTCCGCGCCGGCTTCGATCGCGGCTTCGAGCATGGCGTCGGGGGAGGCGACGGCGGCGGGAAAGCGGATGATGCCGCGGTGGTGGAACATGAAGTTGACGGAGTTGGTCTCACCGAGGGCGCCGCCGTGTTTGGAGAAGGCGCTGCGGACTTCGCCGGCGGTGCGGTTGCGGTTGTCGGTGAGGGCTTCGACGATGACCGCGACGCCGTGGGGGCCGTAGCCTTCGTAGCGGACCTCGGCATAGTCGTCGCCCTGGCCGGCGCCGGCGGCTTTCTTGATGGCGCGGTCCACGGTGTCGCGGGTCATGTTGGATTTATAGGCGGCGGTGACGGCGGCGCGCAGGCGGGGGTTGGCGGCGGGGTCTGGGAGGCCGGCTTTGGCGGAGACGGTGATTTCGCGGATGAGCTTGGCGAAGATGCGCGCGCGTTTGGCGTCCTGGGCACCTTTGCGGTGCATGATGTTCTTGAATTGGCTGTGGCCGGCCATGGGGGCTCTTGGGTGGGGTTGTTGAGGTTTGGGGGGCGGTAGCATCGGGGGCGGGGCGGGGGGAAGCGCTGGGGGTTTGGGGCCTTGGCTTAAGTGACGACGGGTGGGCTGAGGGGACGGCATGTCTCCCCCATCGCGTGTATTTGCCTGGAACGCATGGCTAGGGATGCAGCATTGATCTGGGCGCATCCCAGCGTCCTATGAGTTGTGTATACGGAATAATTGGCTAAGGCGTTGGATTTCAATAACTCCTCGGTTTATGGTATCTCTTTTTGGAATATGCCGCCGTCGTTTCCGATAAAAAGAGACGAGGTTCAGTCTTGTAGCGAGGGTATGCCCGGTGGCGTACGTGCTCCTCCTTTGGAGCGCGCGGGGGCGGCGCCACGGAGCGATGGAGACATTCTTCCGGATGTAGAGATCAAGGTCGGTAGAGTGCCGCGGCGGTGATGAGCGGGGCATGTTGTGCTTCGGTGCTCACGGCCCCAGGAGGCCGCGTTGGGCGGAAGCGCGTGTTTGGCCCGATGCCCTGTTGCCCGCAAACGCCCGGCATCTGACTCGCCAGACCAAAATTGACGAAACGCCCTAGCGTCGGTGGGGCAAGGGGTGTCCCGACACTCGGCAGGGCTCTCCAGGAGTGGGCCGCCGTGAGGATGGGTTGGCTGCCGCGCCAGGGTCGCGAGGTAGCATGTTATGAGGAAACTGCCTAGGATGGAGGGCCATGGATGAATCCACCCCAATCGGACAGCAAGACGGCGACCGGGACGCGGTGATCGATATGATGGATCACAACATTCCGGCCGATGATATATCCCGTTTTTTCGCCAAAAAGTGGAAGAACTTGGGCTGCGACATTTGCGGGGAGAGTGGAACCTGGGTCACTTTGTCTGATTTGGATCGCTACTCGGTGCTTGCGTCTCTCGCACCCGACCAGCGCCTTGCTCCGGTGGCGAGCCGTTTTCAAGTAGCTCTTAATGTTCTATGCAGCAATTGTGGAAATCTAAAACTTTTGGCGTTTGGCGTAATAAAGACGTGGCTTAAAGAAAATCCAGCCGGTGAGTGACATTCCGCATGGAAGCGACCGGTTATTGGGCAAGGTTGTCACCTTTCCAATGCCTGGGAAGAGCCAAACATCTTACTCTCAGAGGGTTTCCGATAGAACAGAATTCGAAGATCCCGCAACGGAGGGCGATCTTGTGGATGATAAGGATTTTCGCCACTTAGATACAAAAATCCAGGCGGCGGAGCAGCGCAGTCAGTTGCGACTGGAGGCTTCGATGGCGCGAGTGGAAGCCGCGATCCAGCGCTTGGCGGATCAGACTAGTA
>Ga0116228_10006607_pt1 | contig 10348 bp, 9 predicted proteins | sample S1TSphfallax_2_FD_89694 | JGI IMG/M metagenome (GOLD analysis project Ga0116228, IMG submission 89694) | Host-associated microbial communities from peat moss isolated from Minnesota, USA - S1T2_Fc - Sphagnum fallax MG | ecosystem: Host-associated > Plants > Peat moss > Unclassified | place: USA... | reverse complement strand
CTCTCTCTCTCTCTCTCTCTCTCTTTACATATATATGTGCATGCCATCTTCATCCAGAATTTCATCAGAATGTGCCCCAAAAAACCCAAAAATGGATTTTTTTTCAACCTCCTTGATTTGCTTTGGGTCATTCAGAAATTCCTCATGGCATGGATGCTTGAAGAATCAGATTCAAATGAGGGCTCCAATGGCAAGTGGGTGTGTGTGTGTGTGAGAGAGAGAGAGAGAGGGAAGGCATGTGCAAGGCGAAGGGGGGAGAAGAGAGAGGGGAAGAAAAGTACCGAACTTTGTGTGTCACAGGGACCGGACATCAACAGCTACTTAATGCAACCCCCACTTTACTAGTGCACTAAATTGGACTCCCAAGTGGGAGCATTAGTGACTTCTGAATCTTAGTGCTAGCTCTAACCCTAAACCTGGGTTTGCCATTAAGTTGCTTTCAAGTGACTTTTGCAAGATCTTGCAAACATCTTGATTCTCCCTTTTACAAAACAAAAAAGGTGGGAAATTTTAAATCAAGGTTAATATGAATATAGGGTAAAGAATAAGACATTTACCAACAACCCTTACACCCTATGAACAAGGGGAATGAATGTTAGTCATCTACTTCAATTTCCTTTTCCCCATATTGATAGTTTGCAAATCTTGGATATATATACCCTTATTTACCTAATTTGGATATTATACTTTTTACTTACCTAATATGTTCTTTTGAAACTTCATATTTATCCTTATCTAGTTGATTTATCAAAATCGATCTTCTTGCATTATGAATAAAGGAGAGAAAAACCAAGTGATCTTTTAGAATTGTTTACCATTCAATTGTTGATTTTGATAAGGGGCTTTGCATCTTGAATCTATTGATACAAGTCATGCTGAATGATGGAAAATTATGATGATAGACATCATATTGGAGAGCATATCACATTGAAAAAAAAACCCCATCTTTTGAAGCACCAACTTTAGATGGTGCAATACAAATTCTGAATTTTCCTACCTTGTTCACTCACTTTGAGCACATTGCAACTAAAGAATTAGTCAGACTTGGGAAAACATTAGATGTTAATGATGAAGTGACATTTTGGAACAATTCATTCCCGGTGAGAAAGAGATATATGCATATTAAAGCTATGAGAATATAAAACAAGTCATATAACTTGACCATGTTAATGAATTGATTCAACAAAAAAATTAGTTTGGATGGACTTGGCTTGATTTTGTAAAACCTATTGATGGCCTCAAGATCTTATGTTGGAGTTGTCTTCAGTATTGGTCCAAGAAATTGCCATTCCATTTGTAAGAGAAAATAGTAAAGAAAGTCCGTAATGGAACCTCAATGTGGTCTTTGAAAAAAATGCGTTAGTGTGATTGAAACATCAAAATTGGCAAAGTATAGGAGATGGATCCTAGTGATTGTCTACCTATTAATTCTTGTGCCTAGGTGACTAGACTTATTGTTATAGAAACCTATGTCAACTATCATGAAGAGTTCTGTCACTAAATTTGTTTAGAGCAATGGATGCCTTACAACATGTTGGGAATCGGTAATTGTTGTACATAGACTATAAGTATATTCATGTGGGAAAACAATTTTATCAATCACAACACTAACCTTAAAGAGGAGTTGGCCTCACTAACATTATATTAACCCATGACATAAGGAAACATTGATAAAAGAAGAGAAGAAATCCATGCAATTGGTTTGGGTTTCTATCTATTATATATACTTGTGGAATACTACCTTGTGTATTTACTCAACAACCAACTCAATCCAATTGAAAAAATGTTCAATCATAACCAACACGTATCAATTATGATGAATATTTAGGCTCAAAGTTCAAAGACAATAATATTTTAAAGGTTCAATGTGTAGTAACATTCTCAAATTTGCTTATTTATATCAACTATTATAAAACCGACAAGCAAAATGAATTTCAGGAGTCATACACAATGTTTCTTTTTCAATTTTGTGATGTTGCTCAACTGGTTCATAGTCCATAGACATATTGAGCTAAATTTGGCGATATTCAAAATATGAAAATATAAAATTTTAAGCACCCTTTCATATTGTAAGTAATTGTCACAATTCTTTCCAAGTCTTTTTTTAAGGGAATTCATGACTAAATATTTTTCACAAAATGGCAAAAAATCATCCAAAAAAAAAAACTAGGGGTATCAAAGCTTACATAAGGATTACATAAGGCTTAACTAAAACCTTACATAAGGAGACACCTAAAGGCCTACATAGGTTATAGGATACCTAATGGTTTATCTAAAGGACTACTAAGGAAGAGACCTAGGAGCCTACCCAAGTAAGGGGATAATTAAGGCTAATTAGGGGACTACATAGAGCCTACTTATGGGACTAGTTAAAAATTTCTTAAGTTAAGGGATACCTAGGGATTATTTAAGAGACTACCTAGGATCGATTAATAATGCAAAAGGGGGTTATGTAAGACCTATGTCATAAGGGGCTACCTAAAGGCTATCTTAGCTTGATTCATGGCCTCTATGTGAATGTTATGTACTTCCTTAAGCAGTGCTTGGATATCCCCTAACTTAGATAAGTCCCTAAGTAGTCCCTATATAACCCCTATATAAGCTTTTTGATAGCCCTTATCTTAGCTCATAACCAAGGTAGACCCCTAGGGGGCCTTTAAGTAGTCTTTGAGTAATCCCTAAGTTATTTTAACAATCCCCTTAAATAACCCCTAGGTATCCCCTAGCTTAAGAAATATTTTTATAATCCTCTAGATAGGTCTCTTAGTAGCCTTTAGTAGGGCCATAGGCCCTATGTAACTCCCCATGTAAGTTTTTCATTGTACATATCCTACATAGGTAGGTTAGTAAATAGGTAGGTAGATAGGTAAGTAACCCATGGATGACTAGGTGGGTAGCCCATGAATTATATTTTTAGGTCATACAAAATGCACTATTTTTGCATTCCCATGAGGACAAGTTAAGGATTCTCCATTTACTACATTTGTAAGTGTCTAATGTGTATATACACTTACTTCACTAGCCCCCCACTTTGTTCTTGCTTCTCCAACAATGATAAAATATTATACAACCATTTATACATACCCACTTGCATAAAAAATAGGGCTTGGCTTTCATTCTTTTTCAAAAAATTGTATTTATCACTTAAGAGAACGTAGACCTATTTTAAAAAGCTTAGTCGCTTGGTTCAATTGGAAGAGAATGGTGGTTTCAATGTTTGGTTCTAAATCCAATTCTAGCAAATACTATGGACCTAAGACTCATAACCTGAAGTATGTGTGGACAATTTTAGTTTAGAATGCTGCCCATGACCAAATTATACAAATAGGTGAAAATTGATCTAGTCAAAATTGTGTAAGTAAAGCTATAATTAAAACAAGCTAAATGAACTCAAGTAAATGTCTTACAGAATTATTACACTAGATTCACAAAGCTAATGAAAAATGTTTACATACTTAAGTATAACATTGTGGATCAGAATGATATCTTGGCACTTTGTACTCAAACACGTCGACTGAAACTATCCTGCACATATAATGCATGAGCCCAAGTTTGAAGGCACTCACTTGGATTTAATATTAAGAAATGTGAAAGCATGAAATCGTCACAACTGTTTTTCGAGCAAATAAAATCACTATCACCTATGCAAATATATTAAAGTTTAGGAACACTAAAAAATCCTTGATTATAACAAGAAGATCACAACAATGATGTCAATATATACACTTTCATTTTCAATCTGAAAAACATTTGGTTTCAGCACTCCAAAATTGACACATAGTCATGTGCCTCGTCACATACATATATATGACCAAATTTACAATAATCTTGAAACGCCGAAGTATAACATACAGAGTAAGCGATTATGTTCAAAGCAAAATATGTTAACACATTTGGAAGTCCCGTAGGGAAGTCTATTCCAATATGCTAGTGAAAATATATGCCAACTATTTTGGTGAATTATACCTCTGGTTGTTGAGTTGTTCCTGCATACATCAAAACTTGTTAGGTGGTCCAGAAGGAATTTTTGCAGTTTCAAGTTAATGACTTTCCTTGTGTATTGATCAACAGAACCTAGAACAAGATTCTCCTTGAAGGACAATTCCTGACAGAAGAGATTGATACACAAATGGGGCAATTACTAGCAATATCAATAAATATTATTATGGGTTTTCTGTTACTTCTGTAAGAGCTACCAAAAGGAGGCAAGGGTGCAAACCTGAGAGACAAAAATCGAATGGAATCCAACAGGCACCCTTGTTGGTAAATTTACAACTCCTACTGGTTCAGATGCCATTGTTTTGGCATCAATAATCACTGTTTCAGATTTTCTGCAGTGTAAAATCTTGATTAGGCATTCACCAATATTTATTTTTTTATCATCCATGAATTGTAGTTTTTCTATTGCATAAGTGCATTATCCAAGTCACACATTCACATTAAAAAAACATGTGTTGGGTGGAAATTTAGCTTCTTAAGATTTTCTCCACTATGGCCAAGTGTACACCTGAAGTACCACCATTTAGATGTTCCATGGCATCTCCAGGTTTAAGACTAAATTGAAGCAATTGGAAAAATGATGTCAAGAAAACATACCCTTTGTTCTCATCATAAACAAAGCAAATCAGGTAACCATCATCTTCAGGAATTTCCTTGTCAACCACACGAGGGACAAAAAGAGGTTCTGACCCTCGTCGCCCATCTCCATGAACAAACAAACCTATGATATTCCCCCCAATTTTCAGATCTCTTGTGTTAAGCTCAGGTTCCAAAGCTAAATCAAACTTAGCCACTCCAATAATCGTCATCTTCTTGTCAAATATTGCTCCATATGCATATCTTTGCTTCCTGCGAAATTTGTCAAACTTTTCATAAGTTTTGCCACAATTAAAACAACAAGTTATGTAAGCTTTGAACCTTGACAGTAGGCATTGAAATTTCCATAACTAAACCCTTCACTTTCATTTGCTTTTGACTTTGATTATGCAGAAAGTGAGATTATATGTCGATCACCCAAAGATGAAAGCTTTTCAATCGCACCAACTACCCTGCAATGGTATGTAAGAAACCTCTATGTTGAGCCCATATCCACAACATGATTCAATTTGGTGTGTCATCACAAAAGGATAGACCCAAAATGCATCTTTGGCAAGCCTTCAAATTACCTGCCAATGTAATTGTCATTGATCCTTGGAAACTCAATAGTCAATGTTGACAATAGCCTTTGTGTTGCTTCACCTGTCTTGAGATTCATCTTGAACTCATACCTATACTCAAATATTTGCATTTCGGTGAGTGGCCATAACTCAATGAAAATGGTGTTATTCATTACTTTGAAGACAAGACAATATTGGCAGATTTTGGTAAGGTCTAACCCTTACCAATTGAACTCCAAATCACCAAGGTTACAGATGGTTGAATCACCAACCAAATGATATTCCCAAATGGTACAAACGAAGACTTACAATTGAGGTCGAGAGTCCTCATATTTGTCTTCGTCAAATGCTGCAAAAAGGGTGAAGTCATATGTTGGCATTCGGCATGCGATCAAGACAACTTCATCGCCCTCTTCCCATGCATTGACTAATAAGCACACAACAACATCCAAACAATGTGATTTTACCTTGCAATGGCCACAACACAATTGACAACACAATTGAATGTAAGACACATTCAAAAATCATTTCAAATCTATAAATAAGTTCAAGACAACAACATTAAACAAGACAAGCCCATATACAATGTAATGTCATATTACAAGATAGAGGGTTATTACATATTGAGCAAAATGGAAACAAATGTCTTTTGAAATGAGGTTGGATTCATTCATGACAACTTGACTTATTATAATTGAATTCACCAAATGGAAGTGATGAATATGACAAGCTACCAAGTACTTACCAGTGTGGAATATCATGCAAGGAGGGATTGTGAACCAACGGATTTGGGACTCATTCTTGGCATACCGTGGAAGTAACCCCAACCGTGCTTCTTTGCTTGGATCAAAATTGAACATACTTTTGCCTTCAGTCAAGAACTGAATCATAAACATGATATCAATAATTCAAGTAAATGTGGATAAAATTTTATTCTAAACTAGTTCCTAATTGAACATAGACATATCTTGAAGGAGTTGGCATGCAGTGACCATATAGGCTTATTGCCTAATGCCCTATTTGGCTCCATAAAATATGTAATCACAAGCTTTGTGAATGTTCATGTTGATAGATGTTACACACCTTTTTATTCATCATGAGAGAAAGATCCAAGAATATAGCATAGTTCTCCGTGATGGCAAAGTCATGAATAAAAACACACTCCGGTATAGTGATAGGCACTGGCTCCAACAAAACCCCTTCTTTAGAGAACATCTGATAGGTGAGGTATGGGAGCTCCATTTGCTTCCAATAGAAACCAAACATCTCTCCTGCATCACAACCATTGTGCAGTGGAAGTAAAACTCCACCTCTGATACTTCTTTCATACTTGATAACACATTAAGATACACAATTACCTTGCATGAACTTGGATATGCATAAGCACTTAGATGAGTTGTATTTAAAACTGTAAAACTCTGCCACAAACAAAGTTTCTAGTTTTTGCAACTTGGGGTTGGATATCAAACCTGTGACAGGATCAAATTTAGGGTGAGCAGTGAAACGGTCTGCCAATGTACCATAGTCCTCTCGTCCAATTGTCTCCAAATCACCATCTTCCAGCACCTTGATTATATCTGCCAAGATCATCCTTGCGATCACTCTTCCCAAACACTCATGCATACCAATGAAAGGACCAACTTCACAAAAAGAAACATGAAACATCATATTATTCTCAAGGGAACATTCTTTATGTAACAATCCCAAAACTAGTTCTCTTGTGAATGTGAAGCTTAGCTTGACAAAATTCTGACCTACCTATCCTGCATTTGAGATTGCAATGTGAATCAATTGCAATATTGACATTGACCACAAGTGTATAGTTCAATTTATAAAAGATGTATGCAAGTCACCTCACATTGCACAATTGAAGGTCAAGGAACTCACAAGGTTTATCAGCCTCATGCAAAGCAAGTAACTTATTGTTGTAGTACACAAGAGCAGTGTTTGCTGCAACATGCCCAATAACTTTCAAGTATTACCAAAAGCCCTATTCTCATGTTTCTCAAGCAAGTTGAGTTCTCAACATAGTTGTTGGTAAGGTCAATAGGTATCTATAATTATGTGCACTCCTTTTGGGAGATGAAAGTTCAAGGGAGGCTAATAAATTTGTTTCCAATAGCTTAGGACCAGGCTACATGATCATCACACAATGTAATAAAGCCCATGGAAGATACCCTATTCAATACAAGGAAGAGAATACACATGTTATTGTAGCAAGTGTTTTCCATAAGAAGCCCCCACATTTTCAAGTTGATATATATCAAAATTTACCCTCTTACCAATACTTAAGCACAAAGCATCTCATGAGATAGTGACACAAATTGAAAGAAAAGGCTTGTCAACTACGAACATACCTGTTCCCAATCCATTTGAAATGTCAAGGACCCCTAACTTAACTCGGAGGTTATGAAGTAAGGCAAAAGCAATGCCCTTCTTGCCATACATATCCCCAGCCTGTCACATTCCAAAGCATATTATCTATATTTTCATCATGTCTTCTGGATCTTCGTTCATGTTGTGATGTTGTTCCAATGTGTAGCCCACAATGTGATTCAAAAGGTTCATGTCACATGCCCCAAGTAAACAATTGCACACAACCAAACCCTAGCAAAACGCATTGCCAAGGAGCAGTATTCCAGAATGACATCCAGGGCTAGTGGCACATTGTTGGCAAGTAAATGATTCCTGGTCCACATGTTGTTTGGCATCAAGAGACTTGCCTTCACAAATTTTGCTGCACCATAATACTCCTCTTGTTGTAATTTGGAGGTTTTGACAAAGCGTGCAACATATGTGGCCTTCCCATCCTTAATGTTCAATCCATGTAGTAGCCTGCATGAAAACTTAGCAGAACCTCATCCCAATCAACTCTTTCTCACTTTCAACTAATTGGGTGCACAGGAGATCACTCATATATTTGTGTTATCAACTCCTCCACAAACAGATCCATTTAATCTAAGAGTTTGAAGTTGCATCTTCACCTAAAAGAACAGCTACTAATCTTTTAATCAAAGGATGCCTGATGGTGCAAGAATCAGACAGGACTGTACTAATGTACAACTGTGTGATTAAAGAGATGGAAAGCTGATGCTAGACATGACTGTTAAATCTCATCAGAATTTGAAGCAGCAAACAACAATTCTAGAATTGCAAGTCTCAATTAATTGCTTGTGACAATTAGAAAGGGTAGTCCAGAAGGAGGGCTTCACAAAATTCAAATGAGCTTGTAAATGAGTTGACATAGAATGGAATAAGTCAAAGGCATCGTACCCGTCTCCATCAAACCTGCACACAGGACAGTAGATATCCCAAAATTCATTCACTGACAAGGCAAATGGACAAACTGTAGGAAGTTCCAAGTTGCACAATTTGTGTGTGTATGTCCGTAGGGGGAAATACCAATTAAGGCACACACATGCACACAAGTCTAGAGAATTTTTTCTCTTTGGTTTACAATTCTTCAAAAGAGACAAAAATTCTTGGATCAAGCAAGAACGTAAATCGTTTGCATATACAATCAGACCCATCAAGATGACAGAGTAATCAAGCCAAAGACATGCATACAAACCTACATCCTTTGCAGAGTTAAAAAGAACTCTGCAGAGAGAGAGAGAGAGAGCACAACAAGCTGGCTGTTCGAACAAGCAATGGAAACCTTCAGCAGATGGCCAAAGAATGGAAAGTGAAAAGGCTTTGGAACCCATCGTTAATTACCAATGGTATTTGGAAACTGGACTGAATCTTGGATTTGGTGCCACTTGCACAAACTCCCCATTCAAGCATTCCTTTTGAAAACAAAAATGGACACAAGAAGCTCAGGTTCGTCAATATCTCATTTCTCACACCTCTGCCTGCTTTTTTACCTCAAGGATGATCAGATGTTCTAAAGCAAAATTGCTGAAACACCAGTTTCTCATTCAACCTAATTTGCTTTGACAAGTACACAGTTGCAAATATTGATTTATCCAGCAGAAAGCAAATGATGACCCTAGAAAAACAAAAACGGAATTGTGACCTGGACAAACCCCAATTGTGCAACAAACTCACAGGAATTGATCCAGAGACTGTGAGGCCGGAAGCCGGGTCTGTCTCGCTAGCCACTGGTCCAAAGGAGCCGGTAAGAAAGTAATGCGGATCGCCTGCTGGCTTCCCCGCTGCAAGGGGGCCGGCACCAGGGTCCTCGGAGTCTGCGAACATCCATACAAGGATTTTTTCCAAATAGTCGCACAGCAAGGCTGCTGCCGAGGCACCGAATGGAAACTTGTTCAGATTCTTTGAAGTAGTTGTCTTGCTGCTTAATCCTCCTCCGCTACCATTGAGCTGCTGCTGCTGCTGCTTATTATTATTGGGAGAGAAGAAAGTGGCAGCGGATTGGGGTACAGAAGAAGCTGGACCATCTGATAGCTGACCCATTTGCAGCAACAACAACAAGAAGTATGCAAGCTAATTTCCCTTCTTTCTTTTGCTCGCTACTGCAGCACATTCAGAAGCTTTCAAGCGGCGAAGAAGACTAATCGGCAGGCGAAGAATGCTCGACGGAAATGCGCGACCACGACGGCACAAGAGACGATAGGACCGGCAGCGCAGGCAAAAGTCACGAAGGGTGTGGCGTGCGATGAGGAAACTTGTAGTGGCTCCCAGTTCGCCAACTGGCTCGCCTAACTAGGCTTGCCCTTGGGTTCACTAGGAGCCAGTGTTTTTTTTGATTGGCGAATTCGACCTGAAAAAAATGTGATTTCCACCAATAATACAAAGGATTTTTCATGTGAGAGAGATGATCCAAATTCGCCAAATTTCGAAAATTCAAATCGCCAGTTTTTTTACAATAAGTTCCAGTAGGTAGCCAAGAATATAAGAAGGGATCCTGGTTTTTTTTTTTTTTTTCCTACTTCCATATCTGGCATGTAGAGCCATAATTGGCTAAATTAGTTTCTGGATGGTCGTCACCTTGGCTACATCACAAAATCCTTTTTTAACAAAAACCCCCATAGAAGTCATAATGGTAAGATTACTCCTTTCATGTTTGATGTATGAAAAAACCATGAATATTAAGCCCATGGTTTACAAGCACATCATTCACTTACGCAAAAACCATGAATATTAAGCCCATGGTTTTACAAGCACATCATTCACTTACGTTGTCATGGCAATTTTAGATGTGCTTATTATAATTTCAAAAATCCAATAGT
>Ga0116228_10006606_pt1 | contig 10349 bp, 5 predicted proteins | sample S1TSphfallax_2_FD_89694 | JGI IMG/M metagenome (GOLD analysis project Ga0116228, IMG submission 89694) | Host-associated microbial communities from peat moss isolated from Minnesota, USA - S1T2_Fc - Sphagnum fallax MG | ecosystem: Host-associated > Plants > Peat moss > Unclassified | place: USA... | reverse complement strand
TCCTGAATCCAAATCTTACCAAATAAATTCCATTAAATCCTTCCCATCGAGATCTTTCCAACAACACCAAACACACATTCCAATTCCTCCGAATTTTTCAGCTACGATTTAATTTAATTTAATTTGCAATGAAGAAATCATTCGATATTCAAGAACTTTTGCACCACAAGTCCAAACGTCATGGAACCAAGCCCATGCATCCCTCCTCCTTTGAGAGCTTTCCAAAGAGACCAAGAGCGTGATCTGAAGCATCCTGGTTTGGTGGATCTCATAAGTACAAAACAAAACAAACAAACTACCTTGCTTCATGGATTGGTGTTTTTCTTAACTATCCAATTTTGTTCCAAGAATCTTGTATCTCAATCAATCAATTCTTCTAAAATTGTATGTTCTTGATCCTTCAAATTTTAACGATGCCAACAAGATTAAAATATATCAAGATTTTTGAAAAGTGATCATAAAGAAGGCTCCAACTTTGTTAAATTTCTTTGATTCAATATTTCCTCACCTTCTTAATGCATTTAACCTTCTCTTAAATGGTATGCAATTATAAATGTTCATATTGAGTTGCTTGAATTTAATAAAGATTGTCAAAAATAAGAGATTTTTTCTAAAGCGTAGTTGGAATTTCATAACTTGTAATTTGTCACTCAAAGAGTTTCAAACTATAATTTGTTTAGCTCATTCCTAAATAAAAAGGCATGGAAAAATGTCTTTTTAGATTTGTGTATTTAAATTTTTTTTCCAAACAAAATATTCATCAACATATTTGCAATAATTTTTTATCAATTTGCATCCCATTTTTTTCAATTGAATTTTAATCCATTCAATTAAATCTAAATCCAATTCAATATTTTCATTTGGATGGACCTTAATTTCCACAAAATTGATTAGATAATAGTCATTAACTTAATGTGTTGTAGTGTGAAACCCAAGTGGATTTCTTAAAAATGTAATTGAAACTTTTTGTTTTAAAATCTTTGACATTGCCAACAAATTACATTGCACACTTTCTTCAACTCATTTGATTTTGTATTTGTTTATTTGCAAAGCCTTTTATGATCATGTTACTTTGAGTTTTGTTTAGGGTAGATAGGTGAAAATATATTTCAAAGATTATTTGAATTGTAATCCCTTGACCATGGATGTTTTGATATAATGAATCTTACAATTTTTTGAATTTAAGTAGCTTGGATTGGTGTTAATGGATGATATTGGTGTAATGCATATACAATTTATTTATATTGATGTCACAAGATAAATGGGGTGAAAGGTTCATAAATGGTTTAATTATAAAAAATATTTAGTAACATGACCTTGTCACCATACATAAACGCTTTAATTATCATTTAGTTAAGGAAGATTTGAAATGTTTCCAAATCGATATTTAAAAAAAAAGATATTTATATGTTAAAATTTGAATTAAGAACATTTCAACAATTTTTTCTTATTAAAACAATAAAAATGTGTTTACGTTCAAGAGAAGCAATGACCCTAAGGTGAAAAGGCATATAAGCAAGATTTTGGTGATACTTGATGAACTCACAACATGTGGCATGGCATAATAAGATTTAATTTTTAATTTTTTATGATTTAATTTTGTTTGAAGGCTAAATGGTTATTGTAGATATGAATTCAAATATAGCAAAAAGAGCCAAGGGTACCAAAGCCAATGTTCTTTTCAAGGTTTGCATTTGACATGCAATATTCATGTGTTGGTTTACTATCCCATTTTTTTGTATTTTTTATATAAGCTAGTTTATAATTATATGTGAAATATAAATATTTTTCGCTACATCTTGATCTTATATAATGTATATTATACATCCATTTTATATAACACATGAGAATAATTAACATGTCTTAAAACACATCCTCAAATTTCCTCACATTTAATGCCAAAAGCCCATTTGAACCAAAAATGTTCAAATATGTTGTGAAAATGAATTTCACCAATTTCAACTAATGTTGTTCCTCTAATCATAAATGTTAAATCCTACTCCAAATTTGAGAAGGAACGGTGCAAATTTGATAATGTAAAATGATATTTGAAAAAAAAAATCAAGAACAAAAAAATCCATAGTTGTTTTGAGCATGCAAAAGTATTCGTGAAACATCATTATTTTACATCAATTTTTGAAGAAACTTTGCAAATAGAGAAACCTATTGAATTTTTTTTTGACAATCCAAATTATTGTGTTCCCCTTATGATTTTCCAAAATAAAATAAAATTATAGCTTTAAGCATTGTCCACACTCCACACCCACATGCCTCCTTTTAGTGTGTTTTCACCCATATGACAATTTGCATTGTGATAGTTTTTGGGTTAAAATACTAGGGGTGATCAAATAAAATTTCAAGAACCATGTATGTTGGTTATGGCAAGTGACAATTATTAATTTGTGGTACACACATTATGTTCATTCAGCTTTAAATGGACCCAACAAATATCCATAAGAAAAATAAATTGAATAAGGTTTATGCACAACATTTATATTGATAGTTTGTGCATTGTAAAGGAATCCATGTTCCATGTTTTTTGAGGGCTTGCCATTGTGTACATTACACATAATGATTGGTCCTCAACATCTAGTAGCTCTTCCCAAATTGGTTTAGACCAATTTACAATGTTGGCAATGTACAATTTTGGTCCAATGGAAGAAAAGGATCACATATCAAGTATAACAAATAGATTCATTTTCATATACACTTTTCTTAATAATGGTAGTTGTGAGATTGATGATGTTACAATCCCCTTTCATTAATACTATTAAATATAGGGGACAAGTGGTACATATTAGGACCTTGTGGGTGAAGAAAAAGCTTTAGATTCATGGAATGCATTATAACAATTAAATAAAATTTTAATTTGAATTGAAACATCACTTTGAACATGTGAAAATGAGGTATAAGAATAATAGTAAAGGAAATGGTGGTTTTTAAATAATATCTTTCCCTCTCCTTTTATTTCCCTCGTATATTCCCATATTGTTTTCAAATAGTACATCAATATTATTGTCAATTTCAATTTTACTATATAACATGGACATGAAAATTGACATGCCTTTTTATGTCCATGTAGGCATGGCTAGGGGGGAAAATGAGGTTATTATTAGGAAAAAAGTAAAGTGGTCCATGAAAAGACACATATTATCATGGATTTTCTTTCTTTTGGATAAATATTGAAAAATAATAATTGGAATTATAGTAGAACCTCATGGCCAAGGAAAACACTTTGGATTTATGGAATTTATTTTATCATTTAAATAAATCTTTAATTTTTAATTTAAGTTTCACTTTGAAAATGTGAGAAAAAAAATACAAGAATAATGGTAAAGGAGACAAAGTTTTATTGATTTAATAATATCCTCACCTTCTCCTCCCTTTTTATTTTTTTTCATATTTACCCATTGGTTTCTGATAGTTCATCATTATTTGTGTTAATCTCAAATTTGATTTGATTATATAACACGGAAATGAAAAGTCACATTCATGTTATTTCTTGAATTAGTTTATTATATATACTACTTGATGCCAAAAACTTTGGATAAATCCAAAGAAAGTTGTAATAAATGTGTATCCCTACTAAACAATCCAAAGCCAAATCTTCTTGACTTTGACATCAATACTTCCCATGGTTGTGTTGTTAAATCATGGACAATAATTAACATGCTAAAAATTCAAAAAATGAAACATTAAAAAAAAATTAATACTTGAAAAAAATGTTTATGAAACTAAAAAAAATAGGCATTGTTCTTTTTTTGAATTTATACTATGAATAAACCTAATTGAACACCATTTTGTGTGATTATGGGCTTTCAAGTAGGTGGTATGGTTAACATGCAATGTATAATAATGCACCAATTAAACATTGAAGCAAAAAAAAAAATTATTGAATCAAATTTTGGATACATTCTAATGACTATGACTTTTGAGATTGAAATATGACATTATTATTATTTTAAATGAATAAAAAAATATTTAAAGTGTTGGATTAAAAATATTGTCTACATGGGGACACACATTATGGGTACTAGAATGTCATGCACCATGGGATCGGTAGTGTTTTTGTTTGAGTTTTAAAACAAATTGATGGAATGTGAATGGGTAGCAAGCTACTTTATGTGATGATGTTGTGATGGTTGGATATGTTGTTTTGTTGATTGTTAGTATAATTTTATATGTCTAGGGGTGATTTGCCTTGTTACAAGTAGGCAAGTGTAAAGAAAAGTCATAAGAAATATGAGAAGCAAATTGAGTTGACATTCATTTATTGAATAAGGAAATGGACTAGTATAGCTCAATCAACAAACAAACATGATCAATATTTTATGGTCTCCTACATAAGGGTGCAACAACAAAATAATATTTGAAAGATATGATTTGAAAAATATCAAGTTTGGTCCACGTTCCAAGGAGGAATTTTCAAGCCTACTAGTTTTTAATTAAATTTTTATCCCTTGCAATTCGAATACCTTGACCTTGATTATTGAACTTGCCATCATTTAACAAATATGTTGTTATCATAAATCCCATAGTTAAAGTTTGCATATGGATAATTCTATTAACACGCCCCACTTATTTGGATATATATATATATGACATGAATTCATATATCCCACCATATTTCTTTCATCTTGTTGATCAACTTGGGCTTTGTGTTGTTTTGCACTACCAATGACAATAATTGTTGGAAAAAATAATTTTAATTTTAATAAAAAGATTGAATGACATTGTAATGAATTTGAATTGAAATCCAATTGGATTTAGGTTCACAGCAACAAAAGGTGTCCTTGTACACCAAATGATTTTACTGATTTTTTTGTGAATTCACTAGTTTAGTGAACAAGAACAAGTGAATTGCACCCACATTTTGTAATAATGGTTCAACTAAAATGAATTCAAATGGAATTTTTTTTAAATGGGGCACAAATTGGCACATAAGGTATCGAAAATATGCTTGTGACTATGGTGTTGCAAAAATTGAACTCTAAAAAGACATGGATATCAAAAAACACCCTTCCATTCATTTTTACTTATTATAAAAAAAGATGACTTATGGAACCTAAAGTTGCTCTACTTAAACAAGTCTAATGAATTGTTGTCATTAAAATTAACTTAAAAGTTATGTTGTATAAACCATGACAATTCTTTTGAATTTCATAACAAACTAGTTCAAAGTGCCGAACATATACTTTTAATAAAACCACAAAGAAGCTTGGGAAACAAAAATGTGACAAAATCATTTTCAACTGCAATATTTGTGGTTCTATTCAATCACTAGTTTACACAATATTTGCAAAATGCATTTTGTTAATATATATTTTGTAATGAGTTTTGTAGCCTCATGTGAAAAAAATAGTTGATAAAGTGATTAACATTCGATCATTGTTGTTTAAGAAACATGTTTCAATCTTGGTGTGTTGAACCCTTCAAGTAGTTCACTTCATTTTCAATGACAACCTTTAAAAATTTAACCACCAATTTCATATTTAGACAACAAAAAATGGTTTGATGTTTGATCTTTTATGGAGAAAAGGTAATGAATTATTTCCATGTGTATTACAAACTACCTACCTAAACTATAATAAACTTATACACATTTCATTTGAACTTCCTAGCAACCAACCCTTAATCAATAAAACACCACAATGATTTTGTATTTGTTTAACCACACAAATGTATCATATAACTTTTCATAATTCTATTTATAGCATAAAAAGACAAACACAATTCATGATTCTCATCATCTTGTTAATCAATATCGTAGTAACTTTTTAGGTTTAGCACAATAGTGTTGAATAATTAATATAATTGGAAGTTTTTGTTTTGACGCCATAATTTTTAATTTGAAACTTTTGACATATAATGATTAAATACAATAAAACCAAAGTTACTCTCACAAAATATTTGTTGTATTTTAAGTTAGACTAATATAAAGACAATATGGGTTTAGTGGGGAGGGTATTGGTTTGAATATGGTTGCCTTTACTAACACTACTACAAAAGTGGGGTTCAATTTACTAGCCTAAATCACTATGGGACTTTAAAAGTGAAATAACTTCATTGCATTTTATTGATTTCACCCTAGTGAAAATTATTTCACTATAATATCATTATGTAGACATAATGTTTTATTAATAGTTAACATAATTCACTATTATAATTTAATATACTAAATAGGTTTATTTTTATGTTTTCAAAAATATTATATCTATGTTATTTTATGATATACCTTATATTATTTTAAGTTATTTTAGTTATTATAACTTATATTTTATGTTATTATAGGCTATTATAAATTATTGTACCTTAAATTATTATATGTTATTTTACCTTAAGGTATCCTAACTAGTTTATTATAAGCTTTTAAGTTATTTTAAATTAAATTATTCAACTCACTTATTAAGTAATTAAATTTGAATTGATTTCCATGTTGTATTAATTAATTAATTAGCAAATGAATGGTTTGATAAATTTGTATTTCGCTTGAAAGTAACCTTGTTTCATTAGGTAGTAGTGAAACAATTCATTGTCCGTAGCAATTGGTCCTTGTTCACTAGGGGGTTAAATAATTTCACTAGGTAAAAATGTCCAAATTCACTCAATATCTAGTGAAACCCATAATGAACTAGAACGCATTTTGTAATAGTGTAATTATTTAAGTTTTTTGACATAAATATATATATATGACAAAACTAAAAATATATAATTAGTGCCAAATTTGAAATGGTAGTACAATATAAAGAACTATGGCCTAAACTAAGTTCTTCATATCAAATAATACAATACATTAATCCATTAATGAAAAGTAATGAAATCCCAATCCTTTGAACCCTTATCATCATGGCATATTAAATCCCCAATGACCCACATTGTCTATGGCATTGAATGGGCATGATAACCTTTAAAATAACAAAGTTAATCCTTCCATTTATTTTGACAAGAAGGACTTGGGTTAATGGTTGTAATATACACATTTACCAATGGTGGTCATTAAGTTGAATCTTATGTTTCAACATTAATACTTAAACATTTACAAGATTTTCTTGGAAATCTAATATGTGATTTCCAAACAAATTAAAGATAGAAGCCAAGTGCTAAGGACAAGACAAACATACAATTTGGAAGAAGATATATGGATTTGATAACTAAATAATTCAACAATGAACTAAAATTATATTATATTATTGTTTGAATAAAACATGATGCAAGTTAAACATGAGATAGATTAGGAATATATGGGTCATAACTTGTGTTGAGAAGTTTGAAGGTGGTGCCCTTAGGCCCTTTATTTATATTAAAAGTTCACCAACCTTCTAAAAAGTTCCACCCACTAACCTTTTGTAAATTTCCACAACCATGTCTTTTAAAAATTTTGTACGAATCATTCTTGGAAGAAACTTCTTATAAATATTCTAGAATTTTTTTAATTACTTATTCTTATAAATATTTCTATTAATTCATTTTTTCAAACCTTGTTTTAATGCTTTAAAAATATGCATATTCTTCAATGATATTTTAAAAACTTTTAAAAACTTTTAAACATATTATTCAGAAATTCTTATGTTTAATGTCCATGACACCAAGATGTTTTGTTCCTAATAATGAAAGAAATTATTTTTCACAATGGGAGGATTAACCTTTAATATTGTAAACTTTAATTTAGTTCAACAACAAGGTCCTTAATAATATATTTTCATTTATTCTTGAAAATACAAAATACAATTAATTTTTTTAATAAAGAAAGAAATTAGTCTATTTAACAATCTTTTTCAAAATTTCAACTTGGTTGTAGGTATTTTTTGAATTATTCAACAAATTCAAAAGTAATTAATACATACATAACCAACATAGGTACGAGGGTTTTAAGGTATCAATTTTAATTGTTGGGTGTTTAGGTGCACCACATTCATAATAACACCCTTGGGCTTATACAAATCCACACCATCAAACATTTGTTAAATATTTAAACATTCCATTTAAGTCATTATTGTTGATTGAATGTTATGTATTATCAAATGGGTTTGGTAAGGTAAACAATCATTCTATTAGGTGGTAATGGATTTTGTTCAATCTTATTTGACAATGTCACAAATCTTTTAGCTGAAGATTCCAATTCGAACACATATTTCAATTGTTGGTTCATTAGAACTAAGATTGACAAAAAAAAAGAAAGGAGCCCAATAGATAGTTGTTTGTCTTGCATAGGAACAAGCCATTGAGGGCCTAGAACCCCATGTTGGTGGGAGGAGGCAACATGTTAGATTGCAATATAAGGAAATTTTACTTTAAGAAAAAGCTATTTGACATCACCTAGTATTTAATATAATACATAGTTAAAAAAAGGGTAGCATGAATTGATGCATTGGTGCCATGTAGGTGAGAACTTTTTAATTCAATAAATTTGAAGTACCCCATTTAAAACATTTCCCAATCAAATATATAATGTCAAATATATATACATTTATCTACTTTAGTTCATTAGTGGTGCATTCCACATCTGCATCATTCCAAGGCACATGGTTAACATGATTTTTTAAAATGAAGAAAACAATAGAGTAGTCCTTTAGAAAATACAAATGAATCTTTAGTTGCACTTCTTTTTCAATTCATAATATCAAAAAAATATAACTAGAAACCAAGGAGAATCATGTAAATTGTAATAACAATATCTTTGAATGCAATTGGACCACATATTTTATAAGATGGATGGTGATGAAAAGAAAATAAAAGTCCAATTGCATCTTGCCAAAAATAATTGCTAGGAGATTTGGTAGAAACAAAAGAAGGAAAAAAAAGAAATTCCCAACAATAATGCAATGGTTTGGTTCATGACATGAACACAACAAATTTAAAACATTTCCCTTGGTCTATTTCAGCAAAAATATAACACGACACAAATAAGTTTTTTATTTTGTGAACATGTTTCCCCTTTTAAATTCATGCATGGGGTATAAGTGACTACTAACCCCAAACATTGTCAAAGTAAATGAAAAACTAATTGAAGTATATATTAAATGGAGTTGTTATGAACATGTATATCACAATATGCACCAACATAGACCACTAGCATGGCACACACAATCCCACACATTGTTCAAATCCATCATTTCAAGTTGAGATGTTGTGCTCACTAATGTGAGCATATGATCATTTACATAAATCCATTCATTAAACATAAAAATATATCACTATCTTGCATGAAAAGTATACACTTCAAATTATTTGATCAAAATTGGATTTTCATCTTTGTGCACTTAATATCCCATTTGGAATTGAATTGAATTAGGTAAGCAAACTCAAAGCCAAATCATGTTTAGGAACACATGTTCAATTGTGTGAATAAATGAACATAGTTTTTGGAAATATTTAGAAGCTTTGTACATTCTATCTTCGTGGATGTGCCTATTCCAACATTCGTTCATCCATTTATAAATACAATAGTTCTTGCAACCACCATGAGTAACACAAAAAATTCTAATTAAAAATTTGCAAGAGCTTAATCACCAATATTTTATATTCCAAAAGCTATTGTAAATTGCAAACTTCTAAGAACATGTCACCAACACTAGTTATAAAATCTATATTAAAAACAACATTGCATTATTCTTACCAATTTAACCAATAAAAAACATAGGAGAATGCCCTTCTTGAATCAACTTTATACCTATTAAACTTTATTCACATTTTTCTTCCACTTGTGGTCCTTGTCACCAACTCACTCAACATTTTGCAATGCCAACGTTGTATCTTTGATCTCCTTTGCAAGCTCACTAGACATGGATTTATTACATTCAATGAATTGAAATTTTTCGCAAATGGTTCATTTGATAAATCTAAGCACTGAACATCAAAATCTACCTTGCCCATTATAGTTTCAAAAGCCATCACCCCCTTCAAAAGCCAAACAAAACTATTTTTGAAGGAAATACCAAAACTAATTATTGCTAAACACTTTCAAAAAACATGTTCAACAACAAATGATGTTGCATTTCATTCGTAAATGACAAGGAACAATGGTAATATTTGTAGTGCATGTTCATTGCCAACCTACATTACTTAAATTATTGTGGATAATATTGTAACCTTGACTTTAGTCCAACATGCCATATCAACATTCTTGTATATCAAATCAGTGATGTTCATAGCTTCACGAACATCATATGCATCACATCAAATGAGTTGTTAGCTAAATTTCTAATATGGTGCATTTGATGTTTAGGTTTTTTTTGCAACTAAAAGATTAATAGAAGTTTTTGTTTTTTTCTTCATTAGAATGGGCAAATGGGGATCAAGCCATATGAAGACCTTTATGCAATATAGTCATTATAGTTTTCATAGTGGGA
>Ga0116228_10006603_pt1 | contig 10351 bp, 7 predicted proteins | sample S1TSphfallax_2_FD_89694 | JGI IMG/M metagenome (GOLD analysis project Ga0116228, IMG submission 89694) | Host-associated microbial communities from peat moss isolated from Minnesota, USA - S1T2_Fc - Sphagnum fallax MG | ecosystem: Host-associated > Plants > Peat moss > Unclassified | place: USA... | reverse complement strand
CTCCTCCCTAGCGCTTCGGTCACTGAAAGTCAGGCGTGGAGTCAGGCGGCGAGCTTGGCGACGGAGGGCGCGCCGGTCTTGAAGGCGCGCGAATAGGGGCAGACGCCGTGCGCCGCCTGCACCAGCTCTTCAGCCTGATCCGCCGGCACGCCCGGCAGGTCCACGTCGATCTCGAAGGCGAGGGCGAAATCGTCGCCGTCCTTGCCGAGGGTGGCGCGGCAGGTGACCCTGGGATCGGTCAGGGCGATCTTCTTCTGGCCCGCCACCACCCGCAGCGCGCCCATGAAGCAGGCGGAATAGCCCAGAGCCACCAGCTGCTCGGGATTGGTCCCGTTTCCGTCGCCGCCCATGTCCTTGGGCAGACGCAGATCGACCTTCACCTTGCCGTCGTCGGTCTCCGCATGACCTTTGGCGCGGCCTTCGCCGATGGCGGTGGCGACGGCGGTGTAGAGGGGGGTGGTCATGGTGCGGCTCCTGCGATGCTGGATCTGGCCCCTCAAGCGCCCGCGACGGCGCCGGGTTCCAAGCGCGCGCCGCCGCGCCGCCGGCCGCGCCGCTTCTTGCGCTTGGCCGCGCCCACGCGCCGTTCGGCCATCAGGGAGAGGAGGATGCCTTCGCGCAGGCCCCGGTCCGCCACCCGCACGCGGGGACAGGGCCAGACCTCCTGCACCGCCTGCAGGATCGCCGCGCCCGCGAGCACCAGGTCCGCCCGGTCTGGCCCTATGCAGGGCTGGGCGGCGCGCCCCTCGGCGCCGAGGGCCATCAGCCGGTCGGCGGCGGCCTGACAGTCGCGGTCGGTGAGCCAGAGCCCGTCCACCCGGGCGCGGTCGTAGCGGGGCAAATCCAGGTGCATGCCCGCCAGGCTGGTGATGGCGCCCGAGGTGCCGATGAGATGGGCGCGCCCGGCCTCGAAGGCGGCGCGCAGGGGCTCGGCCTCGGTGAAGGCCGTAAGCTGCTCTTTGATGTGATCGACCATGGCGCGAAACCAGGCGAGGGCCGCCGCCGGCGTCTCGGGAAACCGCTCGGCCAGGGTGACGACGCCCACGGGAATCGACAGCCAGGCGCGCACGGGCGGGATCGGCTTGGCCCGCCCGGCCCGGTCCGGGGTCAGATCCACCCAGGACAGTTCGGTGGAGCCGCCGCCGACATCGATCACCAGCGCCGCGTCCGCCGTGCGGTCAAGCAGGTTCAGGCAGCCGGCGACGGAGAGCTTGGCCTCCTCCCGCGGGGTGATCACCGAAAAGGCGAGGCCGGTCTCCTGGCGGATGCGGTCGATGAAGGCTTCGCCGTTCTCCGCTGCGCGGCAGGCCTGGGTGGCCACGGCGCGGACCTTCACCGCCCGCCGACGCCGAATCTTCTCGGCGCAGATCGCCAGGGCCGCCGCCGCCCGCTCCCTGGCCTGATCGTCCAGCCGCCCGGAGCGCGAGAGGCCGTCGCCGAGGCGCACGATGCGCGAAAAGGATTCGACCACCCGGAACCCCTCCCCGCTCGGCGTGGCGATCAGGAGGCGGCAGTTGTTGGTGCCGAGGTCGATGGCCGCATAGCAGGGCGGCTCGGCGGCGCTTTTAGGCGGGGTGCGGACGGAAGCGGCGTCGCGGGCTGTGGAGGGACGACCCGACATGCTGCTTCGAAAACCTCGCCCGTACAGACTTGCGACAAGACGCCGCGATGATGGCCCGGAACGGGGCTCGGTTGCAACAGGGCGGCGACATTGGACCCGGAAGCGCGTCGGCGAGCCTTTCGCCTTAACCTTTCGTCCACTACGTTCACGCGACAGTCACGTGAGGTGAGTCAGGGTAGAGCCCATGGACTATCGAGTCGCCAAATTCTCCATCGGCCAACTGGTCCGCCACCGGATGTTCCCGTTCCGGGGCGTGATCTTCGATGTCGATCCGACCTTCAACAACACCGACGACTGGTGGAACGCGATCCCGGAAGAGATCCGGCCGCACAAGGACCAGCCGTTCTATCACCTCCTGGCCGAGAACGACGACAGTTCGTACGTGGCCTATGTCTCCGAACAGAACCTCCTGCCCGACGACACCGGAGAGCCGGTGGGTCATCCGCAGACGGCGATGATGTTCGACTCCTTCGCGGACGGCGAGTACCGCCTGCATCGGCACACCAACCACTGATCCGAGGCCCTATCGGGCAAGGGCTTGCCTGACCGCCCCTGGTTTCCGGCCTGTTTCGCACGGACATTTCCCGCTTTTGCAGCGATGATGGCCCATGGGTCTCGATCACGTCTTCACCGAACCGCCGCCCGAAGCCGCCGCCGACTGGACCGTGCCGCAGCGATGGGCGGACTATAGCGCCGCCGATCACCGAACCTGGGTCACGCTCTATGAGCGCCAGGCGAGGGTGCTGCCCGGACGCGCCTGCGACGCCTTTCTGCGGGGGCTCGAGGCGCTCGATCTGCACGGCGGCGGCGTGCCCGACTTCGAACGGATGAACGAAAAGCTCTTCGCCCTCACCGGCTGGCGGGTGGTGGCGGTTCCGGGCCTCGTGCCGGACGAAGTGTTCTTCGACCATCTGGCGCATCGACGCTTCCCGGCCGGGCGGTTCATCCGGCGGGAAGACCAGCTCGACTACCTGCAAGAGCCGGACGTCTTTCACGACGTGTTCGGCCACGTGCCGATGCTCACCGACCCGACCTTCGCCGACTATATGCAGGCCTATGGCGAGGGCGGGCTGCGAGCGTTGGGCCTCGGGCGGCTGCATAACCTGGCGCGGCTCTACTGGTACACGGTGGAGTTCGGGCTGATGCGGACGGCGGAGGGCCTGCGCATCTACGGCGCCGGCATCGTCTCCTCGAAGGCCGAATCGATCTTCAGCCTGGAGGACCCCTCCCCCAACCGCATCGGCTTCGACCTGGAGCGGGTGATGCGCACCCCCTACCGTATCGACGACTTCCAACAGGCCTATTTCGTCATCCCCTCATTGCAGGCCTTGCTGGACGCGACCCTCTTGGACTTCGGCGCGCTCTACGCGCGGCTGGACGCTGAGGCGGACATCCCCATCGACGCGCTGACGCGGGCGGACGAGGTGTTCACGCGGGGAACCCAAGCCTACGCCCGCGAAAAGGCCGGCCACGCGGCTTAATTCCCGCTCACCCAAACTTAGTCATTCTCGGACGCAGCATAGCGGAGATCCGAGAACCCAGCAGCTTTCGAGCTCAACACTGCTGGGTCCTCGGGTCTCGCAAGCGAGCCCTGAGGATGACTAAGAGTTTCAGCGCAGCAGCCCGCCCTAAAAATCCTTCCTGAAGCGGATCGACAAACTCGCGTCCGTATCGCCCTCGTAGCGGGTGTCCAGGGCCGCGCCGTAGCGGGAGACCAGGGAGAGGTTCTTGCGGATGCGCCATTCCACGCTCGCCGCCGAGCCGTTGCGCCCGCCGCCGGTCAGCTCCAGGTAGATGTCCTTGGTCACGTACTTGCCGCCGGAGATGGTGGTGCCCGTGGCCGGGGTGCCGCCGAGAGCCAAACGGTCCAGGCGCACGAACTGGCGCAGGTTGCCGATCACGTCGAAGCCGCCGCCGCCGCTGAGGGAGGCCAGGGCCGAGGCCAGCTCCGCCCCTTGCGCCGCCGATAGCTGCGAGGCGGAGACCCCGAACAACACCCGCGACAGGATCTCGTCCTGGGGCAGGACAGGGCTGGAGGTCAGGGTGATCTCCGGCTTGGCGGCGGTGCCCTGCACGCGGACGATGGCGTTCAAGGTCGGGTCCGACCAGGCGGCGGTGAGACTGAGGCGGATCTGGTCGGCGGTGGGGCCGAGGCGCACGAGGCCGGACGACTCCACGTCGAACCGCTTGCCGGCGAAGTCGTAGGAGCCGGTCACCACCCGCGCCGTTCCCGACAGGTCCGGGGTCGAGATCGAGCCGCCGGCATGGGCGTCCAGGGACAGCTCCACCGCCAGCCCCTTGCCCTTCACATAGACGCCACGGGGCGCCTTGATCGACACGTCGAGCAGGATCGGCGGACCGAGGGTCCGGACCGGCGGCGTCTCCTGGCCCGCCTTCAGCACCTGATGCACCTCGACCACGTCCATGGGCACGACGCCGTTGGGGGTGGGGGTGGCGGCGACGATGTCGGCGCGGTCGATGATCAGGGCGCCGGAGAGCTTGCCCTGCCCCTTGGCCGGATGGGTCACGGTGACGGCGCCCGAGGCGGTGGCGCGGCCGATGTCGTTGTCGAGCAACTGGAAATGCTTGAGGTTCAGGGTGAAGGTGGAATCGCCGTTCTCCACCAGGCTCACCCGCCCCTCGCCCGACACCGTGCCGCCACGGGGATCGGCGCCGGAGAATTGGCGCACGGTCAGGGCGCTGTCGCCGAAGGCCGCGTCCACCTCTAGCCCCTGCAGCGCCAGCCCCGTGCCGATGTCGCGGAACTTGCCACCGGCCAGGGCGAGCTGGCCCTTGGGCGCGGGGGCGTTGAGCGTGCCGCCGAGGGTTCCGGAGATGTTGGCGTGACCCGACAGGGTGCGGTCGCCCCCGGCCAGGAGGTCCCACAGGGGCCGCACCTCGCCATCGGCGGAGAAGCTGCCGCTCATGGGCTTGGTGCGGTCGATGGCGATGCGGAAGGGCGAGGCCGACGCCTCGGCGGGCAGATCCACGCTCGCCTGCGACTTCAGTCCGCCGGCGTTGGCGGCCACCGCGTCGATGTGCAGGCGGGGCCCCGCCAAGACGGCCTTGACGGTGGCGGTCAGGCCCTCTGCCGCCGGCTCGTCGCGGCTGCGGGCGCCGGAGAGGGCGGCGTTCATCTGTCCGGAGAGGGCGCCGCCATGGCCCTGCAGGGCGAGGTCGCCGCTGACCTCGCCGACGAAGTCCTCGTCGAAGGCGCTAAGGCCGACGCCGGCCAGGGTGGCCTTGGCGATGAGGTCGTCGTGCTGGATATGGCCGTCGATCACCGCCTGCCCCCCCGCCAGGGCGAGCTTGAGGTGCGCGGACCGATCCTCGCCGCCGAAACGGATGTCGGCGGGTTCGAGGAGCTTGAACGCGGCCTTGCGCACCCCGCCCGCGCCCTGCAGCACCAGCGCGTTGCCGGCGGGCGAGCGCGTCAGCACCCCCTCGCCGGCGAAGGTCCAGGCCACCGGTTGGACGCTGTCGGCTTTGATCCTGAAGGGCAGCTGCTTCAGAGGTCCGGAGGCGTGCAGAGACAGATTGTGCAAGGTGGTCGGCGCGTTCGGCGCAGCGAGGTTCGATCCGGTCAGGGTGATGTCGCCCGTCGCCCCGCCCGGCCGGTCGGCGATCTTCACCACGCCCTCCAGATGGCCCGAGGTCAAAAAGGCGCCCGGCCCCGCCGCCAGGGTCAGGTCGGCGCTGGAGGGCTCGCCGCTGCGCAAGGACAGGGACCCGTTCACCCTCACCCCGCCGGCGTCGGCGACGATGTCGTTCAGGTCCATGCCGCCGGCGGTGAAGCGGAAGGCGGCCTTGGCGTCGGCCGGACCGGAACCGGCGGCGGCGCCGGTCACCGCCAGGGCGCCGTTGACGCCGTCCGCCCCGGTGATCACCGACACCGTCAGCTTGGCCGGGGCGATCTGCAGGGCGCCGAGGTTCAGGCTTGAGAGGTCGGCGACGACGTCGGCGCGCAGGGCGTTGAGGGCGCCGGAGACCTTGCCGGTCCCCTTGGCCGCGCCGGCGATCTCCACCGGCCCCGCCTCGATCGGACCCTTGGCCGACCAGTCGAAATCCATCGACAGCCTCTGCTGGGCGTCGAGATCGCCCTTGCCCGCGGCGCTGAGGGACGCGCCGTCGAGTTTGGCCGAGGCGATGGAGAGCGCGCCCGAGCCATAGACGCCCTTGGCCACAAGGTGCGGCTGACCGCCGAGGAAGTGGTCGAGGTCGGCGAGGCCGCTCGCGAAGGCGTCGCCCTTGGCGTCGAAGGCGAAATCCCAGGCCCGGGCGGCGGCGGTCTCGCCTGCGTCCCAGGTGGCGGAAAGGCCGCCCCGCGCGCCCGGCCGCAGCACCGCCACGTTGGGGATCGTCAAGGCGCCCTTGAAGGACAGCCGACCGAACAGTCCCTGCCCGCCCTGGGCCTGAAGCTTCAAATCCGCGCCGGCGAGGTCGAGGCTGCGGATCAGCACGTGACCGTCCTTCAAGCGAGAGGCGTCGGCCTTTATGTGCGGAGCCGCGCCGATCAGCCCCCCCGCCAGCCCCTTGCCCACGCCGCCGGCGCCCGCGAAGTCTCCCTTGGCCCGCCACTCGCGATCCTTCAGGGACAGCTCCAAAGGTCCTGACAGACGGGCGAGGTCGTAGCCCATCTCGCTGACCGCCTGGGCGTCGAGGGCGCCCTTGTAGTCGAACTGACTGAAGCCGCCCGTGAAGACGCCCCTCGTGTGCGCCGGGCCGACCTTCGGCAGGGGAATCCATTTGGAAAAGTCGCGCACGGCGATATCCACGGTCATGCCGGGGCTGGTCTTGCGCCGCCAGTCCACCGGGCCGCCCAGGCGCAGGGCGCCCTCTGCCGCCGTCGCCTGGCCTTGCAGGTCATAGAGATCGCCGTGGGTCTGGCGCGCCAGGAGCTTCACCGCCGCCTCAGGCCCGAGGCGCTCGGCGAGGTAATGGGTCAGGCGCGAGGCGGCGAGGGAGACACGGCCGTCGAGGGTCAGGCCCGCCTTGCCCCAGCGGGCGGCGCCCTGGATCGGCGTGGTTGCGCCCGAGGTGGCGATCACCGCCGCCGAGCCCGCCTCGGCCTTGCCGTCGCCCACGGCGTGGATGTGCAGCGGCTGATCCGCCGGCAGGCCCAGGGCGCCGGCCAGGGCCCCGCCCTTGGCCTCCACCGCCTCGGCGCGGAGGAGAAAGCGCTGGCGTTTGCCGATGCGCAGATTGAGGTCGGCGCCGTCGCCGGGGTGCAGCAGGCTATGGGCCGAGACCTTGGCCAGGATGCGCCCGCTGCGGTGCAGCTCGACCCCGCCCCTCACGTCCCAGAGGCCGCGCTGGACGCTGAGCGCCGGGTCGGTCTCGATGCGGAGATCGGCGTCGCTGAGGATCAGCGACACCGGCGGTTTGGAGGGCGCCTGGGGCGGCGCTTTGGTCTGTTCCGGCGGGCGTTGCACTTGCAACAGCGCCACGTGCAGGCGGCGCAGGTGCACCCGCCGCACCAGAAGCTCCACCGGGGTCCAGGCCAGGGTGCCGTCGTGCGCCTCAAGCCAGGCGCCCTTGGCGTCGATGATGCGCAGCACGCGCAGGCCGAACACGTCGAAGGGATCGCCGCTGAGCCCCTGGATCTGGAGCCGCCCCACCGGGCCGAGCGTCAGCCCGTCGGCCATGCGCACGATGGCCGCCCGCCCGCCTTCGGTCTTGGCCCAATAGCGGGCGGCGACGCCGAGGCTGATCAGCAGCAGGGTGAGGACGGCGAAGGCCACCAGCGCCCGGCGCACGATCTTGCCGAGGAGGCGCGACCGCCGCGGCCCCTTCGGCCCCGCCCCCTCGCCCGACGCGGCGGGCGAGGGTCCCGCGTCCTTGCTGACCGGGGGGGCGCTCAAAAGGCTTGCCCGATGGAGAGATAAACCTGGAACGCCTGCTGGCTGGCGGCGTCCGCCTGCTGCAGCGGGAAGGCGAGGTCCACACGCACGGGGGCGAAACCGAGATTATAGCGCAGGCCCACGCCCACGGCGCTGAGGGTGCGGCGAAAGTCCGGCTGGATCTGCTCGCTCACCGAGCCGGTGTCGATGAACACCACCCCGCCGATGGGGCCGTAAAGCTGGCGGCGGAACTCCAGGGTCGCCTCCACCAGGGACAGGCCGCCGACAGGCGTATTGTCGGGGAAGTGCGGACCCACGTCCTGATAGGCATAGCCGCGCACCGACCCGCCGCCCCCGGCGTAGAAGCGATCCGACGCCGGCACATCGGGCAGGGTCGTGCCGTTGAACACTTCCGTGCCGCCGCCGAGGATCGAGCCGATGTGCAGGCGGCTGGCCAGCACCGCATCGCCGCCCAAGAAATCCAGCGGCAGATAGTGGCTGGCCTGCGCCTGCACCTTCACAAAGCCGAGGTTCTCGTCCTCGGTGATGTAGGTCGGCTCCACCCGCGCCTCGATCTTGTAGCCGTGATGGGGGTCCAGCGCATTGTCGGTGTGGTCCCAGGCGAAGGCGCCGAAGACGCGGAAGGTGACGATGTTGATCACCCCGGTCTCGAAATCCTCCACCTGGCTGGCGGTGATCGAGGCGCCTCTCGTGAAGTAGGTGAACTTGCCGAACCGCTGGGTCAGGTCGCCCAGCACCTGGCCGCCGGTCTCGCGATAGGCGTTGGTGACGGTCTGGAAGATATCGGCGCTGGTGGTCAGGGTCTGGCCCGGACGCCAGAAATGCGGCTGCGCCCACTCCACCCCGAGCTTGGAATCGATGGCGCCGTAGCGCGCCTCATAGGTCAGGGTGTCGCCGAGGCCGAAGCGATTGTACTGAGACAGCTTCAGGTCGATGTCGCCGCCCTCGGTGGTGGAATAGCCGGCGCTGGCGTCCAGGGTGTGGCGCGAACGGTCGGCGAGGCTGACCACCACCGGGCGCAGGCCGTCGGCGTTGGGCTCCGGCGCCAGGGCGACGGTGACGGAATCATAGACCTGGGTGTCGAGCAGCCGCCGCTCCAGCTCCGCCACCTTTTTGGGGTCATAGACATCCTTGGTCTTCCACGGCACGAGCTTGTTCAGCCAGGCGCGGCGGGTGCGCCCCTTGGTCTCCACCTTCAGCCCGTCCAGGCGCACCAGGGCGCCGGCGGCGATGTGGAAGGTCGGGCGCAGGGTGTGGTCGGCGTGGTCCACCACCACCTCGCGGGCCTGCAGCTTGGCGTCGGCGTAGCCGAGCTGCTGCACCGCCGAGAGCGCCCGTCCCTCCGCCGCGATCACGTCCGCCGCGCGCCCAGGCGAGCCCGAGGGCAGCTTCAGCGCCTTGCCGGCGGCCTCGGCGATGTCGGCGGGGGGCGGGTCGCCCACCCAATCGATCGTGGCGGCGGCGGTCCTGGAGCGCGGGCCGGCGTCGATCTTCACCACCGGCTGGGGATGCTCGCCGTTTCCGACGATATCCGGCGTCACCTCGTAGTCGTAGTAGCCTTCCGAGCGCAGGAGCGCGATGGCGCTGTCGGCGGCGGCGCGGGCCCGGCGGCGGGCCTCGACCCGGCTTTCCGGCGGGGTCTTCTCCTCGCTGATGGCGCGGGTGATCTCGGCGCGGAGGGTGCGATCGTCCACGCCCAGCACGCTCGCCTGTCGCTCGGCCGCCAGCGCCCCGCCGCCGGCCAGGGCCGCCGCCGTCAGGACGATGGAAAAGTGAACTCGCTTCAACACCCGATCCGACTGCGACGGCGCCCCAAGCCGTCTTGATTCCCCCACGGCAAGGTCTAGCCATCGGCGCGCCCCGTGTCATCTTCCGCGCGTCTGCAAGGCGTGATCCGGCGCGGTTAGGCCGCAGGGCGAACGCGCCGACGGTTGAGGCGAGGCGGCGGGCTCTCTAAAGGGGACAGGAAGACCCAGCCCGGAGCCCCTGCATGTCCACCGTCGAAGACCGCCTGACCGCGCTGGGGATCGCCCTGCCGCCCGCCAACCCGCCGGTGGCCAACTATGTGCCCTTCGTGCGCACGAGGAACCTGCTGCACATCTCCGGCCAGGTGTCGGTGGATGCGAGCGGCGGGATCAAGGGCGTGGTGGGCGAGGAGGTCGATCTCGACACCGCCAAAAAGGCCGCGCGCCTTGGCGGCATAAATCTCCTGTCGCAGATGAAGGCGGCGCTCGGCGACCTCGACATGGTGGTCCGCATCGTCAAGCTCGGCGGCTTCGTGCAGGCGGGCGCGGGCTTCTTCGAAATTCCGCAGGTGGTGAACGGCTGCTCGGATCTGATGGTCGAGGTCCTGGGCGACAAGGGCAAGCACGCCCGCTCCGCCGTCGGCGTCTATCGCCTGCCGATGAACTTCGCCGTGGAGGTGGACGCGGTGGTGGAGGTCGCCTAAGCCGCCGGCACAGGGGGCGCGCCATGGTGACCGGACCCGGCCTTTCCGCCATTGCCTCAACGGCTTGGGCGCATCTCTTCCAGCCGCCGATCTCCCACCGCGGCCTGTGGTCGCCGAGCGGCGCGCCGGAGAATTCCCTCGCCGCCTTCGAGGCCGCCTGCCGCTGCGGCTACGGCATCGAACTCGACGTGCAGCTCTCCGCCGACGGCGAGGCCATGGTGTTCCACGACGCGCATCTGGCGCGCCTCTGCGGCGTCGCGTCCAAGCTGTCGGAAAAGACGGCCGCGGAGTTGTCCGCCCTGCGCCTGAAGGGGTCCGCCGAGGCGATCCCTACCTTGCGCCAGGTGCTCGACGTGGTGGCCGGACGCAGCCTGATCCTGATCGAGATCAAGTCGAAGCCCGGCGAGGAAGGGCCTTTGG
>Ga0116228_10006602_pt1 | contig 10352 bp, 8 predicted proteins | sample S1TSphfallax_2_FD_89694 | JGI IMG/M metagenome (GOLD analysis project Ga0116228, IMG submission 89694) | Host-associated microbial communities from peat moss isolated from Minnesota, USA - S1T2_Fc - Sphagnum fallax MG | ecosystem: Host-associated > Plants > Peat moss > Unclassified | place: USA... | reverse complement strand
GTCCAGCATTCGGCCAGCGGATGCTGGATGCCTTGGTTCTTGCCGATCGGGCGGCCGAAGACGACGCGCTCGCGGGCATATTTTGCGGCGCGCTGCAGCGCATCGCGGCCGATACCGATGGCTTCGACGCCGACCAGAACGCGCTCAGGATTCAGGCTGTCAAGGAGGTAGTGAAAGCCGCGTCCTTCCTCGCCGATACGATCCGATTCGGGAACGTAATAGTCATCGATGAACGTTGCGTTCGAATCCACCGCATTACGACCCATTTTCTTGATGCGGCGGACGTCGATCTTCTTTCGATCGAGATCGGCATAAAACAAAGTCATCCCGTCGGTGGGCTTCTTGCAGTCCGACTTCGGGGTGGTGCGCGCCAGAATGAGGATTTTGTGCGCCTCCTGCCCCGTCGAGGTCCACATCTTGCGGCCGCTGATCCGATAGCCGCCGGGCACCTTCTTGGCGAAGGTCTTGATGCTGGTGGTATCGAGGCCGGCATCCGGCTCGGTGACGCCGAAGCACGCCTTCTCCGCGCCCTTGATGAGAGGCGTCAGCCAACGTTGTTTTTGTTCCGCCGTACCATGCACGACGATGGCATGCGGGCCGAACAGATTGATATGAATGCTCGATGCGGCCGCCTGCGCGCCGCCGCTCGAGGCAACCGCATGCATCATGACGGCAGCTTCGGTGACGCCCAACCCTGCGCCGCCCAACTCGGCGGGCATGGTGATCCCCAGCCATCCGGCCGCGGCCATTGCCGCGTAGAACTCTTCAGGAAAGCGCGCGGACTCATCGCACTCGTGCCAGTAAGCGTCCGTGAACTGTGCGCACACCTTGCGCACCGAAACATCGATTTCCTGCTGCAGTTCGCTAAGGGCGATTTCCATGAAGTGCCTTGATCACGACGGCTTAGACCGGATCCCAGGTAAATACGTCGCTGGAGCGTTCCATCTTGAAAAAAGAACCGCGCAACGCGGGCAACGCCCGCTCGATGCAGCTCTCCGGCGTCCAACCCTCCGCAGTATGCACGGAGCGGATCGGCCTGGGCTGGCTGAACAGGAATATCTCATTGCGCCGTACGCCGAACACCTGCCCGGTGACATCCTTGGCGGCGTCGCTGCACAGCGCGACCGTGAAAGGTGCGATCTTGTCGGGAGTCATTTGTTTGGCGACTTCGATACGAGCGGCATTTTCGGCGGTGGTAGGTATGGTGCCGACCAGGCGGGTCCAGGCAAACGGCGCCAGGCAGTTGGAGCGCACGCCAAACTTTGCCATGTCGAGTGCGACGCATTTCGACAGACCCGCAACGCCCAGTTTGGCGGCACCGTAATTGACCTGGCCGAAATTTCCGATCAACCCGCTCGTTGACGTCATGTGGACAAAAGCGCCCTTTTGCGCGCTCTTGAAATGCGGAGCCGCCGCACGTGCCACATTGAAACAACCCTTGAGATTGACCGCCAGTACCGCATCCCATTCCGACTCGGACATTTTATGGAATATGGTATCGCGCAGTATCCCGGCGTTGTTGACAATCGCGTCCACGTCACCGAAGGCTTTCATGGCAGAGGCGAACAACTCATGGGCTTCATCCCAAGAGGCGACATTCGCACCGTTCGCGATCGCCTCTCCCCCCGCCGCCTTGATCTCCTGTACCACCTGCTGCGCCGGACCCAAGTCCTGGCCTTCGCCCCCTTCGCTGCCGCCCAAATCATTCACGACCACCTTGGCGCCTTCCTTGGCCGCCAGCTTGGCAATTTCAGCACCCACCCCGCGACCGGCGCCGGTAACGATGATCACTTTGCCTTTCAACACATTTGCCATGCAATCGATCTCCTGCATCCGGGGTTCGCGAACGCCCAGCGGGCAGCGCGTGGAAATAATGGTAAGCTAGCGTATCATAAGTACCACGACCCGGCAAACCAGCGCATGAACCTCGAACGATTGAGCACCTGGCAATTTCCCGAAATTCGCGCCGCTTACGCCAAACGCGACACGATGTTGTACGCGCTGGGCGTCGCCGCCTGTCAGGATTTCTTGAACGTGGACGAATTGACATTCGTGTACGAGGGAGGATTGCAGGCGCTGCCATCGATGAGTTGTGTGCTCGCACATCCTGGCTTTTGGATCAAGGCGCCGGAATTGAGCATCAACGTCCTCAAACTCGTGCACGCCGAACAGCATTTCCATTTGTCGCATCCACTGCCCTCCGAGGGCGAGGTGATCGGCAGTTATCGCGTAACCGGGGTGGTCGACAAGGGCGAGAAATCCGGCGCACTCGTCTATTTTGAAAAGGCACTGCACCAACCCGACGGCACATTGCTCGGAACGGTGGAGAGCACCTATTTCCTGCGCGGCGACGGTGGCTGCGGTAATTTCGGCAAAGCAGGTCGGGAACTCCCGTCGCTTCCGGCCACTGCCGCAAGCGGTTCGATCGACATACCGACGCTGCCCATCGCAGCGTTGATTTACCGCTTGAGCGGCGACTACAACCCCCTGCATGCGGATCCCGCGTTCGCCCGCAAGGCAGGATTCGACAAGCCGATATTGCAGGGCTTGTGCACGTACGGCATTGCCTGCCAGGCGCTGATCCGCGCTGCCGGCAACTTCGATGCGAGCCGCATGGTCAGCATGGGCGCGCGTTTCACCAAGCCGGTATATCCCGGCGAAACCATCCGCACCGAATATTGGAGCCACGCAGACGGCACGGTGCAATTTCGCAGCCTGAGCGTCGAGCGCAGCGAGGTCGTGTTAGATCGCGGGATCGCCCGATTCGCGCGCTGATGCCGGAAGCTGCAGCATGAGAAAGACATTTGCCAACGGCCAGCACACGAAGGCGGCGACGAAGCATAAGTAGACCGGGGAATGGAAAAACGGCGCCACCTGCATGAATGCGGCACTTTCCGACAGCAACATGACAATCGTCGATAGTTCCATCACCACGGACTGCCCGGACCGGCTTTGCCGCCGGGACATGATCGCCGTATGAAATGGCACCGAAAACACCGCGGTTACGGCAAAGCTGATGAAATATAGTTCGTCGGCGAGGATCGACTTGACGAGCATCCAGAGCGCTCCAATAAAGAAAGTGCCGAGGATCAACAGCGCGCCGAACGCACCTTTGGACAGGCTTGGCCAGAGTTCTTGGTGGCCGTAGCGGTACACCTGATACAACATGACGATTTCCAACAACACGGTCCCAACGAGCGCGAACCACCACATTTCGACCCACCAGTGAGCGTAGACATGGAACCATTTGTCGTAGAAAAAAACGTAGCTCAGGTCGTGCCAGAAGAACAACGCCGCGCCCGTGAACGGCACGACGTACACGCCCTGCCTGCGCGCCATGACAAATGCGATGACGAAATAGACGAACGCAAAGACCATCGCAACGAAAAGGCAGGACATGATGGAGGCGACGTGGAGGTCGATGGCACGCAGCGCCGCTTGTGGATCGTACATGGTCAAGACTCCATCATCTCAATCGGACATCCATGACCGAAGAATTGATCCGCTCCTATTCGAACAACCCGACCCTGCTGCTGTTGTCAGCGTTCACATTCCTGATCGGCTATCTCGAGTACATCTACAGTTTTCGTCTGGTGCTGCGTGAGAAAAGTGCACCTTTCCCCCTTTGGATGCACACCCTGTACTTTGCGCATGATCTGACCGGCGCGATCGTTTTCTTTCAACTGGCACGCAGTCACCACTATTTTTGGTTCTTCACGATGTCCAGCATCGCGCTGCTCGTCTGGAACGGCTTCGAGATATTCAATCTTTTCATGGCCGTCAAAGTGGAACGTCAGGAAATCTGGGGCCGTTTCGAAGTGCAGCCCGTGAGCGTTCGCAGCGCCGTGGGCCGCATTGTCGGACAGATCATCCTGATGGCGGCATTGGTGAACCTGGTCAGGGTTTTCATGAACGATGAAGTGATGTTCAAGTGGTTTGCACTGACCAATGTGGTGATGGCGGTGGGACCCGGCCTGCTCTTGAGTCAACGTCGAAGCAGAAAAGGAAGTTCCGTCGGACTCGCCATCGTCATTTTGATCGGCACCGTCAACACCTTCCTGCCTCCGGGTTATGGGATGTGGACCACGGCCACGCCGTATTTCGACCAACCGTGGTTTTACATCGCCGGCGTGGTGGTCTCGATCATCGCCTTGCGGAATTTGCTGCTGCTGTTGAGCTTTCCCGCCAAGGCGAAAACCGACCATCGCCGACCGATCTGGTAGCCCCGCCCCCTTCAAGCGTCGGCGCCGGCATCGCTGCGTACGATGCGGGCGCCGACCCACGGCCAGCGCGATCCGGTCCTAAAATTTATAATGCACTTCCACAGCCGCGGTTCGCGGATCGCCCGGAATCGCCGTGTTGAACTGAAACAGTTCTGCCGCGGCGATGCCGCCGGCGTAATAGACGCGGTTGAAGGCGTTCTTGACGATGGCCGAGACCGTCCATCCCTGCTTGCTCTCCAAGCCGACGCGGAAATCAGCCACAGCGTAGCCGGGCAGGAACGCCCCCACGTTCAGATTTGCCGTTGAGCTGTAGGCAATCCTCGTCTGGTCATAGAGGTCGCCGTGCACGACGACGGCCAAGCCGGCGCCCACCGGTATGGTGACATCCGAATAAAACGTCGCCATCGACCGCGGTGTATCGGGATACGTGCCGAACACGATCGGTGGACGGCCCAGGATCGACACCAGGTTGGACGTAAATCGAGCATCGGTGTAGTTGTATGAAGCCCCGACGCTCAACCAGCTGACCGGTGTGATCTGGCCATCGAGCTCCAGCCCGTCGACTGCGGCCCGCGGCACGTTGACCGAGATGGGCGCGGGTGCTCCGAATGAATCCAGGGTGTACGCGACGCGCTGATTGTTCTCGATCCACATGTTGTACACGGCGGCGTTGAGGCGGGTCGGTATGGTCGCAATGCTGCCTTGAAATTTGACACCAAACTCAGCATCGGTGACTTGTTCCGTCAGGTAGCCGTTTCCGCCGATACTGCCAGGTCCCACCACCGGCGCCAGCGTGCCATTGTAGCCGCCGTTCTTGTAACTGCGACGCGATGCCACGTAGAGGAGCAGGTCGGAGTTAAGCTGTTCTTGTGCGCCCACGGTCCAACTTACATTGTTGAACTCCTTCTGTTGCACGATGGCTTCCGCCGGGTTCACCAGCGCCGCTGCGTAACCGCTGTCCGTCGGCAGTAGATCCGATCCGATCTTTTCGCTCGTATGGCGGGCGCCGCCGGTAACGCCGAGACCCTGGACGCCGGTCGCATCCGACAAATCGAAGGTTCCCTGGGCATACTCAGCGATCGTCCTGTTGATGCCCTCGAAGTCGTTGTGCTGGGCGGTTGCCGGGACAAAGGGCGGCAGCGCAAGCAATTCGCTCCCCAGATGAGTCACTGCGCTCTCATCAGCATAATAAATGCCGCCGACGTAATTCAAGCGCTCGCCGAAAGTCTTTCCCAGCAGCTGTAATTCATCCGAAGTTTGCCGCGTGTTGTTCCGATTGAGGTTGATATCGAGGTCATACGGAGTTCCATCGGCGTCATACACCGTGTACGAATCCAACTGCGTGTGACCGAGAACGTTCTTGATCTGCGTATCCGTGGCGATGTCGAAGGTCGTGATGTTGGAGAAAATGAGATTTCTCGCTTGGTTCGACGGCGTTTGATCCAGGTCCACCGTAAACGGTCCGTTGGCACGTTGATCCGTCAACACCGATGCCAGACCGTTGGGGTTGGTGCTGGGATGTGACGCAACGTAGGCGGCCCATGCGCCGGCCAGGCTCGTGCCGGGCGGCGCGCCGCTGGCCAATGCCAGACCGGTGAAGTAGGCGTCGCTGACGGCGCCGCCGGCATACAGTCCCGTGGCGGGAATCGCACCGATGTTCGGATTCAAATTCCACAAAACCGCGGCCGTGCCGGACCCGACATAACGGGAGTAGTCGGCGACGAAATCATTCTGGATGGCGTCGGTGACTTTGACGGTGATGCTGCCGCGGAAACCGTAGCGATCGATGTCGCCCACGCGCGAATCGGTGTACAGGTTGTATTGATAGCCGTCGTGCTTCTGAAAAAAGCCGGCCACTCGCACCAGGATCTTGTCATCGAGCAGCGGCGCGTTGAGAGCACCCTCGTACTTCCTCGCATTGTAGTTACCGCCCTCCACATCGACATAGCCGCCGAAATCATTCGTCGGCTTCTGCGTCGTGAACAACACCGCGCCGCCGGTCGCGTTGCGCCCGAACAGCGTGCCTTGGGGCCCTTTCAGCACCTGGATGGAAGCAAGGTCGTAAAAAGCGGACTGTGTTCCGGCGCCACCCACCTGGACTTCGTCCACATACGGCAGCACACCCGGGCGATTGTTGCTGAAGGCATCCAGCGACTGGCCGCGGATCACATAGGTCAACTGGTTCGAATTGGCCGAGGACCGCACACTCAGTCCCGGCGCCGTGGTGCGCAAATCCGTCTCGGTGGTGATGTCCTGCTTCTCGAGCATGTCACCGGAAAGCACGGAGATCGCGACAGGGGTTTTTTCGAGATTTTCGGACCGGCGTTGTGCGGTCACTACAATTTCGTCGATCCCTGTTTGATCGGCGGCGGCGTCGGCAGTGGACGAAGAATCCGCAGCAACCGCCGCGGTGGCGAAGCACACCAGGCAGCCTGCGATGGCCGGTGTGAACGCGCTGATGGTCGAATACTTCAGGAAAAAAGACGTCGCGATGCCACGGTTTTGCGCTTTCACGAATTGATACCCCCTTTACAGCCCGAAAAATACTTCTAATACAGCCGCTCTCAAAAGCGGCCGCCAGCGACCATTGCGCCAATGGTGTCCAAGCAAACGGTACGCTACCTTACTAAATTGTCGTTGTCAAAACACACCACCGGTCGTGGCCTGCCGGCAACGAACAGCGCACTCACGGTGCGTAGCCGCTGCCGCTTGAAGCCTCAGATCAGATCGTAGTCCGCCTTGGTCGCGCCGCATTCCGGACATATCCAGTCTTCGGGAATATCCTCGAACAAGGTTCCCGGCGCGATGCCCGTTTCCGGGTCGCCGAGCCGCTCATCGTAGACATGCGAACAGAACCGGCAGCGAAATTTGCGCATCTATGACGCCCTTCGCTTCATGGCGCGCGCAACGGCGCGGGATAAAAAACGGGACGAATGGCAAAGTTGTGCTGAATGACGAGGTCTTTCTTGCGCAACTCCGATTCGAGCAAACGCCATACCCTATGATTGTTGTAGAAGGGCGTCATCGGATACAAATGATGGATCAGATGGTAGTTTTGATTTTGCAGCACCGGCCCCATGAACCACTCTGCGCCTTCGCGGATCGTCGTGGCACCGGTGAAGTTCTCCTCCTGAGCGACATCGTGCGGCACATGCGGCAGCCAGAAGAAGCTGAACCCCAGCGTGAGAAAGATGACCCGCGACGGAATGAACCACAGCATCAGCACGTCGAGCCCGTATCCCTTGGCGATCAACACCCCGACCAACACCAGGAACGCGCACGCAAAATACATCGATTGCAGCAGAAAGGGCCGTGAAACCTTGTCGCCGTATTTGACCGCATAGATGAGATAAAAGCCGTCGATGAACACCCAGCGAAACGGCAGTTGCCACCAGGGGCCGTGCAGCACGCGATCGGGATCGCGCGGGCCATTGGCAAAGCGATGGTGCAGCACGTGTCCCCAGCGGAATAATTTCAGACTCACATAGGGTGCCACCAACAGCAGCGCCATCTGTCCAACCCAGTCGTTGAAACGGGTGTTTGCGGAAACGGCGCGATGAATGGAGTCGTGGACGACACTGAACGCCACATATCCCACCACCGAATTGAGGATCATGCCGATCCACAGCGGCATCCTCCCGGTGGCGCCAAAATAATCGGAGCAGAAGAATGCTGCGTTCAACACCACCCACATGGCAACCGTCACCCACGCGATGCGCGGTGCGCTGGTCAAGGATTTGAACTCGGACTTCTGTTCGTGAGTAAGGTGATCCAGCGTCAACGCCCTATCGCTCATCTGCTTTCCCCTTGCCGCGCTTGCCTTTGGGGACAGGCGCATCGCCCAGCGCCAATATGCGGTGAATCAACGGCTTCACCAACCGCTCGAGCGTGATTCCATGTACCAGCTGGTTCGCCACGTGCAGCGTCAACAAGCCATGCACCGCGGCCCACAGGGCGTGGGTCAGCTCGCGTGCGTCGCCGTGAATGAGGCCATCGCTGATGCACTCTTGCACCAAGCCCACCGAGTGCTCGAACAAACTGCGCCGCGCCGCCAACAATTCCGGATAACGCTGCGGCGGCGGCTGCTGAGATGTGAAGATCAATTCGTATTCGATCCTGTGATCGAAGACGAAACTGACGTAGGCGTCGAGAACCGCGAGCACCCGGGACAACGCGGAGACTTCCCGTGACTCGCGCTCGCGCACGTAACGCTCGAATTGCTGGAAACAGAGAACGCGGACGCTCGCAAGCAGCGCATCCTTGTTTTCAAAATAGCGGTACGGCAGCGTATGGCTTACGCCCATCCGCTCAGCCAATGCTCGGAAGCTCACGGTCTCGATACCGGACTCGCGCGAGATGTCGAGCGCGCACGCGCACAATCGCGCACGCATTGAATCGACTTCTTCGGCAGTCAGCGCATATCTAGCCATTTATTTATAATACATCGTTTAATAAACAATGTAAATTATCCAGTACTAGCTGTGCTCGAGGCGAGTACGTTCTCCAGCAAACTGCGTGCAACCACCTTGAGCGCCAGCGTCTCTTCGGCGCCCTCGAAAATGGACAATACCCGCGCATCCACGAAGTAACGGCTGATGGGGGTTTCTTCCGCGTAACCCATGCCGCCGTGAATTTGCAAGGCTTCGCGCGTCACCCATTCGGCCGATCGACAGGCGAACAACTTGATCAAACTCGCCTCCATTCTTCCCCCGCCGGCCTGGAGCACCCGTCCGAAGGCATAGGTCAATTCGCGGCAGGCAACGAAGCGCGCAGCCATGGTCGCGAGTTTCGCCCGGGTAAGGGGATAGCTGGCCAGCGGCGCGTTGAACACCTTGCGATCGCCTGAGTACCGCAGCGCCGCGAGAAGCGCCGCGCGCATGACGCCGGACGCCCGCGCCGCGGTTTGCATGCGTCCGCCGACCATGCCGGCCATGGTGTAATAAAATCCCTGGCCGCGTCCCGCCTCACCACCGATGAGGTTCGCGTCAGGGACGAAAAAATTCTGAAACGACAAATCGAAGGAATGCATCCCGCGATAGCCGATGGTCGGGATGGCTTTTCCCACCAGGCGGCCGCCGCCGCTTTGTTCGAATTCGAACGCATGACCTTCGTAGGACGGCTTTTCCACCAGACAGATCGACAGACCCCGATGACCCAGCGTGCGGTCGCTTTCGGTTCGCACGACCACCATGATCAGTCCGGCTTTGCCGGCGAAGGTACACCATGTCTTGGCCCCGTTGAGCAGCCAACCGCCGCTGACCCGCGTTCCCTTCAGCTGCAGGGCGGCCGCATCGGAACCGAAATCCGGTTCCGTGATGGCAATCGCACAGAGCGGATTGCCCGCCGCAATCCTCGGCAGCCAGGTTTTCTTCTGATCTTCCGTGCCGCCCGCCAGCAGAGCTCGCGATAATATTTCCGGTCGCGTAATGAGACTTCCCGCTGCGGCCAGCGAAGCCTCGGCCAAGGCCTCGGTGACCACGATCATCAACAGGGTATCCTCGCGCTCTTCGGGGGCGCTGCCGCCGTAGGCTTCAGGAATCGACAGTCCAAACACGCCCATGTCCCGCAGCGGCGTCAAGATGGATTCGGGAACGATCAAATCGGAGCGGTGAATATCCATCGCCAGCGGCGCGACCACCGCCGCGGCGAATCGGCGGAACTCGGCCTGCACCATCGACAGCTCCTCACTGAGTTCGATGTGACCGATCTCCTCCCCGCTCTCGCACAGCAGGCGTCCCGTTTCATTGAGCGCGCGGCCTCCGAGGATGAACTTGGCCAGTTCGCGATAACTGGGATTGGTCAACAGCTCGTCCAAGCCGGCGTTGTCCCATTCCAGATCGAGTGCAATGCGTTGCAGCCGGGCGCTCACGGTCGCGATGGCATCGACGGCGTAGGTCAGCGCAAGCCGGATCTGCAGCTCGCTCTGTGTCCGAGGGCTGGCCTCGAGGACCGTTTCGGCCGCCAGCAGTTCGGCGCCCGCCAGCGCAAGCTGATAGCTCGGTATCTGGTACAGGTCCAGATGTTTCGGTGAGAGCACGCCCTGCGTGGAGCACGCCCAGGCGAGCGATTTCGTCAGGCCGGCGAAGCAATGACGCAATCCGGCAAGCGTTGAGCGCGCAGCCGTCACCG